>Ga0207695_10000203_pt1 | contig 163681 bp, 123 predicted proteins | sample KBSC54metaG_FD_184354 | JGI IMG/M metagenome (GOLD analysis project Ga0207695, IMG submission 184354) | Corn rhizosphere microbial communities from Kellogg Biological Station, Michigan, USA - KBS C5-4 metaG (SPAdes) (version 2) | ecosystem: Host-associated > Plants > Roots > Rhizosphere >...
AGATTCGAATATCGAACTGAAAAAGCTGATCGGCCAGCCTGTGACGATTACGTTACAGCTCACCGATGCGTTGGCGAGCTCGGAGGAACGGTATTTCCATGGGTACGTGGCCAACTTCACGCACCTTGACCACGACGGCAGCTTCACGGTCTATAGCGCGACCATCGTGCCATGGCTCTGGATGCTTTCGCGCAGCCGCGACATTCGGATTTTTCAGGAAGAGAGTACCGAAGCGATTCTTTCGAAGGTGTTTCGCGAATACGGAAAGATCGCATCGTTCGAATTCAGGTTGTCGAAGGCGACGAAGAATCGCAGCTACTGCACGCAGTATCGGGAGACGGATCTGGAATTCGTCGAACGGCTGATGCAGGAAGACGGGCTGTTTTTCTTCTTCGAACACGCGAAGGACAACCACAAGCTCATCATCACGGACAACTCGATCGCCGCGAAGCCGATCAGCGGCCGAAGTCCGGTCCTGCAGTACACGAAGGGCGAGGCGCTCGACAATCTGGCGGTGATTACGTCATTTCAGGCGAGCCGTCAGCTCGAGTCCACCACCGTCGGTCTGAAGACCTTCGACTACAAGGTGCCGCACGCGCGCCGGTTTGTGTCCGGGGGCACGGAAGTCAACCAGGGCGAGGTGCCGTCGTACGAAGTCTACGACTACCTCGGAGAGCATGGCTTTCCAGACAGCGATCGCGGCGAGGCCTTGACGCGTTTCCGGACGCAGGCGCTTGCCGCGCATAGCAAGATCTTCATCGGGACAAGCACGAGCCGCCGGTTGTCGCCTTGCCAGTATTTCGAACTCGATGATCACTACGACCACAGCAACGCCAAACCCGAAGACCGGCAGTTTTTGTTGACGACTGTTACGCATAACGGCACGAACAACTATCAGGCCGGCGAGGGCGCAGCGACCTACCAGTGCAGTTTCACCTGCATCCGGAAGAAGATTCCCTATCGTCCAGCGTTCACGATCGAGCAGCCGTCGATCATCGGCCCGCAAACGGCGGTCGTCGTTGGCCCTGAGGGCGAGGAGATCTACACGGACAGTCTGGGCCGCGTGAAGGTGCAGTTCCACTGGGATCGTCTGGGCAAACGCGATCAGGGGAGTTCATGTTGGGTGCGCGTCGGGCAACCGTGGGCCGCCAGCGGGTTCGGGATGATTCAGATTCCGCGGATAGGTAACGAGGTGGTCGTAATTTTCCTCGACGGGAATCCAGATCGACCCCTGATCATCTCGAGCGTTTACAACTCGGCAAACATGCCGCCGTGGGGTTTGCCGGCGAACGCGACTCAGAGCGGAATTCTCACACGCTCGACCAAGACCGGGAACGTGAACACGGCCAACGCAATCCGCTTCGAGGACAAGAAGGGTGCCGAAGAAGTGTGGCTGCACGCCGAGAAGGATCAGCGCATCGAGGTCGAGCACGATGAATCGCATTGGGTCGGCAACGATCGCACCAAAACTATCGATCGAGATGAGACGACGCAGGTCCATCGGAACCGTACCGAGACGGTGGACGGCAACGAGGCGATAACGATCCACCAAAACAGAACCGAGCGGGTTGATCAGAACGAAACGATCTCTATCGGGGAGAACCGACAAGAAACCGTCGGTGGAAACGAAACAATCACGATCCATGGAGCGAAAGCGGAAACCGTCTTTCTCGCTGCTGCCGAAACGATCGGGCTTGCAAAGGCGCTCACCATCGGTGCAGGTTACCAAGTCACCGTGGGCGGGGCCATGAACACGTCTGTCGGGTTGGCCCAGTTCGAACAAGTCGGTATGAACAAGCGGGTCGACGTCGGCAAAACGTTGACGCTTCATGCCGGCGACAAGATCGAACTGGTGGTTGGGGACTCGCGTATTGTCTTGACGTCGGATGCGATCTATCTGAGCGCGAAAGACATCCATCTAACAGCCAATCAGACGATACGAGCCGACGCACCGCGGGACGTCCACCTGAATAGCGGGTCGGCCCAATCTGCGCCATCACCTACCCCGGCGCCGGACGCCAGTGTTGATGGTGGCGAATGATGGCCGCGGTCGAGAACCATTCTGGTCTGCCGCATGCTTGGTTCCCGAAGGTTGGCGATAGTGGTCACACCTTCGATGTCCTCGTTGTACGCGGCACATTCGATCTCGGCGGGAATGGCGTGACTCCCACCCGCGCTCCTCAGCAAGAGCCGGTAGTTGATGGCGACCAGTACGATGAACCCCGCGGGGACGACCCGGTGAGGGCAATGCTGATCCAGCCGGGCGATCGAGTGCTGTACAAACCGCAGACGGACGTATGCGTAACTGGTCACGCGCACGCACCCGATGCCCAGGCGACTCAGAGCTGGATCTCGGGGATTCAGATAGGCGATTGCGAAGTTTCGGTCCAACTGTTCGGCCCGCGACGCTTCATCAAGCGCTGGCTCGGGTGGCGTCTGACCGACGCCACACCGGTAACCGAGGTACCCCTAACTTTTGAGTGTGCGTTCGGCGGCGGATACGCGATTCCGCTCGCTCAATCCGACGCGTTTGCAAGGATCCACAAGCCCGACAATCCGGTGGGTTGCGGGTGGCTTCCCGACGACGGCGCTTTGGATCTACTGCCGCCCGAAGAGCGAAAAGTCATGGCGGCGGCGGTTGCTGGGGTGCGGGACCTGCCGGCGCCACAAATCGAAGATCCTGCTACACCCATACGTTCGCCATTTCAGCAGTCGCCGGCTTTCGGACTTGGGCCAATCGCTCCATGGTGGGCGCCGCGGGTCCACCGGCAAGGCACCCTCGATGATGATTGGCTCACGAAGCGCTGTCCTGCCGTCCCAGACGATTTTGACGCCGCGTACTATCAAGTCGCGGCACCTGCTTTTACGCTTCCAACGCACCTGCGGGGCGACGAACCGCTTCGCCTAACAAATCTCTTACCCGACAGTCGCTTTGAGTCGCGTCTTCCTGGCTGGAGGGTAATCGCCGTTGCATCCTACGCCGATGGCAGCAGCGACGTCGCTTTCCCCCGTATCGACACCGTGAGTATCGATCTTGATAAGCGACGACTTTCGCTTGTTTGGCGTTGCTGCTTTGATCGCTTTAATCCTGTCCGATCGATCGTAATCGGTGCAACGGATCAGCCCCTTGCGCGGCGTCCCGAAGGCGAGCTTGCGGAGGACTTAGCATGAGCGAGCCGCTCCAGATCGAAATTACTGGCGACGCCGCGGATGCCTTTCGCGAACACTTCCAGATTGACAGTCTCGAGCAGGCTAAGAGTGCGCTTGCAAATGCGGATGCGCTTTGGAATGATCCTGGGCCACCTGGCTCGCAGTCTCGAGACGCCTACGACTGGGCATCCAAGGAAGTGGTCCGTCGCTACGAAACTGGGCATTACAAGCCCGGGACGTTGCCAAAGAAGACGGCTGATGAATCGCGTTCTGGTAGTTCGCAACACATTGCCAACGAAAGCGACTGGAAGGCGTTCTGCACCCAGCCGGATTTTTGCCGCGTCGGCAACCAAATTGTCGGCTTTGAGACGTTCGCGGTGATCAACAATAAACAGGTGGCCTCTCCGAACGTCAAAGCTCAGGGGAAGCCGGTTTACCGCGTAGGAGACACACACCAAGGAGTCAAGGCAGATGCGGGACAGGGTGTTGTGTCTCAAACGTCTGGCGGGAGCGGGTACGTCAAGATTCTTTCCGGGCAGAGCAACGTCAAGGTCAATGGACTCCCGGTCGCACGCAACGGAAGCGATTGCCTGATCAATTGCAATGCAGAAGGCGTAGGTGGGACGACTGGCACTATCGAGACAGTCAACAAATTCACGCAATCGTTTGCGGACGATGTGCTGAATCCAGATGCGCCGCCTGGCCAACGGACGAGTGCGAGGCTTCAAGATCTCGAGCGCCAACGCGCCGCTTTGAACGATCGATTGATCAATGTCGATGAGGCTGACAAAGTCGTCGACTTTGACGGCGCAAATAAGACCTTGGATGGTTGGATCGGTGAGATCAAAGGGACGCCCGGCTCCTATACGGATCAGGGTGCACAGGTCGGACGCGGTTTGCTCGGGTTCGGCAAAGATGCAGTAATGGGCGTCGGTAACCTCGCTTATTCGATTGGGAAGGGGGCGGCCGGATTGACGCAGGCGATCGTCACCCCTGCGGGTAGAGAGGCAGCAATACTAGATGCGAAGATACTCGCTGAGAATATCCGCGTGGGAAACATTACGCCTGGCACGGTAGGCAATACGGCCCTCAATATCGGCAAGGCGATCGTCAAGCCGGTGACGGACCCCTGGAGCAAAGGGCAGTACACCGAATCTGTTACACGGGGCCTCGCGGAAGTTGCAACCCTGCCGCTGGCGACTACGAAGCTGTCGAAGTTGGCGAAGTTGGGCGAGTTAGGCGACGCGGGAAAGGCGATCAAGGCCGAGGACGCTTTGAAGGCTGAGAAGGCCGCCGAAGCTGAGCGGGCAGGGCAGGTGACGAAAGCGCCAGAGGTGGAGACTCCGCGGGTGCCAGAGAATGAGCCTGGCGTACACGTTAAACCGAAAGAGCGGTTGCCCGAGAAGAAGGTGCCTTGTTTCCATCCGTACGACAAAGCGGGCTTCAAGAAGCTGTCGCCGGCCGAACAACGGCAATATCTGCGAGAATATGCCAAGCAGTTGCGCGGCCAGCAGGACGCCATCAATAGCTTGACCGCAAATGAGTTTCAGGCGGCTCGGGACGCATATAAAGCGGTTGGTCGAAATCCGTTGGCCGATGCGATGCAGGAGGCAACCCGGAGTGATTTTGTCGAGCACGTCAGGGGCAGCATCTACGACAGCTTGAGAAGCTCCGGTATGGGTGCGAAGGAGGCGATGAGTACGGCGACCGAGCGGGCCGGTACGATCGCTAGCAAGCTTGCTGCACTGCATGAGCCTGATATGGTTGCAGGTGGCTGGGCGCATCCAGACCCGACTCGCATGGGAAGCTTAAGCGTAAATTCCTCTATCGGCGGAAGTTGGAATCAAGGCGATCGCCTCTCGACGATGGAAGGAGGGGCGAGGGATGCAATTTCGAGCGGTAAGGGTGACGCTTTGATGAATGTCAGGCTCGAACCTTGTCGCGGGAAGGGAATGAGATGAGAGACGAAGATTTCGAACTGTTCATTGAAAGTTTTGGGGAGGCAACCAGCAGAGTCGAGGTGCCTCAAGCGAGCTTTGAAAAGTTTGAGAAGAAGTTACCCGCTCAGCTTCTGAAATATTGGGTAGAAGAGGGGTGGAGCAGCTATGCTGACGGGTTGTTCTGGATAGTAAATCCGGAAGAATACGAAGACGTTCTTGATATGTGGCTGGAGGACACGATCTTTGAAGAGGTCGACAGCTACCATGTCATTGCCCGAACAGCGTTCGGCAAGCTATACGCATGGGGCGAGAAAACAGGGCCCAGCCTTACGGTCTCATGCCCGACGCATTCACTTATCGCACTGGAGCGCGATCTAAAAGGACCGCTGAAAAACCCTGACTTCAGGGTCCAGACTTTCTTCGGCTCGAAGACGCGAAACGAGTGTGATCTGAAGGATGAAGCGAAGGTGCCGTTGTTTGGCCGAGCACTCGGTGAGCTCGGTAAACTTGGGCCGGATGAAATGTATGGCTTTGAGCCGGCGCTGGTTGCCGGCGGTCAGATGAATTTCGATCATCTGAAAAAAGTGAATCTCGATGTTCACTTGACGATTCTGCGGCAACTTGCACCGCCCAAAATCCCGTTCCTCAATATTTCGACCTGACGCCGATGCCAGGTTGAAGGGCACAACCGCGGCAGGCTTCGTGCTGAGTGACGAGCTTCTCCTTGGTCCGCTGGCGCCCACTGTCCGCCAATCTTCGACCTCGTGCTGTAAGAGCCCGCCCCCGAGCGCCAGCCGGCCGCGCGAGCGGCTCGTTTGCTGTCGCCCCACTTCCGGGGCGGCGGGACTTCTTTGGCGAATTCGACGAGTTCGAGAGGCTGGCCAAACGATGAACATTTGCCGCGTGGCCTTCGCGATGCGAAGGACGAGATGCATAGGGGGCTGATCGGCTGCCGTCTACAACAACGACATCTGGCTCGAAGTGGTTTCGTGGGTAACTTGACCGTCGTCCTGCCGCCGCAAGCGACACCCGAATCGCGTCGAACACTTTCCTGCACTCAACGCGCCGTCACCGTCACCGAGATACAACTGAAGGAAATCGCCGCGCAGTCGGCGGGCTGCAGAGGCTCGGAGCAAGCGCAGATCGCCGTCGGTAGTGCTACGACCCGCGTCCAGACCGATGCACGACGTCCGCAACCCTCGCAAGCCCCGTTGCAAACAGCCTACCCCGGACTCCCGGCCAGGACGCTAATGACCGGAGCAGTGCTTCGAAGACGCGCCGCCGAAAATCCCGCCAAACGAAATCGACACGCCCGCCGAATCACAGTCGTCGTTGCCGTGGGACATTGAACTTGACTGTCGATTCTCTTGCTTCCGATCCCGGCGTCTTTGTTGTTCGCGTTGGCAGGCAGCGTTCTGATCCTGGCGTCGCATATCCGCCTGCATCATGCCGTTGGCGAATGCATCCGTACCAGGTGCGAAGCCGTAGCCGCTACACGTCCGCCGATCCGCCGCGGCCACTTCTTCCGGAGAAACACAGCCTGTCAGCGTAGCTGTCGAAGCGGTTAGCACAACAAAGAAGCTTCCATTACGCCATATTTTTCATGGTCGTGAAAGGAAGTGACGTTAAGGGGAGAAGCTGCATGGCCGCGGACTACAGCCGGTATCCGGGAGAATGGTGACGAGCCCCCGGACATCGCCGATTATCGTTGAAGATAAGCAGCCCTATCAACTTTCGAGAGCATCGATTTTCTGTAGATTTTTTCCAGGGATCTGTCGTTGCGCGGTAAAAGGTGCAGGGCGCAGAACGTATTAGGGAGGCCCGGCGGAATCGGACTGGTCCGATTTAGTGACGGCGACGCGCACGCTACCCTTGGTGTGTCGACGAACGGCCGGCCATTGCGCCCGCCCGCTCGCACCTCATCATTGACCTCCCGGCGCAGCCGCATGCCGGACCATCCAGGACTCCGACATGCCTCACACCGTCGAACTTGCCGGCGCGATCATCTTCGGTTTCGCGCTGCTGCACACCTTCCTCGCGAAGCGCTTCGAAGTGCTCGCGCATCGCCATCCGCGCCACGCGGGCCTGTTCCATTTCCTCGGCGAGGTCGAGGTCGTGTTCGGCTTCTGGGCGCTCGTGCTGCTGATCGCGATGACGGTGCTGGCAGGCCCGAAGCTCGCGCTCGACTACGCGGAATCGCGCGAATTCACCGAGCCGCTGTTCGTCTTCACGATCATGGTGATCGCGGCGAGCAAGCCGATCCTCGATGCCGTCACCGGAATCGTGCAGCGGATCGCGCGCGTGCTGCCGGTCGATACGAACGTCGCCGTGGTGTGGCTGTCGCTGACGCTGATTCCGCTGCTCGGCTCGTTCATCACCGAACCGGCCGCAATGACGCTCGCCGCGCTGATCCTGCGCGACCGGCTGTTCTGCGCGCCGGTCGCGGAGCGCTGGAAGTACCTGTCGCTCGGCGTGCTGTTCGTCAACGTGTCGATCGGCGGCACGCTGACCGCGTACGCGGCGCCGCCGGTGCTGATGGTGGCGACCGCGTGGGGCTGGGACAGCACGTTCATGGCCACGCAGTTCGGCTGGAAGGCCGCAGTCGCGGTGCTTGTCAACGCGACGGTGCTGATCGCGCTGATGCGCGGCGCGCTGGCCGGCGCGCCGGCAGCGGCGTCGGGCGCGACGGGCGAGCGCGTGCCGGCGGGCGTCACGCTGATCCACGTCGGCTTCCTGGTGGGCGTCGTGCTCGGCGCGCATCATCCGGTCGTGTTCATCGGCCTGCTGCTGTTCTTCCTTGGCTTCACGGCCGCGTACGAGCGCTACCAGTCGCCGCTGATGCTGCGCGAGAGCCTGCTCGTCGCGTTCTTCCTCGGCGGGCTCGTCGTGCTCGGCGGCCTGCAGCAGTGGTGGCTGCAGCCGATCGTCGCATCGATGGACGCGTACGCGCTCTATGCCGGCGCGCTCGGCTTGACGGCCGTGATGGACAACGCGGCGATCACCTATCTCGGCTCGCTGATCGCCGGCATGCCCGACGCGGCGAAGTACATGCTGGTGGCGGGCGCCGTCGCGGGCGGCGGGTTGACCGTGATCGCCAATGCGCCGAACCCGGCCGGGCTGGCGATCGTGCGCCGCGGCTTCACGGACGAATCGGTCAGCGTGCCGGGCCTGCTGGCCGCGGCGATCGGGCCGACGATCGTCGCGACGGCGGCGCTGCTGCTGCTCTGACCGACGGCACCGGCCGGATATAGGACCAGGCTGATTCACTTCAGCGGCCCGCTACGCAACAATGGCTTCATCGGCGGCGGGTGCCGCCGATGTGGTGATCTGGTTGGGCTGCCCGGTTTCGGGCGGCCCGTTTTTTCGCCGGGTCGAGCGAACGTGCAAGCGCGAATGTCCTGTGGCGGCCGGTGGGCGCGGTCGCAGACCGATTCCATATCGGCTGATGTTCGGAAAACAGACGCTGCCAGATGCGAGCACAGGGCATTCGTGCTTGCGCGTTCGACGTTCATGGCCGCCGTTCCATTGCGACGATCGCCGGTCGCTTCTGCTTGCCTTCCCATCCTTGTCGCGATTTTCGCAGCCGATCGATCACGAGAATAGGCCTGGTCCTACTGCCTGATTGCTCGCCGGACCGGACAATGAATCGAACGGTCAACCCGGCGCCGCAGCTTCGTGAGCGACTCGCACGAACCGCCGGCGCCATGCAAGAAGGAGACTCCATGAACAAGATGCGTACCCCGTCGGCGCTGCCGCGCGTCGCGATGTGGCAGCAGATCCTGTTGGCGATGCTGCTCGGCGCCGCCGTCGGTCATTTCGTCGGCGAGCCCGCCGCGCTGCTGCAACCGCTCGGCGACATTTTCATCTCGTTGATCCGGATGTGCGTGATTCCGGTCGTGTTCGTGTCGCTCGTATGCGGCATCACGTCGTTGTCGGATCTCGCCGCGATGCGCCGGATCGCGTGGAAATCGATCGCGGTCTACGCGGTGCTGATGGCGTCCGCCGCCATGCTCGCGATGGCCGCGGCGACGCTGGCCGGGGTCGGCAAGGGCTTCAGTCTGCCGGTCGGCATCGACGCCGCGCAGCTCGGCACGACCGCTTCGCTGAAGGACGCGCTGATGGCCGCGATTCCGTCCAACCCGTTCAAGGCATTCGCCGATGGCGCGCTGCTGCCGACGATCGTGTTCGCGGTTTTCTTCGGGCTCGCGATCAACCTGTCCGGCGAGCGCGGCGCGCCGGTGCGCGCGTTCTTCGACAGCCTGTCGGCAGTCGTATTCCGGCTCGTCGGCATGGTGTTGAAGTTCGCGCCGGTCGGCGTGTTCGGGCTGATCGCCTACGTGACGGCCGACCACGGTTTCTCCGCGCTGGGTCATCTCGGCTCGCTGGTCGCGGTCAACTATGTCGTGCTGCTGGTCGTGATGATCGTGTTCAGCAGTTTGTTGCTGGTGCTGCGCGGGCTCAAGCCGTGGCCGTTCCTGCGCAAGATGTTGCCGGTGCAACTGTTCGCGTACTCGTCGGCCAGCAGCGCCGCGACGCTGCCGCTCAATCTCGAGACCTGCCGGACGCGGCTCGGCGTCGACAGCCGCATCGCGAGCTTCGTGCTGCCGCTCGGCTCGACGATCAACATGGCGGGCCTCGCGGTCTATCTCGGCACGGTCGCGATTTTCGCGAGCAATGCTTACGGAATCGAATTGTCGACGGGGCAGATGGCGATGGTCGTCGCGACGACGACGCTCGCATCGATCGGCGCGGCAGGCGTGCCTGGCGCGGCGCTCGTCGTGATGAGCCTCGTGCTGGCATCGGTCGGACTACCGATCGAGGTGATCGCCGTGATCGCGGCGGTCGACCGGCTGATCGACATGGCATGCACGGCCGCGAACGTGACGGGCGATACCGTGGCTGCCGTGCTGGTCGCGAGGTCGGAAGGCGGGCTCGATATCGAGCAGTACAACCGGACGTAACCGCATATAACCGTCGCACGGGACAAGCCACGCCCGGCGTGGCGTATCCGGGGCGCCGCGTTTCTTCACGACCGGGTCGCAGATTCAGACCAGGCCGATTCACGCCGTCGGGCGGCCGATCCACAATTTCCTCGCCGCCGGAAGCGCTTGCTTACCTGGCATGCCTGCGCGATTCGCCGACCGCTCGCGTTTCTCGTCGCGGTCGCAATGTCGTGCGATGAATCACTTCGATGATGGAGCATCGACCTCGATGTCGTTTGACCGCCTGATACCTGAAATCCTGTTCGGCTTTACTGGCCTGGTGGGGATCATCAATCCGATCGGCATGGCGTTCGTGTTTCTCGAACGCACGCAGTCGATCACCGATGCGGAGCGCGCGCTGCTCGCCAAGAAAGTCGCGACGAACATCTTCTTCACGCTGCTGGTGATTTTCTTCGCGGGCGCACCCGTATTGAACTTCTTCGGGATCTCGATGGAAGCGCTGCGGATCGGCGGCGGCTTCGCGGTGGCCGTCGCGGGATGGCACATGCTGAACGGGCCCGACGTGCCGGGCAGCGACGCGGCCGCGCCGGGCGGCGACCTGAAGAGCCTGATGGCGCGCGCGTTCTTTCCGCTCGCCGTGCCGCTGACGATCGGCCCCGGTTCGATCGCAGCCGGCATCGCGCTGCATGCGAACCGCGCGCATAACGTCGGCGACTATCTGGTTTCCGGCGTCGTGTCGGTCGCCGTGGCGGCGCTCGTGTCGCTCGTGATCTGGCAGGTGTATAGCCGGGCGACCACGCTTGCGCATTATCTCGGCGCGGAGGGCACGAAGGTCGCGATGCGCGTGTCGGCGTTCCTGCTGTTGTGCGTGGGCGTACAGATCATGTTGACGGGCTTGTCGGAGTTCCTGTTGCCGCTGGCGGGGCGGGGGCAGTAGCGGCAAACCGGCCCGGTCGATGGATACGGGTTCTTCTTCAATCCGGGTAACGCATTCGTTTGAGAGATTTCATGACTGGAACCGACTTCGATTCACGTTCGACAAGCAAGCCCGTGCGACGCGGCGGCACGATCCATCCGATCTGGTTGCGCGTCACGCACTGGCTCAACGCGATCGCCGCGGTGACGATGATGCTTTCGGGATGGCGCATCTACAACGCGTCGCCGCTCTTCGACGGAATCACGTTTCCCGCGGGCATCACGCTGGGCGGATGGCTTGGCGGCGCACTGCAATGGCATTTCGCGGCGATGTGGCTCTTCGCGTTCAACGGGCTCGCCTATCTGGTGATCAATCTGGCAAGCGGACGCGGCTTCCGGAAATTCCTGCCGGTGACGCCACGCGCGATCCTGCGGGATCTCTCCAAGGCACTGACCGGCAAGCTGTCGCACGACGACCCGCATCGTTACAACGCCGTTCAGAAGTTCGCGTATCTGTTCATCGTCTGCGATCTCGTCGTGCTGTTGCTGTCGGGGCTCGTGATCTGGAAATCCGTGCAGTTCCCGCTTCTGAGAGAACTGATGGGCGGATACGACTCCGCTCGCGTCGTGCACTTCGTCGCGATGAGCCTGATGGCGGCCTTCGTCGTCGTGCACGTGGCGATGGTCGTGCTGGTCCCGCGTTCTTTGATCGCGATGCTGCGCGGTCGATAAGGAATTCGATATGAGTAACGAAAATGGAAAACGCCTGACACTCGATCGCGCCTCGATCCTGATCGATGCGCGCCGCGAGCTGGCGCTGCCGTCGCGTCGCCTGTTCGGCAAGCGATTGCTGACGCTGGGCGGCCTGACGATGTTGACCGGCTGCTCGCTGACCGACGACGAATCGGTCGATACGTTCCTGAACGCCGTCTCGCGCCTGAACGACCGGGCGCAAGCGATGCTGTTCGATCCGAATCGTCTTGCGCCGACTTATACCGAAGCGCAAATCACCCGGCCGTTTCCGTTCAATGCGTTCTACGGCATCGACGACGTACCTGACGTCGACGCGTCGGATTATCGGCTGCAATTGAGCGGGCTCGTGACCGGCCGGCGAAGCTGGACCCTGACGGAGCTTTACGCGCTGCCTCGCGCCGAACAGATCACCCGGCATATCTGCGTTGAAGGGTGGAGTGCGATAGGGCGCTGGGGCGGCACGCCGTTCGGCGATTTCCTGCGCCGCGCCGGCGCGGACACGACGGCGAAGTACGTCGGGTTCAAGTGTGCGGACGACTACTACGAAAGCATCGACATGCCGACGGCGCTGCATCCGCAAACGCTGCTTGCGTTCGAATACGACGGAGCACGTTTGCCCGCGAAGTACGGTTTCCCGATGAAGCTCAGGATGCCGACCAAGCTGGGTTACAAGAATCCCAAGCACATCATGGAGATCTTCGTGACCAACACCTATCCCGGCGGCTATTGGGTCGACCGAGGATACAACTGGTTCGGCGGATCCTGACGCACCCGACTCGAATTTGGCTTGCGTCGGGCAGCTTCATGCGTCGGGCGCGGCCGAAAAATGCCGGCGTTGCCGGCTTGTTCCCCTAGTGTCATTTATTTCATCAACGGAGTGGGTTTCATGAAGAAGATTGGTACTGCAGCACTGTATCTCGCCCTTATGTCGAGCGCCGCTGTCGCTTTCGCCCAGACGGTAGACGGGATGGCAAAGGACGGCATGGCGAAGGATCACATGGCCAAGAGCGGCATGAGCAAGGAAGGTCACATGTCGAAGGACGGGATGTCGAAGGACGGGATGTCGAAGGACGGGATGTCGAAGGACGGGATGTCGAAGGACGGGATGTCGAAGGACGGGATGTCGAAGGACGCGATGTCGAAGGGCACGATGTCGAAGGACTCGATGTCGAAGGGCACGATGTCGAAGGATGCAATGTCGAAGTAATGGCGTCCGGAAGTGCGGCCGTGAGCAACTGCGCTGCGCATCTGCATGAGCAATCGAGTTGTTCTACCTGGGCAGAGAGCGAATCGCTCTCTGCTTTTTTTTGTCTCGCGGAGTCGTCCCGGCCGACCCGGCGACGGGCCGCCAATCGCACTGGCCTACCGCGCAGCCGCTCACACCCGATCGATCCTGAAGTGTGCGGCTGCATAGACCACGTCGCAAGTCCACAGTGTTTCGCCATCCCGATGAAAAATCGCCGTGCCGCGATCGACCGTCATCCGTGCACGCGGATACACGGCGGCATGGCCGTTGAGCGCCGCGGCGAGATCGTTGCGTTCCTTGCAGGTTGCCCGGTATTCGCCGTCCGGCAACGGTTCGCGAATGTGTGTCATGGTCGTTCCCGCTTGTGCGGCGGCAAGATCCGGGGGCGGGCGCTCGATGCTCGCATCTGGCAGCGTTTTTTTAGCGTGTGCAGCACGATAAGCATCTGAATCGTGACGTGGCCGCGCCCACCGGCCACCATCGAACGTCCGCTCCGGGGCCTCGTATCGTCGACGCCCGGCCCCGGATGTGTCGGACGCACCCGGGGCCGGACATCGACGCACGCCGACGCGACTTCAATACCGCCGGACCAACGGCCGGCAATGCATGCTCAACGGCCCCACGCAAAATAATAAGAACCTGCAACCGTCAGCACCGCGCCGATCAGCGCCGCATACGGCGCAAGATTCAGCCACATGCCGCGCTTGGGCACGTCGAGCTCCATGTCGTGCTGCATCTGCGCGGGGAAGCGGCCGCGATCCTGCCAATAGTGGCGATAGGCGAATACCGGCACGATCAGCAACATCGCGATCAGCCCGTTGCGCAGCGTGCCTTCGCCTTGCAGATCGGCGCCCGCACCGGCATACACGAGGTTCGCATAGCCGCAGACAGCGCCCGCGACGAGCAGCCACGTCGGGCAGCGGAACGGCCGATCCCAGTTGCCGCGATCCATCCGGTGGATCCAGCCCGACTGCAAATTCAGGAAAACGAACAGCATGTAGCAGACGTTCGAGATCGACAGCACCGTCATGTAGTCCGACATCATCAGCAGCACGAGGTTGAAGCCGAGATCGGTCCACATCGCGCGCGTCGGCGCGCCGTGCTCGTTTACGTGCGACAGGTATTTCGGCAGCCAGCCGTCGACCGATGCCTGGTACAGCGTGCGCGACGAGCCCATCATCGACGTCATCACGATCAGCAGGATCGACAGCATCAGCATCACGACGACCGCGTTCGCCACCCACGCGCCGCCGCCGACGATCTTCGCCATGGCCGCGGCGACGCCCGTGCCGTCGCGAATCGACGGATCGAGCATCGCCTGCGTGCCGAGCGCACCCTGGAACGCCATCGGCACGAGCGTCATCACGACGAGGCACAGCGCGCCCGACCAGAAGATCGCCTTCGCTGTGTCGCGGCGCGGGTCGCGGAATTCACGCGTGTAGCACACCGCGGTTTCGAAGCCGTACGACGCCCAGCCGGCCATGAACATCGCGCCGAGCGCCATCGTCACGCCTTGCCCGTTCCACGCGCCGAAGGTCGCGGCTGTGAGGTTGCCTTGCGCGTCATGGCCGAGCGGCAGCAACGGCAGCAGGTTCGACATCGGCACGTCGCCGGTGACGAACGGCACGATGCCGACGATCAAGAGCGGCGTGAGCGACGCGATACCGAGAATGCGTTGCGTCTTCGCGGCCTTCGATGCGCCGCTGTGCTGAAGCTTGAACGTGATCAGCAACAGAATCGCCGCGATGACGAAGATCGCGTTGATCCGCAGCGACAGGCCGGGCTTGATGAAGCTCAGGTCGGCCAGCTTGAGCTGCCAGGTCAGCACGGCCGCATCGGCCGGGAACAGGCTCGTGAGCGCGTAGCTCGCCGCGAGGCCGCAGCCGAGCGCGAGCATCGGCGACCACGCGAGCCAGTTGCACCACACGGAAACCGGCGCGATCAGCTTGCTGTAGCGCACCCAGCCGATCGCGCCGTACACCGACGCGCCGCCCGATTTGTGCGGAAACAGGCTGGAGATTTCCGCGTAAGTCGCGCTCTGGATCAAGCCCATCGTGATCGCGGCGATCCAGATGGCCCATGCGGGGTGGCCGATCGTCGCGGAAACGCCGCCGATCGTGAAGAGCACGCCGGCGGGCACGCCGCTCGTGACCCAGAACGCATCTTTCCAGCTCAGGCCGCGCTGCAGCGTGTGGCCGCCGGAATCGTGCCGCGTGTCGGCGGCAACGTCGTTGGCATGGCGGGTAGGCGATCCTGCATCGTTCATATGCTTTTCCTGTGTTGTCGATTTCCCGGCCGGCGGGACCGGCAAGCGGATCGGGCAGGGTGGAAGCATTGTCGAATGCGGGGATGGCCGAAATGAATCGGCCCAGTCTGAAAATGGCGGTGTGCTCGGACCGGTCCGATTGCGTCGCGGCCCGTCGCTCCGCGACAATGCCGCGAGTCGAGCGTTCGGTGATTGTCGTTCGATTCTCCGTATCCGAAGCGAGTCTTCGTTCGATGCGCCGCCCGTTGGGGCGGCGTTTTTTTTCGTGTGTGCGGCCTCGCATCGGGGCGATAGGCATGACCAATCGCGCCGATATGAATAAGTCAATTCACGGCGGGCTTACGTGCGAATTACATTGGGACCCCATTCGAAACATGGAGTCGACAGATGTACGACACGAGAGCTGCATGGCGCACCGCATTGCTGGTATGCGCGACCTTCACCACCTTCCACGCGAGCGCATCGACGCTGACGCGCGACAACGGCGCGCCCGTCGGCGACAACCAGAACTCGCAGACGGCCGGCCCCGGCGGCCCCGTGCTGCTGCAGGACGTGAACCTGATCCAGAAGCTGCAGCGTTTCGACCGCGAGCGCATTCCGGAGCGCGTCGTGCATGCGCGCGGCACCGGCGCATACGGCCATTTCGTCGCGACCCGCGACATCTCCGAATACACGCAGGCGAAGGTGTTCGCGCCGGGCACCGACACGCCGGTGTTCGTCCGCTTCTCGAGCGTGATCCACGGCGGCACGTCGCCCGAGACGCTGCGCGACCCGCGCGGCTTCGCGACGAAGTTCTATACGTCGGAAGGCAACTGGGATCTCGTCGGCAACAACCTGCCGGTGTTCTTCATCCGCGACGCGATCAAGTTCCCGGACATGGTTCATTCGCTGAAGCCGGCGCCGGACACGAACATCCAGGACCCGAACCGCTTCTTCGATTTCTTCTCGCACCAGCCCGAGGCGACGCACATGCTCACGCGCCTCTATTCGGACTACGGCACGCCGAGGAGCTATCGCGAGATGGACGGCAACAGCGTGCATGCGTACAAGTTCATCAGCGCGCGTGGCGAAGTGACCTACGTGAAGTTCCACTGGAAGAGCCTGCAGGGCGAGCACAACCTCGATGCAAAGGAAGCGGAGCGCATCCAGGGCAAGGATTTCAATCACATGACGCGCGATTTGCAGGCGGCCATTTCCGCCGGCAACTTCCCGAAATGGGATCTGTATATCCAGGTGCTGAAGCCCGCGCAGCTCGCGAGCTTCGATTTCGATCCGCTCGATGCGACGAAGATCTGGCCGGGCATTCCCGAGATCAAGGTCGGCACGATGACGCTCGACCGCAATCCGGCGAACATCTTCCAGGAAACGGAGCAGGCCGCGATGGCGCCGTCGAACCTGGTGCCGGGCATCGAGCCGTCGGAAGACCGGCTGCTGCAAGGGCGCCTGTTCGCCTATGCGGATACGCAACTGCATCGGGTCGGCACGAACGGCCTGCAATTGCCGGTGAACCGCCCGCGTGCCGACGTGGCGAACCACAACCAGGACGGCGCGATGAACGGCGGCATGACCAAGGGCACGGTGAACTATGAGCCGAGCGACGCGAAGGATCTGTCAGCGGATGCGCGGAACAAGTACAGCCAGTTGCCGTTGGCCGGCACGACGCAGCAGGCGCCGCTGGCCCGGACGCAGAATTTCGCGCAGGCCGGTGCGTTCTATCGATCGCTGTCGGAGAACGAGCGCAAGGACCTGATTGCGAATCTCGCGGGCGATCTGGGGCAGGTGAAGAATGAGCAGGTCAAGTACACGATGCTGTCGTACTTCCAGAAGGCCGATCCGGAGTACGGCCGCAGGATCACGCGGGCGGTCAATGCCGACCAGCAGCGCGTCGATGCGCTGGCGGCGCGGTTGCCGGACTGATGCCGGATTGAATCGGTAATGAAAACGGCCAGTCGAGAGACTGGCCGTTTCACGTTACTGCGTTACCGCACTGCCGCATTACGCTGCGGCCGGGTTCATGCGAGATCGACGCGATCGCACCCTTCGAACTTCAGTTCGATTGATATTTCAGCAGCGGGCGCCCGTTCAGCGGCTGCGTGGCGCGCGCGTTGTGCGAGTAGTGCTGCGTGAACGCGGCGATGTCGTCCTGCGACAGTTCCACCGCGTCCTGCAGCACATACCATTCGACGTTCTCGGTGAGCGGCGGTGTCGTCAGCGAGCCGAGGTAGTGGTAATAGCTGCCGAGATCGTCCGGCATCAGCCTCGCCGCATTGAACGACGCGAGCGGCGATGCGACGTCGCGTCGCGCCGCGCGCACGATCGACGCGAACTGCGCGTTTTCCGCGCCGGCGCGGTACAGCACGGCCACGACGGCAAGCCGGCCGTCCTGCGCACGGAACACGAAGTGGCCTTCGAGCGGATAGCGCCGGCCGTCGATCGTGTGCTCGGCCGGTGCGTGGAAGTGCGCCTGAAGCAATCTGAAGTGACGGCCGCGGATGATCACGTCGCTTTCCTTCGGCACGACCTGGACGGTGTGTCCGTTGTCCACGACGGTCGCACCGCCGCGGGCGACATGCACGACGATCGCGTCGTTCACGTCGGGCAAGCGTTCGGCCTCCACGACGGTGCCCGATCGAATGTCGATCGGCGATTGCGAATCGCCCGACTCGATCTGCCACGCCTGCTGATGGGCGTAATCGAAGTCGTGCTGATCTTGCGTCGGGGCGGTGGCGGCAGCATGCGCGCCGCTTGCGATAGCGGCGGCGAACAGCGGCAGCGCGGCCCGCCGGACTGCCGTGACGACCTGCGTGAGGTTGATGCGATGACTCAAACGGGATCCTCGATACGGGAAGATGAAAAGAGAACGCTTGCGGCGGCACCGGATGCATGCCGGACCGGGAGCCATTTCATTATTCGTATCGGCCCGATGCGTTCCAATCAGACGTGTCTGATTCGGGCGGCACGTCGTGCGTTGTCCGCATGGAACGCGGCGCGGGAAAGCATCGCGTTCCATGCCGCGCCGAGGTTTTCATCGAGGTGACAGGAAACCCGCGCGATGTAGGACCAGGCTGATTGTGTCGTCGTCGGCCTCTATCCACAATGTGTCGGTCGAACGGTTGCATGGTGATCCGTTCGATACCTCGTACCCGAAGCTTGTCTTCGTTCCGAACGCCGCCCGATGCGGGCGGCGTCTTTTTTCCGCGCTCAACGCGCGGCACGGAACGCGGCGTCTGGCCGAGCGACAGGGAAGAGTGCCTTGCGGCGGCCGGTGGGCACGGTCGCGGCCGATCGAGTGGACCGAGCGGCCAACGTAACAACGCTGCCGTATGCGAGCGCAGGGCACTCTTTCCTGTCGGCGGTCGCCGACGGGTTTCGCATGCCGCGCATCGCCGTCGCCGGTCGCGGCAACGGGTATGCGGTGCGGCGGCTCGCCCCGGCGTCATGGGCGATCCAGATACACCCCCGAGCGGTGCATCACCGACGAAGCATCGCGATCGAGCGTGCCGCCGGCGCCATGTCGTTTCCATCGTTCATACGCGCAGCCTTCGTGCGCGGTCATTCATCAAGGACTCCATCGTGAAGACTCGTATTCAAGCCATTCCCGCCGTGATCGCACTCGTCTGCGCTACCGGCATGACGAGCGTCGTCGCGGCCGAAGCCGGCGCGGCCACGCTGCCGAAAGGCGTCGTCGCCGTGGTGAACAACATGCCGATCGCGCAGAGCGACGTGGACGCGATCGTCAACGCATCCGGGCAAGCCGATACGCCGGCGCTGCGCGACGCGGTGAAGCGCGACCTGATCGTGCGGCAACTGGTCGAGCAGGCCGCCGACAAGGCGAACTACGGCAGCCGCCCCGAAGTGCAGGGCATCGTCTCGCGTGCGCGTGCGAACGCGGCGGCCGATCTGTACCTGCGCGACGCGCTGGGCGCGCAGCGTGTGACCGATGCGCAGGTGAAGGCGCGTTACGACTACATCGTCGCGAACGCGGCGCAGTTCGAATACCGGGCGGAAGTGGTGGCCGTGGCCGATCCCGCGAAGGCGAATGCGGCGGCCGCCGAGCTGAAGCAGGGCGCGGCCTTCGACACGGTCGCGAAGAAGTACAACACGACCGCCAACGGCGGCGTGGCCGAGTGGAGCGAGCTGAAGACGCCGCTGGCCGAAGGCCGTACGGGTGGGCTGCCGATGCCGCTCGCGCAGGCGATGACGTCGCTGAAGCCGGGCGCCGTCTCCGGCCCGATCCGGATCGGCAATGCGTATGCGTTCGTGAAGCTCGACGACAAGCGCCCGGTGGTCGTGCCGAGCTTCGACAAGGCCAAGGGCGTGCTGCGACAGCAACTGGAGCAGCAGGCCCGGCAAAGCGCGATGACCACGCTGGTCGACAAGCTGGCCGCGCAGGCGACGATTCAGCAGTAAAAGCTGCCAACAAAATGAGGCTCGGCGGGCTGTGAGCCCGCCGAGCCTTTTGTCGGCCTCTTCGTGGTTTCGCTGGCATCCAGTCGCTTCCGGCGCCACCGAAACCACGCCGGGTGCCGATCACGTCACCCTGCAACTGCCTCCGATCGAGGCCATCACGCCCATCGGCGAACCCTCCAAAACTCATTCCGTCAGCATTTCCTACGCCGCTTCGACATGAATCATGAAGGTCACGGGCGGAGCAATGCGCGTCATGTCGAGTGCGAGTTCGACGATCGCGGGTGTCGGCTTGCTGCAATCGATCGACGCGATCGCCAGCCGGTCGAACCACGCGCAGTGCGCGATTTCCCGGGATGGACGGGCTATCGCGTGCGCGTCGAGATCCGCCAGGAACACGTGATGCAGTTTGTGCTTGCCGGCCGCGCGAAACAGGTAGCGCAGGTTCCGGCAGACGAGCCCGGTTTCTTCCGCGAGTTCGCGGCGCGCGGCGTCGCTCAGCGATTCGCCGGGTTTGGGCCGGCCGCCGGGTAGCGCCCAGCGGGCGTGCAACCGGGCGACCAGCAGAATCCGGTCGCCGCGTCGGCACAGGACGGTGGCGCGTTCTTTCATGATGGTGTCGTCCGATTGCATGCGGCGGATGCCGCGGTGTGAAAAAAACGCCGCCTCCGGGAGGCGGCGTCAAGACGGAGAGGTTTGCTTCGCGTCGATCGATCGAAAAAATGCAGCGTCGGTCATCCCGCAGCGCTATTGTCCGGAATGGCGTTTCGGCAGGAAATCAGACTGGCCTGATTCTTGGGGCCACGCTCGATCGAATGCGTCGGGCGGCTACTCGGCCACCGCCTCCCGCGCCAGCAGCGCAGCGAGTTCCCGTGCCTGCGGTATCCGCGCGATCGTTTCCAGTGCCGCCGCCTCGAGCTTGCGACGCTGTTCGACGTCACGCACCAGCTCGACGCATGCATCGACCAGCGCGTCATACGGCGCCGCGCGGAACCCGCCCGCATAGTCGGCATCGACCGCCGTCGTCGGCGATACTTCGCCGACGATCGCCTTGCCGTTGGTCATCAGGTAGAACACGCGAACGATCTCGAAGATGTGCGACGCATAGTGATGCAGGTTCAGCACGACTTTCGCACGTGCGATCAATGCGTCGCGCGCTTCGCCGTACACGCCATAAACGGTGCATACCTTCAGCCCGCGCGCGGCCAGCGTGTCGAGCACGGCCTGACGCCGTGGCCCGATCGAGCCGTAGAAGAGGACGTCGATGTCTTGCTCCACGGTTGCCGGAATGCGGCGCAGCGCCGGATGAAAGCCGAGTTTCAGATGGCGCGTATCGCGTATTCCGACGCTGTGAAGCTTCGCGAGATTGCGTTCGCTGTAGTCCCAGGTTTCGAAGCGCGAGGTCCAGAAGTAGATCCGCTCGTTCCAGTCGCGCTCGTCCACGTGAATCTGCTCCGTGTTGACGACGATCGTGTCGGCCGGCACGTGCTCGATCGACCGCGGCTCGGCATGATGGCAGCCGATCATGATGTTGCGCGCGCCGGGCATCAGGACGTTGTCGTTCATGTGGACGGCGTGGCCGAGATCGTGCAGGCCGTATGCAATGACTTCCGCGAGTTCGTCGAACGCTGCCGTATGCGGGTTGTCCGGCGGCCGGACGACGCAGATGTTGTAGTCCATGCTGCGCTCCCGGCTATTCGACGTCGCGGCCGGCGAGATCGCGAAGATCCGCCGCCGCCTCGTCGAGCACGGGCCCCCAGTCGGCGAACGTCCGTTGCCGGTACAGCGACGCGCCCGGATAGAACAGGCTGTCGCGCCGGTCGTGCTGCCAGACCCAGTGCGGGTTCGCGTCGAGCAGCACCCACGTGAACTGGCCGAGCGCGCCGCTCAGGTGCGCGACCGACGTGCACACGGTGATCACGAGATCGAGTGCGCCGATGAACGCTGCGGTGTCGTCGAGCGTCTTCCATTCGCGTGTCATGTCCGACACTTCAAAGCCGGCCGCGCGCGCCGCCTCGATGTCGTGCTGCGCACCCGGCTGCAGCGAGTAGAACGCGACGTCCTGCTGCAAGTTGCCGAACGCGTCTGCGTAGCGCTCGAGCCCGACCCGGCGGAAGCGGTTGCGCTGGTGCGTGAGACTGCCGGTCCATACCAGGCCGACCTTCATCCGCCGCTCGCCGGCGAGCGCATTGCGCCATGCGTCGGTGGCCGCGACATCCGCACGGAGATAGGGCACGGACGTGACGAGCGCGTCGGCGTCGAGGCCGAGTAGCCAGGGAATGCTCATCAGCGGCAGTTCGTAGTCGTGGTCGGGCAGGCGTTCGATGCGGGTGCCGATGTCGAAGACGTCGGCGTGATGGCCGAGACTGCGCGCGATCAGTGCGCCCAATTCCGGAAATACGTTCCACACGATGCGTCCGCCTTCGCGATGCACGCGCTCCGCGAGCAGCGGCAGGTAGCGGCTGAACTGCAGCACGTCGCCGAGCCCTTGTTCGCCCCAGACGAGCAGCGTTTTGCCCGCTAGCGATTCGCCGCGCCAGCGCGGCTGCGCAAACACGGGCAGCCTGCCGCGCAACTCGCCCGCGCCGCGCCAGCGGGCTTCGTAATCGGCCCAGCCCGACGCGAAGTCACCGCGCGCGAGGCGCAGCAGCGACAGGTTGTAGCGGTGTGCCGGGTCGTGCGGATCGAGCGCGCAGGTGCGCAGTGCATACCGCTCGGCGTCGTCCCACTGCTGCGCCTCCTTGAGCATGGCGGCCGCATTGTTCGTCGCGCGTGGGCTGCCCGGCGCGAGCCACACGGCACGCGTGGCCGCGCGTTGCGCGCCGTCCAGGTCGAACCGGTTGAGACGCGTGATCACCGCATTCGTCCAGGCCCGGGCGTCGTGCGGATCGTCGTCGAGCGCGCCTTCGACGAGCGCGTGTTCCACGTCGGAGTCGCCGCCCGACATGCGGATCGCGAGCGCGAGATTGTTCTTCAGCGACGGCCACGCGGGTGCCAGGTCGAGCACCTTGCGGTACGGCACGATCGCATCGGCGTGACGCCCGGCCATCTGGAGTGCGTAACCGCAATTGAAAGCCGCCGCCGGCGACGCGGGATGCATCCGCCAGTGCTCGGCGGCAAGCTCGGCGGCACGCGTGACGTCGCCGCGATCGATCAGCATCTGCGTGGCGTCGGCGACGGATTCGTCGGGCCTTCCCGGCGCCGCTTCCGCGCCGGTCGATACGGCCTGAACGGCATCGTCGTGGTCGTCTTGCAGACGCGGGATGTCGGCGAGAGTGGGCATGTCGTACGTCGTGATCTGCATGTGAAATCGCTCCGGGAAACCGTTCGCGCATCGGCGCGGCGATCGGTTGCATCGTCAATCGGGGAGGGGGCGCCGAACGTTCGTGTCGAGACGTTGCGGACCAAAGGCGTCGCGTGCGTCATGCCGGTTGCGGCGGAAGGCCTGGCGCCGTGATGGGTTCCACTTTATGGATACGCTGCCGGCAACTAAATCGGACCAGTCCTAAAAGGGCCAACACGATGAGTCTCGGGGGCTGCCAATGGGGAGGGGCGGCGTGGGGCCGCCGTGCCTGCGGGTAATGCGTCGCCTTCGTTCGACGGGCGGCGCCGCATCGGCCCGGGCCCGCCGGTGTAGGCCTGGTCCGATTCCTTCGCGGCGCCACCGGACAATAAGACCCGTCCGATAGAGATTCGCGTCCAACTCGCCTGTAATACGCAGCATCCGCCGATGTCGATCGGCTTGAAACATGCAATGGAGGACAGTCGATGAGTGATGCAGATAATCTGGTGAAAGGCGCGGTGGTCAGCATGATTGCGAGTTCGGCGACCGTCGCGCTCGTGCATTTCGTGATCGAAGCCGGCACGCGATGGAATGCCGGCGGCGTGGCGGTGACGCTCGTCTCGGCCGTGCTGATGGCATTCGTGCTGCTCGTACCGCCCGCGTTCGCCGCATGGCGCAATCGGGAGGACACGATCGATCCGTTCTTCGAGCCGGCCGCATTGAAGCCGATCCTGCAAGGCCGCGCGGTGGGCATCGTGCTCGGCATCGTGTTCGGGATCTCGGTCGTGACGGGCTGGCAATGATGGCGACGAACGCGCCCGCTTTGCTTGCCGGAGATCCGGCCGTGCGCTCGACCGTCCAGGTCATTTCGCTGCGCCGCAGCCATGCGCGCCGGCACGCGTTCCGCGTGAACAACCCCCATCTGGATTTCGAGTTCGTCGACGCGATCGACGGACGCGCGCTGTCGGATGCCGATCTCGCGGCATCCGGCCTGTTCGCGCCCGGGCTGCCGTACACGCGCGGCGCGTTCGGCATCGCGATGACCACGCACCGTCTGTGGACCGACATCGCATCCGGTAGCGAGCTGGTGACGATCGCCGAAGACGATGCGATCTTCCGGCCGGACTTCCACGATGCGACGCTGCAATTCCTGCGCGATAACCCCGGGCGTCACGATTTCGTCGCGTGGGGCTACAACTTCGATTCGATCCTGCGCGGTTCGATCTTCAACAGCCGCACGCCGGTGACGATGCGCTTCGACGAAGCGGCGCTCACCGACGCGATCGGCGATTTCCAGAACGACCGCGGCCCGGTGCTCGTGATGAACCTGCTCGAGTTCTACGGAATCTGCGCCTATACGATCTCGCCGGCCGGCGCGAGCTTCCTGCTCGACCGCTGCTTTCCGCTGCAGCCCGAGATGCTGTATTCGCACGGGCTGGGCCGGACGATGGCGAACTGCGGCATCGACGTCGTGATGAACAAGTTCTACAGCGTGATGCGCAGCGCGGCCACCTTTCCGCCGCTCGCCGTGACGATGAATGCGCGCGAGACGTCGACGATCCAGGTCTGACCGCGCGAAACGACGAACCGGCCGCGCAAGCGCTGATCCGGCAGTCAGCGTGTGTATCAGGAGCACGGCAGATTGGGCGATTCGTCGGGTTAGCCGCTGCCGTGGTCAGCGGCAGCGGCTTTTTGCGGGTTCGATGCGGATGACCGGAAAGACGCGGGCAGACTTCCGACGTTTGGAAAACAGCGATCGTCTCTTGATCATGCTGAACACGGCAGAAGCGCGCTTGACGGGTTGCAGAATCGACCTGCTCCGATTGGCTGTGACAATCGGCCACGTTAAATGGAAGGGGTGTGGCGCCGAAGGCGCTGCGGTGGCGGCCGTTGGCCCCGGCCGCCATCATGCTATTTCCTTGATAGCACCTGCACCTGACGCTGCCTGATGCAAGCGCCGACGCGCTTCCGGCTGCCACACACACCTTTCCTTGTCGTGCTACGCCCGCTGTCAGACCGAAACCGTGATACCCGCCGGGCCCGATTTCCCCACAGGCCGCACCACGATTTCCACATGCTGGCCAAATGCCGCCAGCGTCACCATCAGTTGATCCAGCGAAACGTTCCGGAGCCTCTCGCGCTGCTCGGGCGTGACCGCCGGCCGGGCCATTTCCGCGAGCGCCGCAGCCTCGTCCTCGGTCAGGGCTTGCGAGGCGATCAGCGAGTTGAGTTTCAGCACGAGTGCGGACTTGGCCGCCAGTTCCCCGACGTCGTAGAAGTCGAAATCGGTCGGCACGTTGTCGGTGTCATGATTCTGGTCGTCGCGATTCATTGTGCGTCTCCCGTGACCGCCGAGAACTGCGGCTGCTGCTGTTCCATCGTGGTATCGAAAGCGGGGAATCCCTTCTTCCCGACAGGATCGCGGCTCGCATCGTCGATCGGCGTGATCACCAGCCGCTGGTGCGACACCTCGATCTGCAAGCGCTGCTCGGGCTCGAAGCCCGCCGCCTCGATCCACCGGCCGGACAGCTTCATCCACAGATGCAGGATAGGTGGCGCCATATCGGTGAGCCGGATATGCGGGACGATGCGGCGAGATTGAAAAGATGTCTGAGTGTTGACGAAACAGTCTTGGAAAAGAAACGGTGCGCTATGATTCGCGTCAGCCATGGTCAACTCCTAAGTTGAGTTGGTTGTGGTCAGCGGCCTGCAGGTGCTCCTACATCTGCAGGCCGCGCTCGTTTACGCAGTGGATTTCGATCGTCACCTCGTCACATGCCTCGCGTGCCGACATGCCCTGAACGTCCTTGCGAAAACGTGCAACCACTGTAGCCAAGTTCGATCGGTTTCGGGTGATGGTTATGTGCGTTTCTGCAGAACTGGCCATCAGGCCAATGTCTCGCGTGCTTGCTGCTCAACGATTTCGGGGCGCCTGCGTTGGCTGGCCGCGTCGTCGTTTCATCACCGATGTGTTGAAAAACGTGTCGGCCGATTGTTTCGATGCGCCCGTTGCACGCCGCACGAGGATCTCGTTCACCGCTCACCGCGACGATGAATGCGCGTGAGACGTCGACGAAACCGGCCGCCATCCATCAATGAACGGCGGTCTTTATAACGGGAACGAATCCCAGCGCGAATCGGTTCAGTCCTATTGGATACGGCGTCCGGTGACGTTAAGCTTGGTTTGCGCGGCACCGTGACGCATATTCGACGGCGGTCGTTGGGCCCGGCCGTAATGCGCGCTACGTTGGTTGTAGCACTACTCCTCACGCTGCCTTATGCGAGCGTCGAACACCGGCCCACGGTTGCCGCGCACTTCCTTTGTTCGTCATCCGGACGAACCGAAGCGAGCCGCATGCCCGCTTCGCTCCCGCTTCATCCTCAATGCTTCGCCGCCGCCATCGCGAGCGGGTCGGCACGCTGCTCCGCGCCCGCTTCGGCGCGCCGGGTGAGCGCACCTTCTGCGCTGCTTCGATACTGCTCGAACTCCCGCGCGAACGCCACCGCGTCGCCCGCCAGCGCCAGCGCTTCCAGCGACGCGCAGAGGGCCGACACGTCGCGCTCGCCGATCATCGCGAACGCGCCGCGCATGCTGTGAATTTCCGCGCGAGCAGCTTTCAGGTCGCCGTATTCGAGCGCACGCGCGATCGCGGCATTGGCCCGATTCGTCGCGTCGACCAGCGCCGCGCGCAGGTCGCGCGGCAGCGGCCCGCGTGTGCTCGCCGGCGCCGGCGGGATCGCGCGGCCCGGCCGCCACGGGCCCGTGTATTTCGCGATCGCCTGTTCGAGCGAGCGCAGCGACGTCGGCTTTGTGACGATCTCGTCGATGCCGGCTTCCTTCGACAGCCGCATTTCGTCCGGCTCCGCATGTGCGGTCACGGCGAGGATCGGCAGCGCGCGGCCGCGTTCGCGCAGCATCCGCGCGAGCGCATAGCCGTCGAGGCCCGGCATGTTGAGGTCGGTCATGACGATCGCGTAGTCGTGCCGCTCGACGAGATCGAGTGCCTCCGCGACGCTCGACGCCACGTCGGCACGATAGCCGAGCACGTCGAGCTGATCGTGCACGAGCGAGCGGTTGACCGGGTTGTCGTCGACGAACAGCACGCGCAGGTCCGGCGTATCGCCACCGGCCGGCGCGGGCTGCATCCCGTGCTGATGGTCGAGCGGCAACGGCAGCGACACGACGAAGGTCGAGCCGACGTTCGGCACGCTGTCCACGGCGATGCGCCCGCCCATCGATTCGGCGAGCCGGTTGCTCAGCGGCAGCCCGATGCCCGTACCGCCGAAGCGGCGCGCGATCGATTCGTCGGCCTGCGCGAACGGCTCGAACACGTGTTCGAGCTGCGCGGGCGTCATGCCGATGCCGGAATCGCTGACGCGGATCATCACCGGCGTGCCGTCGGCCACGGGCGCCGTCACGGACAGTGCGACCGTGCCGCGGTCGGTGAACTTGATCGCGTTGCTGACCAGGTTGACGACGATCTGCCGCACGCGCAGCGGATCGCCCACGTATGGCCGCGCCGCCGGCGCATCGACGTCGACGCGCAGCGCCACGCCTTTCGCACGCGCGATCGGCTCGAACAGCTCGACGATGTCGCGCGCGAGTTCGTCGATGCGGAAGCTGGTGGCTTCGAGCGTCATCCGGTCGGCTTCGATCTTGGTCATGTCGAGCACGTTGTTCAGCATGTCGAGCAGCATCCGCGCGGCCGACGTGACCGCGTGCAGCCGCGACTTCTCGCGATTGCGGTCGGGCGCCTTGTCGAGCAGTTCGAGATTGCCGAGCATCGCGTTCAACGGCGTGCGGATCTCGTGGCTGATCGTCGCCAGGAACGTCGATTTCGCACGGTTCGCGCTGTCGAGCGCGCGCTCGGTGTCGGCGCGCGTCGTGATGTCGGAGAAGCCGCACAGCAGCGTGTCCTTGCCGCGATAGCGCACGCGCACGAAGTTGACGAGCAGGTCGCGCGCGCGGCCGTCGTCGAGCGTCACGGGGAACTCCACGTCGAGCTGCACCGGGGCGCCGTCCGCCCCCTGACGGTAGCGCGCGAGCAGGCGCTCGTGCAGCGGCGGCTCGCCGGCCGCGCTTTCGTACAGCTCGTGCATCCGGTTGCGCAGCAGCACCGCGTCGGTATCGAGCGATACGAGCACGATGCCGAACGGCGACGTCGCGATGATCGCGCGGCTCATCTCGTCGGTTTCGAACACGCGGCGCGAGCGGCGGAACACCGGCGCGAACACCTTCAGGTCGAACGCGATCACGAGCGTCCACAGCACGGCGAGGATCAGCGCGGCCACGCCGAACTCGCGCACGATCGTCGGCCAGATCGCGATCGCGATCGTGCGCCACGAATATGCATAGACGATCGCGAAGCCCGTGTCGGCGATCCGGTCGCTGATCGTGAACACGCCGTGCAGATAGCTTTCGTGGAAGCGGTGGAGGCCGTGCCGCCAAGCGTTCTCGGCGAGCGCGTGGCGCATCAGCGCGGCGCCGTCGATCGACGCGCGCGTGCGGTCCTCGTCCAGCAGCACGCGGCCGGCCTGGTCGACCAGCATCACGACCGCGTCTTCCGGCGCCTGTTTAAGCCGGTCGTCGATCACGTTCACGTCGAGATCGCTGACGAAGGTCATGAAGTGCCGCGGGCCGTCGAACGCCGGTTCGACGAGGCGGAACACCTTCTTGCCGGTGAGCGGGTCGATCGCGGGCGGCTCCCATGCGATGCGGCGCGTCGCGCGCCAGTAGCGTGCGACGGCCGGGTTCGACCAGTCGGCCACGTTGAACGCGAGGCGGTCGATCAGCGCGCGCGTGTCGGCCACGCCGATGCGCTCCAGCACGTCGCGATACGGCATCGACGGCGGCGGCGTGATCGCGAGCACGTTGCGGTCGGGGCTGTACGCGTAGCCCGACAGCGGCATCCCCGATTGCCGCTCGGCGGCCGCTACCGAGATCGTCAGTCGTTCCATCAGTTGCACGTATTCGTCGACGTCGTTGCCGGCCAGCGCTTCGGGCGTCGTGGCCACGAAGATGTCGCTCACGTTGCGAAACGGCGACAGCACGACGTGGCCGTCGCGCGCGAGCGCCTCGGCCGCGCTGCGCGAATGGTGCGGGTGGCTGTTCCACAGCAGCTCCGCGTTGATTATCGAGCGTCGCACCGATGCCTGTTTCGCGTCGATCTCGAGTTCGACGAGCGCCTTGTGCGTGGCGAACAGCTCGCGCCGTTTGGCGATGTAGTCGCGCACCGAGCCGTCGAGCAGCACGCTCGTCGCGAACAGGATCACGAGCGACAGCACGGCCGCGCCGCCGTATAGCGTGAAGCGCTGGTAGCGGTGCAGCAGGCTGAGGTCGCGCGCTTCGCCGTCGATCGACGCGAACGGCGCGCTGGCGTCCACCGGGGACACGAACAGGTTTCGGATGGGCATGGGACGAATACCGTGAAATCAATGCGCAAATCGAGGGCCGCGCGCGATGCGGACGGCGAGAGCCGTCGGCGAACCGCGACGCGTAGCGATATCCGTAAGCCGTGTGGGATGGCAGGCGATTGCGCTGCCGGCTCGGGGAACGAGCCAATTATCGTGATGGCAGGGCCGCCGGTATGTAGGGCAGTCCGAAGCAATTCGCTCGGAGTGGTAGGACTGGTCCTAGTTTGCGAGGTGGCCTGCGCGCTGCGTTTATAAGGCGCGATTGGCGTGTGTGTCAAACGATGCCGTGTTTCTGGCGAGTGTCGTGTGGTGTTTTCCTCGCAAAAGTGTCAGGCATCGTCATATTCGGACCAGTCTTAGTAAATAAGTTTTGCCGTGTATTGCTGTCTGATTATCGAAAGCAGTTGCAAAAAATATATTGCCTCACGTAGCTCGAACTTCGTCTCACACTTTCGTATAGAGGCAATCAACGTGAACAAGACATACCGAACCGTCTGGAATCCGACGACGGGTACATGGGTCGCAGCAGCCGAAACGGCGCGTGCGCGCAAGAAATCGAACTCGACGATGCGTTCGTCGGTAACGGCCGCGGTCGCGGTCATGGCGGGTTTTGGCGGCGGCGCGATTGCGATCGATGCGGAAGCGCAGACGGCGAACGGGAATGGCGCGCTGAACCTGTGCGGGGGAGCGAACGGGGCGGTTGGCCATACGTTCGGCTACTCCGCTTCAACGACGAACGCAAACTGTGCGGCTATCGGTACCAACAATCCAACCTACGGAGGGCGTGCGCCTTCGTTCGTGCTGGGAAATGGTGGTGATCTGAACGGTGCATCCGGGCCCGGCTCAACGGGTAGCACCGCATCGGTGGCGGGCAGCCGGGACGGTCATTTGATGATTTACGGTGCCAATGGCGTTCACGTCACAGGCACAACGGATTTTGCCAATACCGTCAGCATGACGAACAACCGCATCCAGAACCTGGCCGCCGGTACGGTCGGCACGGATGCGGTCAACTTGAACCAGTTGAATGCTGCGATCGCTGCGACGGATAACCAGTTTGTCGCCTTCAGCACCGGACCCTATGCGGCCAACTCTGCCGCCACCGTTGGGACCAACAACAGCGCGACGGCGGTCGGTCCGAATGCGAGCGCCACGGGGACATCGGCCGTCGCGCTCGGCGGCAATACGGTAGCAACCGCGCAGAATGCTGTGGCGCTCGGTACGATCTCGCGTGCGACCGGGGCGGAAGCGACGGCTGTTGGTGTGGGTGCTGCCGCCACCGGCGCGTCAGCGACGGCTTTGGGTCGTGGCGCGGCGGCTACCGGCAACAATTCCACGGCTCTCGGCACATACGCATCGGCGGTTGGTACCGGCAACCTGGCGGTGGGCGGCGGAGCCGCCGTCGCGCAGACCGGTCGTTTTGTTCCGTCGAACATGATTGCGATCGGAACGGGCGCCAGGGCAATCGACGGTGACGTGACGGGCGCGAACGGTTCGATCGCGATCGGCAACAGCGCAACGGCCGGTGGTACCGGTTCGATCGTGATCGGTACGAACGCGCGGCATTCGGGCTCTTCCGCAACGGTCCTCGGCGGCGAAGCGAGTGCGATGGGTGGCGGAGCCGGGGTCGCGGTGGGTTACGGCGCGATGGCTTCGGGAAGCTCGGGTGTTTCGCTGGGCACCAATTCGACGGCGAGCGCGGCTTCGTCTATTGCATTGGGCACGAACAGTGTGGCGAATCGCGCCAATGCCGTGTCCGTCGGATCGACGGCGCAGCAGCGCCAGATCACGAACGTGGCTGTGGGGACGGAGGGTACGGACGCAGTTAACGTGAATCAGTTGAACGCCGCGATCGCGGCTGCCGACGATCCCTACGTGAATGTCAGATCAGGTACGTACGCCCCGGCGGTAGCGGCGCAGGCAGGCAATAGCGCGACTGCTATTGGCGCGAATGCGAGCGCCGCGGGGACTTCAGCCGTTGCGCTCGGTGGCAGTTCGATGGCATCCGCAGATAATGCGGTGGCACTCGGCACGCGTTCGGAAGCGACAGGCATTAACTCCATTGCGGCAGGTGTGAATTCGCACGCCAACGCGAACAATACGGTGGCACTCGGTTCGCTGTCCGTCGCTGGCGCGACCAATGCCACTGCGGTGGGCAATGGTGCCAATGCATCGGCTATAAACACGGTCGCGCTTGGCCAGAGCTCGGTTGCAAGCGGTGCGTCGGCGATCGGCATCGGCTTCCGGGCCAATGCGCAGGCAGACAATTCGGTCGCGCTTGGCGCGGGCTCGGTGGCGAACCGGATTAATTCGGTTTCGGTCGGCAACGTCGGTTCGGAACGGCAGATCACCAACCTCGCGGCCGGTACGGTGGGGACCGACGCGGTGAACCTCGCCCAACTGAACGCGGCCATCGCGAATGTCGACGGTAACAGCCCGTACTTCAAGGCGAACGGCGCAGGCGACGGCAGCGATGCTGCAAGCGCCACAGGCGCCGGCTCGGTTGCCATCGGCTCGAACGCGAAGACGTTCGTCGCCGGAGGCGTCGCGATCGGCAGCAGCGCCACCGCAGGCATGGCCAACAGTATCGCAATCGGCAATGACGTGATTGCCGCGCAGGATGGCGTGGCAATCGGCCAGGGTGCACGTGCGCAAAATGCGAACGCAACGGCGATCGGTACGAAATCGGCAGCTGGCCTGAACGGCACAGCGCTCGGTACTAACGCGCATGCCGTTACGGACGCAGTTGCGTTGGGCGTCGATGCAACGGCGGCCGGCGGCAATTCGGTCGCGTTGGGTAACGGGTCGATCGCTGCGTCCAACACCGTATCGGTTGGCAGCGTCGGCAACGAACGCAAGATCACCAACGTGGCAGACGGTGCGCTGTCGAACACGAGCACGGACGCCGTGAACGGTTCGCAACTGTTCGCGACGAACACGCGCGTCGGTTCGCTGGAGGATTCGCTGAAGGGTGGCGGTGTGATCGACCCTGATACGGGCGAATCGTTGGCGGTGGTGTACGACACTACGGCGAAGGATAAGGTGACGCTGGGCGGCGGCACGAACGGCACGACGCTCGCAAACGTGAAGGCGGGTGTTGCCGATACGGACGCGGTGAATGTGAGCCAGCTGAAGGGCTCGGGCCTGATCGGCGACGACGGCAAGGCGATTGCTGCGGTGACGTACGACCGTAACGCGAACGGCACGCCGAACTACGGGTCGGTGACGCTGGGCGACGGCACGAACCCGACGCAACTGAAGCACGTGGCTGACGCGACCGACGACAGCGACGCGCTGAACCTCGGCCAGTTGAAGGACTCGGGCCTGGTGGGCGACGACGGCAAGGGCAACCTGACGTCGTTGGCGGTGACGTACGACAGCGCGACGAAGGACACGGTCACGCTGGGCGGCGGCACGGACGGCACGACGCTCGCCAACGTGAAGGCTGGCGTTGCCGACACGGACGCAGTGAACGTGAGCCAGCTGAAGGGCTCGGGCCTGATCGGCGACGACGGCAAGGCGATCGCCGCGGTGACGTACGATCGTAACGCGGACGGCACGGCGAACTACAACGCAGTGACGTTGGGCGGGGGCAATTCGACTGGTCCGGTGAAAGTGTCGAACGTTGCCGCGGGTGTCGCGGCGACCGACGCGGTCAACGTGCAGCAGTTGCAGCAGAGCGTGGCAAACGGCAACCCGTATATCGGCGGCCGCGGCACGGGTGTCGCCGCGCAGGCGACCGGCCTCAATGCCATCGCACTGGGCCTCGGCTCGGTCGCGGACGAGATCCGTACGGTTTCCGTCGGTAACAGCGCAACGGGCCTGCAACGTCGAATCACGAACGTGCAGAACGGCGAAGCCGACAGCGATGCGGCTACCGTTGGCCAGGTCAACGACTTGATGGGTATCGCGTCGACGAACACGCAGACGGCCATCGACAACGTCAACACGACGACCAAGCAAGCGATCCAGGACGTGAACAGCCGACTGGACGCGATCGGCACGCTTGCGGGCACGGATCCGTATGTTCAGGTCGACGGCCTGAATGACGGCAGCGACAACGCATTTGTTCGTGCGGGCACGTACGGTGTGGCGATTGGCGCGGAAGCCAGCGCGACCGGAGATACGTCGATCGCAATCGGTGCACAGTCGGGAGCATCGGGCTCCGGTTCGGTCGCGCTCGGCGCGGGTGCATCGGCAACCGGTACGGGGGCTGTCGCATTCGGGAGCGGCGTAGCGACCGGTACGAGCGCGCTCGCACTGGGTAACGGCACGAACGCTTCGGGCAACAACGCGGTCGCCGCGGGCTTCAACGCGCGAGCCGCGGGCGTCAACGCCCTTGCGTTCGGCAATACGGCGCGGGCCAATGCGGCCGATTCCATGGCATTCGGCACGAGCGCGCAGGTCGACCCGCTCGCCACGAACTCGATCGCCATCGGCCGTCAGTCCAGCGTCACGGGCACCGCACTGAACTCGGTCGCACTGGGCGCGAGCTCGGTGGCGGATCGACTGAACTCGATCTCGGTGGGCTCGACGGGGCAGCAGCGTCAGATCATTTATGTCGCGCGCGGTACGGCCAACACGGATGCGGTGAACGTCAGCCAGTTGAAGGATGCCGTGGCAGCCTTTGGCGGCAATGCATCGGTCGGCGCGGACGGTTCCATCACGAATCCGACGTACACCATCGGTGGCACCACCTATCGCAACGTGGGCGATGCGCTGAATGCGCTGTCCAACCTGGGCGGTGGCGGTACGGATCCGCTGGCTGTGACCTACGGCACGAACGGTGACGGTTCGCCGAACTTCGAAGTGGTCACCCTGAAGGGCACGGATGGCACGACGCTTGCGAACGTGAAGGCGGGTGTTGCCGACACGGATGCAGTGAACGTGAGCCAGCTGAAGGACTCGGGCCTGATCGGCGACGACGGCAAGGCGATTGCCGCGGTGACGTACGACCGTAACGCGGACGGCACGCCGAACCTTGGTTCAGTGACGCTGGGCGGCGGCACGGATGGCACGACGCTTGCGAACGTGAAGGCGGGTGTTGCCGACAAGGACGCGGTGAACGTGAGCCAGTTGAAGGGCTCGGGCCTGATCGGTGACGATGGCAAGGCGATCGCAGCAGTGACATACGACCGCAATGCGGACGGCACGCCGAACCTCGGTTCGGTGACGCTGGGCGGCGGCACGGATGGCACGACGCTTGCAAACGTGAAGGCGGGTGTTGCCGACAAGGATGCAGTGAACGTGAGCCAGTTGAAGGGCTCGGGCCTGATCGGTGACGACGGCAAGGCGATTGCAGCGGTGACATACGACCGCAATGCGGACGGCACGCCGAACCTCGGTTCGGTGACGCTGGGAGGCGGCACGGATGGCACGACGCTGGCGAACGTGAAGGCGGGTGTTGCCGACAAGGATGCAGTGAACGTGAGCCAGTTGAAGGGCTCGGGCCTGATCGGTGACGACGGCAAGTCGATTGCCGCGGTGACATACGACCGCAACGCGGACGGCACGCCGAACTACGGCTCGGTGACGCTGGGCGACGGCACGAACCCGACGCAACTGAAGCACGTGGCGGACGCAACGGACGACAGCGATGCACTGAACCTCGGCCAATTGAAGAACGCGGGCCTGGTGGGTGACGACGGCAACGGCAACCTGACGTCGCTGGCGGTGACGTACGACAGCGCGACGAAGGACACGGTGACGCTGGGTGGCGGCACGGACGGCACGACGCTTGCGAACGTGAAGGCGGGTGTGGCCGACAAGGACGCGGTGAACGTGAGCCAGTTGAAGGGCTCGGGCTTGATCGGTGACGATGGCAAGGCGATCGCAGCAGTGACATACGACCGCAATGCGGACGGCACGCCGAACCTCGGTTCGGTGACGCTGGGCGGCGGCACGGATGGCACGACGCTGGCGAACGTGAAGGCCGGCGTTGCCGACAAGGATGCGGTGAACGTGAGCCAGCTGAAGGGCTCGGGCCTGATCGGCGACGATGGCAAGGCGATCGCCGCGGTGACGTACGACCGTAACGCAGACGGCACGCCGAACTACGGTTCGGTGACGCTGGGTGACGGCACGAACCCGACGCAACTGAAGCACGTGGCGGACGCAACGGACGACAGTGACGCGCTGAACCTTGGCCAGTTGAAGGATGCGGGCCTGGTGGGCGACGACGGCAAGGGCAACCTGACGTCGTTGGCGGTGGTGTACGACAGCGCGACGAAGGACACGGTCACGCTGGGGGGCGGCACGGACGGCACGACGCTGGCGAACGTGAAGGCCGGCGTTGCCGACAAGGACGCGGTGAACGTGAGCCAGCTGAAGGGCTCGGGCTTGATCGGCGACGACGGCAAGTCGATCGCTGCGGTGACGTACAACCGCAACACGGACGGCACGCCGAACTACAACGCGGTGACGCTGGGCGCCGGCAAGTCGACCGGTGCTGTGACGCTGTCGAACGTCGCGGAAGGTGTCGCGGGCACCGATGCGGTGAACGTGGATCAACTGACGGCAGCAATCAAGGATCTGGATATCGGCCTGAACCCGCTGGCGGTGTCGTATGACACGGCCTCGAAGGATAAGGTCACTCTGGGTGGTGCTGCCGGCACGACGCTTGCAAACGTGAAGGCGGGTGTTGCCGACACGGATGCAGTGAACGTGAGCCAGTTGAAGGACTCGGGCTTGATCGGAGACGACGGCAAGGCGATTGCTGCGGTGACGTACGACCGTAGCGCGGACGGCACGCCGAACCTTGGTTCGGTGACGCTGGGTGGCGGTACGGACGGCACGACGCTCGCCAACGTGAAGGCCGGTGTGGCCGACAAGGATGCGGTGAACGTGAGCCAGCTGAAGGGCTCGGGCCTGATCGGCGACGACGGCAAGTCGATCGCAGCAGTGACGTACGACCGTAACGCAGATGGCACGCCGAACCTTGGTTCGGTGACGCTGGGTGGCGGCACGGACGGCACGACGCTGGCGAACGTGAAGGCGGGTGTTGCCGACAAGGACGCGGTGAACGTGAGTCAGCTGAAGGGCTCGGGCCTGATCGGTGACGACGGCAAGGCGATCGCAGCAGTGACGTACGACCGTAACGCAGACGGCACGCCGAACTACGGTTCGGTGACGCTGGGCGACGGCACGAACCCGACGCAATTGAAGCACGTGGCGGATGCAACCGACGACAGCGATGCACTGAACCTCGGCCAATTGAAGAACGCGGGCCTGGTCGGCGACGACGGCAAGGGCAACCTGACGTCGTTGGCGGTGACGTACGACAGCGCGACGAAGGACACGGTCACGCTGGGCGGCGGCACGGACGGCACGACGCTCGCGAACGTGAAGGCCGGCGTTGCCGACAAGGACGCGGTGAACGTGAGTCAGCTGAAGGACTCGGGCCTGATCGGCGGCGACGGCAAGGCGATCGCAGCAGTGACGTACGACCGTAATGCAGACGGCACGCCGAACTACGGTTCGGTGACGCTGGGTGACGGCACGAACCCGACGCAATTGAAGCACGTGGCGGATGCGACGGACGACAATGACGCACTGAACCTCGGCCAGTTGAAGAACGCGGGCCTGGTGGGCGACGACGGCAACGGCAACCTGACGTCGCTGGCGGTGACGTACGACAGCGCGACGAAGGACACGGTCACGCTGGGCGGCGGCACGAACGGCACGACGCTCGCCAACGTGAAGGCCGGTGTGGCCGACAAGGACGCGGTGAACGTGAGCCAGCTGAAGGGCTCGGGCCTGATCGGCGACGATGGCCAGGCGATTGCCGCAGTGACGTACAACCGCAACGCGGACGGCACGCCGAACTACAACGCGGTGACGCTGGGCGGCGGCAAGTCGACCGGCCCGGTGACGCTGTCGAACGTGGCGGATGGCGTAGATCGTCATGACGCGGTGAACCTGGGTCAGTTGCAGGATTCGGGCCTCGTTGCGCCCATCGATCCGACCAATCCGGGTGCGGGCCTGACGTCGCTCGCGGTGACGTACGGCAAGAACGCGGACGGTTCGGCGAACTTCGATGAGGTCAAGCTGAAGGGTACGAACGGCACGACGCTTGCAAACGTGAAGGCCGGTGTGGCCGACACGGATGCAGTGAACGTGAGCCAGCTGAAGGGCTCGGGCCTGATCGGCGACGATGGCCAGGCGATTGCCGCAGTGACGTACAACCGCAACGCGGATGGCACGCCGAACTACGACGCGGTGACGCTGGGCGGTGGCAAGTCGGCCGGCCCGGTGACGCTGTCGAACGTGGCGGATGGCGTGGATCGGCATGACGCGGTGAACCTGGGTCAGTTGCAGGATTCGGGCCTGGTTGCGCCGGTCGATCCGACCAATCCGGGTGCGGGCCTGATGTCGCTGGCGGTGACGTACGGCACGAACGACGACGGTTCGGCGAACTTCGACGAAGTGAAGCTGAGGGGCGCGGACGGCACGACGCTGACGAACGTGAAGGCCGGCGCGGTGAATACGGCCAGCACGGACGCGGTGAACGGCTCGCAGCTGTATGGCGTGTCGAAGAGCGTCGCGGATTCGCTGGGTGGCGGCTCGACCGTCGACGCCAACGGCAACGTGACGGCGCCGACGTATTCGCTGACCGATCCGGCCAACGTCGCGGCGAAGGCCGACTACCGCAACGTCGGCGACGCGCTGGACAACCTGGATGGCCGTGTTGCGACCAACACGAAGAACATCACGGTGATCAACAACCAGCTTGCCGATTCGGGGCTGGTGGATCCGGTGACGGGTCAATCGATCGCCGCGGTGACATACGACCGTAACGCGGACGGCACGCCGAACTACAGCGCGGTGACGCTGGGTGGCGGCAAGTCGGCCGGCCCGGTGCAACTGAAGAACGTTGCTGCCGGTACGGACGACACCGACGCGGTGAACGTGGCTCAACTGAAGAGCGCTGGCCTCGTCGCGCCGGTCGATCCGACGAACCCGGGTTCGGGCCTGACGTCGCTGGCAGTGACGTACAGCACGAACGATGACGAATCGGCGAACTTCGACGAAGTCAAGTTGAAGGGCACGAACGGCACGACGCTGACGAACGTGGCGGCGGGTGCGGTGAACGCGACCAGCACGGACGCGATCAACGGCTCGCAGCTGCACGGCACGGCGCAGAGCGTGGCGGACACGATCGGTGGCGGCACGACGGTCGACGCGGACGGCACGCTCGCGAACACGGCGATCGAAGTGAAGGGCCAGAAGTACTCGACCGTGGCGGAAGCCGTGCAAGCGGCGGCGGCCTACGGCGCGACCGATTCGCTCGCGGTACGTTACGACCTGAACAGCGACGGCACGCCGAACTTCGGTTCGGTGACCCTCGGCGGGTCGGGCGCGGCACCGGTGCGGCTGACGAACGTCGCGGACGGTACGAGCCAGTACGACGCCGTGAACTATGGGCAGTTGAGCGCGCTGAACGACAAGATCGGCAACCTCGACGACCGGGTCGGCGGCCTCGAACTGCGGCCGGGCAACCCGGGCGACGGCAACGGCGGCGGTTCGGGCACCAACCCGTACTTCGGCGCGACCGACCAGACCGCGGGCGGCTCGTCGGCGGCGAACCCCGGCACCGGCACCGGCAACGTGGCGGCAGGTTCCGGCTCGTCGATCGGCACCGGCGTGAACAACGGCACGGCGATCGGCTCCGGTTCGACGGTGGCCGCAGGCGGCGGCACGGCGATCGGCGCGGGTTCGGCCGCGAAGGGCGAGAACGCGACGGCGATCGGCCAGGGTTCGAACGCGACCGGCAGCGGTTCGGTGGCGATCGGCTCGGGCTCGGTGGCGACCGAGGCGAACACCGTCTCGTTCGGCGACGGCACCGACACCGGCAACCGCCGGATCGTGAACATCGCCGATGGCGTGGGCGCGAACGACGCCGCGACGAAGGGTCAGCTCGACCGTGCGGTCGGCGGTCTGGGGAGCCAGATCAACGACGTGTCGAAGAACGCGTACTCGGGTATCGCGGCAGCCACTGCGCTGACGATGATTCCGGGCGTGGATCCGGGCAAGACGCTGTCGTTCGGTGTCGGCGGTGCGACCTACAAGGGCTATCAGGCGGTGGCGTTCGGCGGCGAGGCCCGCATCACGCAGAACCTGAAGATGAAGGCCGGCGTGGGTCTGTCGAGCGGCGGCAACACGGTTGGCGTGGGTGCGTCGTACCAGTGGTAATGCGCGGGGCGGGGCCATGCGCCCCGCCCGTGCGATGCCGTTCCGATCTTTCAAACCTCTCAGACAAGCGCGTCCGCCTGCGGGCGGACGCCAACTCAAGACCATGACTTCAAAGCTTTTGCGCGTCGCGTCGATCGGCGCGTTCGCGATGGTCCTCGGTGCATGTACGACGCAATCGGGGCTCACCTACGACATTCGCGCGGTATCGATCCCGGGCAAGCCGGACAACGTGTTCCGCGTGAGCTGCGACGGCCTGCTCGGCAGCGCCAATGCGTGCGCACGCGCGGCGGAGGAATTCTGCCAGGGCAAGGGCTTCACGCCGCTCGAGATGATCGACCGCGTGTACAGCCGCGCGCCGATGAAGGATCCGCGCGAAATCACGTTCGTCTGCGGCAAGCCGCAGCCGGTCGCGCAACCCGCGCCGGCACCGCAGCCGCAACCTGCGCCGCAGCCGCAACCGGTTCAGCAGCGCCAGGTGCTGCTGCAGGGCGACGCGAATTTCGCGACCGACAGCGCGGCGCTCACGTCGCAGGCCCGCAACGATCTCGATCGCTTCATCGCGACCAACCGCGGCGTGGAGTTCGCGCGCGTCGCGATCACGGGCTTTACCGATTCGACCGGCAGCGCCGCGCATAACCGCACGCTGTCGGAAGCGCGGGCGCGCACCGTGGTGAACTACCTGCGTGCGAACGGACTGCAGGCCCGCTCGTTCACCGCCGAAGGCCTCGGCGCGGCCGACCCTGTCGCATCCAACGCGACGGCTGACGGCCGCGCACAGAACCGTCGCGTCGAGATCCGCCTGGACGTGAAATGACGCATTGACGTATCGCGGCGCCGGTTCGCCGGCGCCGCCAGGGCCTTCGCCGGTCACGAGCCGATGAAGGAACGGGGCGCAGTCGACCGCCGCACCCCGTTGTCCCGGCAGGCATGCCAAGCCGCCCGCTCTTACCGAGCCGGCGGCTTTTTCCTTTTGCGGCGCGCCGCGCGGTGGCCGCTCCCGCCCGATCCCTGTCTGATCGCCCCGGTTTCATGCGAAACTAGCGCCCAATTACGATCCAGAAAGAGCGGCGCGCATGCGCCGTCGCCGGCAATCGGGCGGCCGTTCGGCCCCCCGCGACAGCGGTGAATACTCGGACGACTATGGGAAGCTATCAGATACGTGTGGTACTGGCCGACGACCATCCGGCATTGCTCGTCGGCGTCCAGCATGGGCTGTCGTCGGTGCCGACGATCCGGCTCGCCGGCACGGCCGGCAATTCGACCGAGCTGATCGCGCTGCTCGATGCGGGCGCGTGCGACGTCCTGGTATCCGACTACGCGATGCCCGGCAATGTGCACGGCGACGGCATCGCGCTGTTCTCCTACCTGCAACGCAATTACCCGGCCGTGAAGCTGGTCGTGCTGACCATGCTCGACAACGCGGCGGTGGTCGGCGCGCTGGTGCGGCTCGGCATCGCGTGCATCGTCAGCAAGTCGGATGCGATCGATCACCTGATTCCTGCCGTGCATGCGGCCGCGACGGGCGGCACCTATTATTCGCCGTCGGTCGAGAAGGTCGTGCGCACGCTGTCCGCGCATTCGAGCGCGCGGATCGTAGACCAGGCGCCGAGCCTCAGCAGCCGCGAGATCGAGGTCGTGCGGCTGTATGCGTCGGGGATGACCGTCAACGAGATCGCCGAGCAGCTCAGCCGCAGCAAGAAGACGATCAGCACGCAGAAGGCGCGTGCGATGCAGAAGCTCGGCGTGGAAAAGGATATCGACCTGCTGCGCTACGCGATGGAGCACGGGATCGTCGCCGCGTCCGGTAGCGAGGGCAAGGCGGTGGAGCAGGAAGGAGAAGGGAAAGGGCGCACCGATCCGGCTTGACCGGCGCGTAGTGCGCGCCGGCAAGGTTCGGGTGCCCGGTCATTCGTCCGGGCGGGTGCGGCCGGCCATGCGCCGGCATCGTCACCGCGCCGTCAGTGCGGGCTTTCGTTGACGGCCGGCAGCGGCGTCGCATAACCGTAGTCGGACACCAGCCCGCACGAGATCGCGTAGCGGACGAGATCGACGTCGCGCTCGATGCCCAGTTTCTGCATCGCCGAACTCTTCTGCGTGCTGATCGTCTTCTTGCTGCGGCTCAGTTGCTCGGCGATGTCGTTGACCGACAGGCCCGACGCGAAGAGGCGGATCACTTCCAGCTCGCGCGCGGAAAGTGCCGGCGCCTTGCCGCCCGTGTTGCCGGCGGCCCGCAGGATCCGGTCCATCGACGGCGACAGGTAGCGGCCGTTCGTATAGGCCGCGTGGATCGCCATCGTCAGGTGGCTCGTCATGTCGGACTTGCTGACCACGCACGCGATGCCGAGATCGAGCAGCGCGCGCAGCGCCACCGCGTTCTCCATCATCGTCATCACGACGATGCGCAGATTCGGATAACGCTTCAGGATCGCGGTGAACAGCGCGAGGCCGTCGCCGTATTCGGTGCCCGGCATCGCGTAATCGGACACGAGCACGTCGCATGGGTGGTTCGCGAGCGTTTCCATCAGTTCGGTCGAGTTGCTGGCGCTCGCGACCACCGAGAGCGTATTCGTCGCGGACAGTTCGTAGCGTGCGCCGATGACCACCGCCGGATGGTCGTCGGCGATCACGATGCGGATGGGGAAGTTTCTTGGCATGTCGGTTGTACCTGCATGTTGCGCCGCGCGGCGGGTGCCGTGCGGGGGAGGTCGGGGCGAAAGCACGAGCGTCCGGCGTGCAAGCAGGCCGGACGCGATGTCGTCGCGCCGACGGCCGGTGACGGCTCGTTCGGAACCGTCACTGGCCGTCGGCCGAAAAAGCGGGGGATCGCTCCCCCGCTTCGGGTCGATGCTCCGCACGAGGCGGAGCCGTCCGGTCAGAACTCGTAGCCGACCTGTGCACGCACACCTGCATCGCCCGTCGACGTGACGGACACCGCGCCGTTCATCAGCCACTTGCCGTCGCGCGTCCGGTAGGTCGCACCGGCCGCGATCGCCGAGCCGCTCTTGTAGTTCGCGGCGCCGGCCGCGACGACGGTCTTGCCCGGCTGCGACGGCGTCAGGTTCGGCATCGCCATCGCTGCCGCGACACCGGCGTATGCGTTCTTCGCGACGTCGTTGATCTGGCCTTGCATGCCGTTGATCGCACGATCGAGCTGGCCCTTCGTCGCCGCGTCGCTGGCGTTGACGCCGTCCGCGATGTTCACGAGCCGGCGGTTGCCTTCGGCGGTGCCGTCACCGAACGACACGGTGTTCGCTTCGGTCGCCACGGAGCCCGCGCCGATCGCCACCGAACCGCTGCCGGTCGCGCTCGAACCCTGGCCGATGGCCGTGCTGCTGTCGCCCGAGGCCACCGCACCCTGGCCGATCGCCGAGCTGTTGCTGCCCGATGCGTTCGAACCCTGGCCGATCGCCGAGCTGTTGCCGCCCGATGCGTTCGAACCCTGGCCGACCGCCGTGCTGCCGTCGCCCGATGCGGCCGCGCCCTGGCCGATCGCCGAGCTGTTCTCGCCCGAGGCTGCGGAGCCGTTGCCGACCACGAGCGAGCCGTCGCCGCCCGTGCCGCGGCCGACGTTGCCGTCGCTGCCACCGCCACCGCCGCCGCCCGAACCGCCGCCGGCTTCGAGGTCACCGACCCGACCGTCGAGTTCAGCGTATTTCTGCGCGAACTGGTCCTGGAGGTCGTGCAGCTGACCGCCGTTCACGGCTTCCATGCTGCCCGCCGCGATCAGACCCGGTGCGACGTTGAGCAGCTTGGTGCCCGCGGAGCCGCCGAAGGTCACGCTGGCGAGCGAGATGTCGTCATAGGTCACGGCCGCGATTTCCTTGCCCGTGTAGTCGATGAGGCCCGTCGCCTTCAACTGCGCGATCGTCACGGCGTCGTCGTCGTTCACGCCGTTCGCGACGCCCGACAGCTTGCGTGCGCCGGCCGTGCCGGCGAAGCTCACCGCCGTACCGTCGGTGTTCGCGCCGACCGTCAGGTTGGCGCCCGGGCCGGCTTGCTGGACGAGGCCGACCGTGCCGCTGCCGATCTGGTCGGCCAGCGATGCAACCGCGCCTTCGTTCGTCTTCACGCGACCGTCGAGGTTGGTCACCACGTCGCCGACGGAGTGGACCGTGGTCGAACCGTTGCTGCCGTCGCCGACCGTGAAGCTGGGTGCGGAGATCGAACCGTCGGCGTTCACGACAGAGCCGCCGCCGATGGCCGACGCAACGCTGTCCGCCACACCGTGCAGTTGCGAGCCGTTCACCGCATCGGTGCTCGATGCCGTGACCGCGCCTGCGTCGACACCGGTCAGCTTGCGTGCGCCTGCCGTGCCGGTGAAGTTCACCGCCGCGCCGTCGGTGTTCGCGCCGACGGTGATATCCGCGCCTGCGCCGGCTTGCTGGACGAGGCCGACCGTGCCGCTGCCGATCTGATCGGCCAGGGACGCGATGTCGCCTTCGTTCGTCGTGACACGACCGTCGAGGTTGGCTACTGCGCCGCCGACCGAGCGGACCGTGGTGGTGCCGCCGCTGCCGTCGCCGACCGTGAAGCTCGGTGCCGAGATCGAACCGTCGGCGTTCACGACGGAACCGCCGCCGATGGCCGATGCAACGCTGCTCGACACGCCGTGCAGTTGCGAGCCGTTCACCGCGTCGGTGCTCGACGCTGAAACCGCGCCTGCGTCGACGCCGGTCAGCTTGCGTGCGCCGGCCGTGCCGGTGAAGTTCACCGCTGCGCCGTCGGTGCTTGCGCCGACCGTGATGTCCGCGCCAGCAGCCGATTGCTGGACGAGGCCGACCGTGCCGTTGCCGATCTGGTCGGCCAGCGATGCGATCGCGCCTTCGTTGATGGTGACGCGACCATCGAGGTTCGTCACCGCGCCGCCGACGGAGCGGACCGTGGTGGTGCCACCGCTACCATCGCCGATCGTGAAGCTCGGTGCCGAGATCGAACCGTCGGCGTTCACGACGGAACCGCCGCCGATGGCCGATGCAACGCTGTCCGCCACGCCGTGCAGTTGCGAGCCGTTCACTGCTTCGGTGCTCGATGCCGAGACCGCACCTGCGTCCATGTTGACGATCTTGCGCTTCAACGACGCCGACCCGACGGAAACGGTATTAGCGTCCGTCGCCACGCTGCTCGCGCCCAGCGCCACGCTGTTCGCGCCGGCCGCCGAAGCGAAAATCCCCAAGGCCGCCGAGTTCGAACCACTGGCCGTATTCGACCCGCCAAGCGCGACCGCGCCTGCACCCGTCGCATTCGAATACGAGCCAATTGCGACCGCGGCTTGGCCGAGGGTAGGGGACCCATGATTTGCCACGGCATTCAGACCGATCGCGACGTCGCCGCTACCCGCCGCCGTTGCGCCGGTACCGATTGCTGCACCATTATTGCCGCTCGCAACACTGGTGGCCCCGAGCGCGATCCCGTTCATACCGCTGGCAGATGCTCCGGACCCCATGGCCAACGTATTCGTGCCAGTTGCCGATGCGCTATTACCAATTGCCATCGCAGCCGATCCTGTCGCAACTGCGGCCGTCGCACCCGATGTGGCGCCCAGGACCTGGATGTACGGATTGTCCGACGCTGCGATCGCGGCGTTCATCTGATCCACGTTGACCGCGTCCGTGCCGGCCGTGCCGGCGTCCACGTTGACGATCTTGCGCTTCAGCGAGGCCGACCCGACGGAAACGGTATTAGCGTCCGTCGCCACGCTGCTCGCGCCCAGCGCAACGCTGTTCGTGCCGCCCGCCGAAGCGAAAATCCCCAAGGCCGCCGAGTTCGAACCACTGGCCGTATTCGACCCGCCAAGCGCGACCGCGCCTGCACCCGTCGCATTCGAGTACGAACCAATTGCGACCGCGGCTTGGCCGAGGGTAGGGGACCCATGATTTGCCATGGCATTCAGACCGATCGCGACGTCGCCGCTACCCGCCGCCGTTGCACCGTTACCGATTGCTGCACCATTGTTGCCGCTTGCAACACTGGTGGCCCCGAGCGCAATCCCGTACGTACCACTTGCCGATGCGCTATTACCGATCGCCACGGTGGACGTTGAAGTGGCAGCGGAATCCACACCGAGGGTAACCGAGTTGGCGCCTTGCGCATTGGCCCGGAAGCCGATGCCGATCGCCGACAGGCCGCTCGCGGACGAGCTCTGGCCGAGCACGGTCGCGTTCGTACCAGTTGCCCTGGCATTGCTGCCGATCGCGGTGGTATTGACGGCGCTGCCGGCGGCTGCATTGCCGAGCGCCACGCTGTTGTTGTTCGCGGTTGCGGCCTGGTTGCCGATTGCAATCGAGCCCAAGCCGGTGGATGTGGCGTTCGGGCCCATCGCAACCGAAGCATTGCCCGCGGCCGAACTGCTTGCCCCCATCGCAACGCCTGCACCGCCACCCATCGCGCTCGCATTGGCGCCCACGACCGTTGCGCCGGATCCCGAGTGGCGCGTGCTTGTCCCGATCATGATCGTGCCCGTGCCGGCGGCAGATGCGCTATTGCCGATCGCGATCGAACCCGTGGCGCCGTTCACGCCGCCGTCGGATACCTGGGCACCCATGCCGATTGCGACGGCATTCGTCGGCGTATAGGTCATCCTCGATACCGTTGCTCCGTCCCCCACCGCCAGGTTGCTGTCGCCCACGACGCGCGACGATGCGCCGAGCGCCATCGAATGCAGCCCGTCCGCCGAGGTGCCCGAACCGATCGCCACCGAACTGGAACCGCTGGATGTCACCGACTGCCCCATCGCAACGGCGTTGGCGCCCGTAGCGGCCGCGAGGGGGCCCGAACTATTGACCTTGATGTAGTCGTCGGTGAGCGCGGCCGTCGTGCCGATCGCATCCGTGCCGATCGAGCGCGACGCCGTGACCTTGCACACGCCAGCCGCATCGAGCGAACCGCCTTTCCCATCCTCGGTCGTACACGCATCGGCCGCGAATGCACCGCCGATCGACGCGCTGCCCAGCGCGAGAACTGCCACGGCCTGGCGCGCCGCGCGCGCCGAGCCCTTCGAACGCGAACGCGCTGTTTCGGCCACGGCCGTCCACGTGCCCGTCGCCGTGTTCCAGATGTTGCGATACGTCTTGTTCATTGACCCTACTCCTTTCAGTTCGTCAGGTTGATGAGCCAATGTTAGGGATCGGCCTCGTCCGAATCTGTCGTCCAGAACCTATTCGGGAAGCGATGTTTGTAGGGCGGGTCCTACACGCGCGCACGCGCGAACGGGCCGCCCGAACGGGCGGCCGTGGAGAGAGCAGGGAGGGAAGGAAAGACAGCCGCCGGACGGCGGCCGCTCAGGCTTGCGGCGCCTGCGCCGCGCGTCGCCGGAGCGTGTCGCGTGCGAGGCGCTCCGTGCGATCGACCAGCGGTTCGAGCGCGGCCGGATCGCCGGCCTGCACGGCGTCCTGCATGTCGCGCACCGCGTCGGCCACCGCATGCTCGTGGATCGTCGCGAACGCGCCGCGCAGCGAATGCAGTTCGGCCCGCAGCGCGGGCACGTCGCCGCGCGCCAGCGCATCGCGAATCGCCGCGAGCGAACGGTCGAGCGTGTCGGCGAACAGCTGATGCACGTCCGGCGGCAACGGGCCTTCGGCCAGATCGACGAGCGTGTTTCGCTCGGGCCGGCTTGCCGCCGCCACCGTCGCGAAGCGGCGCACGGTGCGATCGATCGTGTCGAGCAGCACCGGCTTCACGAGCACCGCGACGATGCCGGCTTCGGCGCAGCGCGCGTGTTCGGCCGCGCTCGCATGCGCGGTGATCGCGATCACCGGCAAGTCGGGATAGCGCGCGCGCAGCACGCGCGCGAGCGCGTAGCCGTCCATGCCGGGCATGTTCAGGTCGGTCATCACGAGGTCGTAGCGCGTGTCGGCGCAGCGGCGCAGCGCCGACGCGCCGTCGTCGGCCGCATCGGCCGCGTAGCCGAGCGTGACGAGCTGGCTCTGCTGCAGCGTGCGGTTCACCGGATGATCGTCGACGACGAGCACGCGCGCGGCCAGCGCCGGCAGCGCCGCATCGGCGTCGGCGGTCTCGGCGCGGTGCCGCGCGATCTCCGCTTCGGTCGCCGCACGCAGCGGCAGCGTGACGACGAACGTGCTGCCTTCGCCGGGCGCGCTCTTCACGTCGATCGCGCCGTGCATCATCTGCGTGAGGTGCTTCGTCAGCGCGAGCCCGAGCCCGGTGCCGCCGTAGCGGCGCGTGATCGACGTATCGGCCTGCGTGAACGGCCGGAACAGCGCCGCGCGCTGCGCGGCGGTCATCCCGATGCCCGTGTCGCTCACGCCGATCACGACGGGCGAAGCCGGGTCCGCGTCGTCGCGCAGATAGACTTCGAGCGTCACGTCGCCGCGATCGGTGAACTTGATCGCGTTGCCGACGAGGTTCGCGGCGATCTGCCGGATCCGCACCGGATCGCCGACGTAGCGCGACGCGAGCGCATCGTCGACGACGACGTCGTACTGCAGCCCCTTCGCCGTCGCGAGCGGCTCGAACATCGCGCCGGTCTGCTCGATCGCTTCCGCGAGATCGAACGGGATCGCCTCGATCGTCATCTGGCCGGCCTCGATCTTCGACAGGTCGAGGATGTCGCTGATCAGGTTCAGCAGCACCGACGACGCGCCCTCGACCGTCTGCAGCCGCTCGCGCTGCGTCTCGGCGAGCGGCTCGCGGCCGATCAGCTCGAGGTTGCCGAGGATCGCGTTGAGCGGCGTGCGGATCTCGTGGCTCATCGTCGCAAGGAACGCCGATTTAGCGTCGTTCGCGGCGTCGGCCGCGCGCAGCGCCTCGTCGAGCTTGCGCTCGATGTTCTTCTGCGACGTGATGTCGGAGAAGTTGCACAGCACGACGTCCGTATCGCGGTAGCGGGTGCGCACGAGATTGACGAGCAGGTCGACGGTTTCGTCGCCGCCGGCCGGCAGCGTGACGTGCAGGTCGGATTGCCACGCGCTCGCGCCGGGCGATGCGTCGAAGCGGGCCAGCAGCCGCGCCGCGAGCGACGGTGCGGCGGCGATGCGCGCGTCGTACGCGCGCATCGTGTCGTTCTGCAGCAGCACCGCGCCGTCGGCGAGCGACAGCAGCGCGATGCCGGAAGGCGCGGCTTCGACGATCGTCCGGTTCAGGTTCTCGCTTTCGACCACGCGGCGCGTGCGCGCATCGTCGGGCTTCAGCACGCGGCGGTCGAACAGCACCAGCAGCCCCCACACGAGCACGAGCGCGGCGAGCATCACGACGACGTACCAGCCGGCCTGCAGGCCGACCGCGGCGACGAGCGAGCGCAGCGTGAATGCCTGCACGATCGTCCAGTCGGTATCGGGAATCGGCTGGCTCAGTGCGAACAGGCCGCCGCCGTAGGCCGTGCGCGGGCCGCCGCCGGTCGCCGCGCGGGTGCGGGCGGCGAGGTCCTTCAGCGTGGCGAGCGTGGCCGCGTCGCTTGCGGCCGCGCCGGTGCGCAGCAGCGTGTTGCCCTGCGCGTCGGCGACGATCGCGCCGTTGGTCGCGTACTCGGTGGTCAGGCGTGTGCGCAGCACGTCCACGGGCAGCGTTGACACGAGCACCTCGAACGGCTGGCCGCCGGCATACGCGGCACCGACGAGCCGGAACACGTCGCGCCGCTGCACCGGATCGTACGCAGGCGCGTGCCATACGAAGCGGCCGGCGGCGGGCGGTTCGAGGCCGGCCGCGACCTGCGCGAGCAACGCCGACGCGCCGGCCATGCCCGCCGTGGGCGAATCCGCGGCGGGGGCCGGGATCACCAGCGCGAAGCTGCGATCCGGGCGGTACACGTAACCTGCGACGGCGCGGTCGGCGTCGTGGTTCGCGAGATACGCGCCGACGCGATAGGTGAGATCGCTCGCCATCGCGAGATCGCGCCCGTATGACGATGCCGGCGTTGCCGGCGACAGGTCGGCGAGCACCAGCATCGACGGGATGCGGTCGCTGCCTTTCAGTTCGAGCCGGCCGTGCCCGGCGTCGAGGCCGGCGACCAGCGCCGGGTCGGTCACGCGCGTCTCGCGGAACGCCTCGTCGTGCGTGACGAGCGACACCATGCCGGTCATGCGCAGCTTGAATTCGAACTGGACGAGGAAGTGGCGCACGGCGAACGCCGTATAGCGCTCCTGGATGACTTCCTTCGCGACCGCATACAGCATCAGGCCGCTGGCGAGCAGGATCGCGATCGTCACGGCGATGCCGCCGCCGTAGAGCAGCGCGCGCTGCCGGCGGCCGACCGGCGCGTGGGAAGGGGGCGCGGCGCGGGCGCTTGGATGGGGGCGATCGGGTGCGGCGCGGTGGTCCATCGGGAACGGGGCAGTCGGCCAGGGTTCCGCCATGATAATGGAGTCGGACCAGTTTCCATGCTGCATGGCGGCAGCGAAGGCCCGCGCTGGCGCTGCCGGGTGTTCAGGCGATGCCGTCGATATCGTGCGTGGCGCGGGTTTCGCCGGTTTCGTCGGCTTCATCGAGATCGCCCGGCTCGCACATCACGAGCCGATAGCCGAACCCGTACATCGTCATCAGCCGCACGCCGTGCCGGCCGTCGAGTTCGAGCCGGTCGCGCAGGGTGGCGACGTGCGTATCGACGCGGCGGCTCGACGACGCGACGAGCGAGCCCCACACGAGCTGGCTCAGATGCGCGCGTCCGAGCGCGCGGCCCATGTTCAGGAAGAACGCGGTCGCGATCTGGAAGTGCTTCTCGGTCAGCACGTGCTCGCGGCCGCCGACGCGAACCGTGCGTTCGGCCGCATCGAACTCGAACTGGCCGACCCGCCAGCGTCGATGATGCGTCGTGCGGTGGTGCGCCCACCTGAGCCACGTCGACATGCTTGCGACGAGCAGCTCGGGCGGCGACGAGTAGGGCAGGTGTTCGTTGGCGCCGGCCATGAAACAGGCGGTGCGCGACGTGTCGTCGTCGCGCTGGCTGACCGACAGAATCGGCGCGGTATCGGAAAAGCGCGCGCGCAGCGTGCGGATCGCTTCGAGCGTGCGGTAGCAGGTCGATTCGCTCTGCACGACGAACAGGTCGAACGGCCGCGTGTCGCACGCGGACAGCAGCTCGGGCAGATATTCGAAGCGGGTGGGCCGGTAACCGGATTTCCTGAGGATGTCGTCGATGCGCAGGCGGTCGTAGCCGTATCCGGCGCGGCGCAGGCGATCGTCGAACGCGTGGCGGCTCGGATGGTCGATCGTCAGGATTGCGATGGCGAGCGGAGATGCGTCAGTCACGATGCGACGCCTTCGAAAAAGATCCCGCCGGGGTAGGCGGGACAAATATCGACTATGGAAATCCCGACCGCCCGCATCCAGGCAGCGAGCGGCAGGTGAAGCCATTGTGGCGGCTTCGGCATCGCAGGGAAATCGGCCCAGTCCGAATGTGTGCGGATTTTCGGCATGTTTTTCCGGAAAGCGCGGGCTGCACTGCGATTTAGGACGGGGCTGATCGTTGAGATAAGCGTTATCGGACCATGGGCAGGGTCGTCTTGCCGACAATGTGACGGAACCTGCGTGGCGCCGCGACATGGTCGTGTCGTTGCGCATGCAACCTTGCCGCCGATGCGCGCGCCATGTGCGATGTGTCGCGCGTCGGCCGTGCATCCCGTGCGTTTCGCACGCCGTCTGTTTCCGCCATCGATGATGAAACCCTCCCTTCGCGTCGCCGTGCTGTTCGCATGGCTCGTACTCAGCCTGGCCGGCACGGCTTTCGTTACGTCGCGCTTCGTCGCCGACGCGCACGATCGCTTCTTCCAGAATTCGAGCATCGTGATTCGCCTGCTCGCGCAGAAGGCCGCGCAGCACGAAGCAATCCTCGCGACGCTTGGCGCCACCGCGTTGCCCGCGCCGCCGTCGAACATGCTCGACAGCCTGCGCGAGCGCATGCCGCAGCTCGACGCGCTCGCGCACTGGCAGCGCGGCGCCGGATGGCGCGGCACGGGCGGGCGGCTGCCCGTCGGCGCGCCTTCGCGCGACGGCGCCGCGACGTTCGCGCTGACGTTCGACGCGGACGGCGGATACTGGCTCGTCGGCGATACGGGATGGGCGGTGCTGATCGATCCGCGCCGGTTGCTGCAGCCGGGCGACAGGCCCGATTCGTTGTCGTCGGCGACGCTGCATCTGCACGATCGCACGTTCGAGCTGTTGCAGCGCGCCGCGCCCGCGACACCGTTCGGCTGGACGATGCGCGTGGAGAAGCGCCTGCCTGCGCAACCGCAGGCTTTCGTGCTGATGACCACGCGCACGCTGACCGTGGCCGATCTGCCGTGGCTGCCGATCGCGCTGTGGAACGCGGTGGCCGCGCTGCTCGTCGCGGGCGCGCTCGGCGCGTGGCGCTTGCGGGAGGCGCGGCGGCGCGAACATGCGCGCGAGCGGATCGACCGCTTCGGCCGCCTCGACACGCTCGGCGAGATGGCGGCCGGGATCGCGCACGAACTCAACCAGCCGCTGACCGCGATCGTCGCGCATACGCGCGCGGCCGAACGCATGCTCGACCTGCCGGCCGAACGCGACGGCGTGCGCCGCGCGCTGCAGTCGAGCGTCGCGCAGGCCAAGCGCGCGGCAGCGATCCTCGACCGGCTGCGCGGCGCGATGACGTCCGCCGGCGGCGGACGCGCCGACGCGATCGATCCCGATGCGGTGATGGACGCCGTGCTGTTCCTGCATCGCGACGAACTCGCGCGCGAAGGCATCGCGCTGCTGTGGCACAACGCGGCGCCGCGCGCCGCACCGGTGGCCGAGCCGGTCGCGGTCGAACAGATCCTGCACAACCTGATCCGCAACGCGCGCGACGCGCTGGCCGGCATGCCGCTCGGCGAGATTTGCATCAGCGGCGGCCGTGCGGGCCGGCACTATCGCTTCAGCGTCGTCGACAACGGCCCCGGCGTGCCCGACGACGCGCTGCCGCACCTGTTCGAGCCGTTCTTCACGACGCGCGAAAACGGGCTCGGCCTCGGGCTGCCGCTGTGCGACACGCTCGCGCAGCGGCAGGACGGCTCGCTGATGATCCGGAACCGGCCGTCGGGCGGCGTCGAGGCGACGCTGCTGCTGCCGCTGGCGGAGGAGGCGGGCGCATGAACGGGACCAAAGCGATGCCGCGCGACATGCCGATCGTCGCGATCGTCGACGACGACGAACCCGTGCGCGACGGCCTCGCGCTGCTGCTGCGCACGGTCGGGCTGCCGACGCGCTGCTATGCGGATGCCCAGGCGTTTCTCGCCGACGCCGACGACCGCGCGCTCGGCTGCGTGCTGCTCGACCTGCGCATGCCGGGCATGAGCGGCCTCGACGCGCTCGACCGGTTGAGCGCGCGGCGCGCACTGCCGGTGATCGTGCTGACGGGGCACGGCAACGTCGATGCGTGCCGGCGCGCGTTCAAGCGCGGCGCGAGCGATTTCCTGCGCAAGCCCGTCGACGACGACGAACTGATCGACGCCGTGCAGCAGGCGATCCGCCAGCACGCGCGCCGGCGCGACGGCGACGGAGCGGAACAGGCGCGTGCGGCACGGGTCGCGACGCTGAGCGTGCGCGAGCGGGAGGTGCTCGACGGCATCGTGCGCGGCCTCGGCAACAAGGAGATCGCACGCGTGCTCGGGTTGTCGCCGCGCACCGTGGAGACGTATCGCGCAAACGTGTTCGACAAGCTGCACGCGGCGTCGCTCGTCGAGCTCGTGCGCGACTATGCGGCGTTCGCACGTGCGTCGCCTCCGTAGCGCTACGGAGGCGCAACCCGTAGGCGAACGGGTTCAGCGAAAACGGCGGGCTCCCTACGATGACGGTTTCCACGCATCATCGAAAAGGAAGCATGTCATGCTCAAGCACTTCGCCCTCCCGTCGTCGCTCGCATTGCTGTTCTCGGGCGCCGCGTTCGCCGATACGGCCGCACCCGAAACGAAGCGGCAGGACCTGAGCGACGCCGGTTACTACGCAACCGCGCGCGTGGTCGGCGCGTTCGACAACGCGACCAACATGGAGCTGACCAGCCCGCGCGTGACGAATCGCGTCGGCGGCCCCGACGGCAATTCGAGCGTGACGGGCGCGGTGGCGCTCGGCTACCAGTTCGGCAACGGCTGGCGCGCGGAAGGCGAATACACGTTCAAGCGCACGGACAACTTCGTCAGCTACTGGGCGCCGTTCGACGCGAACGCGAACGAGTTCCACGTGTCGGCGCAGCGCCTGATGCTGAACGGCTACAAGGATTTCGATCTCGGCCGCGGTTTCTCGGTGTACGGCACGCTCGGCGTCGGCGTGGCGATCGTCTCGGCCGACGGCTGGCAGACCAACGACACGCGCCGTTTCGCGTCGCGCACGCAGACCAACCTCGCGTATTCGGCCGGCGCGGGCGTCAGCTATGCGATCAACAAGCGCTTCTCGATCGATGTCGGGTATCGCTATGTCGACATGGGCAACGTCGAGTCGGGCTACAACACGTTCGCGAACCGCGTGCTTGCGCGCGACGAGCAACTGAAGTCGAAGCTGTCGTCGAACGAAGTGTTCATCGGCCTGCGCGGCCGGTTCTAAGCGCTTTTCGATCGGATCGATGCGCGTCGCCGCCGGTTCGTGTTCGCGCATCCGGCGCGGCCGTTCGTTCGCCGGTAGGACCAGGCTGACCGAATCGACGCGCCGATCCGGCCTGGTCCGATTTACGGCGCGCGGCACGAACGGCGATACTCGCCATCATCGATTCACTCTACGGGAGCGCGGGTCGTCACGGCGGACGTCGTGCAGTGCCGCGTCAACATCATCATGGGCATGCAGGACATCACCGGCGTTTTCGCGCTACCGCTCGCGCATCCATATTCCGACGTGCCGCCGCCGTATGGCCGGCGGCGCGCGCCGTTCGTCAGGAGCCGGCGGCCTCGGCCGAGCGTGTTCGATCTGCGCGTGACGCGCGAGCCGCTCGAGGCGCCGCGCGTCGCGGCGGTCCAGGCGGCGGATTTCGGCTCGGAGAATCGCGCGTGGGCGGCGTCGCGCGCCCGGCGCCGCCGCTTGCGGCCCACGCTGATGACGCTGCTCGTCGGCCTCGTGTTCGGCTCCGTTTGTGTCGCGGCGACCCACATCATCGACACCCGCACGCGTGTGCCGTCACCGGACACGTTCTACGAGGCGGCGATCTCGATGATGCCGGAGGCGGGCGTCGCGGCGCCTGTCGCCGCGGTCATCGCGCCGGAAAGCATGCAGCCGGTAGCGAGTCGACAGGAATCGTTCGTGATGCAGACGGATAGCGCCGCAGCGAAGGACCCGCAGGAGGCCGTCACGACCGTCGTGCCCGCCGATGCACCGAAGCCCGCGATGGCACCGCGCCGCAAGCAGGCGCGCATCGTTCCGGCCCGCGAGCCGGCGGCATCGACAGCATCGACGGCATCGGTTACGCCGGCCGCCGCGAATGCCGCCACGCCGAAGGTGCGTGCGGCGCGCCACGACGACGCGGCGCTTGCCGCGGCGTCGTCGTCCGGCTCGGCCGCGGCGGTCGGCATGACCGCCGCCGAGTTCACGCGCTGGCTTGTCGCGACGCGCGAACCCGCGCGCCAGACCGCGCAGATCGCGCACCCGGCCGACACGGGCGTGGCCTTCACAGATCATCCGCGCCTGATCGAACCCTGACGGCCCGTGCGTCGAGCGAACGGCGCGCTATTGCGCGTCGGGCTCGCCATAGAGCGCCGCGACGAAATCGACGAACGCCCGCACCTTGGGCGGCACATGGCGGGATTTCGGATAGAGCGCGTAATAGAGCCGCGTCGCGAGCGTATAGCCGGGCAGCACGTGCACGAGCCGGCCATGCGCGATGTCGTTGCGCACCGTATGGCGTGTGAACGCGCCGATCCCGAGCCCGCCGACCACCGACGCATGCAGCGCGGTAATCGCATCGATCCTCAAGGTACTGTCGAGTTTCACGGCCACCGCCGGCCCGCGCGCCGGCGCGAGCTGCCAGCATGCACCGTCTTCCCGCCCGCTGTAGCCGAGCAATTCGTGCTCGGCCAGATGCGCGGGCGTGCGCGGCAGGCCGCGGCGCGCGATGTAGTCCGGCGACGCGACGAGGATCTCGTCCGATATCGCGAGGGTGCGCGCCACGAGGTCGGAATCCGGCAGTTCGCCGCTGATGCGCAACGCGACGTCGAAGCCTTCCGCGAGCAGGTTGACCAGGCGGTCGCTGCATGACACGTCGAGGCGGATGTCGGGATAGCTGCGACGGAACGACGGCAGCCAGTCGGGCATCTCCAGCGTGCCGACGGAAAGCGGCATGCTGACGCGCAACCGGCCCGACGGCTTGCGCCGCTTGTCGGTCACGTCTTCCGCGGCGGATTCCACGCGTTCGAGGATATCGACGCAGGCCGCGTAATAGCGTTCGCCGGCAGGCGTGAGCGAGAAGTGCCGCGTGTTGCGATTGACGAGCTGGACGCCGAGCTGCGCTTCGAGCAGCTTCAGCTGACGCGAGACGGTGGAGTGGGTCGTGTCGAGACGCGCGGCCGCGGCGGAAAATCCCTTCGTGTCGACCAGGCATCGATAGATGCGCATCGCGAGCAATTGATCCATGCTGAAACGCGTCCGGATGGGCCGCGCCCGCGACGGCGGGCACGGCGGGGTTCGTGATCAGCGAACCAGCCTGACGATCCGGTCGGTCGTCATCACGTCGCCGAAGGTGTCCTCGATTTCCGCGAGCGCCGCGCGATGCAGCGTGTCCTTGTCGATCGACTGACCGTCGTCGCGGACGATGCCGCGTGTCGCGGAAGCGTCGGATGCTACCACGACCTTGTAGCCGAGCGGCACCGCGTCGCGCGCCGCGCCGGCAACGCATGCATGCGTCATCAGGCCCGCGATCACGAGCGTATCGATGCCATCGGCCTTCAGGCGCTTGTCGAGATCCGTGCTCGCGAACACGCTGACGGTCCGCTTCTGCAGCACGGTGTCCGTGGCGCGCGGCCTCATCTGCGGCACGAACTCGACGGTCTTGCCGCCGAGCGCGAACAGCGGCGAATCCGCGGGCGCGACGTGCTGGATCTGGAACACGCGGATGCCGTGCGCGTCCGCGAATTCGATCAGCCGCTGCGTATTGGCGATCGCACGCTGGATGTCGGGGATCGGCATCTTGCCGTTCAGATATTCGTTCTGGAAATCGATGACGACGAGCGCGGTCGATTTCGGCACGAGCTGGTCGATCGGCTTCGCACCGGCCATCGCGCGGATCGTCGGCGTGGCGGGAAACGCGGGTGCGGCGCTTGCGGCCGGCATCATCGCGGCGGCCGACGCGAACAGGGCGAAGCGCGCGAAGTTGCGGATCGAGAAGGTAAACATCGATGTGTCTCCAGGGAGTCAAAGGGTGATCGAACTGTACGTTCGATCGGCGACCATGGCGACATCGAGCCAGGCACAGTTCCTGTGTGTACGGTGCACAAGTCACGAACGCAGGACTATCTCGGCTCTGCGATAAAAGATACGGAAAGCGGTGCGAATTCAATAACAAGGGGCCCAGTCGCCTGGCCGCGAGTCGGTCAGGGGCGGCCCGGCCGAAGCGGTCGGCGAGCCGATGCTGAACGTGCAGATCCGTCGCCCCGGCGATTTGTCGCGAGTCGCGAACGGACCGCCGCGCGCGGATGTCTTGCCGGCCGGTATGACGTTTGCCGATCGAACTGACTACATCCTGCGCGGGTCGACGCGTCTGCCGGACGATTTCGTGATCGGCCGCGTCCATCGGCCATCGCCGCACGGATCCCGTATCGTTTTCACGTACGGCAACGCGTGCGGCGATCAACCCGACCCCGGCGTTGCGCCGGAGTGACACAACCCCGTCACTCGACCGTCACCGATTTCGCCAGGTTCCTCGGCTTGTCGATATCCGCTCCGCGCAAACACGCCGCGTGATACGCAAGCAGCTGCAACGGCACCACATGCAGGATCGGCGACAACAGTCCGTAGTAATCCGGCATCCTCAACACCGACACACCCTCGCTGTTGTCGATCCGCGTATCGGCATCGGCGAACACGTAAAGCTGCCCGCCGCGCGCCCTCACTTCCTGCATGTTCGACTTCAGCTTCTCGAGCAGCGCATCGTTCGGCGCGATCGTCGCGACGGGCATCGTATGGGTGACGAGCGCCAGCGGCCCGTGCTTCAGCTCGCCCGCGGGGTACGCTTCCGCGTGGATATACGAAATCTCCTTCAGCTTCAGCGCGCCTTCGAGCGCGATCGGGTAATGCAGCCCGCGCCCGAGAAACAGCGCATTTTCGTGCTGCGCGAATTCCGCCGCCCAGCGCTCGATCTGCGGCTCCAGCCTGAGCACGTCGTCGAGCGCATCGGGCAGTCGCCGCAACTGCATGGTGTAGCGTGCGAGCTGCGCATCGTCGACATAGCCGCGCAGCCGCCCGAGCGTCACGGCGAGGATGAACAGCGCGACGAGCTGCGTCGTGAACGCCTTGGTCGACGCGACGCCGATTTCCGGGCCGGCCCGCGTCAGGAACCGCAGGCCCGTCTGACGCATCATCGCGCTGGTCGGCACGTTGCAGATCGCCAGCGTGTCGATATGGCCGAGCGCCTGCGCATACTTGAGCGCGGCGAGCGTGTCGGCGGTCTCGCCGGATTGCGACACGCTCACCACCAGCGTGTTCGGTGTGGCGAGCGCGTCGCTGTAACGGTATTCGCTCGCGATTTCGACCTGCGCGGGCACGCGCGCGATCGTTTCGAGCCAGCGGCGCGCGGTCAGGCCGGAATAGTGGCTCGTGCCGCACGCGAGAATCAGCACGTTGTCGATCTGCCCGAACGCCCGTGCGGCGTCAGGGCCGAATACGGCCGGATCGAACAGCCCCGCATCCGGGATGGTCGCGGCCACCGCCTGCGGCTGTTCGAAAATCTCCTTCTGCATGAAATGCCGGTACGGCCCGAGTTCGACCACGCCTTGCGCGGAGGAAACGGTTTGTATCGCGCGCTCGACCTGCGCGCCGCTGCGATCGAGTACCCGCACGCCGCCCGTCGTCAACTCGACGACGTCGCCTTCCTCGAGAAAGATGAAGCGGTCGGTGATGCCGGCGAGCGCGAGCGCGTCGGACGCGAGAAAGCACTCGCCGTCCTTCACGCCGACGACGAGCGGGGAGCCGGCCCGCGCGCCGATCAGCCGCTGCGGCTCGTGTTTGCTGAACACCGCGATCGCATAGGCGCCGTGAAGCTGCGACGTCGCATCGCGCACGGCGGCGAGCAGGTCGCCGCGATACTTGCTGTGGATCAGGTGGGCGACGACCTCGGTGTCGGTCTGGCCGTCGAACTCGTAGTGCTTGTCGGAAAGTTGCTTGCGCAACGTTTCGTGGTTCTCGATGATGCCGTTGTGTACGAGCGCGATTTCGTCGCGCGAGAAAATCGGATGCGCGTTGCAGGTTGCCGGTGCGCCATGCGTCGCCCAGCGGGTGTGCGCGATGCCGGTGCTGCCGGTCAGGCCGGTGCTGCGCACGTGCGCGTCGAGGTCGGCGACGCGCGACATGCTGCGTTCGCGGCGCGCCTGGCCGTCGACGACCGTTGCGACGCCGCATGAATCGTAGCCGCGATATTCGAGGCGACGCAAACCTTCAATCAGAATCGGGACGATGTCCCGTTGCGCGACCGCGCCGACGATGCCACACATTAGACTTCTCCTTCCCTTTTGATCATCATGAACCGCGCACCCTTGCATCAGCGCGACGCGGTTGCCGTTGCCGCCGCCGTCGTGAATCCGCATCGAGCGGGTGTGACGGGCTCCGCCATCCGGCTTTCGAAGGCCAGATAAAGCGATTCCTCCAGTACGTTCCAGTGTGTACCGTGACGGTATGGGCCCGATCGCGCATGCCAGCAGGCGACCGTGCTCCAGTCGTTCATCTTGAGCGCGACCAGCGCGATCAAGCCCCACGGATAATCGGTACCGGCGAGTTGATGCCATGTCCTGCCGTACTTCTGCATCCATTGCGCATAGATCATCTCGTTGGATTGTTCGGGAACCTTGATATCGGACAGGAGCGGGAAAATCTGCGCGACTTTCGCCGGATAAAAACTCGTACCGCCGACTTGCTGCGTGCTGGCGCGAAAGCCGGACTGCGCGCCGCGCCAGAACACCTTCAGGATCGCCGACGCGAGCTGGTCGGCACGCTGGCTCCACGGGCCCGCGTGCATGTAGTCGGCGCGCCGTACGTAGTACGCCGCGAGCGCCCGGAACGCGCCGTGCACCTCGACGTTGTCCATCAGCAGCGCGACGTGCAGCGACGACGAGATCTGATAGATGCCGGCAGGCTTGTCGAGCAGGGTGTCCAGATGCGCGCCTGCGCGGCTCAGGCTGAGTTCCCATGCGGCGGGCATGCCGTCGGGCGGCGCGAAGCGGGCGAGCAGTTCGATCCAGGTCGCCATCATCGCGTCGTCGGCGTCCGCTTCAGCGCATGCGCTGTACTGGCCGTTCTGCACACAGTAGCGATCGAAGCCGCCGTCCAGACGCTGGCGCGGCAACAGCCAGGCGATCCATGCGAGTGCGGCCTGATGCGCGTCGAGCCGCGCATCGGAGGCGGCGAGCAGCGCCTTCGCCGCGAAATAAGGATCGATGCCGGCACCGTTCAGGCGCACGGTGATCGCTCCGTCGGGGCGTTGGTACAGCCCGTTGAGCAGGAGCTCGGCGGCGCTCGCGTGCAGCGCGAAGCCGCACGCGGCGACACAGCAGGCGATGCGCCACAGGCGGCGCAGCCGGGCGGTGGCCACCACGCATGCGCGTGCAGCCGGGAAAAGCGCGGGCCGGTTCATGATCGGGGGCTCCTGCGCGGTAGTCCTTCGCGATCGTCGCCGGGTGCGGCGTTGGCCGCGTCGCGCCCGGCGAGCGTGTCGACGTTGTGGCTCAGTGCACCGTGGTGCCGGTGAACTTGAGGCTGGTGCCGCCATTCGCGCTCACGGGCCGGTTCGTCGCATGAGCGCTTGAAGGCGGCCCGCGGATCGCGCGGATGTCGACGGGAAACGACGGCGCGTTCGTCGCGCGGGGGCGGCTGTCTTCCGCCCCGGGCGGACGCGTCGCGTCGCCTCCCGGCTTCGTTGCTTCGGCGCCTCCGTCTGTCCGCTGTCGTGCGAGTACTTCGGGACACACCTGTCCGGTATTAAGCAAGGCGTGAGCCATCGGCCGCGATGCACCGTGCAGCAAGGGGCGGGAGGGCGGGCTGAGAATGCGGACCGGGGGGCGGCGGCGGGTTTTGATTCACCGACGAATCAGCTTGTGCGCAATCGGTGCGACCGCACGCGGTCGACGTTGCGGCCCGCACGCGCCATGCGGCGGGCGATTTGTCTGCCGAACCGGTGCCACCTTGCGGGGGGCGGCTTTGCGAGGTCGGCGCATCACGCGCTATTCGCTGCATATGCATAGGTCGGGAGGCCGGGGCGATGCCCGCTACCGCGAGCGCAGGATGGACCGGACTCGGATGTAACCGCCGGTTCCGGATTTGCGTTACACATTCGCAACATTTCGCTCTCGCGGACTCATGCGGCGCAAACGACGCCGCATGTCGGGAAATCCTCCGTGCGCTACCGTGGCCGAGCGGTCGATTGCACGCCGCGCACTGTACGGACAAAGGTTGCGAAGCGAGGCGACGCAAAGCGTTTCGAAAGATGCGCGAGGTCCGGGGCGCAATGGGTGCTCGACATGAATTCGTTATTTATCGGGCGACGTCGCCGGATGGATCGTGCGACCGACCGGATGTTTATCCATGCCGCGCTCGCCGGGCGATGCGACGCTCGTAGCAGTTGTGAAACATTCCGCACGCGCGGCATGTGCGCCGCGCGCGCCGAACGAACCGGACCCGGCCGCAGGGCGGTTGGTTTGATTATTGCTGTAGTGGTTGTGGCGTGACGAACAGACGTGACGCACGGCCCGGCGAGGAACGACTCATGACGTGACCGATCAAGTGCAACGGGACGCCGGTAGTACGACGATTCGCGTGGCGGAGACCGCGCGGACAGGATGGCGCGCTCGCCCGCGACACCGCTGCACCGCGTGCGCGGACGGGAGGCGCCGCCTGAATACATGCTTCGCGCCACGAGCAGGCTCATTCAGCGCGGGGTGGCTAAACGAGGATAACGATGAAAAAGATCTTGCTTGTGTTCGGGACTCGGCCGGAGGCCATCAAAATGGCGCCGCTGGTGCGCGCGCTGAAGGCGCAGACGGATGTCGACGTCAAGGTGTGCGTGACCGCGCAGCATCGGGAAATGCTCGATCAGGTGCTGACGTTGTTCGACATCAAGCCCGACTACGATCTCGACCTGATGCGTCAAAGCCAGACGCTGACCGACGTGACGACCAGTATTCTTCAGGCGATCGGCTCGGTCTTCGACGAATTGCGTCCGGACGTCGTGCTGGTGCACGGCGATACGACGACCACACTCGCGGTCAGTCTCGCGGCGTTCTATCGCTACCTGCCGGTCGGGCACGTGGAGGCCGGTTTGCGCAGCGGCGACATCTGGTCGCCGTGGCCGGAGGAACTGAATCGCCGCGTGACCGATGCGGTATCGTCGTGGCATTTCGCGCCGACCGGGAAGGCGCGCGACAACCTGCTCAGCGAGGGCGTGCCGGGGGGCGCGGTCGTGCTGACCGGCAACACCGTGATCGATGCGTTGCACGAGGTCAAGCGCATGCTGGACCACAACGACGAGCTGACGGAAAAGGTTGCCGCGAGTTTTCCGTTCCTCGAACCGTCGCGTCGCGTCGTGCTGATCACCGGCCATCGCCGCGAGAGCTTCGGCGAGCCGTTCCGGCATTTCTGCGAGGCGTTGTGCACGCTCGCGAACCGCTATCGCGATGCGCAGTTCGTCTATCCGCTGCATATGAACCCGAACGTGCGGGAGCCGGCGCGCGCGCTGCTTGGCGGCGTGCGGAACATTTACCTGATCGAGCCGCAGGAATATCTGTCGTTCGTATTCCTGATGTCACGCGCGCATTTCATCATCACCGATTCGGGCGGCATTCAGGAGGAAGGGCCGGCGCTGGGCAAGCCGGTGCTTGTCACGCGCGACACGACCGAGCGGCCTGAAGCGATCCAGGCCGGCACCGCACGGCTCGTCGGCACCAATCAGGAGCGGATCGTCTGGGAGGCGTCGCGGCTGTTCGACAACGAAAGGGCATACGAGGAAATGTCGCGCGCGAGCAATCCGTATGGCGACGGGCATGCGAGCGAGCGGATCGTTCACGCGCTGATGCGTACGCCGGGGGCGACCTCGAAGACGACGAGTTTTTCGATGGGGGCCGCGGAAATGCCGTATAACGCGCTCACGCTGGGGTTGCAGGCGTTGAGGTCGCGTTGAACGTGATCGCGCGGTAGCGTCCGAACCGTTCGAAGCGGTCGTGCGAAGGTCCGGTCCGGCCGGGAGGCCGGCCGGACCTTTGCATTTGTGCGATTTCGCGATCGACCATTTCCGGGTCCTCGGCCCGTTGATCGCGCCGGGCGGCGTGCGAGAACGAGAAAGAAACGCCTTCCGCCGCGCATCGGGACGCCGGCACGCAAGCCGCCGGCGACATCACCGACAGGCATGACCCGTCGCAACATCCCTTTCCAGGCTGAACCTCCTTCCCCCGATTGCCTAAAACTCTCGAATCGCCTCGATCCGACGGCAAATTCGAAATGGTTCGATAATGCGATCGGCGATCCACGCGGACGAGCGGTTGACCGGGATGTCATCGAAAGGTTGCGAAGGCAACCGGACGACAGCGTCGTTTGCGGCATCGGCCCGAGCGTGTCTGCAGGCGACACGGTCCACGAAACGGCGCCACGCCTGCCTGGTTGTTCGGAATGTGCGCCGCGCCGTTCGAATCCCCACTCGATGCCTGCCGGACGCGGGCGTCGCAACCAGGAGGTGAACGATGATCACGCTGACCGTCAACGGTAGCGAACAGCATTTCGACGGCAATCCCGACATGCCGTTGCTGTGGTATCTGCGCGATGTCCTCGGCCACACCGGCACCAAGTTCGGCTGCGGCATGGCGCTGTGCGGCGCATGCACCGTGCATCTCGACGGTGTCGCGATCCGTTCGTGCATCACACCCGTCGCGGCCGCTTCCGGCAAACGCGTGACGACGATCGAGGGACTGTCGACGGACCTGACGCATCCGCTGCAGCAGGCATGGCAGGAACTGAACGTCGCGCAATGCGGCTACTGCCAGTCCGGGCAGATCATGCAGGCCGCGTCGCTGTTGAAGACGAATCCGCATCCGAGCGACGCCGACATCGACGATGCGATGTCCGGCAACATCTGCCGCTGCGGCACCTATACGCGCATCCGCGCGGCAATCCGGCTGGCCGTGCGCCGCGGAGGTGCGGCATGAGCGCGCCCGAACTCTCCGTCCGCAACGAAAGCCGCCGCGCGCTGCTGCTCGACTTCGCATCCGGCGGGCTGCTGCTCGCGTTCGGCGTGCCGTCGCTCGCGCGCGCGGCCGCGCCGGTGCAGCCGCCCGTCAGCACGAATCCGCAGTACGGCGGCGCCGGGATGCCGCACGGGTTGCGCGACGATCCGCACCTGTTCGTTGCGATCGCAACGGACGGCACCGTCACCGTGACCTGCATCCGCTCCGAAATGGGGCAGGGCGTGCGCACGAGCGTCGCGCTTGTGGTGGCCGATGAACTCGGTGCGGACTGGGCGCGCGTGAAGGTCGCGCAGGCAGTCGGCGACGAGCCGCGCTACGGCAACCAGAACACCGATGGCTCGCGCAGCCTGCGCCAGAGCTTCGCCGCGCTGCGCCGCGCGGGCGCGGCCGCGCGCACGATGCTCGAGCAGGCTGCCGCGACGGCGTGGGGCGTCGACGCGCGCCAGGTCAAGGCGACGGTGCACGAGGTCGTCGATACGAAGAGCGGGCGCAAGCTCGGCTTCGGCGAGCTCGCGGCGAACGCGGCCGCGCTGCCGGTGCCGGATCCCGCCACCGTGATGCTGAAGGCGCCGGCCGAATTCCGCTATATCGGCAAGGGCAAAACCGCATTGATCGACGGCCGCGACATCGTCGGCGGCCGTGCGCACTACGGGATCGACACGCGGCTCGACGGCATGCTGTATGCGGTCGTCGCGCGACCGCCGGCCTATGGCGACACGGTGGCGTCGTTCGACGCATCGGCCGCCGAGAAGCTGCCGGGCGTCGTCAAGGTCGTGCAGCTCGCGTCGACGGCGCTGCCGTCCGGCTTCCAGCCGCTCGGCGGCGTAGCCGTCGTCGCGCGCGACACGTGGACGGCCATCCAGGCGCGTGCGCAATTGAAGATCGACTGGAAGCACGGGCCCAACACGAACTACGACTCGGCCGCATATCGCAAGACGCTCGAAGCAGCCGCCGCGCAGCCGGGCGACGTGATCCGCAACGACGGCGACGCGGCCACGGCGCTCGCCGGTGCCGCGAAACGCGTGCGCGCGACGTACTACATCCCGCATCTCGCACACGCGACGATGGAGCCGCCCGCGGCCGTCGCACGGGTGGCGGACGGCCGCTGCGAAGTATGGACCTGCACGCAGGCGCCGCAGACCACGCGCGACGAGATCGCGAAGGCGCTCGGGCTGCCGACGGAGCACGTGACGGTTAACGTAACGCTGCTCGGCGGCGGTTTCGGCCGCAAGTCGAAACCGGACTACGTGGTGGAGGCGGCATTGCTGTCGAAGGCGGTCGGCGCGCCGGTCAAGCTGACGTTCACGCGCGAGGACGACATCGCGCACGACTATTTCCACGCGGTGTCACTCGAAGCGTTCGACGGCGGGATCGATGCGTCGGGGAAGGTGGTCGCGTGGCAGCATCGCACGGTCGCGCCGTCGATCCAGTCGACGTTCAGGGCCGGCGTCGTGCACGAGCAGCCGGGCGAACTCGCGCAAGGGATCGCGGATCTGCCGTTCGCGATTCCGAACGTGCGGATCGAGAATCCGGCCGCGCAAGCGCACACGCGGATCGGCTGGTTCCGCTCGGTCTACAACATTCCGCATGCGTTCGGAATCCAGAGCTTCGTGTCGGAGCTTGCGCACGCGGCCGGCCGCGACCCGAAGGATTTCCTGCTCGAGCTGATCGGGCCCGCACGGCGTTTCGAGCCGCATATCACGGTGAAGAACGTGAACTACGGCGAGGATCCCGCGCTGTATCCGGTCGACACCGGGCGGCTGCGGCGCGTGGTCGAGACGGTCGCGCGCGAAGCCGGCTGGGGACGCAAGCTGCCGAAGGGGCACGGGCTCGGGATCGCCGCGCATCGCAGCTTCGTGTCGTACACGGCCGCGGTGTGCGAGGTGCAGGTCGGCGCGGACGGCAAGCTCTCGGTGCCGCGCGTCGACATCGCGATCGACTGCGGGCCGCAGGTCAATCCGGAGCGCGTGCGCTCGCAGCTCGAGGGGGCGGTGGTGATGGGGCTCGGCATCGCGCTGCACGGCGAGATCACGTTCAAGGACGGGCATCCTGAACAGAGCAACTTCAACGGCTTCCAGGTGCTGAGAATGAACGAGGCGCCGCGCGAAATCCGCGTGCATCTCGTCGCGCCGGACGACTTCGCGACGCCGCTCGGCGGCGTCGGCGAGCCGGGCCTGCCGCCCGTCGCGCCGGCGCTGACCAACGCGATTTTCGCGGCGACCGGCACGCGCATCCGCAGCCTGCCCATTGCGGATCAGCTCGTGAAGCAAAAGGCGGGCTGATGAACCGGTGCGCGCCGGTTCGCGATCGTCCGGCGCGCAGTCGTGACAATCCCCTCGGCGGATGCCGCGGCGCTTATGCGCGCCGTGGCAGCGTCGCCGTATTCGCGGGATCGCTGAGGCCGTTCGCGGCCCGCGCCGGCGCGTCGCCCGGCAAGTCGGGCAGCGTCAGAGCCGGCAGCGTGATCACGAAGCGCGCGCCGCCGAGCGGCGAATCGTCGAGCCGGACGTTGCCGCCATGCACGAGCGCGACGCGCCGCACGATCGCAAGCCCGAGACCGAATCCACCCGTCTGCCGGTCGCGGCTCGAATCGAGCCGCTGGAACGGTTCGAACACGCGCGCGCGCTCGACGGCCGGAATGCCGGGGCCGTCGTCGTCGACGCTCAGCACCAGCATGCCGGACGCGTCGCTCGTCGCGGACAGCCGTACCGTGCGCGTCGCATAGCGCGCGCCGTTGCGGATCAGGTTCAGCAACGCACGCGCGACGAGCTTCGGATCGCATATGTAGGTGGCGGGCGCGCCGCACGTCGACACGTCGAGCGTGATCCCGCGATCGGCGATGTCGTTCGCGACGTTGCCGGCGACGCTGTCGATCAGCGCATCGACGCCGATCTCCATCGGCGCGAGCTGGCTCGCGCCCTGTTCGAGCCGGCCGATCGTCAGCAGCTCGGTGACGAGCTCGTCGAGTTCGCGTACGTCGTGCCGGAGCGCGTCGCGGCGTTCGCGCATCCGTCCCGTTTCGTCGGGTTCCGCGAGCAGCGCGAGCCCGAATTCGAGCCGCGCGAGCGGCGTCTTCAGTTCGTGCGAGATGCCGTGCATCATTTCGCGCTGCTGCTTGATCGACGCCTCGATGCGCTCGGCCATGTCGTTGAACTGCTGCGACAGTTCGTAGATGTTCGACCGGCCCGACAGCTTCACGCGCGTCGACAGGTTGCCCGCGCCGAACGCGCGAGCGGCCTCCTGCAGCCGGCGCAGGTCGCGCCAGTGATACGAGGTCCACAGTGCGACGGCGAACAGCGCCGCGAGCGCGATCACCAGGTACGCGTAGATCTTGATGTCGAGGTCGGCGGGTTCGATCGGGCGTGCATGGAGCACGGACCCGTCGGCGAGCGGCATGTAGTAGTTCTTGCCGTTGTAGCTGATCGCGATCCTGCCGGCGTCGAGGTCGCGCAGCGGCGCACCGCTCAACTGGCTGCGGGCGTCGGCCATCGTCACGAAACCGAATCGCTCGTTGCCGTGCTGCGCGAGTTCACGCAGCGCGAGCGTGCGCTGCGCGCCGGGATGGCGTTCGAGGTAGTCGTTCAGCACGAACGCGTAGGTGGTCAGCGAATCGCGCTGTGCCTGCGCCACACGCTCATAGAAGATTCGGTTGAACGAGTATTGAATCAACATGATCGATGCGGCGCAGCACACGATCACGATGAGATACAGCTTGATCAACGGGCGCAGCATTTACTCGTCCCACGCGGAAGGGCTGAACAGGTAGCCTCGGCCCCAGATCGTCTTGATCCGGTGCGGCTCCGACGAAGCATCCTCGAAGCGGCGGCGCAGCTTCGAGATGCCCGAGTCGACCGAGCGGTCGAGCCCGTCGAACTCGATCCCGCGCAGCTGCTTCAGGATGTCGTCGCGGCTCAGCACGGTGCCGGCCGCACGCGCGAGGATCAGCAGCAGATTGAATTCGGCGGTCTTCAGGTCGACGAGTTCGCCGCGCCACGTGACCGTGCGGTTCGGCGGCGAAATCGTCAACTCGCCGAACACGAGCGCGTGTGGCGGCGCATCGGCCGGCGATTCCGGTGCGGCGGGCTGCGCGCGCCGCAGCAGCGCACGCGCACGGGCGACCAGCACGCGCGGCTCGATCGGCTTCGTCACGTAGTCGTCGGCGCCGAGTTCGAGGCCGGCGACCTGGTCGTAGACGTCGGCGCGCGCGGTGAGAATCAGCACCGGGACGTTGGTGAACGCGCGAATGCGCCGGCACACTTCCATCCCGTCGAGATTCGGCAGCATCAGATCGAGTATCACCAGCGCGGGCCGGTGTTCGCGCACCGCGGCGACCGCGAGATCGCCGCGTCGCACGACCGTCACCGCGAATTCATAGCCGTCGAGATATTCGCGCACGAGCTGCGCGAGGCGGTCGTCGTCCTCGATCAGCAGCACACGGTATTTGAGCGGATTGTCGTTCATGGTCTTCCCGAAATGCTCGCGTCGCCTGGCGCTCCGGCAGGCGGGCGCGCGACGCGGCACTCGAATTCTATCCGCGTTGCCGCGGCCTGAGCCACCGCTAGACAATCGGGAACACTCGAACACAATTGGGCACAGATTCACCGCAGATTCCGGACAGTTCCGCCGCGCGGCCGCACCTAGACTTCGGGCTTCGTCATTCTTATCTCGATATTGTGCGTCCATTCCTCCACTTCTCCCGCTATTGCATGCCGCTTGCCGGCCTGACCCTGGCCGCCGTCGCCCACGCCGAAAACCAGTACGCGATATCGCTCGGCGGCGGCGTCGCGCCGCGCTACCAGGGGAGCAACCAGTATCGCGGCGTCGTTGCGCCGTCGTTTTCGGCGATGTTCGGCAACGGCTTTTTCATCGGCACCAGTGGGGGGGCCGGCTACCGGCTGAACCTGCCGAACGGCGCGTTCGTGTCGGCGGCGGTGGGCTACGACCCGGGCCGTGCGGACGAAAACCGCTTCGATCTGCCGGGCTCGGACCACCTGAAGGGAATGGGCCGCGTTCCGGGCTCGGTGCTGGTCGGCATGCGTGCGGGCGTGAAGTTGCTGGACGGCGGCGAACTGAGCGTCACGGTCGACGCGCCGGTCACGCATACGTCGCGCGGCCTGTCCGGGCACCTCGATCTCGCGGTGCCGGTGTTCAAGGCCGGGCGGCACGAGATCGTCGTGACGGGCAGCGTGCACGCCGGCACGGGACGGTATATGCAGACGTTCTACGGCGTGACCGATGCGCAGTCGATGACGAGCGGATTCCGCCCCTACTCGACGAGCGGCGGCGTCGACAGCGCGACGATGTCGGTCGCTTGGAACTGGGACGTGTCGCGGCACTGGTCGGTGCACGCGACCGGCAGCTTCACGCGGCTGCTGGGGCGCTACGGCGACAGCCCGATCGTGCAGACGCGCAGCAACTATTCCGGAATGACCGGCGTGACGTACAAGTTCTGAGCGCGGCCGACGCCGATCCGCTGCGCGGTTCGATCGCGCACGCGCAGGCGAAGCAGGATTCGGCGTCGCGTCGTCATGGTCGATCGCGTGCGGTAACATGCTCGAGGCTTCGGCATCGCGCCGGACCCGTGACGGCGCCGCTTCGGCAATGCAGGTTGCGCGCGCAACCGGTCACGGATGGAACAGGCCCGGTTGGCCGGAACGTCGCGCGTTCGCCGGCCGGGCATAACGGAGAAATCGATGAAGAAAGCGATCACGATGATGGTTGCGCTCGTTGCGGGCGCAACGTTTGCTGGATGTGCGGACATGAACACGAAGAACGCGAATGGCGGCGGCGCTTCGGCGAACGCCGGGCAGCCGGGCGTGTCGCGCGCATGCAAGGCGGACGCGGGGCCGGACGACGCGCTGATCGGCAAGAGCGAGGCCGAAGCGGCCGCATTGCTCGACGGCTGCCTGTGGCGCGTGCTCGAGCGTGACGGCAAGTCGTTGCCGGGCACGATGGATTATCGGGAAGAGCGTCGCGATCTCGGCATTCGCGACGGAAAGGTGGTGTGGGTGCGGCGCGGGTGATCGACGCGGTCGGCGGGAGGCGCGTTCGCTGCCGGCATCGCTCACACTATCCGCGTGTGATCCGGATGAACCACGGCACGGCGGAACGGCAACCGGCGGACCGCATGAGCGCCATCGAATGGCGGCCGGCCATCAAGCGGCGATCGCCGCGACCAGTGTGCAGCCGGCAGCGCGGGTGCGCTATTTCGAGATGTACCACAGCGCATCCGTGCTGACGCGCGCCGGCTGAGCGGCCGCAGCCGGCGCCTTGGTCGTTGGGGTCGGCGGCGGCGTATTCGACGTCACCGCAGTCGGCCACGTGGCGGCCGTATTCGGCATATTGGCCGTACTCGGTGTATTCGACGCCGTCGCCGTCGCGCCCGACGTCGACGACGTGTTCAGATACCACAGCGCATCGGCCGACGCCGTACGCGGCGCCGGCTTATTCGCAGCCGTTTTCGATGCGGACTGCGCCGAAGTCGAAGCCGCAGCCCCGGGCCGCTGCGTCCCGGCCGCCTGTGCCGTCATCCCGGCCGCGCCGCGCTGCGCGCGCGCCTCGAACGGTCCGAGCTGGAAGATCAACGTTTGCGCGGGGCGCGTCAAGACGGCATACGGAAACTGCAGCTCCCACGACATCAGCACGCGGCCCGACGACGTTTCGGTGAAGATCGCCGGCACGTGCTTCATGTCGCTGAACTGCACGTAGATCCGTGCACCGTCGTCGAAGACCTGGGTCGGCTTCGCCTGGTCCGCGCCCGTGACCGTCCATCCGAAGTTGTACGTACCGGCCGGGCCGGCAGGGCCGCCTTGCGGCGGAGGAGGAGGCGGGGCCGGCGATACCGTGCGCGCTCGCGTGACCTGCGGCGCCGCGACGCTCAGGCTCGCGAACGGGTTGTACGCCTGTTGCTGTTGCGGCGGCGTAAAGGAAGGCGGAAGGATGGGCATGGGAGTATCCGGCGAATCCGGCATGGTCCGGATTGCATCATAGACTTTGCGCGCATACGCGAGGCGCTTGTCGGGCGACGCGGAGTTGTACGCGCCGATCGCGTTCCAGTTGGGGCCGAGCTGGCGGATGTTCTGCGACAGGATCCACGCGCCGACATACGCGTTCGTGCATGCATCGAACAGGCTCTCCCGCGTGATGCCTTCGCGCGCGAGCGTCGGCAGCCACGTGCTGTTGATCTGCATCAGGCCGATGTCGACCGTGCCGTTCGTATTCGTATTGACGGCGTTCGGATTCATCCCCGATTCGACCTGCGCGATGCCGCGCATCAGGGCGACGCTCACGTGCTGGAACGCGGCCGCGTCGTCGAGGCAATCGGCGCGCGCGACGCCGTGCAGTACGCACGACATCGCGATCGTCGAGGCGACCTTCAGCGTTTCGCGGCTGATCGAACGGGTTGTCTGACGCGGCATGGCAGGATGGGGCGGAATCCGGCCGCCCGGTGCAAGGAAATGACGAGAGACGCGAAGTGTGCCATAGCGAGCAGACAAATGGCTGGCGTCAAACTTTCCTTTGCAATTGCCCAGGCGCTCGCCCCGCATTTTTATCGCGTCGGATCATTGGTCGCGATGACGTTGGATCGGTAAAAATGGCCGCCATTTCTGCGAATGCCGGTGCAGTGGTGGTGCGCTGAATACTGACGTATCGCGTCAGTCATGCCGGGAGAACGGCGCTGAATCAAGCGGAATGGAAATCGCCCGGCAATCGGTGTCCGGGCCGGAAAGGGCGATGAAAAGACGACCGAAAGACGACGGCGGCCGAAGCCGCCGTGCGGGTGCATGCGGTTCCGGCCGGCCGCGCGGCGCGCAACCGGCCGCTTCGCATCAGAAGCGGTGACGCAGGCCGAGGTTGACCATCGTCTGGGAGCTCGTGCCCGCATAGCCGTACGAACCGATCGATGCCTGTGCGGCCATCGAGCCGCCGTTGCCGTCGCCGGTCTGGCCGCTCGCGTGCTGGTAGGCGGCGGTCAGGTAGACGTCGGTGCGCTTCGACAGGTTGTAATCCGCGCCGGCCGACACCTGGTGATAGGTGGCCGACGTGTCGCCGCCCGAGCGCGTGTAGCTGTAGCCGACGCCGACGAGCAGCGCGTTCGTCGCCTGGTAGTTCACGAAGCCTTGCCCCGTGTTGTAGTGCTCGTTCGAGCCGAACACCGAGCTCGCGTCGCGGCGGTACTGCGCGTTGCTGTAGCCGAGGCCGAACGTGAACGGGCCGGCGACGTACTGGCCGGCGATGCGCGCGATGCCGATCGAGTGCGCGCTTGCATAACCGTTGTTGATCGGGCCGTCGAACGTACCGTCCGACGAGCTGGTCCAGCCGCTGCGCAGGCCGTTCGACGCGGGGCTGTTGGTCGCGTGGAAGTAGCCGCCCGCGACGCTGAACGGGCCGTTGTTGTACGACACGGCGGCCGAATACGATTGCGCGGAGCCCGTGCTGCCGGCAATGCCGCCGAACGAGTACATCGCCGCGAACTGCAGGCCCGAATAGACGGCCGACGTGTACTTCACCGCGTTGTCGACGCGGAAGCTGTTGTCGTAGTTGTCGACGTCGCCCGGCGTCGCGAATACGCTGCCGAGATAATTGTCGGCGGTGATGCCCTGCACGAGGTCGACGAGCGGATCGTACTGGCGGCCGAACGTGAGCGTGCCGTAGCGGTCGCTCGTCAGGCCGACGAACGCCTGGCGGCCGAACAGGCGGCTGCCCTGGCCCTGCCGGCCGTTGCTCGGGTCGAAGCCGTTCTCGAGCTGGAACAGCGCCTTCAGCCCGCCGCCGAGATCCTCGGTGCCTTTCACGCCCCAGCGGCTGCCGGCCAGGTTGCCCGCGCTGCTGTTGCCGAGCATCCACGCGTTGTCCTTGCCCTGCGCATGGTTCACGTAGGTGATCGACGTGTCGATCACGCCATACAGCGTGACGCTCGACTGCGCATGCGCGACGGGCATTGCCGCGAACGACGCGACGGAAATCAACGAGAGGGTCGTGCGTTTCATTTCATCTCCTTGCGCATTGGCTTGTGTTCGCGATCCGAATGGCAGGAGACTACAGATCCGGAATAAAGCGGTAAAAATGAAATTCTCTTTTGTGGCCTGAGGCAGACAGATACGTACTGCGGAATTCATTATTGAGGGATCTGAATTATTCGGAATCACGTATCAATTGGTTGTAATTTCGAAATTTCGTTACTTCGTTGTGCGGATTTCGTTAATAATTTGCGGCGATTCTCAGGGAGATTGCGGCGATCGGGACATTGTTATTGATCCGTCAATTAATTATTTAATGAATTGAATTGGTTGGGCTGTAACGAATGTGTTAACGCAGCGCCGTTCGTGGTTCGACGCGGCCGTCGACTGGGCGGCCGGGCGGCGCTGATCCGCAACGGCTACGCCGTCGCCGGGCGCGCGACTCAGGTCGCCTGCGACGGCGGGCGCCGCCGCGACGCCTCTTCAATCAACCGGGCCAGCATCTGCGCCGGCTCCGACATCGTCCGCCGTGCGCGATGCACGAGCCCGATGTCGCGGTGAAACGTGTGGTGTCCGAGGTCGATCGCGCGCACGCCGGCCGGCCAGCGGCGATACACGGCGGTCTGCGGCACGATCGCGATGCCGACGCCGTTCTCGACCAGCTTGACGATCGCGTCGAGCTCGTCGAGTTCGCAGGTGTCGCGCACCGCGATGTGCATCTTCCGCAGAAAACGATCGACCTGGCGGCCGCCGAACGACGCGCGGTCGTAGCGCACGAACGGCTCGTTCGCGAGCAGCGCGGCCCAGTCCTTGCCCTTCACGCCGCGCGGCACGATCAGCCGGAACGGCTCCTGCGCGAGCGTCGTCCAGTGCAGGTCGCTCTGCAGCGAAAACGGCGGCCGGATGATCGCGGCCATGTCGATCTCGCCCGCGTCGACGCGGTTGACCAGCTCGATCGACAGCCCCGGTATCACGCGTGTGCGGCACGCGGGATGCCGGCGATGGAAATCGGCCAGCGCGGCCGGCAGCAGCGCGCTCTGCACCGACGCGATCGCGCCGATCGTCACGCGCACGGCGGCCGGCGAGCCGGGCGCGGTCGAACTCAGGTTCTCGTACTGGCGGATCAGCGCCTGCGCCTGGTCGAGCACGTGATGACCCATCTCGTTGAGACGGGCCGAGCGACCTTGCCGGTCGAACAGCGCAAAGCCGAGCTCGGCTTCGAGACGCTGCATCTGCGCGCTGACGGCTGCCTGCGTCAGCCCGATACGGTTGCCCGCAGCCGCGAACGTGCCTTCACGGGCGACGGCGACAAGGGTTTTCAGCTCGCGGATCATTGATCAATTCCGTTTGTGAATCGCAAAACTATATATTGATTTAATTTTTGCCTGGCGTTGTCTACCATGGTGCGATCCTCGCGCCATGCGAGCGTACCTTCACGAGGCAACCATGAGTCTTTCCCCGTTTCACCTGGCGATTCCGGTCTACGACCTGCCGGCCGCGCGCGATTTCTACGGCCGCGTGTTCGGGCTGGAAGAGGGGCGTTCGAGCACGCAGTGGGTCGACTTCGACTTCTACGGGCACCAGCTCGTGATTCACGAGCATCCGAAGACAGCGTCGCAGGAAGGCGCGCATACGAATGCCGTCGACGGTCACGACGTGCCGGTGCCGCATTTCGGCGTCGTGCTCGACTGGGCGAGCTGGGAAGCGCTGGCCGAGCGGTTGAAATCGTTCGGCGTGACCTTCGCGATCGAACCGTACGTGCGGTTCAAGGGGCAGGTCGGCGAACAGGCGACGATGTTCCTGTTCGATCCATGCGGCAATGCGCTCGAGTTCAAGGCGTTCCGCGATATCGGGCAGTTGTTCGCGAAGTGACGGATCGGGCGAGTCTGCGCCGATTGAAAATGGGTGCGAGAATGCGGCCTCATGCCGGGCCGCGTGCAGGCGCGCCGGCCTGCGCCGCGCCGCACGGCATCCGTCCGTGCGAGCCGTTCTCCAAGGAACCCGTATGGACAGTCACATCGCTCCGGTGGAGCTGAAGAAAGCCTACCGTCTCCTCAACCACGGCCCGACCGTGCTCGTGTCGGCCCGCCACGACGGCGTCGACAACGTGATGGCCGCCGCGTGGGCGTGCGCGCTGGACTTCCTGCCGCCGAAGCTGACGGTCGTGCTCGACAAGTCCGCGAAGACGCGCGAGCTCGTCGAGCGCAGCGGCACGTTCGTGATCCAGGTGCCGACGGCCGCGCAATTGCAGCTCACGCACGCGGTCGGCAGCCACAGTCTTGCCGAGCGGCCGGACAAGCTGCGCGAAGCGGGCGTTACGCTGTTCGACGTCGACGGCCATGACCTGCCGTTCGTCGCCGGCTGCTCGGGCTGGCTCGCGTGCAGGCTGATTCCCGAGCCGCACAACCAGCAGACCTACGACCTGTTCATCGGCGAGGTGATTGGTGCGTGGTCCGACACGCGCGTGTTCCGCGACGGCCACTGGTATTTCGAATCGGCCGACCCGGCGCTGCGCAGCCTGCACTACATCGCGGGCGGCAATTTCTATGCGATCGGCGAGTCGCTGCACGTCGATCCGGACGCGCAATAAGCGTTACGCAGGCTTTCTTTCCCGGTCCGGGCGCGCGGTTCACGCGCGCTTTTCCAATTCCGCCAGCATCGCTTCGGCGAACGCCTGCGCGACGCGCGGCAGCGTGCGGCCGCGTTTCGCGACGAGCGCGATCGGCCGCACGAACGCGGGATCGTCGATCGGCTTCGCGACCAGCTCCGGTTCGGCGCGCACCTCGCGCGCGGTCGCGGGCAGGATCGTCACGCCGAGGCCGCCGCGCACCATCGCGACGGCCGTCATCATGTAGGTCGGCTCGCACGCGATGTCGGGCGTGCAGCCGGCCGACTCCAGCGCGGCGTCGACGACGCTGCGCACGCTCGTGCCCTGCGCGGTCAGCACGAGCGGCACGCCCGCGACGTCGGCGGTGCTCACGCGGCGCTTGCGCGCGAGCGGATGATCTTTCGGGCACACGACGACGAGCCGGTCGGCGCCCGTGTACAGCACTTCCAGCGACGCGTCGAACGCATCGCCGCCCGTCAATCCAAGATCGGCTTCCTCGTTGCGCACGAGCGCGGTGACGAGGCTCGCGACGCCGTCGCGAATCTCGAAGCCCGCGCGCGGCACGTCGCGCCGGAACGACTGGATCAACTCAGGCAGCACGCTGGACGCGAAGGTCGGCAGGCACGCGAGCCGCACCGTGCCGCTCGTGCCTTCGCCGAGCGCGCGCGCATCGCGCAGCACGCGCTCCATGTCGTCGAGCGAGCGCTGCAGCAGCGGCAGCAGCTCGCGCCCGGTCTGCGTGAGCGCGACGCTGCGGCTGTTGCGGTCGAACAGCCGCGCGCCGACGATTTCCTCGAGCCGGCGGATCTGCACGGTCAGCGCCGGCTGCGACAGGTGCAGCCGCGCGGCCGCGCGCGTGAAGTTGCCGGCGTGCGCGACGGTGACGAAGGCGCGGATGTCGCGAAGATTCAGATCCATAACGATTCGTGATTGCTGCGATCAAATCATTTCAATTGTGCTATCGCTGCGCCGACCTTACGCTCGTCCCCAACAAAAGACAAGGTAGGAGACACGGATGCTGCCGTTACTCGGGCTTGGCACGATCGTCGTGCTGCTGGCCGCGATTCTGTCGAAGCGGATGTCGCCGCTCGTCGCGCTGATCGTCGTGCCGATCGCGGCGTCGCTGATCGGCGGCTTCGGGCTGCACACCAGCAAGTTCGTGATCGACGGGCTGAAGGGCCTCGCGCCCGTGGTCGGGATGTTCGTGTTCGCGATCCTGTATTTCGGGACGATCACCGACGCCGGCACGCTCGACCCGATCATCGACCGCATCCTGCGCGCGGTCGGCACGCGGCCCACGCGCATCGTGATGGGCACGACGCTGCTCGCGTTGCTGATCCATCTCGACGGCTCGGGCGCCGTCTGCTTTCTCGTGACGATACCGGCCGTGCTGCCGCTGTACGACCGGCTGAAGATGGATAGGCGCGTGCTGGCCGCGGCCGTGTCGATGGCCGCGGGCATCAACTTCCTGCCGTGGACGGGGCCGATGATCCGCGCGTCGGCGTCGCTGCACCTGCCGGTGTCGGCGCTGTTCAATCCGCTGATCCCGGTGCAGGCGATCGGGCTCGTGTTCGTGTTCGGCGTCGCGTACTGGCTCGGGCGGCGCGAGGAGAAGCGGCTCGGCCTCACGCGCGACGACGCGTCGATCCCGCTGCCGACGCGCGAACTGACGCCCGACGAGCAGGCGCTGCGCCGGCCGCACCTGTTCTGGTTCAACCTCGTGCTGACGCTCGTCGTGCTCGGCTCGATGGTCGTGATGGGCGAGAAGATCCCGCCGGCGATCATGTTCATGGTCGGGCTGTGCATCGCGCTGATGGTGAATTACCCGGACGTCGACATGCAGAGGAAGCGCGTCGACGCGCACGCGCGCGCGGCGCTGATGATGGCCGGCATCCTGCTCGCGGCCGGCGTGTTTACGGGGATCATGCAGGGCAGCGGGATGCTGAAGGCGATGGCGCAGGCCGCGGTCGGCTTCGTGCCGCCGTCGATGGCCGGCCATATTCCGGTGGTGCTCGGCCTCGCGTCGATGCCGCTCAGCATGCTGTTCGATCCCGATTCGTTCTACTTCGGCGTGCTGCCGGTGATCGCGGAGGTGGCCGGCCAGCTCGGCGTGCCGGCCGTGCAGGTCGGGCAGGCCGCGTTGCTCGGCCAGATGACGACCGGGTTCCCGGTCAGCCCGCTGACGCCCGCGACGTTCCTGGTCGTCGGCCTGTGCGGCATCGAGCTGGCCGAGCACCAGAAATTCACGTTCCCGCTGCTGTTCGGCGCCTCGATCGTGATGACGATCGCGTGCGTCGTGCTGGGCATCTTTTGATTTTTCCCGGCGGCGCGCCCGCCGGACGACGGTACGGACATGACAGCAAAGCAACCTGAACGGCGCGTGCGCGTCGGCGCGGGCGCCGGCTACTCGGGCGACCGAATCGAGCCCGCGGTCGAACTGGCTGAACACGGGCAGCTCGACTATCTCGTCTTCGAATGCCTGGCCGAGCGCACGATCGCGATCGCGCAGCAGGCGCGCCGCAAGGATCCGGCGCTTGGCTACGATCCGCTGCTCGACGCGCGCATGCGTGCGGTGCTGCCGGTCGCGGTGCCGAAGGGCGTGCGCGTCGTATCGAACATGGGCGCGGCGAACCCGCGCGCAGCGGCAAGACGTACCGCGCAGATCGCGCAATCGCTCGGTATTGCTCAATTGAAAGTCGCGGCGGTCGAAGGCGACGACGTGCTCGACGTCGTGCTGCGCGGCGCGTTCCGTTTCGAGGAATCGGGCGACGAAGTCGCCGCCTATCGCAATCGCATCGTGTCCGCGAACGCGTACCTCGGCGCCGCGCCGATCGTCGACGCGCTCGCGGTCGGCGCGGACGTCGTGCTGACCGGGCGCGTCGCCGATCCGTCGCTGTTCGCCGCACCGCTGATCCACGCGTTCGGCTGGCGGATGGACGACTGGGACACGCTCGGGCAGGCGACGGTCGTCGGCCATCTGCTCGAATGCGCGGGGCAGGTGACGGGCGGCTATTTCGCCGATCCCGGCTACAAGGACGTGCCGGATCTCGCTCGCCTCGGGTTCCCGATCGGCGAAGTCGCGGCCGACGGCTCGGTCGTGATCACGAAGGTGGCGCACGCGGGCGGCCGTGTGAGCGCGGCGACCTGCAAGGAACAACTGCTCTACGAGATTCACGATCCGGCGCGGTATCTGCAGCCCGACGTCGTCGCGGATTTCACGCGGGTCGCGGTCGCGGAGGAAGCAACGGACCGTGTGTGCGTGACGGGCGGGCGCGGCACCGCGCGGCCCGATACGCTGAAGGTGTCGGTGGCGTACGTCGACGGCTACATCGGCGAAGGGCAGATCTCGTACGGCGGCCCCGGCGCGCTCGAACGCGCGCGTCTCGCGCTCGACATCGTCCGCGAGCGGCTGGCGCTGACCGGCGTCGCCGCGACCGAGTTGCGCTTCGACCTGATCGGCGTCGATTCGCTGTATGGCGACGCGACGCCGGCCGTGCGCGGCGAGCCGGCCGAGGTGCGCGTGCGGGTGGCCGGCCGTGCGGCGAGTGCCGACGAAGCGGTGCGGATCGGCAACGAAGTCGAGACGCTCTATACGAACGGGCCGGCCGGCGGCGGCGGCGCGTTCAAGTCGACGCGCGAGGTGATCGCGGTGCAGTCGGTGCTGCTGCCGCGCGCGGCGGTGACGCCGTCGTTTTCATTCGTGGAGGCATGATGCAACTGCGTGAACTCGCGCACGCGCGCACCGGCGACAAGGGCAATACGCTGAACGTGTCGGTCATCTGCCGCGATCCGCGTCATTACGACCATCTGCACACGCATCTGGATGCCGGCAAGGTGAAGGCGTGGCTCGCGGGCATCGTGCACGGCGACGTCGTGCGCTACGAATTGCCGGCGCTGGGTGCGTTCAACTTCGTGCTGCGCGATGCGCTCGGCGGCGGCGTGACGCGCTCGCTCGCGCTCGATGCGCACGGCAAGTCGGTCAGTTCGGCGTTGCTGGCGATCGAGGTGCCCGACCCGGCGTGACGGACGGCGTCCGCGCCGGGGTGCGGGCACAAGGTCACGGAATCAGCAGCTCGCGGCGCCCGTCCGCGTGTTCGATGCGCGCGCCGGCGATGTGCAGGCGCTGATCCTTTCGATAATCGTAGATTGCGCGCGACGCGGCGAGCGGGTCGAAATCGAGTTCGACCGCGTGACGCGATTCGGTGTTGCCGGCTTCGAAAATCACGTTGCCGAACGGATCGACCGCGAGGCTGCTGCCCGCGAACACGACGTCGTGCGTGCTTTTGCCTGCCCGGTTTCGCTTTTTTTCTCCGGTCCGACCAGTCCGACCTCAAGTTGCGTCTCGCGCGGTCGTTAAGGACGATTGAGTGCCCATTTGACCAATCGAAAACAACGCGGCAACCGGAGATCACCGTCATCATGCTGTCATCGATTCGCGCCCGAATTCTGGCGACCTGCGTCGCCATCGTGGTCACGGCCCTGGCCGTGACAGGCGGCCTTGTTTACTACGTCGTCAAGCAGCACAACGACGCAACCATCGACCAGAACCTGCAGTCCGTCCTGACCGGCCACGCGCTCGCGCTCGACGAATGGGTCGCGAGCCGCGCTCAGCAGACCCAGGCGCTCGCGGACACGCTGGCGCCGGGCGAAGGCGACCCGCTGCCGGCGCTGACGCTGCTCGGCAAATCGGGCGGCTTCCAGGTGCTCACGCTCGGCCTGCCGGACCGCACGGCGTTCTCGAACGTCCCGCTCGCGGCCGGCTACGATCCGACCGCGCGCCCGTGGTTCAAGCAGGCGGTCGAGGCCGGCCGGCTCGTCGTCACGGCGTTGTACCGCGACGCGTCGACCGGCAAGCCCGCCTTCGCGTTCGCCGCACCGATCGTGCGCGGCGGCACGCTGAAGGGCGTGCTCGCGGCGAGCCTCTATATGGAGCGCGCGAGCGCGATCGTGGCATCGATGCACCCGACGCCGTCGAGCTTCGCGTTCCTGGTCGACAAGAGCGGGCGCCTGATCGCGGGCGCGAAGACCGATCTGATCATGAAGCCGGCCGTCGAGCTGTCGCCCGAACTGACGCCGGAGCGCCTCGCCGGCCTGCAGGCGGCGACCGAACCGGTGGCGATCGACGTGGACGGCGTGACCAAGCTGCTCCGCGCGCGCCCGATCGCAGGGACGGACTGGTCGCTCGTGATGGCGCTCGACCGGTCGGACGTGACGGCCGGCATGCGGGCCGTCGCGACGACGACGCTCGTTGCGATCCTCGTCGTCGCCTGCGTCGCGGCAGCGCTCGTCGGCGCGCTGACGAACGCGGCGTTCAAGCGCGTGCTCCTCGTGCGCGACGCGTTGACCGACGTCGCGAGCGGGAGCGGCGACCTGACGAAGCGGCTGCCGGCCGACGGCCGCGACGAGGCCGCGCAGATCGCGCACGCTTTCAATATGTTCGCCGAAAAGATCAGTGCGATCCTGCTGCAGATTCGCGGCTTCAGCGAATCCGTGAACGTGGCGAGCGCGGAGATCGCGCAGGGCAACCAGGATCTGTCGAGCCGCACCGAACTTGCGGCATCGAGCCTGCAGGAGACGGCGGCCGCGCTCGAGGAGATCGCCGGCACGGCGCGCAACTCGGCCGATGCGGCCACGCAGGTGAGCCGGCTGGCGGAATCGGCGTCGGGTGTCGCCGTGCGCGGCGGCGAGGTGGTGAGCGAGGTGGTCGCGACGATGGACGAGATCACGAAGGCGTCGGCCGAGATCTCGAACATCATCGGCGTGATCGACGGCATCGCGTTCCAGACCAACATCCTCGCGCTGAATGCGGCCGTCGAGGCGGCGCGCGCGCACGAGCACGGGCGGGGCTTCGCGGTGGTCGCGGGCGAGGTGCGCACGCTCGCGCAACGCAGCGCGGTGGCGGCCAGGGAAATCAAGCAGTTGATCCAGTCGTCCGTCGAGAAGATCGAGGGCGGTTCGGGGCTCGTGCAGACGGCCGGTGCGACGATGGACGAGATCGTCGAGGGCGTGCGCGGCATCACGAGCGTGATCGCGGAAATGACGGTCGCGGCGAACGAGCAGAGCACCGGGCTCGCGCAGGTGAACCAGGCCGTGTCGCAGCTCGATCACTCGACGCAGCAGAATGCGGCGCTCGTCGAGGAATCGGCCGCCGCCGCGGCGCTGTTGCGCGAGCAGGCGGCGCAGCTCGCGCAGACGGTCGGCGAATTCAAGCTCGCGAGTTCGCACCGGGCCGAAACGGTATCGGCGTGATCCGGCTGCGGTCGCCGAAGGCTGCGAGAGGGATGCACGAAGGGGGAGCGGCGGAACGGGCGCCGTGCGTGTACGCTACGGGCTCGCGGGTGCATGCCCGCGCGCGCGGCGCGGGCCGCGCGCATCGACCGGGTCCTGCAATGAAGAACGAAATCGTAACGCCGGCCGGCGCGAATGGCGAGGCCGGGCGTCGTCGCCGGTTCGCGGCCGTCGCTGTGCTCGCCGCGCTGGCGTGCATGGGCGTGACGGTCGCACAGGCTGTTGCTGCCGCGCAGCCGGCATCGTGCGACGAGCAGTTGACGCAACTGATCGTGCCGGCGCTGCGGCAGACCGCGATGGACCGGCGCGCGATCCACGCCAATGTGGATGAGCGCGACGGCAACATCTTGCGCATTCGCTTGTTCGTCACGCCCGACCACCCAGGCACGCCGAACCGCGATGCGACGATCGGCTGGGTGACGCTCGATACGCAAGCGATGCGTGCGCTCGACGTTACGCGCGACCCCGACCGGCCGGACGTGCTCGTGATCGACCGGCGCGCGTTGGCGCGCTTCGTGTCCGCGTGTGCTGCACCGGCCGCACCCCTGCACGGCGCCGTCGATTGCGACGCATTGAATCGCCGTGCGCAAGCGCAGGGCGATTACGTGACGGGCAGCGATGCGGCCCGCGTCGTGACGGGCAAGGGGCGCCTGCCGTTCTTTTCCGCGCCTGATGACGCATGCCGGATCGACGGGTTGTTCATCGTAGAGCATGACCACGTCGATGCGCGAACCGACTACGGCCGTTTCACGTCGGTCGTCTATTTGAATCCGCGCACGAACGGCATTGCCGAAGGGTGGGTGCAAACCGCGCGGCTGAAGCCGGACGGCAACGGCAGCGTGCCGCGGCGACCCTGATCGTGTGCGCCCGCAACCATCCGTTACACGCTTTTCCAATCCGACCGGACCTCGTCATGACTGTCCAGCACCGAAAAAAACGCGGCAAGCCGTTCGCGGCTTCGCCATTCGCATTTGCCGCACTCACGGTGCTCGCCGCGCTCTCCGCGTCGTCGCCTGTCTCCGCGGCCGATCCGGTTCATCCGGACCGTCAGTTGCAGAAGTTCATTAGCGACAGCTACGGCACGTGGCGCGCGGACCGCAAGGGCTGGCAGTCGGACGCGGGGGATTCGATATATTCGCCGTGCGGCTCGCTGCGCGTTGCGACTGCCGACGGCCCGCGGTATCTGCTCGCGATGTGCGGCGAGACCGAAGCGGCCGTGCAGAACGGAATGCCGGGCATGGACAGCGACGCCACGCCGGGCACGGTCGATCTGTACGTGCTGCGGCCTTCGCCGGACGGCAAGGGGCTCGAAGCGGTGTCGAAGAAGACGGACATCGCGTCCGGCACGCGCGGCGAGCCGGGCACGCCGCGCATCGAGCGGCTCGGGCCGCACCTGTTCGGTTTCGTCATCGGCGACGGCGATTCGCGACAAGGCTATACGCAACGTATCCGCTCGATCTGGCTGCCGTACGGCGATGCGCTGGTGCTTGCGGCGGCGCGCATCAACGAGGCGCTCGACAATGCAGAGTCGAACGAATGCGCGAACGCCCCGGTGCGCTGCGAGGCGCTGCGCTTCGAGATCACGCCGGACCTGACCGGCACCGGCGCCGTCTATCCGTTGATCGTGACCGAAACCGGCACGCGCGGCGATCGCGCGGTCCGGGCGCGCTACGTGGTGAAATTCGACGCGGCGCGTGGCCGCTACGTCGTGCCGAAGGCGGTGCGGGAAGGGTATTGAGTGGTTGCAGCGCGACGCGAAGGCCGCGTCACACCCTCCGCGCATCACACGTACAGGTAGCGCACCAGGTGGAAGAACACCGGCGCGGCGAAGCAGATCGAGTCGACGCGATCGAGCATCCCGCCGTGGCCCGCGATCATCGAGCCCCAGTCCTTCGTGCCGAGCGAGCGCTTGACGGCCGACAGCACGAGCCCGCCGACGAAGCCCGCGATCACGATCGCGAGCGAGATCCCGAACGCCGCGCCGAAGCTGAACGGCGTCACGCGATACAGCGACGCGCCGCACAGCGTCGCGAGCAGGCCGCCGCCGACGAAGCCTTCGACCGTCTTCGACGGCGACAGCTGCGGCGCGATCTTGCGGCGCCCGAACAGCTTGCCGACGACGTACTGCAGCACGTCGCTGATCTGCACGACGACCAGGAAGAAGAACAGCAGCAGCGCGTTCTGCCCCGCATAGCGGGGAATGTCGAGGATCAGCACGGCCGGCGCGTGGCTCAGCCCGTACACGCATACCATCAGCGCCCAGTTGATCTTCGCGTTGCGGCTCAGGAATTCGCGCGTGTCCTGCGTGAGCGCCGACACGAGCGACATCGCGAAGAACAGGTGCACGGGCACGAAGATCGAATACATCCCGTACCAGTTGATCCCGAGCAGCAGGTACTGCACGGGGATCGCGACGAAGAACGCGATGAAGAGCGTCGTGTGGTCGCTCGCGGTGGTCGGCGTGAGCGTGATGAATTCGCGCAGCGTCAGGTACGACAGCAGCGCGAATACGAGATACGTGACGTTGTTGCCGAGGCCGATCGCGATGGCCATGATCGCGATCATCGCCCACCACGCGCGGATGCGCTGGTTCAGGTTGACGATGGTCGAGCTCGTGCCGCCGCTGCGCGCGCCGAGGATCGCACCGATCACGGTGGCGACGACGAGCACGCCCGTGACGCCCGCGACCAGTTCCCAGAAGAGAGTTCGCATGGGGATATCCGGAAAAAGGGAGTGGAGGGCGCCGCGTTCAGCCCGCGGGCCGCTGCGGCGCGAGCGCGACGATCGCGTCGCGCATGCGGGCGAGGAACGTCGGCTTGTCTTCCTGGTCGCCGAGCGCATCGTTCGCGCCGAAGTGCACCTTGCAGATCAGCGGCACGGGCCAGATCGCGCCCTTCGGCATGATGCGCTGCAGGTTCTCGAGGTAGACCGGCGCGAGCGCGACGTTCGGGAACTCGGTCGCGAGATGGAACAGCCCGCTCTTGAACGGCTGCGGCAGCACGTCGGCGCCGCGCGTGCCTTCCGGGAAGATGATGATCGAGTGGCCTTGCCGCAGCGCGTCGCGCACCGGTTCGAGCGGGTCGCCGCCGGATTCGCGGTGACGGTCGATCAGCACCACGTTCAGCAGCTTCTGCGCGATGTGGCGCTTCATGTCGCTGCTGTCCCAGTAGTCGCGCGCGGCGACCGGCCGCACGACCGCGCGCACGTCGCGCGGCAGCGCGGCGAGGATCGCGAGCGTGTCGATGTGGCTCGTGTGGTTCGAGAAATAGATCTTCTGCGTCGGGGACGGCGGCGCCTGATGCCAGACCGGATACGCGCCGGCGACGAGCCGCACGATGGACAGCAGGAAGTCGCGCTGCCAGACGTTGACGATGTTCATCGGCGCGGTGCCTCCTGCCTGCATGCCCGGCCTGCCGCGCATGCGCGGCGGGCGGGATCCCGGAATGCCGGCGCGGCAGGATGCGCGCCGGACGGCCTTTGTTTAAATTTTTTCAAGTTCGTGGCTGCCTGTCGCAGGTCCGCGATAATCGGACGGTTCGCCGTCACGCCACGCTGCGTAGCGGCGAATGTGCCGGTCGGCGGCGTGATGATCGGCCATTGCACGAGCGCCCGTTTGCAGTTCGAATGGATCCTCGCTGCGATCGGGCCAGCGGATTATCGCGAGTTTCCGCCAAAAACGCCAGATTGGCGCCGCGCGGGCGGCCCCGTGGCGTGCTTGACGCATCGGAGCGGCTCGGCGACGATGAGGGCCGTCCATTGAAGGCCGACGAAGGCCGTTTCGCCGCCCGGGGCATGGCGGCGGGAAACGTGTCCGACTGTGCCGCGCGAAAAATACGAATACGAAACGATGAGCCTCTACGCACTCAAACCCAAATTCCAGGACCGTCTGCGCCCGTTCGCGAATTCGCTCGCCGAACGCGGCGTCACCGCCAACCAGGTCACGCTGTTCGCGGCCGGCGGCTCGATCGTCGTCGGCGCGCTCGCCGGGCTCGGCGTATTCGCCCGCGTGCTGTTTCTGCTGATTCCGTTGTGGCTGTTCGCGCGGATGGCGCTCAACGCGATCGACGGCATGCTCGCGCGAGAACACGGGCAGAAGAGCACGCTCGGCGCATACCTGAACGAGCTGGGCGACATCGTGTCCGATGTCGCGCTCGTGCTGCCGTTTCTCGCCATTTCCGCGTTCGCTCCGGCGGACGTCTGGCTGTTCGCGCTGACGGCGGTGATCGTCGAATGCGCAGGGCTGATCGGGCCGCTCGTCGGCGCAACGCGCCGCTACGACGGCCCGTTCGGCAAGAGCGACCGCGCGCTGGCCCTCGGCGCGTTCGCGCTGTGGATCGGCTTCGGCCTGCCGGTCGGCAGCATCGCCGCGTGGCTGTGGCGGCTGCTGATCGTGCTGTCGATCGTGACGGTGGTGCGGCGCGTGCAGGCCGGCATCGCCGAAAAGGGCGGTTGACCGACGAGGCGCCGGAGGGCGGCGCCACATGATTCGAATAACGAAACGAGAGAGATCACATGAGCGCACGCACGGCCCGCGAGGCCGGCTTCATCACGCACGACGGCGAAACGCTGTTCTATCGTCACTGGCCCGCGACGGGCCCGCACTGCCGCGGCGCAATCGTGCTGCTGCATCGCGGCCACGAGCATTCGGCGCGCGTCGCGCACCTCGTCGACGAGCTCGACCTGCCGGATTTCGCGTTTTTCGCATGGGACGCGCGCGGCCACGGCCGCTCGCCCGGCGCGCGCGGCTATAGCCCGAGCGCGGCCGCGTCGGTGCGCGACCTGCAGACCTTCGTCGAGCATATCCGCGACACGCACGGCATCGCGATCGAGGACATGGCCGTGGTCGGCCAGAGCGTCGGTGCAGTGCTGGCCGCGACCTGGGCGCACGACTACGCGCCGCCGATCCGCTGCCTCGTCGTCGCGTCGCCGGCATTCCACATCAAGCTCTACGTGCCGTTCGCACGGCCGGGGCTGCGGCTGATGCGCAAGCTGCGCGGGCTGTTCTACGTGAACAGCTACGTGAAGCCGAAATTCCTCACGCACGATCCCGAGCGGATCGCGAGCTACGCGTCCGATCCGCTGATCACGCGGCCGATCGCGGTCAACATGCTGCTCGACCTGCACGACACCGCGCAGCGGATCGTCGCCGACGCGGCCGCGATCACCGTGCCGACGCAACTGCTGATCTCGGGCGCCGACTGGGTCGTGCATCGCGGCCCGCAGGACCGCTTCTTCGAACGGCTCGGCTCGGCGCGCAAGGAGCGCATCGTGCTGCCGGGCTTTTATCACGACACGCTCGGCGAGCGCGACCGCGCACAGGCGCTCGCGCCGCTGCGCGCGTTCGTGCTGCGCGAGTTCGATACGCCGAGCCCGCGCGTGTCGCTCGCCGACGCCGACCGGCGCGGCGCGTTCCACGACGAATACGCGGCGCTCGGCCGCCCGCCCGCGAACGTGTTCGCGCGGGCGTACTGGGCGCTCACGCGCGCCGGCCTGAAAGCAGGTGGCGCGCTGTCGGACGGCATCGCGCTCGGGCTGCGGCTCGGTTTCGATTCGGGCTCGACGCTCGATTACGTGTACCGCAACCGCGCGCAGGGGCGGCTCGGCGTCGGCGCGCTGGTCGACCGCACGTATCTCGATTCGCCGGGCTGGGTCGGCATCCGCCAGCGCAAGGTGCACCTGCAGGAGCTGATCGGCGCGGCGATCGGCCGCCTGCGCGGCCACGGCACGCCGGTGCGGATCGTCGACATCGCGGCCGGGCACGGGCGCTACGTGCTCGACGCGATCGCGACGGCCGCCGAGCGTGACGGCGCGGCGCCCGACGACATCACGCTGCGCGACTACAGCCCGCCGAACGTCGAGGCCGGGCGCGTGCTGATCGCGCAGCGCGGGCTCGAGCCGATCGCGCGCTTCGAGCGCGGCGACGCGTTCGACGAGGCGTCGCTCGCGACGCTCGAGCCGCGACCGACGCTCGCGATCGTGTCGGGTCTCTACGAACTGTTCGGCGAGAACGCGCTGATCGAACGTTCGCTGCGCGGGCTCGCGCAGGCCGTGCCGCCGGGCGGCTATCTCGTCTATACGGGGCAGCCGTGGCATCCGCAGCTCGAATTCATCGCGCGCGCGCTGAACAATCACCGCGGCGAGGCGACCTGGGTGATGCGTCGCCGCTCGCAGGCCGAGATGGACGAACTCGTCGCGCGCGCGGGCTTCCGCAAGCTCGACCAGCGGATCGACGAGATGGGCATCTTCACGGTCAGCCTCGCGCAGCGGCTCGACGCGTCATGAGCGCGCTCGGCGGCGGCGCGAGCGGCCTCGCCGAGCCGGCGGCCGGCGCGCGCGACGCGTCGTTCGCGCTGCGCTTCGGCTGGCTCGCGGCGATGGGCGCCGTGTTCTTTTCGACGTACGGCTTCGCGAACTGGCTCGCCGCGCGCCGCGCGGCAGTGCCGACGTTCGCGTTCGGCTGGGAGCACGCGGTCCCGTTCGTGCCGTGGACGATCGTGCCGTACTGGTCGATCGATCTTCTGTATGCGCTGTCGTTCTTCTTCTGGACGCGCTGCGACGATCTGCTCGATCACGTGAAGCGGTTGCTGACCGTGCAACTGGTGTCGGTCGCGTGCTTCATCGCGTGGCCGCTGCGCTTCGGTTTCGAGCGACCCGACCCGGGCGGCGCGGCCGGCGCGCTGTTCACGCTGCTGATGGGCTTCGACAAGCCGTTCAACCAGGCGCCGTCGCTGCACATCGGGTTGCTCGTCGTGCTGTGGGCCGTCTATGCGAAGCATCTGCGCGGTACGGTCGCGCGCGTGGTGCTGCATCTGTGGTTCGCGGCGATCGGCGTGTCGGTGCTGACGACCTACCAGCATCACGCGATCGACGTGCCGACCGGCGCGGCCGTCGGCTGTCTCGCGCTGTTCCTGTTTCCGCTGCGCGATGCCGCGGGCCGGCTGCCGGGCGCCGATGCGTCGCCGGGCGCGGCCGGCCGCGCGCTCGCGCGTCGTTATGCGCTCGGTGCGGTGCTGGTCGCGCTCGTGGCGCTGTGGTGCGTGCCGCGCGCGCCGGGCTGGGCGCTGGCGGCGGGGTGGATCGCGCTGGCGCTCGCGTGCGTCGCGTGGCTCTACCGGCGCGGTGCACCCGGCGCCTTTCAGAAGGATGCGCACGGGCGTTTGCCGGTCTTCATCCGCTGGCTGCTCGCGCCGACGATCGCCGGCGCGTTCGTCAATTCGCGGCTGTGGACGTTTCGGCAGCCGGCGCCGGTGCGGATCGACGAGCGCGTGTCGATCGGCCGCACGCCGACGACGCGCGACGTGCGGCGCCATGGCTTCACGGCGCTGGTCGACCTGACCGCCGAGATGCCGCGCTGGGCGGCGGCCGATGCGTCGCTCGCGTATGCGGCCGTGCCGCAGCTCGACCTCGTCGCACCGACCGCAGCGCAGCTCGCGGAGGCAGTCGCTTCGCTCGAGCGCCTGCACGGCGAAGGGCGCGACGTGCTGGTCTGCTGCGCGCTCGGTTACGGGCGCAGCGTGCTGTGCGCGGCCGCGTGGCTCGCCGCGCGGCGCGGGCTCGGCGATGCGCGCGACGCGCTTGCCGCGGTGCGCGCGGTGCGGCCGCATGCAGTGTGGTCGGACGACGGCGTGGCCGTGCTGCAGCACTGGATCGATCGCCGTCGCAGCGCGGGAGGCGTGTGATGCGCGATCCGTCCGCACCGTTCCGGATTGCCGCCGCGCGCGGCGCGCTCGATGCGGGTGTGTGGGCGATCGCGGCTGCGCTGGCCGCGGCCGGTGCGGGCTGGTGGATTGCATCGGGCTGGGCGCCGGCGACGATCGCGCGCGTGCTGCTGGCCGTCGTCAGCACGGGGTCGGGGATCGCGGCGCTGTGGTACGCGGTGCGCATCGAGATCGACCGCCGGCTGTTCGCCGCGTTGGCGCGCGCGGCGGCGGGCGATGCGTCGGTCGACGACGGGCTTGCGGCGCTCGACCGCGCGCTCGCCGATCTCGGCTGGATCGATGCAGCGAAGGCCGGGCGCGCGCTCGACGCGCGCGTGCGCGGCGCGGTCGGGCTGTGCCGGGCCGGCGTGCTCGTCGCGGTTGTGCAGTGGCTCGTGGTCGGGCTCGCGATCGCGATGCCGCAGGTGGGGTAGCGCCTGCTCACGCTCGCACCGGGCTGGCGATCGAGGCTTTCCGCGCGCCCCTCGAGGGGATTTCCTTCGGGCCGGCGTTATACGCGCGCCGCACGCTGCGATCGCGCCCGCTTGGCTTCGTACATCGCCTGATCCGCATGCTCGATCAGCGCGTTCATGTCGGTGCCGTCGTCTGGCAGCATCGCGATCCCGACGCTGACGCCCAGCCGCAGCGCGTGTCCCTCGAATTCGAACGGTTCGCCGACCTGCCGCGCGAGCCGCGTGCTTTGCGTGTGCGCATCGTCGCGGTTGCCGACGTTCGGCAGGATCACCGCGAATTCGTCGCCGCCGACGCGCGCGACCGTATCCGAACGCCGCACCGCACCGATCATCCGCGTGGCGATCTCGCGCAGCGCGGCATCGCCCGCGCGATGGCCGAAACCGTCGTTGATCGGCTTCAGCCCGTCCATGTCGATGTTGAGGATGCCGAGCCGGCCGTTCGCGCGCAGCGCCGTATGCATCGACTGCCGCAGGCGGTCGTAGAACAGCGCGCGGTTCGGCAGGCCCGTGAGCGCGTCGTGCGTCGCGCGCAGGTACAACTCGTTCGCCTCGTTGCGCGCGGCATGGAACATCGCGGCGGCGATCAGCCCGGCCGTCAGCCGCAGCGTGCCGGCGTCGGCCTGCGAGAAGCCGTCGACGTCCGGCGACATCACCTTCAGCACGCCGACCGTCGTGTCGGCATGCGTGAGCGGCATCACGAGCATCGAGCGCAGGCCGACCCGGCGGCACGCGTCGCGATCGACGCGCGGATCGGTTTCCGAATCGACGCACTGCAGCAACTCGCCGCGCTGCACGCACAGGCCCGACAGGCTGCCCGAGCGTCGCAGCCGCAGGCCGAGCATCCCGGCGGCCGTGCCCGACGCGGCGCGGTACACCATGTCGTCGCCTTCGGCGAATTCGACCGCCGCGGCGCTCGCGCCGGTGAGCAGCGGCACCTGCTCGGCCACATGGGCCATCACGCTGCCGAGGTCGAGACCGAGTTTCGCGATTTCGGTTTGCACGGCGATGATGCGCAGCAGCGTGTCGGGGGATGGGGTGGCAGTGTCGACGATTTGATCCAAGTCGGTTTTCCGCGAAGAAAGATCATCAGGCGGTGCGGGAGTGCGGTAGCATACGCGCCGCCCCCGCGGCAGTGTCTTGCGGGCGGTCTGCAACGGACCGCCGCCGGCATGCCGGCCCGGCCGGCCGCGTCGGCAGTATGCCGTTCGGTCCCGCCGGCAGCAATGGCGAAAATTTTGCCATTCACTCCTTTTGCGCAGCATTTCCGACCGGATTGAGGTTTTTTTCGCTTCACTGTCGCGAATCGGGGTAAGTTTTGTCCTATTTTTGAGATAGTGTGACGAATGAGCGCGTGCCGGTGCCAGGCGCGCGCGCAAACACGACGACAGCCGATTAAAGAATGTGCCGCTTCGTTTCGATAAATGAATCGGGCCAGTTAATTGATATGAGGGAAGCAGTGGGGATGTTCACTCACGGGCATGGCTGCTTTGCGCGCGTCGGGTTCGATGCGACGGACGACCGGATGACCCTGACGAAATGGAGCGGCGCATGAAGCCGGCCGCGTCGCTGCTGGTCCTGTCGATCGCCATGGCCGGCGCTTTTCACGCGGCCGTGTTGTCGGCCGCTCCGATGCCGGCGGCCGTTGCGGCGTCCGGCGCCGGTAATGCGGCGGCGCCCGGCGATGCGCCGGCGCCGATGCTCGCGGCCGCGCCGGCGGCGGCCAGCGCGCCGTCCGCCGGGCTGCCTGCGGCGACCGTGCGCGTGCCGTTCGCGTCGCTCGGCGCGTTCGAACCGCTGCGCCTGCGCGGCGCCGACGACGCGCGCACGATCCACGCGGGCGTGCGGCTCGACCGCGTGGTCACGGGCGCGCGGCTGCGCCTGACCTACGCGTATTCGCCGTCGCTCGTGTTCCCGATGTCGCACCTGAAGGTGTCGGTGAACGGCGAGGTCGTCGCGACCGTCCCGTTCGACGCCGCGCGCGCGGGCCGCACGGTCACGCAGGACATCCCGATCGACCCGCGCTACTTCTCGGATTTCAACCAGATCGGCCTGCGCCTGATCGCGCACTACACGCTCGACCATTGCGAGGATCCGTCGAATTCGGCGCTGTGGGCCGACGTGAGCCCGACGAGCGAACTGATCCTCGACGAATCGCCGGTCCGCCTGCCGAACGATCTCGCGCTGCTGCCCGCGCCGTTCTTCGACCGGCGCGACAACGGCCGCGTGCGGCTGCCGTTCGTGCTGCCGGGGTCGCCCGATTCGGCGACGCTGCGCAGCGCGGGCGTGCTCGCGTCGTGGTTCGGCGCGCTGGCCGACTACCGGCATGCGCGCTTCCCGGTGTCGTCCACGCTGCCGGCCGACGACCAGGCGGTGGTGGTCGGCACGGCCGCGACGCTGCCGGCCGGCCTCGTGCTGCCGTCGGTCAACGGTCCGCTGCTCGCGGTCGCCGACAACCCGGCCGCGCCGGGGCGCAAGCTGCTCGTCGTCACGGGCCGCACGGCGGCCGAGGTCGACGACGCAGTCGCGACGCTCGTGCTCGGCCGCGCGGCGCTGTCGGGGCCGGCGGCGACGGTCGCGCACGTCGATCTCGGCGCGCCGCGCAAGCCGTACGACGCGCCGCGCTGGCTGCCGGTGAACCGGCCGATCGCGTTCCGCGAACTCGTGTCCGATCTGCGCGAGCTGGAAGCGCGCGGCACGACGCCCGACGCGATTCGCCTGAACCTGCGCGTGCCGGCCGATCTCCATTCATGGAACGGCTCGGGCGTGCCGATCACGCTGCGCTACCGCTACACGGCGCCGACCGTGCAGGACAACTCGACGCTCGCGGTCGAGATCAACGACCAGCTCGTGAAGTCGTACCGGCTCGGGCCGGCCCATGCCGAGGACGCGCGCGGCCGCATGCAGCTGCCGCTGTTGTCGGTGCCGGAAGGGCGCGTGACGAGCGATGTCGACATCCCGGCGTTCCGCGTCGGCAGCGGCAACCAGCTGCAGTTCCGCTTCACGCTCGATTCGCAGAAGACGGGCCTGTGCTCGAGCACGGCCACCGAGCCGCAGCGCGCGGCGATCGATCCCGATTCGACGATCGACTTCTCGCACTTCGTCCATTACGCGCAATTGCCGAACCTCGCGTATTTCGCGAACAGCGGTTTTCCGTTCACGCGCTTCGCCGACCTGTCGCAGACGGCCGTCGTGATGCCCGACCGGCCATCGCCGCAGGAGCTCGAGGCCTACCTGACGATGCTCGGCCACATGGGCGAGTGGACGGGTTTCCCGGCACTGCGCGTGCAGGTCGCGCGGCCCGGCGACGTCGCGGCGCTGTCGGGCAGCAAGGATCTGCTCGTGATCGACGGCTCGCCCGCGTCGCCGCTGCTCGCGCACTGGCGCTCGGCGCTGCCGCTCGCGATCGGCGAGCAGGGCGGCGACGGCGCGACGCGCGTCGCGTTCACGGTCAAGGAGCGCTGGCGCAACGGCGTCGGCCTTCCCGACGGCGGCGCGCATATCGAGCAGACGGGCCCGCTCGCGGCGCTCGCTGGTTTCGAACTGCCGGGCAGCCACGGCCGCAGCGTCGTCGCGCTGACGGCGACCGACCAGCCGCGCCTCGGCGATCTGCTGAACGTGTTCGAGAACTCGGGCCTCGTGTCGCAGTTGCAGGGCGACCTCGCGCTGGTGCGGCCGGGGCAGGTCGACAGCCTGCGCGTCGGCGAGCCTTACGTGGTCGGCTTCGTGCCGTGGTATGCGCGCGTCTGGACGCAGGCGGCGCGGCATCCGGTCGTGCTCGGCGCGGTCGGCGTCGTCGCGGGGCTGCTGCTCGCGCTCGGCGTGTTCAGCGTGCTGCAGAGAATCGCCGCGCGTCGACGGGGGATGTAACGGATGGCGCGGGCAATGGCGAAGCGACGGGCAACGCGGCCGGCGCGGCGCGTCGGCGCGGCACTCGCGCTGGCGGTTGCGATGGTGTGCGCGGCAACCGGCATGGCCGCTCGCGCGCAGGCCGCGGGCGCCAGCGCGACCGATGCGGCCGCCGCCGGATGCAGCGCGGCGTGGCCGCGCTGGGACGCGTTCAAGCGCGATTTCATCTCGGCCGACGGCCGCGTGATCGACGTCGGTTCGGCCGATTCACGCACGGTGTCGGAGGGGCAGGCGTATGGGCTTTTCTTCGCGCTGGTCGCGAACGACCGGCGCATGTTCGACACGATCCTCGCATGGACCGAGAACAACCTCGCGCAGGGCGACCTGAGCGCGCACCTGCCGGCGTGGCTGTGGGGTCGTGCGCCCGACGGCGCGTGGCGCGTGCTCGACGCGAACGCGGCGTCGGACGCCGACCTGTGGATCGCGTACGCGCTCGTCGAGGCCGGGCGGCTGTGGCACGAGCGCAGCTACACGGCGCGCGGCGCGCTGCTCGCGAAGCGCGTGCTCGACGAGGAAACCGCGACCGTGCCGGGCCTCGGCGTCACGCTGCTGCCGGGGCCGACCGGCTTCAGGCTGCCCAATGGCCAGTGGCGCGTGAACCCGAGCTATTCGCCGCCGCAGGTGATCCGCGCGCTCGGCGCGCGCCTGCCCGACGACCGGCGCTGGGCCGCGCTGGCGTCCAGCACCGGGCGCGTGCTGCTCGACACGGCGCCGAAGGGTTTTTCGCCCGACTGGGCGCTGTATCGCGCGGGCACGGGCTTCGGGTCCGATCCGCAGACGCATGCGCAGAGCGCGTACAACGCGATCCGCGTGTACCTGTGGGCCGGCATGCTCGACCGCGCCGATCCGCTCGCCGCGCCGCTGCTCGCGCGTTTCGCGCCGTTCGCCGACCATATCGCCGCGCATGGCGCGCCGCCGGAGAAGGTCGATACGACGACGGGCGTCGCGGGGCCGAACGACGGCAACGCCGGGTTCTCCGCGGCGGCCGTGCCGTTTCTCGACGCGCGCGGCCAGCGCGCGCTCGCGGATGCGCAGGCGGCCCGCGTCGAGTCGCTCGCGCGCCAGTCGGCGCCCGGTTATTACACGAGCGTGCTGACGCTGTTCGGCCTCGGCTGGCGCGACGGACGCTACAGGTTCGGCGCGGACGGCACGCTCGACGCCCGCTGGGGAGGCCATTCGTGCGCCGCCCGCTGAAGTGCGCCGCGCCGCATGTCGCGGGGTTCGCATGGCTCGCGTCGTCGGTGTGCGCGGCGGCGCCGGGCACCGCAGCCGACGCGGCGATGCCGAAAACCGCCATGCCGGCGGCCGCCGCTTCCGCGGATGCACAGCGTCAGCTCGATACCGCGCGGATGTGGGGCGTCAAGCATCGCGACGACCTCGCGCACGATGCGCTGCGCAAGGGGCTGCTGATCGCGCCGGGCGATCCCGGACTGCTTGCCGAACAGGTCCGTGTGCTGCTGCGGCTCGGCGACGCGAAGGGCGCGCAGGCCGCGCTTGCGCGCCTGCAGGCGCAGTCGCCGAATGCGCCCGCGACGCGGCGGGTGGCCGACGAATACCGCGTCGCGACGAGCGGGCGCGGCGAGATGGCGCAGATTCGCCTGCTCGCGCGCAGCGGCCGCGCCGACGAGGCGGCCCGGCGGATCGTCGCGCTGTTTCCGAACGGCGCGCCGTCGGGTGCGCTCGGCGCCGAGTATTACCAGATCGTGTCGAATGCGCCGGGCGGTCGCGAGCCGGCGATCGCCGCGCTGCGCCGCGCGGCCGCGGCCGATCCGCAGGACACGAGCGCGTCGATGGCGCTCGCGCGGCTGCTGAACCAGCGTGCCGACACGCGCGCGGAGGCGAACCGGATCGCATGGTCGCTCGCGAAGCGGGACGACGCCGACCATACGGAGGCGATGGCGCTGTGGCGGCGCGTGCTGCAATCGGCCGGCAGCGATCCCGCGTATCTCGATGCGCTGCATGCGTATCTCGCGCTCGTGCCGGACGACACCGAATTCCGCGGCCGCGCTGCCGAACTGGACAGCCGGCGCGATGCGCAGCGCCGGCTCGAACGCGATCCCGGCTACATCGCGCAGCAGCGCGGCCTGCAGGCGCTCGCGCGCGGCGACCTTGCGGCCGCCGATCCGCTGCTCGCCCGCGCCGCACGTGCGCGCGCGGACGACGCCGATGCGGTCGGCGGGCTCGGCCTGCTGCGCCTGCGCGAAGGGCGGCACGACGACGCTCGCGCGCTGTTCGCGCGGGCCGCGACGCTCGCGACCGACCAGCGCGGCAAATGGCAGAGCCTGGCGCGCACCGCGCAGTTCTGGGGCCTGCTCGCGCAAGGCCGCGCGGCTGCCGCCGCGGGCCGGCCGCAGGATGCCGAGCGCGCGGCGCGTGCCGCGCTCGCGATGCAGCCGGACAGCCCGGACGCGAAGCTGCAGCTTGCCGATGCGCTGCTCGCGCAGCGCGACTGGGCGCGCGCGGAGCCGTTGCTGCGCGAATTGCTGGCCGTGCGTTCGCCGAACCCGTCGGCCGTGCGCGGCACGGCGACGCTGTATGAAAACACCGGCCGCGCGGACCGGATCGGCCCGCTGCTCGACGCGCTGCAAGGGCGCGTGACGGGCCGCGACGATCGCCGCGCGCTCGACGGCATGCGCGCCGACCTGCTCGCGAACCAGGCGCGCGCGCTCGCGGACAAGGGCGAACGCGGGCCCGCCGCGCAACGCTACGAGGCGGCCGTGCGTGCGGCGCCCGACGCGCCGTGGACGCGCTTCGCGCTCGCGCGCCTGTATCGCGACATGGGGCTGCCGCAGCTCGGCCGCACGGTGATGGACGAAGGGCTCGCGCAAAGCGATACGCCCGAGATGCGCTATGCAACGGCGCTGTACCGCAATTCGCTCGACGACGTCGCGGGCGCGCAGGCCGCGCTCGCGCCCGTCGACGACGCGCACCGCTCGGACGGGATGCGCGCGCTCGCGCGCAAGCTCGACGCCGAAAGCACGCTGGCCGACGCGCGCGGCGCGCTCGGGCGCGGCGATCGTGCGGCATTCGCGGCATCGCTCGCGCATGCGCAGGCGAGCGCGCCGGACGATCCCGACATGCTCGCCGCGATCGGCGCGCAGTGGATCGACGCGGGCGAACCCGAGCGCGGCCTCGCGCCGTTGCGCGACTGGATCGCCGCGCACCCGCGCGAAGCCGATGCGGACGTGCGGCTGCGCTACGGCGACCTGCTCGGCAGCGCGGGGCGCGACGACGCACTCGCCGCGTGGCTCGATGCGCTGCGCCGCGAACTGTCGCTGACGCCCGCGCAGACGGCGAGGCTCGAGGACCAGTCGCTGCGGCTCGTGCTGCGGCAGACGGACGATGCGATCGCGCGGCAGGACTACGCGCAGGCGCGTGCGCTGCTCGATCGCGCGAGCCCGGCCGGCCGCGCGGACAAGCGCCATGCGCTCGAACTGGCCGATCTCGAACGTGCGCAGGGCCATTACGGCGCGGCGCGCGACGCGCTTGCGCCGGCCGTCGCACGCACGCCGGACGATGCCGATACGCAGCTTGCGCTCGCGCGGATCGACGAGGACAGCGGCAACCGTGCGGCCGCGCTCGCGCGGGTGCAGGCCGTGCTCGCACGCACGCCGGACGACGACGTCGACACGCAACTGTCGGCAGTGCGCCGCCTGAACGCGCTGCGCCGTCCGGACGAAGCCGCGCAGGTGACCGGCCGGCTGCAGGCCGCGTATCCGGCGCGTGCGGACGTGACGGTCGCGGCCGGGCGCGTGGCCGAGGCACAGGGCCGCTATGACGACGCGGCGTCGCTGTACCGGCTGTCGCGGTCGCAGGAACGCACGGCGGGCGTGAGCCCGGGCCGCGACGGGCTGACGCCCGCGCAGGCCGCGTTCGCGGATCTCGAACAGCGGCGCAACCCCGAGATCGAGACCGGCTGGATGCCGGCGTACAAGTCGGGCGACGAAGGCATCTCGTCGTATCGCGCGCAGCAGGTGCCGATCTACCTGCAGATGCCGATCCGCTACGACGGGCATGTGTTCGCGCAGATCGACACCGTGCATCTGGATCCGGGCACGCTCGATACGAGCGACCCGAACGCGTATTCGCTGAAGACCTTCGGGACCTACGCGGCGCTCAGGGCATCGAACGGGCTGCCGCCCCCGTTCCAGTCGAATCAGCAGGCCGCCGCACTGATCGCGAATCCGCCGGGCTCGCTGCACCAGTCGACGACGGGCGTCGCGCTCGGCGCCGGCTACCGCACCGATGCGTGGCGCTTCGATCTCGGCACGTCGCCGCTCGGTTTCCCCGTGCATTACCTCGTCGGCGGCGTGCGCTACCGTTTCGACGCGGGCCCGGCGAGCTTCAGCGTGAATGCGTCGCGGCGGCCGGAAACGAGCAGCGTGCTGTCGTACGCGGGGATGCGCGACCCGTGGACGGGCGCGGTCTGGGGCGGCGTGCGCCGCGACGGCGTGAACCTGCGTGCGTCGGTCGACGTCGGCCGCACGAACCTGTTCGCGGAACTCGGCGCGGGCGTGCTGTCCGGCCGCAACGTCGAACGCAACGCGGAAGTCACGCTGCGCACCGGGTTCACGGTGCCCGTGTACGAGCGCGCGACGATGAAGGTCAGCACCGGGCTCGTCGGCAATGCGTGGCACTACGCGCAGAACCTGCGCTACTACACGTACGGGCAGGGCGGTTACTACAGCCCGCAGCGCTACCTGTCGCTCGGCGTGCCGATCGAATGGGCGGGGCGGCGCGACGCGCTGTCGTGGGACCTGACCGTCACGGGCGGAATCTCGAACAGCTACGAGAAGGATTCGCTGTTTTACCCGACGTTTTCGGACCAGCGGGCCGCGCAGGTGGCGGCCGGGTTCGTGTACGCGGGCAGCTCGACACGCGGCGTGTCGTTCTCGTACGGCGTGAACGGCATCGTCGAGTACCGCGTGAACCCGCACCTGAGCGTCGGCGCGCAACTGCATGTCGACCGGTCGCACGACTACGCGCCGAGTTCGGTGCTCGTGTACCTGCGCTATGCGTTCGATGCGCGTGCGCAGCCCAGCTGGCTCGTTACACCGACGCCGGTGCGGCTTTATTCGGATTACTAGGGGAACGTCGTGAATACGGAAATCGATGCCACCCGTCCCGCGCTCGGCGCCGCCGGCCTGCTGGGCCGCCTGCGTGCGCTGCTGCGCACGGGGCCGGCCGGCGGCCGCGTCGGTACGCTGAGCCGGCTCGCGATCGACGGCCTGCCCGACGCATGGACGCAACTGGAAGCGGGCGGCCTGTACGCGATCTACGCGGCCGGCGGCACGCCGGCGTGCGATGCGCTCGTGTGGGAGAGCGCGCGGCAGGCGCGCACGCGCGACGTCACGGTCGTGCTCGCACGCGACGCGGCGCGCGTCGTCGAGCAAATGGAGGCGCGCGGCTTTGCGGGCGGTGCGCAGCCGGCCGGCTGGCCGCGCAACCTGAGCGTGCTGGCGATGCCGGCGGCGGCCGGGCCGGCCGATGGAGAAGGCGCCGGCGCCGCACTGCGCCACGCGGCGCCGGGCCCGTTCGCGCGGCTGACCGGCGGCTTGCGCGCGATGAAGCGCTACGGTTTTCGTGCGCGTTCGCTGTATTTCGTCGAAGGCGCGCAGCGCTGGTTCAGCTGGGACGATCCGGTCGTGCTCGCCGACGAAGCGCGCGCACTCGCCGACTGGTGCCGCACGCACCGCATCGCGCTCGTGCTGCTGCTCGATCCCGAAGCGGCTCGTGCGGGCACCGATGCGCGCACCGACGATCCGCCGCTCGTGCGCGGTGCGGATCGCGCGCCGCGCAGCGGTTTCCACGGCGTCTTCTCGGGCGTCGCACAGATGCAGCGCACGCACGGTGAACTGCTGTGGATCGTCGATTTCTGGCGCGCGGGCGACACGCTCGCGGCCGGCGAGGTGCGGCCGCTGCGCTTTGCGCCGGGCGGCCGGCTGTCGGCAAGCATCGATGGCGGCGCGACCGAGCCGGCGCGCCGGATGAAGCTCGCGATCGACGAGGATCGCGTCGTCGTCAGCCGCGCGGTGCTCGACGGCGTGAACCGCGCGCCCGGCGACTGGGAAATCGTCGACGACAACGCGGCCGTCGTCGCGGCCTGCGCGCATGCCCAGGCCGCGACCGCGGTGCTCGCGTTCCGCTCGCATGCGCAGCTCGAAGCGTTGTGCGCGGACGTGCACGCGCTGCGCCGGCAGTGCGGCGGCGCGCTGAAGATCGCGGTCGTCGAGCGCGGAGGCGAGGTGCTGCGCCAGCAGTTCGAGATGCTCCTGCTGAGCGTCGGCGCGAACCGCGTCGTCGCGCGCGACCTGCCGGTGTCGCGGATGCAGGCCGCCGTGCACGCGCTGCGCGGCCAGCTCTATGCGCGGCCCGTCGCGGCGGACTATCGTGCGGCGCTCGCGGCCGCGCTCGGCGATTCGGTGCTCGGCTATCTGCCGGTCGGCGCGTTCTGCCTGCGGATTCGCGCGGTGCTCGATCGCGGCGCCGTGCTCGCGCTGCCGCACACGCTCGCGAAGATCGCGCTGCTGCCGGGCGTGTCGCACGTCGACTCGCTGCGGCACTGCCAGCCGCGCCGCGCGGGCGACGTCGTGACGGCCGATCCCGGGCACCTGTACATGTTCCTGTTCGCGTGCGAGCCGGTCGATGCCGACGACGCGCTCGCGCGGATCTTCGACGTGCCGGTCGACACGCTGTCCGATCGCGTCGTGTGCCTCGGGCGGGGCAGCATCGACACGGAGCTCGATGCGCTGAAAGCCGAGAACCGGCGCGCGCCGATCGCCGACTACAGCGACCTGTTCGCGGTCAAGCAGCCGCCGGGCGCCGCGCGTGCGCCTGCGGCGCGCGCCGATTCCGGCGCGGCGTCGGACGAAGCGAGCGAAGTAAGCGATGCGATCGACGCGATCGATACGATCGTCGCGCTCGAGGCGATCGGTGCGACGCCGGCGCCCGCGGGCGCCGACGCGGCGCCGCCGCAACCCGTGATTCCCGCCGCGCGAACGCGCAGTGCCATCCGCAGCGCGATGCCGCTGCGCAAGCCGGAGGGCGCATGATCGCCGAACTCGTCATCGGATTCATCGTCGGCATCGTGGTCGCGGTGCCCGTCTGGATCGTCGCACAGCACCTCGGCATCGGCCGCGGCTTTCAGGCGCCGCGCGGGATCGACCGGCGCGACGCGGTGCCGTGCGAACTGGTGCCGGTCGCGCTGCGCGGGCGGCTGCTGCCCGGCGCCGAGCCCGGCGCCGAGCGCGGGGACGAGCATGGCGGCGAGGCGACGCGATGAAGACGATCGCCATTACATCGACGACGGGCGGCGCGGGCCGCACGACGCTCGCGGCCGCGCTCGCGGTGCTGCTCGCGCGCCGCGGTCGGCAGGTCGTGGCCGTCGAGTTCGATGCGCAGAACCTGATGGGCGCGCCGCTCGGCCTCGACTCGCTGGCCGGGCACGGCCTCGCGCAGAGCGTGCTCGGCGGCGCCGAGCCGTGGCACGCGCATACGTGGCGCAATGCCGACGGAGTGCTGTTCGTGCCGTACGGGCAGGTCGACGCGGCCGGCGCGGCCGCGTGCGATGCGCGGCTTGCGGCCGACCCGGAATGGCTGTCGCGCGCGCTCGACGAGATCGCGCTGCCGGCCGACGGCGTCGTGCTGGTGGACACCGCGCGCTATCCGTCGCCGCAGGCCGAGCAGGCGATTCGCCGCGCGGACCTGACGCTCGTCGTCGTGCCGCCCGAACCGATCGCCTGCGCGACGGCGGCCGCGCGGCTCGGGGCGCTGCGTGCCGGCGGCGGCGAACTGCAGATCGTCGTGAACCGGCTGAATCCGGCACGCGACATGCAGCGCGATGCGATCGCGATGCTGCGCGCGGTCGCGGGGCCGGCATCGATGCTCGAACAGCGGATCCACGTCGACGCGGCCGTGCCCGAAGCGCTTGCGCGCGGCAGCTGGATCTTCGACGACGCGCCGTATTCGCAGGCGTCGCACGACCTGAACGGCATCGCCAACTGGGTCGATGCGTGGCTGGCGGCGGCAGTCGCCGGCCGCACCGGAGCGGCGCGATGAAGGCCGCCTTCGTGCCGCGGCTGCGCGCGTTCGGCCGCCGCGCGACCGACTGGTTCGCGCGCGGCATCGGGCTGCCGGCGGAGCGCACGCTGCTCGACTGGGTCGTGCGGCTGTTCTTCCACGCGCCGCCGCCGGGCCGGCCCGATCCCGTGCGCCGCCGGGCGCGCGCCGCGTTCCTGCGGCTCGCGCACGAGTGGGGCGTGCTGCAGCCGCTCAGTCCGCGCGAATGGCTGTGGCGCGCGATCGTGCGCGCGCCGCGCGCGGCGGACGGCCGGCCCGCACGCGATCCGCTCGCATGGTTCGACACGTTCGTCGTGCCGGTGTATGTGGCCGGGCGCGCGGTCGGCCGTCGCATCGACGCGATGCTCGAACGCCTGCCGTGGGCGCGCTGGGGCGGCTGGCTCGATGCGCGCGCGAACGGCGTCGGCCGCCACCGCTGGCTCGCGCCGCTGCTGCTCGTGGCCGGCGCGCTGCTGTGGGCCGCGGCCGGGATGTCGCCGCTGATGCCCGGCGCGCAGTTCGCGTTCTTCGCGATCGTCGCAGTGCTGGCGCTCGCGCTGCGCCGCCTGCCGGGCCACCTGCCGACGCTCGCGCTCGCGTCGCTCGCGCTGCTCGCGGCAGTGCGCTACGTGTGGTGGCGCACGACGCAGACGCTCGACTTCCGCAGCCCGGTCGAAGCGGTCGCCGGCTACCTGCTGTACGGCGCCGAAGCCTATACGTGGATGATCCTGCTGCTCGGTTTCGTGCAGACCGCCTGGCCGCTCGACCGGCCGATCGTGCCGCTGCCCGACGACCCCGACACCTGGCCGACCGTCGACATCTACATCCCGACCTACAACGAGCCGCTGTCGGTCGTGAAGCCGACGGTATTCGCCGCGCAGAGCATCGACTGGCCGACGGCGAAGCTGCGCGTCTACCTGCTCGACGACGGCCGGCGCCCCGAGTTCGCCGCGTTCGCGGCCGAGGCCGGCATCGACTACCTGACGCGCGACGACAACCGCCACGCGAAGGCCGGCAACATCAACCGCGCGCTGCCGAAGACGCACGGCGAATACATCGCGATCTTCGACTGCGATCACGTGCCGACGCGCTCGTTCCTGCAGACGACGATGGGTGTGTTCCTGCGCGACCCGAAGTGCGCGCTCGTGCAGACGCCGCACCATTTCTTCTCGCCCGATCCGTTCGAGCGCAACCTCGGCACGTTTCGCGAGATCCCGAACGAGGGCAACCTGTTCTACGGCCTCGTGCAGTCGGGCAACGACCTGTGGAACGCGACGTTCTTCTGCGGATCGTGCGCGGTGCTCAAGCGCAGCGCGCTGGAAGAGGTCGGCGGCGTCGCGGTGGAAACCGTGACCGAGGATGCGCATACGGCGCTCAAGCTGCACCGGCGCGGCTATACGTCGGCGTACCTGCCGACCGTGCAGGCGGCCGGCCTCGCTACCGAAAGCCTCGCGGGCCATGTGAAGCAGCGCACGCGCTGGGCGCGCGGGATGGCGCAGATCTTCCGCATCGACAATCCGTTCCTCGGGCGCGGGCTCGGCTTCATCCAGCGGATCTGCTACGGCAACGCGATGCTGCATTTCTTCTACGGGATTCCGCGGCTGGTGTTCCTGACGATCCCGATCGCATACCTGTTCTTCCACCTGTACTTCATCAACGCGTCGTCGCTCGCGCTCGCGAGCTACGTGATCCCGTATCTCGTGCTCGCGAACGTCGCGAACTCGCGGATGCAGGGGCGTTACCGCCATTCGTTCTGGGCCGAGGTCTACGAATCGGTGCTCGCGTGGTACATCGCGCTGCCGACCACCGTCGCGTTCTTCAGCCCGAAGCACGGCAAGTTCAACGTGACCGACAAGGGCGGCAAGATCGACGAAGGCTATGTCGACTGGTCGACGTCGAAGCCGTATCTCGTGCTGTTCGCGCTGAACGTGCTCGCGATCGTCGCCGGCCTGTGGCGGCTCGCGGCCGACCAGGGCGACGAGGCGTCGACGATCCTGATCACGCTCGGCTGGACCGTGTACAACCTCGCGATGCTCGGCGCGGCGCTGGCCGTCGCGCGCGAGACCAGGCAGGTGCGCGTCACGCACCGGATCGCGATGCGCGTGCCGGCCACGCTGCTGCTCGCCGACGGAACGACGGCCGCGTGCTTCACGAGCGACTACTCGACCGGCGGCCTCGGCCTCGAGGCCGTGCCGGGGCTGCCGATCGCCGTCGGCGACACGCTGACGGTGTGCGTGACGCGCGGCGACCGGCCGTTCCCGTTCCCGGTGCGCGTGAGCCGCGTGACGCCGACCCACGTCGGCGTGAGTTTCGAAGCGCTGACGCTCGAACAGGAGCGCCAGCTCGTGCAATGCACGTTCGGCCGCGCGGATGCGTGGCTCGACTGGCACGAAGGCACGCGCGTCGACACGCCGCTCGGCGGGCTGAAGGGCGTGCTGCGCATCGGCGTGGACGGTTATGTGCGGATGTGGAAGGGTGCGGCGCGCGGCCTGCAGGCCATGCTGGCGCCGAAGCTCGATCGGGCGCGCGACTGACGCGCGCTCATCATGGAGTGGGTTAGATGGCGTTCTGGAATCTGTATTTCATCCTGAAGTTCGCGCTGTTCGCGACCGGGCACCTGCAGCCGCTGTGGCTCGCGAACCTCGCGTTCGCGGTGGCGCTCGCGGCGAGCGCGCCGGTGCGGCGGCGTGCATGGCGCATCGTCCGGCAGCTCACGGCGATCGCGATCGCGGTGCCGCTGCTCGCGCGCGAGATGCATGCGCCGCCGCTCGCACGCCTCGTCGAGGCCGCGCGCGAAATGAGCACGTTCCGCGTCGACTACTGGATGGAACTGCTGCCGCGCCTGCTGCCGCCCGCGCTCGTGCTGACGGTGGCCGGCGCGCTGATCGTCTATTTCATCGTCAACCGTTGGCTGCGCGTCGCGACGTTCGTGCTGGCCGTGCTGATCGTGATGCCGCTGTGGCAAGCGGGCAGCGGCCTGATGGCGCGCGTGGCCGCACCGGCCACGCAGCAGGCGAACGCGCAGGGCACGACGACGATCGGGCGCGCCGACCAGCCCGAGGACCGCAACGCCGCGCTCGCGACGTTCCGTGCACAGGAGTCGCAGCGGCAGGTCGCGTTCGGCCATCTCGGCAACGATCCGGCCGCGCAGTTCGACGTGATCGTGCTGCACGTCTGCTCGCTGTCGTGGGACGATCTCGATGCGGCCAAGGTGCGCAATCACCCGATGCTGAGCCACTTCGACTACCTGTTCTCGAACTTCAGCACCGCCGCGAGCTACAGCGGCCCGGCGGCGATCCGCGTGCTGCGCGCGAGCTGCGGGCAGGAGGCGCACGCGGACCTGTACAAGCCCGCGCCGCAACAGTGCCAGCTGTTCGCGCAACTCGCGGGCGCCGGTTACACGGTGCAGTCGCTGCTGAACCACGACGGCCACTTCGACAACTTCCTGCAGGTGATCCACGACAACATCGGCGCGGCCGACGCGCCGATGGTCTCGAACGCGGCCGCGCCCGTCGCGATGCACGCGTTCGACGGCTCGGCGATCAAGGACGACTACGGAACGCTCGCGAACTGGTATGCGCAGCGCGGGGCGGTGCAGAGGCCTGTCGCGCTGTACTACAACACGATCAGCCTGCACGACGGCAACCGCGTGGTCGGCAGTTCGCTGACGAGCATCGACTCGTATCCGCAGCGCGCGACGAAGCTGATGAGCGACTTCGACCGTCTCGCCGACCTGATCGCGCAATCGGGCCGCCGCGCGGTGATCGTGTTCGTGCCCGAGCACGGCGCCGCATTGCGCGGTGACAAGAACCAGGTTGCGGGCCTGCGCGAAATCCCGACGCCGCGCATCGTGCACGGGCCGGTAGGCGTGCGGCTCGTCGGCTTTGCCGGCAACCACGGCGCGACGACCGTGATCGAGCAGCCGACCAGCTTCCTCGCGCTCGCGCAGCTGCTGTCGAACCTCGTGTCGAACAGCCCGTTCAAGCCGGGCGCGACGCTCGCGCAATATGCGGCGGACCTGCCGCGCACGCGGATGGTCGGCGAGAACGAGGGTACGGTAACGATGCAGACGGCCGCGGGCTACGCGGTGAAAACTCCGGATGGCGTATGGATCGACGAACAGTAATCCTTCCCGGCGACGGCGACGACGATCGCCTGTCGCAGCCGAACGACGTGCTCGGCCTCGCGCGGCATCTGCCCGCGCTCGACCCGGAGCGCTATGTCGACGAGCAGGCGCGCCGCGCGTTCATCGAGTCGCTCGAGCGCTGGCCGACGCTCGCGAAACTGATGGGATTGAAGCGGTAAACGAACGACGGCCGGCATGCGTGCCGGCCGTCGCCTGCGTGCGAGCAAATCTGCCTATTCTGCCGGTCGCGCCCTGCGTTCCGGCTGGCGCGTCCATTCGTCTTCCTCGCCCGGCACCTTGCCGAAGGTCTGCGCGGCCCACGCTGCGCGCGCCGCTTCGATCTTCGCGCGCTCGCTCGATACGAAATTCCATTCGATGAAACGCTCGCCCGGCAGGTGTGCGCCGCCGAGCAGCATCACGCGCGCGCCGTTCGCGCTGGCGAGCGCAACGGTCGCGCCCGGTTCGAGCACGGCCATCGTCGCGGGGGCGAGCGGCGTGCCGTCGATGGTGAGGTCGCCGTCGACGAGATACACGCCGCGCTCGTCGTGCTCCGCATCGAGCGCGAGCTGGCCGCCCGCCGCGAATTCCGCATATGCATAGAGCGTCGGCGAGAACACGGCGACCGGCGACGTAAGCCCGAACGCGGTGCCCGCGATCACGCGCACGCTCGCGCCGTCGCGCGCGAACGACGGCAGCGTGTCGGCCGGATGATGGACAAATGCGGGCGCGGTGTCCTCGTGCTCGACCGGCAGCGCGACCCAGGTCTGGATCCCGTGGACCGGCTGCTCGCGCGGGCGGTCCTCGTCGGGCGAGCGCTCCGAATGCACGATGCCGCGGCCGGCCGTCATCCAGTTCACGTCGCCCGGCACGATCTTCTGCCGGAAGCCGAGGCTGTCGTGATGCATCAGCGAACCGTCGAACAGGTAGGTGACGGTCGCGAGCCCGATGTGCGGATGCGGCAGCACGTCGATGCCGCGGCCGGCCGGCAGCACGGCCGGGCCCATCTCGTCGAAGAAGATGAACGGGCCGACGAGGCGTGCGGCGCGCGCGGGCAGCACGCGGCGCACGACGAGGTTGCCGATGTCGCTTTCGCGCGGCGTGAGCAGGGTCTTGATCGATGCAGTCATGATGGGGAGCTCGTGTTCGGTGCGGTGGGCGGTCAGGCGATCGCCGTGTCGATCGTGATCGGATGCGTGAGGATCTTGTGTACCGGGCACGCGTTCGCGATCTGCAGCAGGCGCTCGCGCTGCTCGCCGGACAGGTCGCCTTCGAGCGTGATGCGGCGCACGATCGTGCTGCCCGCGCTGCCCGATTCGTGCGCGAGCTTCACGTGTACTTCGGCGAGCGGCCAGCCCTTGCGCTGCGCATACATCTTCAGCGTGATCGCGGTGCAGGCGCCGAGGCTCGACAGCAGCAGCGCGACGGGCGTCGGCGCCGCATCGCCGCCGCCGAGCGGCGCCGGTTCGTCGGCACGCCACTGGTGGACGCCATCGCTGAAGTGGACCAGGTAATCGACCGAGCCGATGCTCGCTTCGACGGACAGTTCGCTCATTGCAGTTCCATGGGGGAAAGGGGGAGGGCCGGCGGCGTGGCCGGACGTTACGGTTCGAGCAGCCGCTGCAGCCGCAGTTCCTCGAAATCGAGCTCCGATTCGATCCGGTGCAGCACCGTGTCGTCGACCTTGCCGTCGCGATGCAGGTCGAGCAGCGCCTGGCGCGACACGCCGACGAGTTCGAGCTCGACGCGCAGCATCCGCGCGCGCATGTCGGCCGGTTCGGCACCATGGCGATGCGCGCGTTCGTTGAACATGACGCGGTTGCGGTATTCGGCGAGCAGGCGGTCGAGCGAAGGGCGTTCGAGGTTCGACCCGCGCTGCTCCAGCGCGTCGAGTTCGGCGAGCGCCGCGCCGAACGTATGCGCGCGCACCGCGTGCTCGGACATCGTATGCCGCGCGACGGGCCGCAGCTTCAGCACGCGGATCAGCGGCGCAAGCGTGCCGCCCTGCACGACGAGCGTCGCGATGATCAGCAGGAACGTGCTGAACAGGATCAGGTCGCGGCCGGGAAAGTTGCTCGGCAGCGCGATCGCGGCCGCGAGGCTCACGACGCCGCGCATGCCCGACCAGCCGAGCACGACGGCCTCGCGCCACGACCACCGCGCGTGGCCCGCGCGCGGTGCGCGCAGGCGGTCCGGCAGCCACATCGCGACGAATACCCACACGACGCGCGCACCGATCGCGGCGGCGGTGGCGGGCAGCGCGACGCGCAGGCCGGCCATCAGCACCGCGCCTTCGTGGTTCACGCGCACGAGGATCGCGTGCAGCGCGAGACCGATCAGGATGAACACGAGCGCATCGAGCACGAACACGATCGCTTCCCACGTCGCCTTCGCCTTGATCCGCAGGTCGGCGTCGAACACGCGATGCTGGCGCACGCCGAGCACGAGGCCGCAGGTCACCACCGACAGCACGCCCGAGCCGTCGACGGCTTCCGCGATCCCGTAGCTGCCCCACGCCATCGCGAAAGTCACGACGATGCCGAGCATCGGGTCGCGCAGGCGCGGCAGCACCCAGCACATCGCATGGCCGCACGCGAGGCCGACCGCGATGCCGATCAGCGTCAGCGAGAAGAACAGGCCGGTGGCGCTCGCGGCCGTGATCGACACGGCGAGCGCGGCCGATACGGCCATCTGGTACAGCAGCAGGCCCGACGCATCGTTGACGAGGCTTTCGCCTTCGAGCACCGCGACGAGCCGCGCGGGCAGCGGGTAGCGCTGCAGGATCGCCTTCGCGGCGACTGCGTCGGGCGGCGACACGATCGCCCCGAGCGTGAAGCACGCGGCCCACGGCAGCGCAGGGTTCGCGGCACGCACGGCCACGGCGACCGCGACGGTCGTGAACGCCACTGCACCGAGCGCGAGCGACGCGATCGATGCGAGCTCCTGCCGGAATTCCTTCCATGCGGTGTAGAACCCGCTCGACATCAGCAGCGGCGGCAGTACGGCCGCGAGCAGCAGCGCCGGGTCCATGTCGGGCACGCGCTTGCCGGCGATCGCCACCGCGCAGCCGCCGAGCAGCAGCACGACGGCCGGCGGAATCGAGATGCGCTCGGCGAGCCACGTGAGCGCGCCCGCGCCGCAGATCAACAGCAGCAGGTAGTGGAACAGCTCGACGTTGGTCATGCGCGGCCTGCGGCGACGGCGTGCATCACGACGGCCTGCGGTCGTTCGCGGCGCCACCCGGCAGCGCGCCGAACATGTGCTGGCTGCATTGCGCGTCGCGCCATGCGGTATTCAGCCGGTGTTCGGAAAGCATCCGGCGCGCGACGGGCAGGATCTGTTCGCCGGCCAGCATGCCGAGCAGGCCGGTGAGCGCGATGATGGGCGGCGCCGGCGAATTCACGCCGAGCGCGCCGTAGATGACACCGGCGAGAATGCCGGCGAGCAGCGACAGAAAATACGGCTTCATGATGAAAACCTCTCGTGATAGGCTGGTCGGGCGCGAAGGGCGCGCCTTCAATGTGCTGGAAGCGTATCGGGTTTACGTGTGGAAAAAAAGGGCGGATTGCCCTTGAGAGACCCCTCTTTCGGAATTCGATCGATTCCGTTTCTTGGATGTTCGAGCTGCGACTTTTCCGATTAAATGGCTGCAACCGGAAGACGCAAATCCGGGGCAACGCACAGTCGGCTCCTCGTACTTTCCGATCGAGGCAAGCCTTAAACGTTTCCTGTCCAAAGGATGATTCGCGCCATGAGCAACCCCAAGCTTGAAGTCCTCACTCCCCAGAACAGCCAGTTGATCTTCATCGACCAGCAGCCGCAGATGGCATTCGGCGTGCAGTCGATCGATCGCCAGACGCTGAAGAACAACGTCGTCGGGCTCGCGAAGGCAGCGAAGGCATTCAACATTCCGACCACGATCACGACGGTGGAATCGGAGAGCTTCTCCGGTTACACCTATCCTGAACTGCTCGACGTGTTTCCGAACCAGAAGACGCTTGAACGCACGTCGATGAACTCGTGGGACGACCAGAAGGTGCGCGACGCGCTGGCCGCGAACGGCCGCAAGAAGGTGATCGTGTCGGGCCTGTGGACCGAAGTCTGCAATACGACGTTCGCGCTCTGCGCGATGCTCGAAGGCGACTACGAGATCTATATGGTGGCCGATGCATCGGGCGGCACGTCGAAGGACGCGCACGACTTCGCGATGCAACGGATGATCCAGGCCGGCGTGGTGCCCGTCACGTGGCAGCAGGTCGCGCTCGAGTGGCAGCGCGACTGGGCACGCCGCGACACCTACAACGCCGTGATGGCGATCGCGAAGGAGCACTCGGGCGCGTACGGGATGGGCGTCGACTACGCGTACACGATGGTCCACAAGGCCGAACAGCGCACCGCGACGCCGCACGAGTCGCTCGCGCCGGTGCCGGCGAAGTAACGGGCCGCGTGCCGCCGCGCGTTCAAACGGGCGGCAGTGCCCACGGCGCGTGTGTCAGGTTCTCGACGAGAAAGTCGAGCAGGGCCGTCACACGCGCCGCACGCAGCATGCCGGGCGGCGTGACGAGGTTGACGTTGATGTCGGGGATTTTCCAGTCGTGCATCACTTCCTCGAGCTCGCCGCTTTGCAGCGCATCCCACACCAGGAACGCCGGCTGCAGCGCGAGGCCGTGGCCGGCGATCAGCGCGGGGCAGAGGACGTCGGCGTTGTTGGCGCGAATGCGCCCGCGCACGGGCACGCCGAATTCGTCGCCCGACGCCGTGTGGCGAAAGCGCCAGTATTCGGGTGTCGGTATGTTCGTGTAGGTCAGGCACACGTGCTGGTCGAGTTCGCTCGGATGGGTCGGCCGGCCGCGCCGGTCGAGATACGCGGGCGATGCGACGAGCGGCCGGCGCACGGCGCAGAGGCGGCGCGCGCGCAGCGACGAATCGTTCAGTTCGGCGATCCGGATGGCGACGTCGAAGCCGCCGGACACGATGTCGACGAAGTTGTCGGTGAGCACGAGGTCGACGTCGACGCGCGGGTAGCGCTCGAGAAACGCGGGCAACAGCGGCGCGAGATTGCACAGGCCGTAGGACATCGGCGCGTTCACGCGCAGCAGGCCGTGCGGTTCGAGCGCGTGCGCGGACGCCTCGCCTTCGATCAGCTCGGCGTCGGCGAGCAGCCGGATCGCGCGATCGCGCAGCAGTTCGCCGGTCGGCGTGAGCGACAGCTTGCGCGACGTGCGGTACAGCAGCATCGAGCCCAGGCGTTTTTCGAGACGCGCGATCGCTTTCGACACCGTTGGTTGCGATATGCCGAGCAGGTCGGCGGCCTTGGCGAACGAACCGGTTTCCGCGACGCGCGCGAAGATGGCCCAGGCTTCGAGATCGGGAAGATGTTGCATGGCTGGAAGGCGTGGCAGGGAAGCGAAGCGGATTCGGCGGCAGCGGATCGCGCCGATGGCGCGCGGCAATGCGGGTCATTCTAATCCAGTCGGGAGGGAGCATATGGAATCGTATGTCGTTTCACTGGGCGCCGGCGTGTTGATCGGCGTCGTATACAGCGTGATCAAGGTGCGCTCGCCCGCACCGCCGCTGATTGCGCTGGTCGGGCTCGCCGGCATGCTGATCGGCGCAGGGGCCATCGCACCGGTCCGTCACTGGCTCGGCTTCTGATTGCATCGAGGACCAAATTGATGAACGCAACCGACACTCAACCCGATCTCATCCTGCACAACGGGCGCATCACGACGCTCGATCGTGCGAACCCCGTCGCCACCGCCGTCGCGATCAAGGACGGCCGCTTCGTCGCGGTCGGCGGTAACGCGGACGTGATGCCGCTCGCGGGCCGTGCGACGAAGGTCGTCGATCTCGACGGCCGCACCGTGCTGCCGGGCCTGATCGACAACCACTGCCACGTGATTCGCGGTGGCCTGAACTACAACATGGAACTGCGCTGGGACGGTGTGCCGTCGCTCGCGGTCGCGATGGACATGCTCAGGCGGCAGGTCGCGATCACGCCCGCGCCGCAATGGGTGCGCGTGGTCGGCGGCTTCACCGAGCACCAGTTCGCCGAGAAGCGCCTGCCGACGATCGAGGAGCTCAACGCCGCCGCGCCGGATACGCCGGTGTTCATCCTGCACCTGTACGACCGTGCGCTGCTGAACGCGGCCGCGCTGCGCGTGGTCGGCTACACGAAGGACACGCCCGAGCCGCCGGGCGGCACGATCCTGCGCGACGCCGCGGGCAACCCGACCGGGCTGCTGCTCGCGAACCCGAACGCGACGATCCTCTACGCGACGCTCGCGAAGGGGCCGAAGCTGCCGTTCGAATACCAGTACAACTCGACGCGCCACTTCATGCGCGAACTGAACCGTCTCGGCGTGACGGGCGTGATCGATGCGGGCGGCGGTTCGCAGAATTATCCCGACGATTACGAAGTGATCCGCAAGCTGCACGACGCGGGCGAGATGACGATCCGGATCGCGTACAACCTGTTCACGCAGAAGCCGAACGCCGAGAAGGAAGACTTCGTGAACTGGACCAAGAGCGTCAAGTATCACGACGGCACCGACTATTTCCGCAACAACGGCGCGGGCGAGATGCTGGTGTTCTCGGCGGCCGACTTCGAGGATTTCCGCGTCGCGCGCCCGGACCTGCCGGCACAGATGGAGGACGATCTCGAAGGCGTCGTGCGCGTGCTCGCACAGAACCGCTGGCCATGGCGCATGCATGCGACCTACGATGAAACGATCGACCGCGCGCTCGACGTGTTCGAGAAGGTCAACAAGGACATCCCACTCGAAGGCCTGAACTGGTTCTTCGATCACGCGGAAACCATTACCGAAAAATCGATGGACCGTATTGCGGCGCTGGGCGGCGGCATCGCGGTACAGCACCGGATGGCGTACCAGGGCGAATACTTCGTCGAGCGTTATGGCGCGCAGGCGGCCGAAGCGACGCCGCCCGTCGCGAAGATGCTCTCGAAGGGCATCAAGGTGTCGGCCGGCACCGACGCGACGCGTGTCGCGTCGTACAACCCGTGGGTGTCGCTCGCGTGGCTCGTGACGGGCAAGACGGTCGGCGGCTTGCGGATGTATCCGCAACGCAACCTGCTCGATCGCGAGACCGCGCTGCGGATGTGGACCGAATACGTGACCTGGTTCTCGAACGAGGAAGGGAAGAAAGGGCGCATCGCGGTCGGGCAGCTTGCCGACCTGATGGTCCCGGATCGCGATTTCTTCACATGTGCGGAGGATGATATCGTCGACACGACAGCGTTGCTGACGGTGGTCGGCGGCAAGATCGTATGGGGCGCGGGGCCGTTCGCGTCGCACGACGCGCCGATTCCGCCCGCGATGCCGGACTGGTCGCCCGTGCGCGAGTACGGCGGCTACGGCGGCTGGGGCGCGACCCAGCGCAACGGCGCACCGCTGCAGCGTGCGGCGGCCGCCGCGATGTGCGGCTGCGCGAGTGCGTGCAACGTGCACGCCCATGCCCATGCGAGCGCGTGGGGCAGTGCATTGCCGACGTCGGACGCGAAGGGCTTCTGGGGCGCGTTCGGTTGTTCCTGCTGGGCGATCTGACATGTCGACGACAACCGGCCGGTACAGCCCAGGGTGGATTCGCGTCCTGCTGGCGCAGCCGTGGGTCGGCGCGCTGGTGCGGCTTGCGCTGGTTTCCGCTTTCCTGATCGGAGGCGTCGACAAGGCACTGCACTTCGACGATGCGATCGCGGAGCAGGCGCATTTCGGTCTGCATCCGCCCGCGTTCTGGGCTGCACTGGCGGTTGTGGTCGAGATCGGCGGTTCGCTGTGCGTGGTATTTCGCCGGTTCACCTGGATTGGGGCGGGTGGACTCGGCGTGCTGACCGTCGTCGCGATGCTGGTGGCGAACGACTTCTGGAACCGCACGGGCGTGGCGCGCTTCATGGCGCTCAACAGCTTCTTCGAGCACCTGGGGCTGATCGCCGCGCTCGTCCTCGTCACCATGCTTGGCGATGTTCGAAGCGGGGAAGGGGACAGCCGCGCCTGATCGTTTGTCCGGCAGGTTGAAACAGGAAGGAAATTCAACCGCGGAGAACGTTCGCACTGAACTGCATTGCTTGCGCTGATGCTGGCGGACGGCTTCATTGCCGCTCCCGCTTCGTTCGCAACGCCTCCCGGACCTGCCGCTACGCATGCACGTGCGCTCGCGGCAGGTCTGCAATACGACACGACGCTCGTGTCAGTCGCCCCCGGCGATTTCAACCGTTTCACCGACAGCTTTGTCGCGACGTCTGGCGGCAGCAAGTCGAATCAGGTGTCTTCCAGGTGACGCCGACACCCGGTCGGCCCCTGTCTCAGCTCGTCCTTGCGCCGTCCGGCACGCTTTCCTCGTTCTGCTTCAAGACACCGATTCGCTGGCCGCCCGAAGCGGCGCGCACGGGCTATCTCGTGGCCGACATCGAAACGTCCATGAAGGTGGCGCGCGAGCATGGCGCGGATGGGGGGCGTCGACATGTTCCCCGATCCGATCGGACGCGCTCGCGTCGACTTCCGGAGAACGCGAACGCGCGGCCATACCGGGCGCGCGCGATGTCGACGCGCGGCCCGGAATACTCGATCGAGCATCGACCGGATATCCAATCCTCAGACCTTATTCCGGTCAGTCCGACCTGCCTGTCTCCGCGCGTCGAATGGTCGGCACCCAGGCGATCGAATTCAAAATTTGTCTAGTCATCCTTGGGATTTGTCCACGTCCGTTGCACCAAATCCGTGCCCGGATTCCCCGCGATGACGCGCACTGGAGCCCTGTATTTAGGGGATTTCCCGCGTTTACGCGGTTTTTTTTGATCAGCGCTTGTCCCGCGGTTTTTCTTCTTGCATGCTTGTATAGACAAATTCCTGAGGCGGCTTGAATGACCGAGGGGATGACGAACTTCAACGCAAGGAGAAATCTCGTGAACGGCAAGCGCATCAAGTGGGCAATCAGGACGATCGGCGTCATCGCGGCTGCAGCGGCAACGCTTGCCGCGCCGGTTCAGGCAAAGGAATGGAAGACGGTGACGGTGGCGCTCGAAGGCGGCTACGCACCGTGGAACCTCACGCTGCCGGGCGGCAAGCTCGGCGGCTTCGAACCGGAACTGCTCGCCAACGTGTGCGGCCGGATCAAGATCCAGTGCAACATGGTCGCGCAGGACTGGGACGGGATGATTCCCGGCCTGCAGGCCGGCAAGTTCGATGTCCTGATGGATGCGATCTCGATCACGCCGGAGCGCGAGAAGATCCTGCTGTTCTCGCGCCCCTATGCGGCCACGCCGGCGACGTTCGCCGTCACCGACACGAAGATCCTGCCGAAGGCCGCGCCCGGCGCACCGGCCGTCAAGCTGACCGGCGACGCGAACGCCGACAAGCCGACCGTCGACGCGCTGCGCAAGCAGTTGAAGGGCAAGACGATCGGCATCCAGTCGGGCACCGTCTATACGAAATTCATCAACGACAGCTTCAAGGACATCGCGTCGATCCGCGTGTACAAGACCTCGCCCGAGCGCGATCTCGACCTCGTCGCCGGGCGCATCGATGCGTCGTTCGACGACGTCACGTACTACGCGGCGAACACCGAGAAGAAGGAAAACGCGTCGATCGTGCTCGCGGGCCCGAAGCTCGGCGGGCCGATCTGGGGGCCGGGCGAAGGTCTCGCGTTCCGCAAGCAGGATCCCGACCTGAAGACCAAGTTCGATGCGGCGATCGGCGCGGCACTCGCGGACGGCACCGTGAAGAAGCTTGCCGACAAGTGGTTCAAGACCGACGTCACGCCGTAAGCGCGCGTCCGGCCGCCGCCGCGTAGTTGACGTCACGACGCAACGACACGGCGACGCGCGGCGGCGCGCATCCTGCAGATTCACTCAACGCATGCCGGGAGACACGCATGGCGATTCTTGAAATGCTCGGCTTCGGAACCGAAGGCTGGGGCGGCGTGTTGCTGCTCGCCGCACTGATGACGGTCGCGCTGACGCTCGCCGCGCTCGCGGTCGGCGCCGGGATCGGCGCCGCGATCGCGGCCGCGAAACTGTCGCGCCACCGCAGCGCACGCCTGCTCGGCGATCTCTACACGACGGTGTTTCGCGGCGTGCCCGAACTGCTCGTCATCTACCTGTTCTATTTCGGCGGCTCGACGCTCGTCACGACCATCGGCCAGTGGTTCGGCGCGGAAGGCTTCATCGGCGTGCCGCCGTTCGTGATCGGCGCGCTGGCGGTCGGCATGATCTCGGGCGCGTATCAGGCGGAGGTGTACCGCGCGGCCGTGCTGGCCGTGTCGAAGGGCGAGCTCGAAGCGGCGCGCTCGATCGGCATGCCGCGCGGCATGGTGCTGCGCCGCATCCTGATTCCGCAGGTGCTGCGCTTCGCGCTGCCCGGCATCGGCAACGTGTGGCAACTGAGCCTGAAGGATTCGGCGCTGATCTCGGTCACCGGGCTCGCCGAACTGCTGCGTACGAGCCAGATCGCCGCGAACTCGACGCACCAGTACTTCGTGTTCTTCGTCGCGGGCGGCGCGCTCTACCTCGTGATGACGGGCCTGTCGAACCGCGTGTTCAACCGGGCGGAAGCGATCGTCGGCCGCTCGTTCCGCCGCAATTTCGCGCGCAACTGACGGAGAGCACGCATGTCCATCGATTTCGACTTCCTCATCGACACGCTGCGACAGCTGCTCGCGGCCGTGCCGACCACGCTCGGCCTGTTCTTCGCGTCGCTCGTGCTCGGCGGCCTGCTGTCGCTCGTGATCGTCACGATGCGCGTGTCGCCGCGCTGGCTGCCGAACCGCTTCGCGCGCGCGTACATCCTGGTGTTTCGCGGTTCGCCGCTGCTGATCCAGATGTTTCTCGTGTACTACGGGCTCGGCCAGTTCGGCGTGATTCGCGAGAGCTTCATGTGGCCGCTGCTGCGCGAACCGTATGCGTGCGCGGTGCTGTCGCTGGCGTTGTGCACGGCCGGCTATACGGCCGAGATCGTGCGCGGCGGGCTGATGGCCGTGCCGGTCGGGCAGATCGAGGCCGGTTATTCGATCGGCCTGTCGGGCTTCGCGCTGCTGCGGCGCGTGATCGGCCCGATCGCGTTGCGCCAGTGCCTGCCCGCGTATTCGACCGAAGCCGTGCTGCTCGTCAAGTCGACCGCGCTGGCCAGCCTCGTCACGGTGTGGGAAGTGACGGGCGTCGCGCAGCAGATCATCCAGCAGACCTACCGCACGACCGAGGTGTTCGTGTGCGCGGCCCTCATCTACCTCGGCCTGAACTTCATCGTCGTACGCGTGCTCGGCGCGCTCGAATGGCGGCTGTCGGCCCACCTGCGCGCGCCGAAGCCGGCCGGCACGCCCGCCGCGGCGGCGCGCAATGCCCGGCGCGTCGCGCCCTGAGCGTATCCATCCTTCCCGGAGAATCCGATGAACACCGCTGCTCCCGTTGCCCTGTCGGTCAGGAACATCCACAAGTCGTTCGGCGATCACCATGTGCTGAAGGGCATTTCGCTCGATGCGCACGAGGGCGACGTGATCTCGATCCTCGGCGCGAGCGGCTCGGGCAAGAGCACGTTCCTGCGCTGCCTGAACCTGCTCGAGACGCCCGACGACGGCACCGTCGCGCTCGCGGGCGAGGAACTGAAGATGAAGCGCACGCGCGACGGTAAGCTGCATCCGGGCGACCGGCGTCAGGTCGACCGGATCCGTTCGCAGCTCGGCATGGTGTTCCAGAACTTCAACCTGTGGTCGCACATGACGGTGCTCGACAACCTCGTCGAAGGCCCGCTGCGCGTGCAGAAGCGCAGCCGCGCGGAAGCGGTCGAGGAAGCCGAGGCGCTGCTCGCGCGCGTCGGCCTCGCGGACAAGCGCGGCTACTATCCGGCGCACCTGTCGGGCGGCCAGCAGCAGCGCGTCGCGATTGCGCGTGCACTTGCGATGCATCCGAAGGTGATGCTGTTCGACGAACCGACGTCGGCGCTCGATCCGGAACTGGTCGGCGAGGTGCTGCGCGTGATGCGCTCGCTCGCGGAGGAAGGGCGCACGATGCTGGTCGTCACGCACGAGATGGGTTTTGCGCGTCACGTGTCGAACCGCGTGATGTTCCTGCATCAGGGCGAAGTCGATTCGGACGGCACGCCCGGCGATCTGTTCGGCGGCCAGTGCTCGGAGCGCTTCCGGCAGTTCGTGTCGAGCCATCACGACCGTTCCGCGAACTGAGGCTGCCATGACCGTATTCCGTTCGGCAAGGCCGCTCGACTGGCGGCAGGTCGCGGCAGTGGCAGCCGGCGAGCCGCTCGCGCTGGCCGACGATGCGCGCGTACGCGTCGTCGCGGCGCGCGAGCTCGTCGACGAAATCGTCGCGCGCGGCATCCGCGCGTACGGCGTCAATACGGGCGTCGGCGCGCTGTGCGACGTGATCGTGTCGCCGGCGCAGCAGAGCACGCTGTCGCGCAACATCCTGATGAGCCATGCGGTCGGCGTGGGCGCACCGCTCGGCGCGCCGGAAACGCGCGCGATCGTCGCGGCGGCGATCAACAACTACGCGCACGGGCATTCGGGCGTGCGCGCCGACGTCGTCGACCAGCTCGTCGCGTTGCTGGAACACGATTGCCTGCCGGAAGTGCCGGCGCACGGCTCGGTCGGCTATCTGACCCATATGGCGCACGTCGCGCTGGTCTGCATCGGCCATGGCCATGCGCGCCACCGCGGCGAGCGGATTCGCGGCGACGAGGCGTTGCGCCGCATCGGCCGCGCGCCGCTCGTGCTCGGCGCGAAGGAAGGGCTGAGTCTCGTCAACGGCACGCCGTGCGTGACGGGGCTGGCCGCGCTCGCGCTCGCGCGCGCGGAGCGGCTGCTCGACTGGGCCGACTGGGTGGCGGCGACGAGCTTCGAGAACCTCGGCGGGCAGCTCGCCGCCTTCGATCCGGCGTCGCTTGCGTTGCGGATTTCGCCCGGCATCGGGCACGTCGGCGCGCGGTTGCGTGCGCTGCTTGCCGACAGCGGGATGCTCGCGGCGGCAAGCGGCCGGCATACGCAGGATCCGCTCAGCCTGCGCACGATTCCGCACGTGCACGGTGCGGCGCGCGACGTGTTCGACGTGACGGCGGAGGTGGTCGATCGCGAACTGGCGTCGGTGACCGACAATCCGATCGTGGCCGGCACGCGCGACGCGCCGGCCGTCCATTCGCAGGCGCATGCGGTCGGCGCGGGCATCGCGCTGGCGATGGACAGCCTCGCTGCGGCGATGGCCCAGGTCGCGGCAATCGCCGAACGGCGTCTCGACCGGCTCGTCAATCCGCTCGTGAGCGGGCTGCCGGCGTTTCTCGCGACGCCTGGCGGCACCTGTTCGGGCTTCATGATCGCGCAGTACACGGCGGTCGCGCTCGTTGCGCAGAACCAGCGGCTCGCGGCGCCGGCGAGCCTCGACGGCGGCATCACGTCGGGCCTGCAGGAAGATCACTTGTGCCATGCGACGCCGGCGGCGCTGAAAGCGCTCGACATCATCGAGAACACGACGCGCGTGCTGGCGATCGAGCTGCTGGCCGCCGCACAGGCCTACGATCTGCAGGCGGACGGCGCATCGCGGGCCGCACCCACCGACGCGCTGTGGCGGCATGTGCGCGAACGCGTGCCGGTGTACCGGGACGACCGGCCGCTCGCGGACGACATCGCGATCGCCGCCGGCATCGTCGCGAGCGTGCCGCCGCCCGTGATGTAACGGCCGGAGGCCGGCCGCCGAGCGACGCGACGGCTGGCGGACGATCCATCATTCATTCGATCGAGGGCGCATGAACGAAACGCAACGACAACTTGCCGGCCGGCTGGCGGGCGCACCGGGCGACGGCGTGCCGGCGCGCGCATTGCCGGCCTACCAGCAGATCAAGCGCTACGTCGTCGAGCGGATCGCGAACGGCGACTGGAAGCCCGGCGGCGCGATTCCGACCGAGGCCGAACTGGTCAAGGAATTCGGCGTCGCGCGGATGACGGTGTCGCGCGCACTGCGCGAGCTGACCGCCGAGCGCGTGCTGACCCGGATCCAGGGCGCGGGCACGTTCGTCGAACGGCGGCATTACGAATCGACGGTGCTGGAAATCCGCAACATCGCGGACGAGATCGCGGAGCGCGGCCACCGGCACAGCGCGCGCGTATTGCTGATCGAAAGCAGCGACGATCAGGAGGCGGTCGAAGCGCTCGGGCTGCGTTCGGGGCCCGTGTTCCATTCGCGCATCGTGCATTACGAGGAAGACGAGCCGATCCAGTTCGAGGATCGCTACGTCAATCCGGCGCTGTTTCCCGCGTATCTGGAACAGGACTTCACGATCGAGACGCCGAATCACTACATGGTGCGGCTTGCGCCGATCCAGCGCGCCGAGTTCCGGATCTACGCGGAAAAACCCAATGCGCAGGTGCGCCGGCATCTCGTGATGGAAATCGGCGAGCCGTGTCTGTTGTTGAGCCGCCGCACGTGGGTCGGCGAGCACATCGCAACGTCGGTGCGGTTGTGGCATCCGGCGTCGCGGTTTCATCTGGCGGGGCGGGTGTAGGGAGCGTTGATTCATCCCGGAACTCGCCGTTGAAACTTTCGTCCACGCCGGCGCCGTTCAGCCAGGGCTTGCCCGGCTCGTCGAGTGCCATCTCCATGCCGTTGCGCGCGCCCATCTCAGGGCACATCCCGCCGGCATCTTCTTCAGCCCTGCGTGCTTCTGCTCGAGTTGCTTGAGCCGCTTGACGTCGTCCGCCGCCAGGCCGCCGAAACGCTGCCGCCGGTTCCGAAAATTCCAGGGCAGGTCACCCGGGCGAGATTGATCCGTTTGATGCGCGTCGGCGCTCAGCCGCAACAGCCGGGATCGCAAGACATCGAGGAAGAGCGATGGATTTAGCGGTTGATGCACCCGTTGTCAACTGACTGGAGGGCCCTGTCTAACCGTCTGCGCAGTCTTGCTTAACGTGATTCACTTCGCCTGCCGGTGCGAAAACGTTCGTTTGTGTTCGTTTTTATTCGTTTTCGGGCATCGGTGTGTGTCGCGCCAAGCCGTCGAGGCCGGTATGGCCGACATCCCGCGCCCGGGCGACGCTTCAGTGCCGGAAGCGTCGCTGCATCGGCGAATCTCGCGTCCTCATCCTCAAGCAACCGACATGCACGTAAAAAATGGAGAACAAGATGAGCAGATCGATACGAGCGAAGACAGCGGCGGCCGTGGTCGCATTCGCAATGAACGCGGCTCCCGCCGCGAGTGTTGGAACCATTCTGTCGCTGGCCGGCGCGCAGGCCGCTTCCGCCGCGACGACCGCCGTCGACGATTATGCGGCGACCCGGTACCCGATCATTCTCGTGCACGGGCTGACCGGCACCGACAAGTATGGCGGCGTCGTCGAGTACTGGTATCACATTCCGGCGGATCTGCAGGCGCACGGCGCGAAGGTATACGTTGCCAATCTGTCCGGCTATCAGGGCGACGATGGCCCGAACGGGCGCGGCGAGCAATTGCTTGCCTACGTGAAGCAGGTCCTCGCGGCGACGGGCGCGCAGAAAGTGAATCTGATCGGCCATAGCCAGGGCGGCCTGACGTCGCGTTATGTTGCGTCTGTTGCGCCGGAACTGGTCGCGTCGGTGACGACGATCAGCACGCCGCACTGGGGTTCGCAATTCGCGGACTTCGTCCAGCAACTGTTGCAGGCGGATCCGACCGGCCTGTCGTCGGTCGTGCTCGGCGCGTTCGCGAATGCGCTCGGCACGTTGACGAGCAGCAACTTCAATACGAACCAGAATGCGATCCAGGCGCTGTCGGTGCTGACGACGGCGAAGGCCGCCGAATACAACCGGAAATTTCCGAGCGCGGGTCTCGGTGCGCCGGGCTCGTGTCGGACGGGCGCGTCGACCGAGACGGTCAACGGCAACACGCACCTGCTTTATTCGTGGGGCGGCACGGCGATCCAGCCGACAACGACGGTGGCCGGCGTGACGGGGGCTGTCGATACGAGCGTGAGCGGGGCCACCGATCCGGCGAACGTGCTCGATCCGGCCACGCTGGCGCTGCTCGGCAGCGGCACGGTGATGATCAATCGTGGCTCCGGTCCGAACGACGGCGTCGTATCGCAATGCAGCGCGCTGTTCGGCCAGGTGCTCGGCACGTATCACTGGGATCACACCGATGCGATCAACCAGATTCTCGGCGTGCTTGGCGCGAATGTGGAGGATCCGGTTGCGGTGATCCGCACGCACGCGAACCGGCTGAAAACGCAAGGCGTGTAAGCGATGACAGGTAGCAAGAGCGGCATCGCGCGACGCGTCGCGCTTTACGGGGCAGCGGGCGTCGTTGCGGCCGGCGCGCTCTGGTATGGGCTCGACGCCCGGAAGACGCGCGACGCCGGCATGTCCGGCGTCGCGCCCGCCGGGGCCGTGTCGTCCGCGTCGGCGGGCGGCACGGCGGCGAGCACCGTGCCCGGTTTCGGCGCAAGCGGGCTGCCCCCGGCACTCGCCGGCTCGACTGCGCCGCGCCTGCCGCTCGATGCGCACGGCCATCTCGCAAAGGTCGTTGCCGTGCGCGGCTTCTTCGACTATTTCCTGACCGCGCAAAACCAGTTGCGCGCCGCGGAACTCGATGCGCTCGTCGCGCGCGCGGTTGCCGCGCAGCTCGACGGCACGGTTGCGCAACGCGAGGCGCTCGACGTCTGGCAGCGCTACCGCGCGTATTTCGCCGAACTCGCGAAGCTGCCGGGCGGCGGCGCCGTGGACAACAAGCTCGACCTCCCGGCACTGCAGCTCGCGCTCGACCGGCGCGCGTCGATCGCGAGCCGCACGCTTGGCGACTGGAGCGAGCCGTTCGTCGGCGCCGAGCAGACGCTGCAGCGTGACGATCTCGCACGATTGAAGATCGTCCGCGATCCGTCGCTGACCGAGGACCAGAAGGCGGCAGGTCTTGCCGCGCTCGAGCAGCAACTGCCGCCCGATCGGCGCGCCGGGCTGGAGCGCCAGAAGGAGCAGGACAACGCGATCGCGCAAATCGACCACGTGCAGAAATCAAATGCGACGCCCGATGAAATGCGCGCGCAGCTCGCGCAAACGCTCGGGCCGGAGGCTGCCGAGCGAGTCGTGAAGATGCAGCAGGCGGACAACGCGTGGCGTGCGAAGTACAACGAATATGCGGCGCAGCGCGCGCAGATCGATGCGCAGAACCTGTCGACACAGGATCGCGATGCGCAGATCGCGCAGTTGCGGCAGCGCTACTTTACGGAGCCGGGGGAGGCGCTGCGTGCGGCGTCGCTCGATCACGGCAGCGTGTCGACGCGCACGCAATAGATCCGACCTCGATCGAGCGGATCGTCGTATATCGAGCGATTTCCGCAACGCGTTGTCGATAACGGTCGACAGCGCGTGGTTTATCGGCACTTCAGCGCGGTCAAGACGAGCCTCATTGCAGAACCGGCATGCCGCTCTAGAGCCCTCGCTCTGAATCCCCATTGCACTGCCGCATGAAACAGTCGTCGGCCGATGGAAGCACACGGCGCAAATAATTTCGTACGCACTCGGCAAGATCCGCCGCGCTCCCGGGATATGCCCGTCCGGCAAGGGACGCGGTCTGTTTGCCGACATCATTCCCGGCTAGCCGGGGCCGCTTTCGCGCATTCGGCTCGCGATCTGCATTCAAGCGACGAATGTGTGCATCGCAACAATCCATTTCATTCACGGCAATCGTAACGGTAAGGTGAACGCACGTTCGAATTTGATCGGGCGATGCGAATTCACCACGTGACGACGCCATGAAAACGAATCACGATCGACCTGCGCAAGCCACATCCTCGTCCCCCGGCGGCAATGGGCGCGCGACGGGCCTGCGCCTGCCGGGCAGGCTGGTGGGCCCGATCGTGCTGGGCACGCTGCTCAATGCGCTGAACTCGTCGATGATCGCGGTCGCGCTCGTCAGCATCCAGCAGGCGTTCAACCCGCAGGATGCCGCGCATGAACGCATCGACACGATGTGGCTCGTGTCGGGCCTCTATCTCGCGACGGCGGTCGGTCAGCCGACGATGGGGCGTCTCGCCGACCGGTTCGGCGCGAAGCGGATCTTCTGCATCGGCCTTGCGATCGTATTGATCGCGTCCGCGCTCGCGCCGTTCGCGTCGTCGCTCGGGTGGCTGATCGCGTCGCGCGTCGCGCTCGGCATCGGCACGTCCGCCGCGTATCCGGCGGGCATGGCGATGATCCGCACGTGGTCGCAGCGGCACGCGAACGGCGCGACGCCGACGGGCGGCCTCGGCGCGATCTCGGTCGCGGCGCAGGTGGCCGTCGCGTTCGGGCCGCCGCTCGGCGGCGCGCTCGTGCAGTTCGCCGGCTGGCGCGCGATCTTCTGGATCAACGTGCCGATCGTGCTGCTGGCCTTCGTGCTGGCGTGGCTGTGGATTCCGGCCGACGTCGTCCCGCGCGGCGCGCGGCAACGCCGTACGCTGCGGGGCACGCTGAAGGAGCTGGACCTGCCGGGCGTCGTGCTGTTCGTCCTGACGCTCACGAGCCTGCTGCTGTTCCTGCAATCGGTGTCGCGCGAGCCCGACTGGCTGCTGCTCGTCGCGACGCTGGTGCTGTGCCCGTTGCTGGTCCGGCGCGAGCGGCTGGCCGCGACGCCGCTGATCGACATCCGCATGCTGAGCGACAACCGCGCGCTCACGAGCACGTACCTGCGCTGCGTCGGCACCTACGCGGTGTTCTACGCGATCTTCTATGCGCTGCCGATATGGCTGCAGGAAGCCAAGCGCCTGTCCGCCGCCGACGCCGGCCTCGTGATGCTGCCGGTCGCCGGGATCGGCACGATCGCGACGATGCTTGCGACCCGCGTCGCGCACCGTCACGGCTCGCGGCCGGTGCTGATCATCGGCTCCGCGATGCTGTGCATCGGCAGCGTCGTGATGAGCCTCCTCACCAGCGCGATGCCGGTCTGGTCGATCGTGCTGCTGTCGATCGTGTTCGGCGTGCCGAACGGCTTCAACAATCTCGGCAACCAGGCGGCGCTCTACCAGAGCGCGCCGCACGACCGGATCGGCACGGCCTCGGGGCTGTACCGCACCGCGCAGTATGTCGGCGGCAGCCTGTCGTTTGCGCTCGTCGGGCTGGCGCTCGGCCATCCGGCGAGCGATCGCGGCCTGCGCGAGCTGGCCATCGTCCTGGCGGTCGTCAGCGTGCTGCTGCTGCTCAACGCGGCGTCGAGCCGGCACCTGGATGCCGCCGCTTCTTCCATCTCCCAACAGAAGTGAGGTTTCACCATGTCCATTCCGACGCTCAATCGCACGGTCGCGCTGGTCGCGATCGATCTGCAGAACGGCATCGTGTCGCTGCCGGTCGTGCCCTACACCGGCGCGCAGGTCGTGGCGAAGACGGTCGAGCTCGCGACCGCGTTCCGCGCGCTGCAGCTGCCCGTCATCTACGTGCACACGAGCTACCAGCCGGACGGCGGCGTGGCGCTGAAGGTCAGGACGGATGCGCCGTCGGCGCCGCCGAATCTCGATCCCGAATGGAGCGCGTTCGCGCCGGCGCTCGGCGTGGGGCCGTCGGACATCGTCGTGACGAAGCACCAGTGGGGCGCGTTCACCGGCACCGACCTCGACGTGCAGCTGCGCCGGCGTGGCATCACGGACATCGTGCTGACCGGGATCGCGACCAACATCGGCGTCGAATCGACGGCGCGCCAGGGATACGAGAACAACTACAACGTCGTCGTCGTCAGCGACGCGGTCAGCACGTCGTCCGCCGACGCGCAGCACTTCGCGCTGACGCAGATCTTCCCGAAGCTCGGGCAGGTCGCCGCGACGGCCGACGTGGAGGCGGCACTGGAGCAGGCGTATTCGCGCTGAACGAGGCGGCGTGTTCGGCGTGCACATTCATACAGAGTCATTTACCGAGGCATGACGATGATCAAGACCGATGCATGGGTTCTCTACGCAGGACCGGAACCGAGCAGGAAGCAGGCGCCCGTGGCGGGCGAGCTGCGTCGCGAGACCTTCGAATTCTCCGATCTGGAAGCCGACGAGGTGCTGGTCGAGCCGCTGTACGGATCGTGGGAAGCGAACCTCGACCACGCGCTGTCGCGCAATCCGGTCGACATCTGCCGGCAGCGCCGCGAGGACAAGATCGTGCTCGGCAACGGTGCGCTGGTGCGCATCGTCGAGCGCGGCAGCGGCGTGAAGACGCTGAAGGAAGGCGAGATCTGCATGGTGATGCCGTTCGGCAAGCGCGACGAATACGGGTTCGCCGAGCTCGTCTATGCGTACGACGCGCCGGGCACGATCGGCGTGATGGCGCAGCGGACCAAGATGCGCGCCGACAACCTCGTGGCGGTGCCGACCGACAGCCGGCATTCGCTGCTGCAATGGGCGACGTACGGCCGCTACTTCACCGCGTGGGACAACTGGAAGGTGGCGTCGGCGTGCTGGCGCTCGCAGCTGCCGGACGTCGATCCGGCCGACTATCTGGTGTTCGGCTGGGGCGGCGGCACGACGCTCGCCGAGCTGCAGCTCGCGAAGCGCGAGGGTTTTCGCGTCGCGATGACGGCGAGCAACGACCGGCGCCTCGAGGAGCTCGCGAAGCTCGGCATCACGCCGGTCGATCGGCGCAAGTTCCCGAATCTCGCGTATGACGACGAGCGCTACAAGACGGATCCCGAGTACCAGGCGAGCTATCGCGAGTCGGAGCGCGTGTTCGCGGAGACGATCGCGGAACTGAGCGGCGGCCGCGGCGTCGCGATCTTCCTCGACAACCTTGGCGGCGCGCTGTATCGCGCGACGATGCGCGTGGTCGGCCGCACCGGCATCGTCACGACGGTCGGCTGGAAGACCGGGATGCGCCTGTGGAACCTGCGCGCGACGGAATGCATCAACCGCCGCCTGCACATCCACACGCATGCGTGGCGCTACGACGACAGCATCACGATCCGCGACTTCCAGGAAACGAGCGGCTGGATCGGCCAGGAGCCGACCGAGATCTTCGATTTCGACGAGGTGCCGAAGCTCGCGTCCGACTACCTGAACGGGAAGATCCAGACGTATTTCCCGATCTACCGGATCAATGCCGTCTGAGCGGCAGGTCGCGCGCCGCGCCCGCATCGCTGCACGACGATTAGTCATGCAGACGATGTCGGCGCATGGCGCGCCGTGCAATCCATCTGACTGGAGAACGGCATGGCCACTGTGGAAATCGGGGATGTCGACGCCGGCGCGGCGTCGGACGCCTCCAGACCGGCGCCGCTCGACGGCATTCGCGTGATCGACGCCGCGACGCTGTTCGCGGGCCCGCTCGCGGCGACGATGCTCGCGGACTACGGCGCCGACGTGATCAAGGTCGAGCATCCGGACGGCGATCCGGCGCGCAAGTACGGCGCGCGCCGCGACGACGTGCCGTTGTGGTGGAAGGTGCTCGCGCGCAACAAGCGGGCGGTCACGCTGAATCTCGGCACGGCCGACGGCCAGCGGATCTTCCGCGAGCTGGCGGCGCAGGCGGACGTGGTCGTCGAGAATTTCCGGCCCGGCACGCTCGAACGCTGGGGGCTCGGCTACGACGTGCTGTCCGCGCTCAACCCGCGGCTCGTGCTCGTGCGGGTGACGGGCTTCGGCCAGTTCGGCCCGTATGCGAGCCGCCCGGGCTTCGGCACGCTGGCCGAGGCGATGAGCGGGCTCGCGTCGATCACCGGCGAGGCGGACGGGCCGCCGCTGCTGCCGTCGTTCCCGCTCGCCGACACGGTCGCGGGGCTGACCGCCGCGTTCGCGATCATGACCGCGCTGAAGGCGCGCGAGCGCACCGGACGCGGCCAGGTCGTCGATCTCGCGATCATCGAGACGATGCTCGCGGCGATGGGCGCGCAGGTCGCGAGCTACGACCAGACGGGCCGGGTGCCCGAGCGCACCGGCAATCGTTCGCCGAACAATTCGCCGCGCGGCGTCTACCGCACGTCGGACGGCAAGTGGGTCGCGCTGTCGACGTCGGCGCACAGCATCGCCGAGCGCGTGATGCGTCTCGTCGGCCGCGCGGACCTGATCGACGAACCGTGGTTCGCGAACGGCGCCGAGCGCGCGAAGCATGCGGACGAGCTGGATGCGGCGGTCGGCGGCTGGATCGGGCAGCGCACGCGCGACGACGTGATCGCCGAATTCGAGCGCGCGCAGGCGGCGGTCGCGCCGATCTACGACGTTGCCGACGTGCTGCGCGATCCGCAGTACGCGGCGCTCGGCTCGATCGTGTCGGTGCCCGACGCGGAGCTCGGCGCGTTCCGCACGCACAACGTGCCGTTCCGGCTGTCCGACACGCCCGGCGCGATCCGCTGGGGCGGGCCTGCGCGCGGCACGCACAACGACGAAGTATTCGGCGCATTGGGACTGGAGCGGCGCGAGATCGCCGATTTGACCGAACGGGGCATTCTATGAAAACCAGCGCAACTTACCGCAGTTACCTCTACGTGCCCGCGCACAAGGCGCAGGTGGTCGAGAAGGCGTATGCAAGCGAAGCCGACGCCGTCGTGCTCGACCTCGAGGATGCCGTGCCGGCCAGCCACAAGGCCGAAGCACGCGAGGCGGCCGCCGCGATTCTCGCGGAAGGTCCGCCGAAGCCGACGTACGTGCGGATCAACCCGATCGGCAGCCCGTGGTGCCGCGACGACGTCGACGCGATCGCGCAGCCCGCGCTGCAGGCGCTGCGCCTGCCGAAATGCGACCTGCCGCAGCATATCCAGGAAGTGGCGGGCTGGCTCGACGCGCTCGGCTGCGAGGCGGGCATCCAGATCCTGATCGAGTCGGCGTATGGCGTCGAGACGGCTTACCAGCTCGCGACCGCGTCGCCGCGGCTCGATCGGATCGGGCTCGGCGAGAGCGACCTGCGTGCGGACCTGCAGATCGGCGTCGACAACTTCACGCTCGAGGTGTGCCGCGCGCGCTGCGTGGTCGCGTCGCGTGCGGCGGGGCTGAACGGGCCGATCCAGACCGTCTATCACACGCTGCCCGATCTCGACGGTCTGAAGGAATCGACGCTGCGCGCGAAATCGATGGGGTTCGTCGGCCGCTTCGCGATTCATCCGTCGCAGCTTTCGGTGATCAACGAGGTGTTCACGCCGTCGGACGACGAGATCCGCGCGGCCGAGCGCGTGCTCGAGGCGGTCGATGCGGCGGCGGGCAAGGCCTCGGCGTCGTCGGTGTTCGTGCTGCCGGACGGCCGCGTGGTCGCGCCGCCGCTGATCGCCAACGCGCGCGTGACGCTCGCGCTCGCGAACAATCTTCGACTCAGTGGAGCACTGGCATGAGCACACCCGAGACGCTTTCCGCGCAGGCGGCGGCCGCCGATACGACTGCACCGAACCGGCCCGCGCCGCCCGACGGCATCGTCGGCGCGCTCGGCCGATTCGCGGCGGCGGTGCGCGCCGAAGGGCTGGATCGCAGGCTGCGCGTCGAGGCCGCCGCGCGCGTGCTCGACGTGGTCGGCAACAGCCTGATCGCGCACGACGAACCGGTCGCGCAGTCGGTGCTGCAGGTCGCGCGGCGCTGGGCCGGCACCGGCCCGGCGAGCGTGATCGGCGCGCCCGACCGGCTGCCGGCCGCGAGCGCCGCGCTCGTCAACGGCACGCTCGCGCATGCGATGGACTTCGACGATTCGCACATGCTGTCGGTGCTGCACCCGAGCGCGTCCGTGATTCCGGCCGCGCTCGCCGCCGCGCAGGCGAGCGGCGCGTCGGGCGCGGCGCTGCTCGATGCGATCACGGTCGGCACCGAGGTATGCATCCGGCTCGGGGTCGCCGCGTACAACGAGCGGCTCGGCAATTCGGTGTTCTTCGAGCGCGGCCAGCACGCGACGTCGATCTGCGGCACGGTCGGCGCGGCGGCGGCCGCGGCGATGCTGTTCGGGCTCGACGCCGAGCAGATCGCGGCGGCGCTCGGCATTGCCGCGAGCATGGGCGCGGGCCTGCTCGAAGCGAACCGCACCGGCGGCTCGGTGAAGCGGATCCACTGCGGCTGGGCGGCGCACGCGGGCGTGAGCGCGGCGGAACTGGCAGGCGCGGGCGTGACCGCGCCCCCGACCGCGCTCGAAGGCCGCTTCGGCTTCTTCCACGCGTGGTGCGGCGACCTCGCCGACGTCGACGCGGTGCTACGCGACCTGGGCGACGAATGGGAGACGAGCCGGATCATCTTCAAGCCGTATCCGTGCAACCACTTCACGCATCCGGGCATCGACGCGGCGCTGCAACTGAAGGCGCAAGGCGTGACGGCGGACGACGTGGTGTCGGCCGAGCTGCGGGTCGCGACGTCGACGCTGCGCACGATCGGCGAGCCGGCGGAGCTGAAGGCGAATCCGCCGAACGGTTATGCGGCCGCGTTCTCGGGGCCGTACACGGTCGCGGCGGCGCTGCTCGGCGGCGGCGGGCTCGGCGTCTGGTTCGACGATTTCGGCGATGCGCTTGCGCAGGACCCCGCACGGCGCGCGCTGGCCGCGAAGGTGCGCTGCGTGGCCGATCCGTGGTGCGACGCACGCTTCCCGACTTTCCTGCCGGCCGTGCTGCGCGTCGAGCTGCGCGACGGGCAGGTGCGCGAGGCGCGGATCGAGTCGAGCAAGGGCACGAATTCGCGGCCGCTGACCGAACAGGAGCTCACCGCGAAATTCGTGCTGGCGGCGAGTTCGGCGCTCGGCACGGCGCGCGCGCTTGCACTGCGCGACGCGGTGCAGGCGCTCGCCGACGATGCGCCGCTCGACGCGCTTGCGGCGCTGACGTCAGGGTCTGAAGGAGGACACCGATCTTGAATGCACCCCGCTGGAAAAAGCGGCCGCCCGGCTCGAACTGGGGCGATTTCGGTCCCGACGACCAGAAGGGGCGGCTGAACTGGCTGACGCCGGACAAGGTGCGGCAGGGCGCAGCCGAGGTTCGGGAAGGGCTGTCGTTCTCGCTGAGCCTGCCGCTCGACGTGCCGCGCGGCGGCGGGCTGAACGCGCGGCGCCGGCCGCCGGCGATCATGCCGGCGCTGCTCGGCGGCAAGCCGTACTTCGGCTATCGCGCGGACGAACAGGTTGCGAACGCAACCGATGTGGTCTGCGACGATTCGTTCTGCATGCACTCGCAGTTCTCGACGCAGTGGGACGGCCTGTCGCACGTGGGCGGCCTGTTCGACGCGGACGGCGACGGCGTGCCTGAAATCGTGTTCTACAACGGCTTCCGGATGGGCGAGCATCTGCGGGTGCCGCAGGAAGGCGACGCGACGGGCGGCGCGCGCGCGCTCGGCATCGAGGTGATGGCGCAGACGGGAGTGCAGGGGCGCGGCGTGCTGATCGACCTGCGGCGTCATTTCGGCGACGCGCGCACGAAGGTCGGCTTCGCGCAGCTGATGCAGGTGATGGACGCGGACCGCGTGCAGGTCGAGCGCGGCGACATCGTCTGCCTTCACACCGGCTTCGCGGATCTGCTGCTGAACGACGACGGCGGATCGCCGGCGACGGTCGCGAGCGCGTGCGTGCTGGACAGCAGCGATGCGCGGCTGCTGCAATGGATCGACGAATCGGGGCTGGCCGCGCTCGTGGCCGACAACCATGCGATCGAGGAGCGTCCGCAGCATGCGCAGCCGCTCGCGCAACCGGGCGCGCTGATGCCGTTGCACGAGCTGTGCCTGTTCAAGCTCGGCATTCACCTCGGCGAGCTGTGGCACCTGACGCCGCTCGCGGACTGGCTGTATGCGCACCGCCGGAACCGGTTTCTGCTGACCGCGCCGCCGCTGCATATCCGCGGGCTGGTCGGCGCGCCGGTGAATCCTGTCGCGACCGTTTGAGCGTGCGGGCGGCCGTGGCGGCGGCCGCCCGCACTTTTTTTTTGCAGCGCGACCGGCTTGCGCAAAGTGCGAATTCAATTGCCGATTGACAAGGTATTCAGAAGAATCGACGCGAAACGGGCAATTTAATTTAAAACCATAAATAATATCGCCCGTTATCTAAAAAATATCGACAAGTCAAGATTGGACTATTCTTGTGCGTTGCACTAAATATCAGGGGATTGCTCCGATTGCGGAATTTCGCAATCGTGATCGGAGGCGGTGATTAACCTGTTTAGTGGATGGTCGCAAACATGAATCTACGTTCGATCGATTTGAACCTGCTGGTCATACTCGATGCGCTGCTGACGGAGAAACAGGTCACGCGGGCCGGCCAGAAGGTCGGCCTCACGCAGCCGGCCGTCAGCAACGCGCTGGCGCGGCTGCGGTTCGTGTTCAAGGACGAGATCCTGGCGCGCACCGCGGTCGGCATGGAATTGACGCCGCGCGCGCAGGCGCTGGCCATGCCGATTCGACAAATCATGCAACAAATCGAGGAATTATTTGAATCGGATTATCAATTCAATCCTTTTACGTCCGAGCGCCATTTTACGGTGCGCATGTCGGATCTCACCGAATTGCTGTTGCTGCCGGCCCTGCTGCGCTGCATGCGCCTGACCAGCCCGAATATCGGCATGGACGTCGTGCACATGAGCGCCGCCAAGACCGCCGACGCGCTCGAATCGGGGCTGCTCGACCTGGCGGTCAGCGCGGGCCTCGAACATTCGGGCACGCTGTCGTCGCAAACCGTGTTTCATGACCGGATGGTCTGCGTGATGAGCCGCAGTCATCCGGACGCGGGCAGGCCGCTGACGCTCGAACGGTTCCTCGCGCTCGACTTCCTCAACGTGACGATCAACCCGGTCGACCACAGCCTGGTCGACAACCTGCTCGCGAACATGAACTGCACGCGGCGCATCGCGCTCAACGTGCCGCACTGGCTCGTCGTGCCGAACATGCTGGATGCGCTGCCGTACGCGGTGATCATGTCGGAGCGGCATGCGGTGAGCCTCGACGATGCGCGGCTCGTGATCCGCGAGCTGCCGCTCGCGATGGAGCCCGTCGCGTGGTCGCTGTACTGGCACCGCCGCTACGACGGCAGCAACGCGCACGCGTGGCTGCGCGGCCGCATCGTCGAGGTCGCGGAAGCGCTCGAGCGGCACGGCGTCGCGGCGGAGGCTTAGCGTGAGCCGCCCCAGGGCCGTTCACGCGGGTCGGCCGACGACGAGCAGCGGCGGCAGCGCGGCGACGTCGGGCTGCTCGTCGAGCCGCCACAGGTAATCGAGCGCAGTGCGGATCTGCGTCGGGCTCCAGTGTCGCCGGCAGTTCTTCGTGAACTTCGCGTCGTAGTCGTCGCGCCGCATCGGCCGCGTTGGCGAGCCGGGCAGGTCGTCCACCTGCTTCGCGCAGGTCGTGCCGTCTTCGCGCACGGCCGTCACCCGGTTCGGCGCCTGCGCCGGATAGCGGGCGGTCAGCGCCGGGTCTTCGTGCACCGTGATCCGCTCGATCAGCGCGCGCAGCGCCGGATCGCGCAGCGCGTCGTGCCGGTAGCTCTCGGTCGTGATGTCGCCGTCGAGCATCGCACGCGCGACGATGTACGGCAGGCTGTGATCGGCGGTCTCGTGGGTCGACGGCGCCCATTTTTCGCGGTCGCGGCCGGCCGTCACGTAGCCCACTTCGGTCGTGTGGATCTCGATGCGCCGGATGCGGCGCAGGTCGCCGACCTGCGCGGCGACGTCGAGCGCGGCCGGAATCGCGGTTTGCGTGAGCCCTTGCGCGGGATAGAACTTCACGAAGCACTTGCCGATCCGGAACGCGCCGCCGCGCCCGCCGAATTCGCGCGTGTCGACGGCGAACGGCCCGGACACCTGCGGAAAAAAACCCGCCATGCCTTCGAAGATCGGTGACGGGCCGGTCAACCCGGCGCGCGCGAGCTGCGTCGAGAACACCGCGTTGCGCGCCGCGTCCGCATCGGCGAGCGCCTTCCAGTTCGACAGTTGCTGGACGCGCGTCTGGTTCAGCGCGAGATGGCTGTTGATCGACAGGTTCACCGCCTGCACCAGCTGCGGCGCGGGCATGCGCATCAGCTTGCCGGCGGCGAGCGCGACGGCGGGCAGGCTGTAGCACGTGTGGTCCCAGCCGCGCGGGCTGATCGCGGCGGCGTCCATCAGCCGGCACGCGATCTCGTACGCGATCGCGATCGACAGGATCAGGTCGCGGCCGTTCGCATGCTGCGCTTCGGCGACAGCGAGGCACGCGGACATGTTGTCGCTCGGATGGCCGGTCTCCTTGCCGGCGTACGCGTCGTTGAAATCGTAGTAGCGCAGCGCGGTGCCGGTCGCGAACGCGGCGAGATCGGGGCTCGTGCGCCGGTTCGTGCCGACGATCGTCGATACGCCGCCCGGCGATGCGAGCGCCGCATCGCGCGCGATCCGCACCGGGCGTTCGTCGTGCGCGGCGATCGCGCAGCCGAGCGCATCGATCAGGTGCGCCTTGATCGTGTCGATCGTTGCGGCGTCGAGGTCGCGATACTGCAGCCCGGCCGCGTAGTCGGCGAGCTGTTGCGCGAGATCCGGGCTGTCGGCGGTGATGCCGGCGGCCGGCAGCGCGCCGGCGCGGGCATGGGCGAGCGGCAGCGCGAGCGCGGCGCCGGTCAGCGTGGAAAGAAAGTGGCGGCGGTTCATGGTGCGATGACTCCGAAGGTTCCTGAAACTGGGGGAGAGGCGAGCTCAGAACAGCTTGCGCAGGCCGAGTGCGGCGCCCGCGCTGCCGGCGCGGTCGGCGGCCAGCGAGTAGTGGAGGAAGTTGTAGTTGTAATTGTCGAAATCGAGCGCGGCGCGGCGCGCGTAGCCTCCCGCCAGGTACAGCGTGACGGCTTTCGACAGGAAGTAGTTCAGCTGCAGCGTGACCTGCTGCGGGTTGGCCGGGTGCGGCGCGGGTGTCTGAGCGTTCGGCGGATTCTGCGCACGGATGTCCTCGTAATAGAACGCGCCGATCGCCTGCAGGTAAGGCGTGATCATGTAGCGCACGCCGGCCCACCAGAACGTGTAGTTCGTCACGACCGACGGCGTGGCGACGCCGCTCTGGCCGTGCGTGACGCCGGCCAGCAGCTGCGCGCGGTCGACGGACACGATCGCGGCGGCGGCGTAGCGGCGGAAATGCGCGAAGCCGCCCGGCTGCGGCGTGTTGACGTTGTCGAACGCGGCGGCGAACGAGAAGGCGCCGCCGGCATAGTCGAAGCCGGCGCCGTAGGCGGCGTTCGACTGGAACGCGCCGGGTGTGCCGCCGAACGAATAGTGCGTTTCGAGCGTCAGCGAGCCGATCTTCGCCAGGTACTTGGCGACGTTGTTCTCGCGGAAGTTGACGCCGACGATCGCGCCGGCCGGCTCGTACAGCGTCGAGTACGCGCCCGTCGGCGAATAGCGTTCCATGACGTCGAACAGCGTCGAGTACTGGTGGCCGAGCCGCAGCGCGCCCCAGCGCTCGTGCTGCAGCCCGACCCACGCGGAGCGGTCGAAGCCGCCCGCGCCGGTGCCGGTACCGTTGTTCAGGTTGATGCCGCTTTCGAGCCGGAACGCGGCCTGCCAGCCGCCGCCGAGTTCCTCGACGCCCTTCAGGCCCCAGCGCGAGCCGCTCTTGCCGCCCGACGCCATCCGCACGAGCGATACCGACGACTTGTCGCCGGGCGCGGCCTGGTGGGTGAGGAATTCCGTATAGATGTCGGCCACGCCATACAGCGTGATCGTGCTCTGCGCGCAGGCGCCGGCCGATACGAGGCCCAGTCCGCACAGTGCGGACATCCGCTTGCCCATGGCTTGTCTCCTTCCAGGGTTTGTTATTTATTCGAATGCGGCGCCGCGCCGGTCGAGCGGTGCGGCTGTGCTGCGGGGCGACGCTATCCGGGCCGGGCGGCGAACGGGCAGCGGCGCGGTGAAACGCACGCGTGCACCGTGCGACGCGCGCGTGCGCAGGGATGAAGCACGGCGATGAAGGGCGGCGTGCGCATCACCGGGGCGCGCCGTCGGCACGCGCCTGCACGGCCGCGTGACGTGCGAGCACGCGCTTCGCGCGGGCGACGCCGGGCGCGTCGACCATCCTGCCGTCGACGCGCAGCGCGCCGCGCCCGTTCGCGCGCGCGTCGTCGTAGGCGGCCAGCACGGCGTTCGCGTCGCGCACCGCGTCGTCGTCGGGCCGGAACGCGCGGTTGAGCGCGCCGACCTGCCGTGGATGGATGCAGGTCGCGCCCGCATAGCCGAGCTCCGCGGACGCGCGCGCGAGGCGCTCGAATGCGTCGAGATCGCGCAGTTCGTCGAGGCCGCCGATGAGGCCGAGCGGCAGGATGCCGGCGGCGCGCGCGGCGATGATCAGCAGTTGCTTCGGCACGCGCAGCACGTCGGCGCCCGCGCCGCTTTCGCAGTTCAGCGCGAAGTCGCCGCCGCCCAGCATCATCGCGACGACGCGCGGCGATGCCCGCGCGATCCGGTCCATCGACTGGAACGCGCGCGGCGTTTCGACGATCGCGACGATCCGCGTGCCGCCGGGCGGCACGCCGGTTTCCTCCTCGAGCGTGGCCAGCAGTTCGTCGATCGCCTCGACGTGCGAGCCGCCGCGCACCTTCGGCAGCACGACGCCGTCCACGCCGGCACGGACGGCCGCGCGCAGGTCGGGCACCAGCAGGTCGAGCGGGCCGTTGGCGCGCACCAGCACGTCGCGGCCCGGCGCGCGCAGCGCCGGCACGGTGTCGGCCAGCCCGTCGCGGGCGGCCTCCTTGCACGCGGGCGGGACGCTGTCCTCGAGATCGAGGATCAGTGCATCGGCGTCGCTCGCGGAGGCCGATGCGACGAAGCGGGGGACGTGGGCGGGGACGTACAGCAGCGAACGCCAGACGGGTTGAGGCGACGAATTCATCGGTGATCTCTAAAAATGAAAGTCACTTTCATTTTTGTGATGGATGAGGGCATTCGTCAAGATTATCGTTAACGCCTAGTTTCAAAGGCGGTTGCAAGAAGATGAGCGACCGAAGCCGCGCGGATTCATGTTGATTTCATCGATGATCTGCGTATAATGAAAGTGACTTTCATTTTTCGGATGCCGGCCGCCGCGTCGCCTCGTGACGCTGCCGGCATCGCACGAGGTGGACATGAGCAAGGTGGAGACAAGCAATCAGGCAGAGGGCGGCGTGGCCGCGGTCAACCGCGCGCTGACCGCGCTGCTGGCGTTCGGCAACGCGCCCGGCGGGCTGATGCTCGCGCAGGTCAGCGAAGAGACGGGGCTCAACATGAGCACGCTGTTGCGGATGTTCGAGTCGCTCGAGCAGTTCCGCTTCATCAAGCGCCTGCCGGACGGGCGCTACGTGCTGGGGCCCGCCGTGTTCCAGCTCGGGATGATGTATCGCGAGTCGTTCCAGCTGCGCGAGTACGTGATGCCGATCCTGTCGAAGCTGTCGGCGGAAACCGGCGAGACGGCCGCGTTCTACGTGCGCGAAGGCGACCAGCGCGTGTGCCTGTTCCGCATCCAGGCGCAGCGCTCGGTGCGCACGCATCTGCGCGAGGGCGACCGCTTCCCGCTCGACGTCGGCGCGGCCGGGCGCGTACTGCTCGCGTTCAGCGGCACGCGCGGCGGCGACTACGAGAAGACGGCCGGGCAGGGCTACGCGGTGTCGATCGCCGAGCGCGACCCGGAAAGCGCGGCGATCGCGTGCCCGGCGTTCGGCGTCGGCCGCGTGCTGAGCGGCGCGATCTCGCTCGGCGTGCCGCGCTATCGCTTCAACAAGAAGGTGCTGGCCGATTACCTGCCGCGCGTGCAGGCGGCCGCCGCCGAGCTGACGCATGCGCTGGGCGGCGATCTGCCCGCCGCGAGCGCGGCGTTCCGCGCGGCCGACCAGCTCGGCGTGCTGCTCGAGTAGCGTCGTGCGCGACCGAGCGCGCGCACTTCGAAGTCCGCATCGAACGACGCACACACCAACCAGGAGACAAGCATGTTCGTTCCCGACCCGCAGGCCGCTCACGCGGCCGGCGCGCGCCGTCGCGCGTCCACCGGCCCGATCCATCCGAAACCGTTCGACGCCGGCGCGCAGGGGCCGCTCGCGGGCGTGCGCGTCGTCGACCTGTCGCGCCTGATGGCAGGCAACATGCTGAGCGTGCAGCTCGCCGATTTCGGCGCGGACGTCGTGAAGGTCGAGAGCGAGCGCGGCGATACGCTGCGCGCGGTCGGCGCGGGCGGGATCAGCACGAACTGGAAGGTGTACGGGCGCAACAAGCGCAGCGTATGCGTCGACCTGCGCGCGCCCGAGGGGATCGACATCGTCCGCCGGCTGGTGCGCGACGCGGACGTGTTCGTCGAGAGCTTCAAGCCCGGTGTCGCCGAGAAGATGGGGCTCGGCCCGGACGACCTGCTCGCGATCCGTCCCGAGCTGGTGATCGCGCGGATCTCCGGCTGGGGGCAGACGGGGCCGTACCGCCACAAGCCGGGCTTCGGCACGCTCGCGGAAGGGTATGCGGGATTCGCGGCGATCAACGGCTTCGCCGATCGCGAGCCGGTGCTGCCGCCGATGTTCCTCGGCGACATGACGGCCGGGCTGTCCGGCGCGATCGCCGTGCTGGTCGCGCTGCATGCGCGCGACGCGCACGGCGCGGCGGGGCAGGTGATCGACGTGTCGCTGTTCGAGCCGCTGCTGTCGATCCTCGGGCCGGCCGCCGCGAACTACGTGATGACCGGCGAGATCAAGGCGCGCACCGGCAGCCGCTCGTCGAACACCGCGCCGCGCAACGCGTATCGCACCGGCGACGGCAAGTGGCTGTGCCTGTCGAGCTCGACGCAGGCGATGGCCGAGCGGCTGTTCCGCGCGATCGGCCGCGCGGACCTGATCGACGATCCGCGCTACGCGACCAACGTGCAGCGCGTGCAGCACGCGGAGGCGCTCGATGCGATCGTCGGCGAATTCATCGCCGCGCGCGATCTCGACGCCAATCTCGCGTTCTTCGAGGAAGCCGGCGTGACGGTCGGGCCGATCCAGGACATCGCGCAGATCGTTGAGGATCACTACGTGATCGAGCGCGAGGCGCTCGTCGAGCTGCCGGACGACGACGTCGGCAGCCTGCCGATGCACAACATCACGCCGCGCCTGTCGGCCACGCCCGGCACGTTCCGCCGGCCGGCGCCCGCGCTCGGCGAGAACAATCGCGAGATTCTGCTGCCGCTGCTCGGCGAACGCGAATACGAGCGGCTCGCCGGGCTGGGCGTGATCCGCACGCGCTAGGCGCGACGTGCGACGCGGCCGCGAAGGACGGCCGCCGCACCCTGGACATTGCATGGAGGAGACACCATGAAGCCACGCTGGACCCATCGGCCGCCCGGTTCGAACTGGGGGGATTTTGGCCCGGACGATCAGAAAGGGCGCTTGAACTGGCTGACGGCCGACGCGGTGCTGCGCGGCGTCGCGGAGGTGCGCGAAGGCCGCGTGTTTTCGCTGAGCCTGCCGCTCGACGTGCCGCGCGGCGGCGGGCTGAACGCGCGGCGCCGGCCGCCGGCGATCATGCCGGCGCTGCTCGGCGACCAGCCGTACTTCGGCTATCGCGCGGACGAACAGGTTGCGAACGCAACCGACGTGGTTTGCGACGATTCGTTCTGCATGCACTCGCAGTTCTCGACGCAATGGGATGCGCTGTCGCACGTCGGCTCGCTGTTCGATCCGGCGGGCGACGGCGAGCGAGCCCGCGTGTTCTACAACGGCTACCGGATGGACGAGCACATCCAGGTGCCCGAAGCGGGCGCGCCGCGCGGCGGCGCGCGCGCGCTCGGCATCGAGGTGATGGCGCAAACCGGCGTGCAGGGGCGCGGCGTGCTGGTCGACCTGCGCCGCCACTTCGGCGACGAGCGGCGCAAGATCGGCTACGCGGAATGGATGGCGGTGCTGCGCGAGGACGACGTGGTCGTCGAGCGCGGCGACATCGTGTGCGTGCATACGGGCTTCGCCGATCGCCTGCTCGACGCCGACGCGCGCGGCGAGCAGGCCGCGCCGGACGTGTGCTGCGTGCTGGACGGCAACGACCCGCGCCTGCTCGAATGGATCGACGCATCGGGGCTCGCCGCGCTCGCAGCGGACAACCACGCGGTCGAGGAGCGCCCGCGCCATGCGTCGGCGCGCGAGCGGCCCGGCGCGCTGATGCCGCTGCACGAGCTGTGCCTGTTCAAGCTCGGCATTCATCTCGGCGAGCTGTGGCACCTGACGCCGCTCGCCGACTGGTTGCGCGCGCACCGGCGCAACCGCTTCCTGCTGACCGCACCGCCGCTGCACCTGCGCGGGCTTGTCGGGTCGCCGGTCAATCCGGTCGCCACCGTATGAACGCCGGCGCCGCGCGCACCCCGCGCCGGCGCTCGGTCCGCCGCTTCGCGCAGGTCGCGCGGGCGGATCATCGAGGAGTCGCCATGTCCCATTCCCATGCGGCGTCGATTGCCGCGCGCATCGACCGCCTGCCCGCAACGGCCAGCATCTGGATGCTCGTGCTGTTCCTGAGCGTCGGCGGGTTTTTCGAGGTTTACGACCTGTTCCAGATGACCTACCTGCCGCCGGGGCTGATCCGCGACGGCATCTTTCACGCGGGCTCGCACGGCGTGCTCGGCATGTCGGACCAGGGCGCGCTCGGCGCGGCGACGTTCGCCGGGCTGTTCGTCGGCGAGATGTTCGTGTCGCGCCTCGCGGACCGCTTCGGGCGGCGCGCGCTGTTCACCGGCGCGCTGCTGCTCTACACGGCGGGGAGCCTTGCGATGTGCGTGCAGACCCACGCGCTCGGCATTCTCGTGTGCCGCTTCATCGCGGGCTGCGGCATCGGCGCGGAGCTGATCACGATCGGCGCGTTCCTGACCGAGCTGGTGCCGAAGGCCGTGCGCGGCCGTGCGTTCGCGCTGTGCTTCGCGGTCGGCTATCTCGCGATGCCGGTGCTCGCGCTGGTGTCGTGGCTGTGGGTGCCGCACGATCCGCTGGGCATGTCCGGGTGGCGCTGGGTCGTGCTGCTCGGCGGCAGCGGCGCGGTCGTCGTCTGGTGGCTGCAGTCGCGGCTGCCGGAGTCGCCGCGCTGGCTCGCCCGCACCGGCCGCGAGGCCGAGGCCGAAGCCGTGCTGCAGCGGCTCGAGCAGGCGGTCGAGCGGGAATCCGGCCGGCCGCTGCCCGCGGTCCGGATGCCAGCCGTCGCAACACCGGCCGCGCGGCGCGCGCCGTCGATGTGGGATACGCAGCATCGCGGCCGCACGGCGATGTTGATCGTGTTCAACGCATTCCTGAGCATCGGCTTCTTCGGCTTCAGCCAGTGGCTGCCGACGCTGCTCGCCGCGCAGGGCGCGACCGTCACGAAGAGCCTCTGGTATGCGTTCGTGATCGCGTTCGCGTATCCGGTGTCGCCGTTCGTCGCCGGCCTGCTCGCCGACCGGATCGAGCGCAAGTGGCTGATCGTCGCGTCGGCGTTCGGCGTTGCGCTGTTCGGCACCGCGTTTGCGATGTCGGCGCAGGCGCCGTTCGTGATCGCGTTCGGCCTGCTCGTCACGCTGTCCAACACGGTACTCGCGAGCAACGGCACCGCGTATCAGTCGGAAGTGTTTCCGACCGAGATCCGCGGGCGCGCGCTCGGTTTCGTGCATTCGATCGGCCGCCTGACGGGAATCGCGAGCAGTTTCATCGTCGCGCTGCTGCTCGAACGCGCCGGGGTGTCCGCGGTGTTCGTGCTGATCGGCGGCAGCATGCTGATCGTGATGGTGTCGATAGGGGTGTTCGGGCCGTACACCAACAACCGGGCGCTGGACGAGATCACGGACAGCAGCGAGGACGGCGCCGAGAACACGGCGGCGGTGCGCGGGCTCGCCGCATTGCCGACCCGGCATGTCGATGAGCGGCGTAAAGGAGCCGGGGATGGGGCGGTGTAACGGGGGTGACTTCAGAAAACGGAAAATACTGCACGCTAAGGCCTGTCGGGTTGTGCTGCACGGCCTTGCAGAGAGCTTGTGCCGACGGAGCCCCGGCACGGAATCGGATTCTCGCTGCCGACAGCCGGATGTGCATCGCCTCCCAGAAACAGCAAGGGCCGCTGTCGCGGCCTCTGCTTCAATCCGGCTTCGGCCGATAACCTGGGTCTTTGTTGGCCTCTTTGCGAACACCAGTTCCAAGATACCGGTGCCAGTTCTTGCCGCTCGCTAGCGCAGCATCCGTCCAGTAGTAGTTAGCGGAAATCCGCCCGCTATTGCCCTCGACGTTAACTACACCTTTATGCGAATGCCTGCGCAACAGCTTGTTAAGTTCGCGATTGACCCATTTTTCTGTATCCGACGTATCGGCGGCGTACCATGTCGCTCCAATAGCGTGATCGTCTTCGCCACCGAACCGCACATTCACAAAGGCAACGCGTAACGCACGCGTAACGTCCGGCTGCTTTGGCCCGACGATTCTTGAATCATCAGACCGATGACCAATCAGTAAAGCCATTGCGCGCAGTCCGCTATCACTCCACGCATTAGCATTGATCCGCTCAACATGCACAAACGGATGGTCATAGCTTTCGGAGCGATACAGCGCCAGCCCTGTTCTTTCGAGTTTATCGCTATTACGGACCTTCGGCCTCGTCCCATTGCGCTAGAAGGTCGGCAGGGATTGCCTTGACCGCTTCCGCGTAGCGCTTACCGACAAACTGCTCGGCGCGCTTGAGCAATACCGGAACCGGGCTGCTGGGCTCATGTGTCTCGAACCAGTGACGTGCCGCACTGATCAATGCCAGCGCCGCTTGTCGGTCGGCGGGCGCGCCATCCGTGCGCGCCGCGGTGGATGGCGGGTCGGCAGTGGCGAGCCGCTCGCCGCTGTGTCGCACCGGCGGGGATTCGGTCGCATGCGTTCCTTCTGTCATGCTGCCATCGTGATCGGCGGCGTCGAAGTGAGATGTGTCAGCCGGTGCGGATTCGATGTGTTGGTCGCCGTGCTGCAGCAACTGGAGGAGGCGGATCAGGGACGAGAAGTCGGGCAGGTACGACTCCAGATGGGCGGCGCACCACATGTTGATCGCAGCGAGGTTCGAGATCGTCTCGTCAAAGGCGGCCATGGTCGCCGGCTGCTGCAGACGTAGATCCTGCAACTGCTGCTCGACCGAGTCGGGTGCGATGGCGTCGGCCGGGCGTGGATGCGCGAAGGCGCGCTCGACATCCCGCACCTGCAGCCGCGTGGCGGTCGACTTCATCAGCACGATTTCCCGCACGTCGGCTAGCAGCCCATCGGGGTCCGCAAGCCCCTGCAACGCATTCATCCGCATGTCCAGCGCGGCCTCGCGATCATTGTCAACGCCTGCCTGTGGATGGATGTTGTCCGGAAACGTCTGCAGCCATGTCGCGAGCAGTCCCGTACCTTCCGCGAGTCCGACCGCACCGCCCAAGCGGGTGCGGCAACGCGTGTAGAGCGCTGCCACACGCATGTCCTTCGTGCGCAGCATCAGGCGCCGGCAGTCGCGTTCGATCTCGCTCCAGTTGAGCGGATCGGGCCCACCGACGAATGCGCCGTATTGCACGTCCTGCCTGGGTGCCGCGCCCGCGAAGAGGACCACGAAATCGTGGTCGTATTCGAGATCCGGGCCGCAAGGCGCGCCGTCGCTCACGGGTGTGAGCCAGTCGAAGTGCGACGCGCCCGTGACAGGCGCGTGGCCGGGTTTGCCGTGCGTGGCGGATTGCTTCTTGCTCATGTTCAATTTTTGGAGTCAGTGGCACTGCGATCGAAATGGCGCACGTAACGCTCGGGCTCGAAACGCATGCCGGTAATGGGTTTATGCGGGTCCGGACGTCCCAGCCATCCGGACCAGCCCATGCGCTGCCGGCCACCCATCACTGCCGGTGGCGCACTCTCAGGCTTGATGCGCAGCTCGAGCTCCCATTCCAGCTCGTATCCCACGAATGCTCGGACCCATTCGACAAGCCGCGGCAGATCCTCTCCCTGGGGCGTAAAGCGCAGATAGGCGTCAAGATCGACTGGCCCAATGACGATCCGAAACCGATGCTGACGATCCGGGGCGACGCGGCCGAGCATCGCGCCTTGTCCCATCGTCGCCGCCGCGCCAGGACGTCCCATGCGGCCACGGTCGGCTGCATCGATTTCGATCCAGTGAAACACGTGCTCCTCGATCGCGACCGGCACGCCAAAGTAGCGTTCGAGCGTTGCGCGCAAACCGTCCGGATTGCGCGACTCGCGCACGAGGTGCGGCGCCGCGGCCAGACGCGCGTGTGACGGAAGGGGGCGCCGGCGACACTCACCAACGTCCTGTCCGGTGAGGCTTGCAACGTAAAACGAAAAGTGCTCTTCGTCTGGTCGGTCAAGTCCGGCGGCCGACTGGGCCGACGCCCATGCGCGATAGAACAGCGTGAAGAAGCGGTGATGGAAGATGTCGAAAAAATCGACCGTCGTCATGTCCCGCCGACTGTCTTCACGATCCTTCGCGATCTCGGTGACGTGGATCGGCAGTGGACCATTGGGGCCGAGCATGCCGAGACCGAACAGGCGCACTTTCAGTCGCCCGTCGGCTTCTTGTGCACTCGCGACTTCACGCGGTGCAAAGGCAAGGCTCGGCTGCTGGCCGAGCCGGAACGGCTCGGAGCGCGGCCGGCGTGCGGTGCCGATCGGATCGATCGCCGGGTTCGCGCCGATACGTCGCAATAGAGACAGGAACCCGAAGCGCCACGGTTCGGCCTGCAGCCGTTCGAGCAGCTCAGGCGACAGCGTGCTATCGCGTAGCAGCGCGGGTAGCGTGGCGCGCTTCATCACAGGACTCCACGCGTACCGGTGCGCACGGGCCAGCGCGCAATATAGCCGCGCTGCATCGAATGCAATTCGGTTTGCGTAAAGCTGTTGATCGAGACGTGCCGTGCGAGCCAGTGCTCGAGAATGACCCCAAAGAGATAGGGGCTCACGCCGGAGAAGCCTGTTTCGTCGACCGTCAGCGCGCACTCGATGCCGCGTCCAAACGTCATTGGGCCGGCCCCCGGAAGTTTGCGCGTCACCGGGCGCGTCTTTACGCCGACGAGGCTTTCCACTTGCCGGCCTTGTCCGGAGTCGCCGTCCGCAAGGTATAGGCGAAGCAGATCACGCAGACCCTGACCACCTTCACGGTGATCAAGATCGTCGAGCGGCAGGTAGTTGAAATTGAGTTGGCGGATCAGACGCCAGGCCATCTCGCGCTCGGCACACGGCGGCAACGGCGGACTCGGTGCTCGGATAAGGCCAATGCTCTCGACCGGGGCGGACTCGGCGGTCTCCAGGTCGTGTACCCCATCGCGCGGCACGAGCGTGGCGAGATCGCGGTTAGTCAGGAGCGCGTCGACCGACAAAAAGCGGATGTTCTCGTTATAGGGCGCCTCGTTCTGGTCGACAAGCGAGAGAAATACCTCGGTGCCGACGTAGGGCGTGCGCGTACCGTAGCGGCGCGCCGAATCGGACACGAGCCTTCGTTCGCGACGGGTCGAAAAGTAGCGCCCGTGGTTGCCTTCATCGTTGTTCAGCGTCTGGTAGAGCGGACGGAACTCGAGCTCGGCGGACGTCGCGGCCACGCGGCCGTACACGGTCTCCACCGAGAACACCTCGTAGTCGAGGGGCGCAAGCCGCGCCGGCACCAGATGAAACTCGGTTTCGCGCGGCGAGAGCTCGATCCGGTCGGTATGCTTGCTGAAGAGATTGATGACGGGTGTGCAGAACAAGGCGAAGCGTGATGCGTCGACGAGGTTGGCGAGCTCGGCCGGTGCGCGGTCGAGCAGCACGACGATCTCCACCTCGCGACCATCCACCCTCGAAAAGCCCTCGGCCAGTCCGGTCAGCGCGAAGAACCAGAACCGTGCAGGGCACGCGAAGTACTCGTGCAGCAGGTTGTGCCCGTGAAATTTCGTCCACGTCAGCGGCAAGAGGTTCTGATCGGTGCGCAGGCCTTCGTGCTCCACCGCGTTTTGGGTGACCGCCGCGGGCGGACGGCCCGGTGCGCCGAACTCCCCGGGCGCGCCAATCACGGAGGCGATTGCGCCGACATGCAGCAGCTCGAACAGGTGGGAAGCGACCTGCTCATCACCGGCCAGATAGACCGGGAGCCGGTCGAGTCCCTGCAGATCAGCGATCCGGACGTCACCCGTCGTCGCCAGCCGGAGTCGCAAGGCGCCGCGCACCTGTGTATCGGGCGGGACGTACCGCGCGAGTCCCGGAATGTCCGGAGGGATACCGGTCAGACGCGCTTCGGTGATCGTGAGCGGCCACAGCGTCACGTCCTGTCCGCTCGTGAACTGGCACGCCGTTCTCTCTCCGTCGGGAATGCGTGCGGTGAACGAAGTGCCGCGCGCAATGCGATACCCTTTGGCGAGGTTACCTTCGGTCCGGCCGGGATACAGGCGCGCAACGGCAATCGACGGTGTGGGCGCAACGTAGTTCGGGTAGATCACCTCGAGCAGTCGCTCGGTAAAGCGCGGAAACTCCGCGTCGAGCTTGATCTGCATGCGTGCAGCCATGAAGCTGAACGACTCGATCAGGCGCTCGACGTAGGGATCGGCCACTTCGCCGGCCTGCATGCCCAGGCGCCGCGCGATCTTCGGGTGAGCATGCGCGAATTCAGCGGCGAGCTCGCGCATGTAGATGAGTTCTTGGTTGTAGTAGTCGAGCAGTCGCGGGTCCATCGGAGTGTTCTCGTTGTTGTCGTTGTGCCGCGCCGCGCTCAGCTGGTGCGCATGCCGGTGATTCGAATCTCGCTCGTTTCGAGATCCAGCGAGCTTTGCACCATGAATTCGAGCGGATACGGATCCATGTGAATCAGCCCGCGAACTTCGAATGCGAGGACGTTGTGATGTTCGCCGGCGGCGTCATTGCCGGGGCGAGGGGACACCACAAGGGAATCAGGAATCAACCGTGGCTCGAAATCCGTGATGGCCTGCCGGATCATGCGCTCGACGTCGTTCCACTGGCGCGACGCGATAAAGGCTCCCGCGAGCGGCGGCACGCCAAAGTTCACGGTCGAGGCCGCCGCATGCGGATGGCGTGCGCGATCGATCTGGTCCTCGATGCTCGTCGTGTTGAGCAGATAGGCGAGGTCTCGCTGCACAATGTCCCGCATCTGTTTGCGCGTGACCGTGTATTCCTCTGGCGCTTCGACCTGCCGATGCGGTGCGTCGTCGCGCAGCCGGTCGAGCAGGGTGGGCATCAGGTGCGCGTTGACCCGCCGAGGTGTCCGGACCGCGATCGCATCCATCGTCGAGAGCTTTTTGCGCTCAGTCATCGACGCGCTCGCCAATGGTCGCGCCGTCAGCAATACGCGAGCCGAACTCGGTGTTCGCCAGCTCGAACAGACTGAAGTCGCCTTGATCCGTTGTCCAGGTCTTTTGCCCAAGTGCAGTGATGCCGGTTCGCCCGTTCTCCAGCCAGACCGTTTCGCGCCCAAGGCGCATGGCGTCGTCCCCCGTTTCGGAACCCGGATACCGTGCCGGCATGAAGCCGTGGACGAGCGCGCCGTCGACGAGCGTGAGCGTACAGGGTGCCCACACCAAGTCGACAAGCTTTGCCGGTGGCGACACGCGCCATGCTGCGAGATCGCTGAACGGTACCCATCGGTAGTGTCCGGCGGTGATGACTTCGCAGACGGGACCGAAACCGGAATCGCTATCGACAATCCAGGCGGCCTTTCCTTGAGGAATCCTGACCGAGACGCGCGGTGCGGCGTCGAGCGCGGTCTCGCGCGCGTCGTCGGCTAGTTCAATCTGTCCGCCGGTATTCAAGTGGAGCGCATTCAGTAACCCATCGACCCACGCTGGCGGCTCGAGCACAAAGCCCGGGCGCTCGCTTCCCTCGACTACGAGCTTTCGCCAGCGCTCGGCCCGGATCAAGTCGCGATAAACCTGCGCGGTTGACGCCTGGCCGGGCTCGAGCTTCGCCCACGTCTGCAATTGCTGGATCGCGCGCGCCCACTCACCGATGACGCACAACAGCTGAAACAGCGCCCAACGATGGGAGGCGGTGGTCGGCTGAGCCCGCAGGCGTGCCGAGACGCGCTCGATTTGCTCGCAGAGGGGAGCGTCACCCAAACGATGGGTGTAGGGCGTGTCGGAGGCGGTGAGCCGGGTCATCATTCGTCCTTGCGTGAGGGGGCGGATAGCGGACTGTCCACGGTCAGCGCGTGGTGTTCGCGCCGGGTGAGCGCGGGCGGTAGAGCTGGCCCACGCCGTGCGGCCGCTGCTTGATATTCGGGCGGGGCAAAGAGCCGCAGGATTTCCGGAATGGGTTCATCGTCGAGCGCGGTCTCGGCGTGCCCATCCAGTCGCTCGAACACGTCCTCTAGCGTGCGATTGCCAAACAGCAACGTTTCGATCGAATCGGAACCTCCGAGGTTGCCATGCGCGTGAAGGACGTCATGCGGGTCCGGGCTGGCGGTATGCGCGGCGGGTTCATCTGCCATATGCGCCCACTCGGTGCTGACCGCCGCATGGGGATCGGTCAGCGCGCGCCAATATTGGGCGTGCAATGTCTCAACCAGGGCGTCGGGACTGTCAGCGGCGGCAGTGGGCGCGCGAGCCGAAGTGCGCATATGCGCCGAGGCACTGTCGATGCCCCCGATGCCGAGTTGTTCAAGTACGTCGTCGCTGGTGCGCAGATCTCCGCCCATTTCGTCTGCCGCAAGGCCGGAGTCGATCACGTCGGGACTGTGCGAGGCCAGCCCGTCGCCAAGCACGGGCTCGGTCTGCGAGAGGTTCGGTTGACGGCGCCAGGGTAGGCGAAGGGAGCGCATCTTGGTGTCCGATGACGAGAGTTCCGCATTTTAAACACGAGTGCCGGTGGCTCGTCCATCGCGGCATCGATAATCCAGATGTCGAGTGGGGTGGTAAGCGGTTTTAAGGGTTGGTAAATAAATGTCAGAGACTGTCAATTGTTAAGATGGAGGTTGTTGAAAATCAACGTGTTACGAAAATATGTGAAAATGTTTAAACATATAATTCTAAAATTATCTCGAAAAACAAAGACTTGGATTATCTCCAATCTCATCATGACTCGTCGGCGTGGCCCGGCTAGGCGTGCGGGATTGCGATTTAGGCAGGAAGGAGAGTGAGCGGATTGGCCGCGATTCTTTCTTAATGCTACTGATGTCGAGAATGCGTTGACGCCGTTTCGATTTCATGCGGATAATGCAGCACTGATCCGAGTAGGCCGTTTGACTCGGATCGGAGAGAGAGCGATATGTCGAGTGTTTTCGGTTCCATCAGGTAAGGCTTCTGCATAGTAGTCCTGATAGGTCTGACGGGGTGCTCGGGGCATCGTAGCCAACAAAAAAGACCATCATGACCATTTCACGGCAAGCACTGTTCGGTAAGCTCGGGGTCCAGCTTTACCGTGGCATCGAATCCGCAACGAACTTCTGCAAGTTGCGCGGAAACCCGTTCGTTGAGCTCATCCACTGGCTGCACCAGCTACTGCAGCAGCCGGATGGCGACCTCCACCGGATCGTGCGCCACGCGGGCATCGACCGGGATGCGCTTGAGCGCGATTTCGCGCGGGCACTGGCCGCATTGCCCGCCGGCGCAAGCTCGATCAGCGATTTTTCATGGCATATCGAAACGGCGATCGAGCGCGCTTGGGTGCTTGCGACGCTCGAATACGATGACCGCCGTGTGCGCGGCGGGTGGTTGATTGCGGCCCTCGTGTCCACACCCGACCTGCGGCGTGTGCTGCTTTCCATCTCTCCCGCGTTCGGCAAGATCCCGGTCGACGCGCTTGACGGCGTGCTGCCTGCGTGGATCGCCGGCTCACCGGAAGCGGCCGACGCGCCTTACGACCATAGCGATTTGTCGCCCGCCACGCCGGGTGAGGCGTCTGGTGCGATGCCGGGCGCGCAAAAAAACGGATCACTCGAGCAGTACTGCACGGATCTGACGGCGCGCGCTCGAGCGGGCGAGATCGATCCGGTCATCGGCCGCGAACTCGAGATCCGCACGATGATCGATGTGCTGCTGCGCCGCCGGCAGAACAATCCGCTGCTGACCGGTGAGGCGGGTGTTGGCAAGACGGCAGTGGTAGAGGGCCTTGCCCGGGCGATCGCGTCGGGCAACGTGCCGCCGAACCTCGCTGACGTGCGCCTGCTGAGCCTCGACGTTGGTGCGCTGCTCGCCGGCGCCAGCATGAAGGGGGAATTCGAGGCCCGCTTGAAGGGGCTGCTCGAAGCGGCTGCCAAGTCGCCATTGCCGGTGATCCTGTTCATAGACGAGATTCACACGCTGATCGGTGCGGGTGGTCAGGCCGGCACGGGCGACGCCGCCAACCTGCTGAAGCCGGCCTTGGCGCGCGGCACGATCCGCACGATCGGCGCGACTACATGGGCCGAGTACAAGCGGCATATCGAGAAAGACCCCGCATTAACCCGGCGCTTTCAGGTACTGCAGGTCGCGGAGCCGTCCGAGGCCGCCGCCATCGATATGGTCCGGGGGCTCGTGCAAACGTTTTCGACGCATCACGGTGTGTTGGTACGTGATGAGGCGATCCGCGGCGCCGTGACGTTGTCGCATCGCTACATTCCGGCGCGCCAGTTGCCGGACAAGGCGATCAGCCTGCTCGATACCGCCTGCGCGCGGGTGGCGCTGTCGCAACACGCGACCCCGCGCGAGCTCGACGACGTGCGTCAGCGGCTCGCTGCCGCGCGGACTGAAGAGGCGCTGCTCGTGCAGGAGGCACGTATCGGTCTCGAGGCTGACACAGCGTTGGCCAGCGTACGCGTGCGTATCGACACGCTGGCGACGGACGAGGCCGCGGTCGAAATGCGTTGGCGTGAGCAAGCCACGGCCGCGCAAGCGCTGCTTGCCGCGCGTGAGAGCACTGCGGGAGAGCCCGACGATTTACCGATGCGACTTGAGCGGCTCCGCGAGCTTGAGCGCACGCTGGCTAACCTGCAGGGCGATGCGCCGCTCGTGTTTCCGGAGGTCGACGAGGCGATCGTGGCAGAGATCGTGTCGGATTGGACCGGCATTCCCGTCGGTCGCATGGTCACGGACGAGGTCGCGGCCGTGCGCCGGCTGCCCGAAACGCTGGAAGCCCGTGTGATCGGCCAGCCCGATGCGCTGCGCTTGATCGGCGAGCGCGTGCAGACCGCGCGTGCCGGCCTGACCGACCCGAAGAAGCCGCTCGGCGTGTTTCTGCTCGCCGGGCCGTCCGGCGTCGGCAAGACCGAAACGGCGCTGGCGCTCGCGGAGGCGTTGTACGGCGGCGAGCAAAACCTGATCACGATCAACATGAGCGAGTATCAGGAAGCCCACACCGTATCGGGCCTGAAGGGCGCTCCGCCGGGATACGTCGGTTACGGCGAGGGCGGGGTGCTGACCGAAGCCGTGCGCCGCCGTCCGTACTCGGTCGTCCTTCTCGACGAGGTTGAGAAGGCCCATCGCGACGTCCATGAAATGTTCTTCCAGGTGTTCGACAAGGGCTATATGGAAGACGGCGACGGTCGCCACATCGATTTCCGCAACACCACCATCCTGCTGACCAGCAATGTCGGCTCCGACCTGACTGCGAGCCTGTGCGCCGATCCGGCGCTCGCGCCGGATATGGACGGGTTGCGGGTCGCACTTGCGCCCGAACTGCTCAAAGCCTTTCCGGCGGCCTTTCTCGGTCGGGTGGCCGTGGTGCCATACCGGCCGCTGGCCGACGATGGGCTCGCCCGCATTGTCCGATTGCATCTGGGCCGCGTCGTGAAGCGCATGGCCGACAGCCACGATATCGCGGTGACCTTCGATGACACGGTGGTCGACTACATCGTCGGCCGCTGTCTCGTACAGGAGACCGGTGCACGCGTTCTGATCGGGTTTATCGAGCAACACATCCTGCCGCGCCTGTCCGCCGTCTGGCTCGACGCCTTCACGTCGAAGGCTGCGATCGCGCGCATTTCGATCGGTGTTGCCGATCCCGCTGCAGCTCCGCTGCGGGCGCTGACGTTCGATGCATTGCCTATCCATTTGGACGCGTCGTTCAGTTGAGCGCCCAGTCCACTTCCCACCGTCCAGGAGAGCCTGTCCATGTCCGCTTCCAGCAGTTCGCAGAAATTCATCGCGCGCAATCGTGCGCCGCGCGTGCAAATCGAGTACGACGTCGAGGTCTACGGCTCGGAGAAGAAGGTTGAGCTGCCGTTCGTGATGGGCGTGCTCGCCGACCTGTCCGGCAAGCATCCGTCCGAGCCGCTGCCGGCCGTGACGGATCGACGATTCTTGGAAATCGACATCGACAATTTCGATGAGCGCATGAAGGCCATCCGACCGCGCGTCGCGTTCGCGGTGCCGAACACCCTGACGGGCGAAGGCCAGATGATGGTCGACATGACCTTCGAGAGCATGGAGGACTTCTCGCCTGCCGCGATCGCACGCAAGGTCGAGCCGCTGCGCCAACTGCTCGAGGCGCGCACGCAACTCGCGAACCTGCAGACCTACATGGACGGCAAGTCGGGCGCCGAAGCGCTCGTTACGCAACTGCTGCAGGATCCGGCGCTGCTCAAGTCGCTGGCCGCGGCACCTAAGCCCGAGCGTCACGACGACGGTGCAGCCGACCACAGCGAAGCGAACTGACCGACGAACCGATCGAGGAAGACCATCATGGCGAAACAGCAAGCACCGGCCGCCCAGGCGCAGGTGGCCACCCAGTCCGATTTTACGCAACTGCTCGAGAAGGAATTCCGTCCGAAGACCGAGCAGGCACGTGAAGCAGTTGAATTTGCGGTTCAGACGCTCGCGGAACAGGCGCTGAGCCAGTCGATCACGATCAGTGACGATGCGTACAAGAGCATTGCGGCCATCATCGCGCAGATCGATCACAAGCTCTCCGAGCAGATCAATCTGATTCTGCATCACGAGGACTACCAGGCGCTGGAGTCGGCATGGCGCGGTCTGAACCATCTTGTCTCGAACACGGAGACCGATGAGCACCTGAAGATCCGTGTTCTGGACGTCTCGAAGACCGAACTGCATCGCACGATGCGCCGGTACAAGGGGCTGGCGTGGGATCAAAGCCCGCTCTTCAAGCAGATCTACGAGCAAGAGTACGGCCAGCTTGGCGGCGAACCGTACGGGTGTCTTGTCGCCGACTACTATTTCGACCATACGCCGCCCGATGTCGACCTGCTGGGCTCGATCGCGAAGGTCGCCGCGGCGTCGCATACGCCGTTCATCACGGGTGCGGCGCCGTCCGTGCTGCAGATGGAGTCGTGGCAGGAGTTGGCGAACCCGCGCGACCTGACGAAGATCTTCACGCAGAACCTCGAATATGCCGCGTGGAATTCGCTGCGTAACACCGAGGATGCGCGTTACGTCGGTCTCGCGATGCCGCGGTTCCTCGCGCGTCTGCCCTATGGGGCGAAGACCAATCCGGTTGACGAGTTCGATTTCGAAGAAGACACGAACGGCGCGAACCATAGCCGCTACGGTTGGGCGAACGCAGCGTACGCGATGGGCGTCAACATCAACCGCTCGTTCAAGCAGTACGGCTGGTGCTCGTTGATCCGCGGCGTCGAGTCCGGCGGCACGGTCGAGAACCTGCCGTGTCATACGTTCCCGACCGACGACGGCGGCGTCGACATGAAGTGCCCGACCGAGATCGCCATCTCGGATCGCCGCGAGGCCGAACTGTCGAAGAACGGTTTCATTCCGCTCGTGCATCGCAAGAACACCGACCACGCAACCTTCATTGGTGCGCAGTCGCTGCAAAAGCCGGCCGAGTATCACGACGCGGATGCGACCGCCAACGCGAACCTCTCCGCCCGTCTGCCATACCTGTTCGCGTGCTCGCGTTTCGCGCACTACCTGAAGTGCATCGTGCGCGACAAGATCGGCGCGTTCAAGGAACGTGAGGATATGCAGCGCTGGCTCAACGAATGGGTCATGCACTACGTCGATGCCGATCCCGTCAACTCGTCGCAGGACACCAAGGCCCGCAGGCCGCTTGCAGCTGCCGAGGTGCTCGTCGAGGATGTCGAAGGCAATCCGGGCTACTACCAGGCGAAATTCTTCCTGCGTCCGCACTTTCAGCTCGAAGGGCTGACGGTTTCGCTGCGGCTTGTGACCAAGCTGCCTTCGATCAAGGAAGCGGCTTAATTCTGAAGGTTGGCCCTCTTTGGCCGGACGTTAAACCATCTTCTCTCGTGGTGTCCGGCCTTTTTTACTCACTGAAGGAGCATTGGCATGGCACAAGACATTTTCCTGAAGATCGATGGCATCAATGGCGAATCGCTCGACGACAAGCACAAGGACGAAATCGAAGTCCTGAGCTGGGACTGGGAAATCCTGCAGGAGTCGACGATGCACGCCGGCAGCGGCGGCGGCGCAGGCAAGGCGACGGTCAAGGATCTGACGTTCGAGCACAACATCGATCGCGCGAGCCCGAACCTGATGAAGTACGCGCTGACGGGCAAGCATATCGACCAGGCCACGCTCGTGATGCGCAAGGCCGGCGGCAACCCGCTCGAGTACCTGAAGCTCACGATGAGCGACGTGATCGTCACGCGCGTGAAGCCGTCGGGCAGCAAGCTGGACGCCGAAAAGAGCCGCGAGACGGTGTCGCTGTCGTTCGCGAAGGTGAAACAGGAGTATGTCGTGCAGAACGCGCAGGGCGGCAGCGGCGGTGCCGTCACGGCCAGCTTCGACATCAAGGGCAACAAGGAAGCGTAAGCAGGCGTCACGCTGCGCGTCGGCACAATTGTCTTGCCGCACGCGCAGCGCCTGCCTGCGTATCTCAAGGTGAATTCTGCATGCGTTCGATTCTGACTGCCGCCTCGCTCGCCAGCTTAACGATTCTCTCGGCCTGCGCGAGCGGCGAGCCGAAGCCCAAGGAACCGATCCGGCTTGAGCTGACCGTCAACGCCCGGGCCGACGTCAACCCGGATGATCGCGGCCGGGCAGCGCCGATAGTCGTACGCCTCTATGAGCTGAAGAACGATAACGCCTTCAAGGCAGCAGATTTCTTTACGTTGCAGACGCAGGACAAGACGGTGCTGGCCGACGATGTCGTCAAGCGTGACGAGCTGCAGTTGCGCCCCGGCGAGCACCAAACGATTGTGCGGCGACCCGCGGCGGACACGACCGCCATTGGCGTGATTGCGGCGTATCGCGACCTGCCGAATTCCGTCTGGCGGACGGTCTACACGATGCCTGCGTCGCCCGATAAGGCGTGGTACCGCATCTCCACGCCGAAGCTGAAACTCACTATCGATCTTGAGGCCAAGGCCGTCACGATCGAGGAAGCCAAGAAATGAATCACGTCGCTCAACGAAACGGACGATACGCATGAGCTGGTACGCCAAGGTCGCCTGGCAGGAAGGGCTGTTTTTCCGTCCGCAACTGTTCCAGCAACAGGATCGCTACTTCGAGAAGTACGCGCACATGCGTGCGGCGCCGCTGTCGCCGTTCTTCTTTGGCTTTGCACACTACGCGCTCGACGTGGAGTCGCTGGCGCTGGGTAAAGTGATCGTCAAGTCCGCCGCTGGCGTGTTCGCCGACGGCTCGCCGTTCGATGCGCCGGGCAACACGCCGTTGCCGCCGCCGCTGACGATCCGGCCGGAGCATCTCGATCAGGTGATCTATCTGGCGGTGCCGGTCCGTCTGCCGAACTGCGAGGAGACGACGTTCGAGAACACGCCGGATTCGCTGGCGCGCTACCTCGTGTTCGATACCGAGTTGCGAGACACGAATTCGATCGGCCTTGCGCCCGAGCCGGTGCAACTGTCGAACCTGCGCTTGCGCCTGATGCCCGAGAAAGAGCTCGGCGATGCGTGGATCGGCCTTGCGCTCACGCGCGTGAAGACCATTCGCGCGGACGACAGCATCGAGCTCGACGACACGCTTGTTCCTCCGGTGTCGGGCTATGGTGCGAGCGGCTTGCTGACCAGCTGGGTCACGAAGATTCACGATCTCGCACGCCTGCGCGCGAATGCGCTCGCGCAACGGCTGGCGGGCACCGACGACACCACGGCGAGCGCCGCGACGGTCACCGACTACCTGCTGCTGCAGATCCTGAACCGGTATGAGCCGCTGCTGCAGCACATGCTGCGCGTGCCGACCACGTCGCCGGCCGACGTCTATGCGCTTTTGATCGGCATGGCAGGCGAGCTGTCGACCCATCTGCGTACGGATACGCGGCGGCCGCTCGACACGCATCCGCCTTATCAGCACACGACGCCGCACCTTTGCCTGAAGCCGATTGTCGACGATACGCATCGACTGCTCAACGCCGTGCTGGTGCGCAGCGCGCAAAGCATTGCACTCGAAGACCGCGGCCACGGCATGCGAAACGCCGTGGTCGATCCGGTCGACATGCAGGGGTTTACCGCCGTCGTGCTGGCCGTGCATGCGGCCATGCCGCCGGACGTACTGCAGCAGCAATTCCTTGCGCAAGCGAAAGCGGGGCCATCCGACAAGCTGCCGAGCCTCGTGCGCAGTCACCTTCCGGGCATTGGCCTGCAGGCGCTACCGGTGCCGCCGCGGCAGATCCCGTTCAATGCGGGCTATATCTATTACGAACTGACTCAGGGCGGACCGCTCTGGGATGAAGTCGTACGCCACGGCGGGCTCGCGTTGCACGTGGCGGGCGATTTCCCGTCGATCAAGCTCGAACTGTGGGGCGTGCGTGCGTAAGCACGAAACGGCAACCATGAATTCACGAAACGCGATCCGCTACGTCTGTCCATGAGCAATTCATCTACCGGTACCGGTGTGTCCGAGGAACGAACAGCGCCTGCATCCGCGCTCCAGCAGTCCGCTTCTTCGAGCGGGACCGTCGTCCCATTTCGGGAGCGGCTCATTGCGGTCGAGCAGGCGTCCAATCCTTTGCGGGAAGCGGCACGGCCGCTCCTGCGCGCGCTCGCGGACATGCCGGACCGTCTCGCCCCCGAGGAGACCTTCGCGCTTCGAGACCTTCTCGAACAGGAGGTGCGCACCTTTCAGAAGCTGTGCGAGCAGGCGAACATTCGCCGCGACCACACGATCGGCGCGCGCTACTGCCTGTGCACGGCGCTCGATGAGGCGGCGACTCAGACCGCATGGGGGAAGGGGGGATCGTCCGGGATCGAATGGATCAGCAACGGCCTCGCCACCACGTTCCATGAGGACCGTCAGGGGGGCGAGAAGGTCTATCTGCTGATCGGCCGACTGCTAGCCGAACCGCGCGAGCATCGCGACTTGCTGGAAGTCATCTACGAGATTCTCAGCTTGGGCTTTGAGGGGCGCTATCGACACGAGGCGAACGGAAAGCGCAAGCACGATGCGATTCGCCAACGGCTCTACAACGAGATCACCTCGCAACGCGGGATCGCACCCACGGCGCTTTCGCCTCACTGGCAGTCGGATGTGAAAGGCAGGCGGATGTCTTTCTATGATTTTCCGGTCTGGATCACCGTCACGTTGCTGTCGGTGATTCTGCTGGGTCTGTTCGGCTGGTTCAAATACGAACTCATGAGCCGCAGTGCCGCCGTGGAAAAGCAGATTGCCGATATCGGCCGGATGACGCCCCCACCCGCACCGCCGCAATTGCATTTGAAGCAGCTGCTCAAGGACGAAATCGCGGCCGGCACTGTCAGCGTCGACGAGGATGCACGTCACAGCGCAGTAACGTTCCGGGGCGATGCAATGTTCCCGCCCGGCGGCGTCACGATCAAGAGTGCGATGGCGCCGCTCATCGCGAAGATCGCGGGAGAAATCGTGAAGGTGCCGGGCAAGGTCACCGTCCTGGGGTATACGGACAACCTGCCGATCCGTAGCCGCCAGTTTCCGTCAAATGAAGCGCTGTCGGAGGAGCGGGCGACGCAGGTGCTGCAGATGCTGCAAGCAGCCGGTGTGCCGGCCAACCGTCTTGAAGCAGTCGGCAAGGGCGACGCCGATCCGATTGGCGATAACCGCACTGCCCAAGGCCGCGCGCAGAACCGGCGCGTCGAGATTGTCGTCGCGCAATAGGCCAGATCCGCTTCCGGAATAGACCATGAAGAAGTTTTTGTCATTTCTCGCATCACGCCAGTTTCTCGCGTTTCTCGCGCTGATCGTTGTCGCGCTGGTGATCTGGTTCGTCGGACCGTTTTTCGCATTCGGTGGACTCAAGCCGCTGGCCGGTGCCGGCATGCGCGTGCTGCTGATTGCCCTGGTGCTCGCGGGCATGTTGCTCTGGCTCGGGGGCTGGTCGACGAGCATCGTGTTCGTCGCGCTGCTGTGTCTGCTGATCTGGTATGCGGCACCCTTGCTGTCGTTTGGCCGCACTTCGCCGTTCAAACCGGTGTCGGCTCGGATCGGCGCGATTGCGCTGGTGGTAGTGGTGTTCGCCCTGTTCTGGATGTTTCGGCTTTGGCAGAAGATGCGCGAGGACGAGGCATTCCTGAAAAAAGTGCTGCGTTTCGGCGGCAAGACAGAGGAATCCCCCGCTGCACCGCGTCTGAAAAAGGTCGAAGCAATCGTCGCGAGCGCACTGGCGCGGCTGAAGTCGATGCGCACAGGTGCGCGAGGACCGGGCAAGTTGTTCCAGGGCAAGCGCTACCTGTACGAATTGCCGTGGTACATCACCCTCGGTTCCCGAGGGACAGGCAAGACGAGCGCGCTGCTCAACGGTGGCTTGGCGTTTCCGATTGCCGAGCAAATGCAGCGGGCGGCCGGGAATTCGGCGGGTGACGCCGCGGCCGTGGACTGGTGGCTGACCAACGACGCGGTGTTGATCGACACGGCCGGCTATTACACGCGCCATGGCACCTCGACGGCAAAGGAAGGTGACGGGCTGGCACCACCGTCGGACCGGCCGACAACGGCCGCATCCGGTGAGGGTAAGGCAAGCAGCGAGGCAACGAACGCCGATGCGTCCGGCGATACCCAGCCGGCGGCCGTCGCAAAGTCGAGCGCCAACATTGTGCCGATTCGTGCCGATTCGACTGAGCAACGCGAGGCGCTGGATCGCGCGGAATGGCTGGGTTTCCTCGGCATGCTGCGCCGCCACCGCCCCCGTGCCCCCATCAATGGCGCGCTGCTGGCGGTCGATCTTGAGTCGCTGGTCGGAGCCGACGAGCAGAAACGCCTCGCGGAGGCGTCGGCGCTGCGTGCGCGACTGGGCGAACTGCGCAGTGAGCTCGGCATCCGTTTCCCGGTCTATGTGCTCGTCACGAAAATGGACCGCCTGCCGGGGTTTGCCGAGTATTTCAGCGGACTGACGGCCGAGAGCCGCGCGCAAGCGTGGGGGTTCACGTTGCCGTACGGCAAGGAAACGGTTGCGAAGGAAGGCTTGCGCGCGCGTTGCCGTGATGAGCTGATGCAGACGGCGGGCCGGCTGTCCGGCATGATTCACACGCGCCTGCAGGATGAGGACGAGACGCACAAGCGGCGGCAGCTCGCCGCGTTGCCGGAGGAGTTCACCGCCCTGGTCGGACCACTCGTCGACCTGATCGACCGTGTGTTTCTCGATTCCCGTTACGACGATACCCAGCTTCATTCGACGCTGCGCGGCGTCTATTTCACGAGCGCGCAGCAAGGCGGCGGCCCGGTCGTTGCCGAGCGCGACACGGTCGTGCAACGCCTTGCGCCGAAGCAAGGGCAGGCAGGTGCCGCCGCAGACAATGAGGGCAACCGGAGCTTCTTCCTGCACGACGTCCTGACCCGGGTCGTGTTTCCGGAATCGCATCTCGTCAGTCCCAACTTGCGCTGGGAATACCGTTATCGGCTGCTGCGTCTGGTTGGCCATGCGCTCGCCTTGCTGCTGTTCGTCTGGCTCGCACTCGGACTGCGCGTGAGCTTTGGCAACAACAGCGACTATCTCGATGTCATCGGCCGCAAGGTCCAGGCATTGGCGGCCCGCGTGACACAGCTGTACAAGGAGCCCAAGCCGGAGGCCGTGCCCGACACGCTGACCGACGCGCGCTATTTGCCGACCTTTCCGAATCTCGACCTGTCCGATCCCGGTAGTGCATGGCGTTATGGCCTCTATACGCCACCGAACATCGTGACGGAGAGCGGCCACACCTACGATGCGCTGGAGGATAACCTGCTGGTGCCGCAGATCGTCCGCCGGATCGAAAACGTGATTTCCAGGGCGATCGCCAGCAAGGATCCGAAGGCCGCTTACGATGCGCTGCGCGTGTACTTGATGCTTTACGACAAGGCGAAATTCAATGCCAACGACGTGAAGACATGGGTGCTCGACGACTGGGCGAAAAACGACAGCGCAGCGATTTTTGGCGGTCGCGCGTCGATGATCGATCACGTGCAGCAGCTCTTTTCGGGCGACCGTGTTGTGAAGTCGCCCCTCATCCGTAACGATGCACTGATCCAGCAGGCACGGGCTTTTCTCGACGGCAGCAACGCGACGGATCGCCTGTATCAGCGCGCGAAGGCCGCGATGCTGAAGGAGGCACCGGACGAGTTCACATTGCTGCGTGCGGTCGGGCCGCAGGCCGGTACCGTGTTCACGCGGGCGAGCGGCCAGCCGCTCTCGCGCGGCGTGCCAGGTCTCTTTTCGTTCGATGGTTACCGGAACCTGTTCGACAAGCGGCTTCCCGAGTTTGTCCAGATCGCGCGCGACGATGATGCTTGGGTGATGGGGCGCTCGTATCTGGGCGAGGCTCAAAAAAAAACGGCTGAGATTGTGAGCACGGTAACCGGCGCGGATGATGCACTGACTGACGCGGTCCGCCGCGAGTATCTGATGGAGTACGCGCAACAATGGGACGCGTTTCTCAACGATATCCGGACGGTGAGCGGCACGAGCCTCGCGTTCAATCTTCAGGTGCTGCGCAGCTTCGCGGCGCCTGACTCGCCGCTCGGCCGACTTGCCCGCGCGGCCGTGCATGAAACGACGCTGACGGCAACGGTCACCGGATCGGACGGGTCTTTTCTCCAGAAGGCGGCCGACCAGCTCAACCAGAAGGCCGACAAGGCGCTTGGCATCCGTGCGTCGGAGCGTGTTGAACGCGAACTCGTCGACAACCATTTCGCCGCGCTGCGCGAGGTCGTGACGGGCAATGCCGATTCTCAGGCCGGCTCCCAAGCGGTGGCCACCCAGGCCGGAAAGACGGGTCTCGACGGCGTGGCGAACTTATTGAACGACTACTACACGGCGCTCACAGTCTCCGACAACGCTTTGTCGAATAACAGCATGCCGCCGGCAAGTGACACGGCCGCGAAGCTCAAGATGACGGCCAACACGATGCCGGCGCCTTTCCGCGCAGTGCTGCTGCAGCTTGCCGCGGACGGTTCGCACGAGGTCAATCACGGGATCGGTCAACTGCTGTCGCGTCAGATGCAGGCGGTCGTCGGTGACACGTGTCGGCTCGCCATCGAAGGAAACTATCCGTTCTCGCCCGACAGCAAGCGCGATGTCAGCATCGACGACTTCACCCGTGTGTTTGCGCAGGGTGGTGTCATTGACGACTTCTTCGCGAAGACGTTGGCGCCGTTCGTCGATACGTCCGCGAAGCCGTGGCGTTATAAGACCCTGGCGGGCGCAACGGAACCCGTCCAGGGGCCGGATCTTGAGTCGTTCGAGCATGCGAAAGCGATCCGCGATGTCTTCTTCAACGACCCCGGCCATAAGCAGCTGACGTGGAAGGCCGATATCCGCATTCCCGAACTGGATCCGACGATCACCAGCCTGTCGCTCGACATCGATGGGCAAACAACGCTCTATCAGCACGGTCCGGTTACGCCGTTTGCGGTGACGTGGCCCGGGCCGCGTGGTGGCGTTCATACGGAAATCACCGCCAATCCTCGCATCCGTCCCGACACGTCGACGAGCGCGGCCGATGGGCCATGGGCGCTGATGCGCTTGCTCCAGAAGGGGCAGGTGATTGAAACCGCCACGCCCGGCCGTACCCGCGTTGCCTTTGATTTTGATGGGCGCAAGGCAGTGCTCGACATTGCGAGTACCGGAAGCGTGGCGAACCCGTTGACGAGCGATGTGCTGAAGACCTTCCGCTGTCCGAGTTCGATGCCGGTGTTCAACCTGTCGGATAGCGGTCCGCCCCCTGGGCTGCCGCGCGGTACGACGCCGGCGAGCCCTGCAAATGTCACTCAATAACGGCGAGGGACAGGCACGGTGACGATTTCGACAGTCGACTCGCGAAACTACGCCGGCGCTCTGGTGTCGCCGCCGCTCAGCGCGCGACTCAAGGCGTCGGTGCAATCGGTCAATCCGTTGCTTGAATCTGCGCGCGTCTTGCTGCTCGCGCTGGCGGATACGCCAGCCGCACTGGAACCCGACGCCGTCTTGCAGCGGCGCAAATGGCTCGAGCAGGAACTGCGGATGTTTTTGCGGGTTTGTCGTGAGCTGCAGTTGCCGTCGGACCAGGTTGTGCGGGCGAGCTACTGCCTGAGCGCCGCGCTTGACGAGGCCGCGATGCAAACCCGCTGGGGCAGAGGCGAGGGGACCGGCGCCGAGTGGCAGGCCAGCAGCCTCGCCGTGGCGATGGGCCATGATCGACAAGGCGGCGATCGCGTCTTCCATGTGATCGACGAGGTGCTGAACGACCCGCGCGGTCAACTCGACCTGCTTGAACTGTTCCAGAACGTCCTCGATCTTGGCTTTCGTGGGCGATACCGCTTTGAGCGCGATGGTGCGCGACGTCTGCTGAACATTCGCGAGCGCGTGCACGGCGTGGCGATGGCAGGAGAACAACGCACGGAACCTGTCGACGCGCCAAATGCAACGGTGGATCGCATTGCCCCCGAACATCGAGGCGGCCAGTCGGTCGCATTGTCGCGACGGGTGGTCGATCCATGGGTACGCCCGGCTCGCGCGCGTCGGTCACGCTGGTGGATTGTCGTCGGTGCCGCGGTAGCGCTGCTGGTGGGTGCGGGAGGCTACGCCGCAGTCAGCGAATGGTTGCACACGGAGCCATCTACGCAGGCGCCGTTATCGATCGATCGGTTGCGGGAGGTGTTGCGCGAGCAACTGCGCGACGAAATCGCCGCCGGGAATGCCGAGCTGATCCAGGACCAGAAGGCCAACGCGCTGACGCTCAGATTCAACGGAATGTACGCGCCAGGCGATGTGACGGCGGCCCCGTGGTGGGCATCCATGATGGCATCGGTCGGACGGGCCATCGCGGCCTCGCCGTCCACGATGCACGTACTCGTCACCGGATACACCGACAACCTGCCGGCGAGATCCGCCCATCAGGGTTCGAATTACGCGCTGTCCAAAGCCCGTGCCGAGCAGGTCGCGCAGATTCTCGCGGCGGCCGGTGTGCCGAAGGACCGCATCAGCGTGGTTGGGCAGAGCGATGCCGATCCGCTGGCCGATAACGTGTCGAAGGAAGGGCGGTCGAGAAACCGTCGCGTCGAAGTGACCGTGTCGAATTGATGCATGTAACTGAATCACCTATTTACACCGGAGCTGGATATGCAGGATGCGCAAGGAAGAAACATGGTGCGTCTGGGCGACGCGACCGATCACGGCGGCAAGGTCGTCGAGGCGACTGACGAGTTGAAGCATCACGGCATCTCTGTCGCGCTGGACCAGCACGGGGTGATGTGTCCGAAATGTGGCGGCATTTTTCCGCTGCTGGCGACGGGCCCGCGCACGCATCGAGGTCGTCTTGTCGGCTACATCGGCGACAAAACGGGCTGTGGCGCGACCGTGATCGGTTCGTGACCGAGGGAGACGCCGCATCATGGTGACATTCGCCCAAGCCCGCACGCTGTCGATTTCGGGCGCGGCGCTGCCCACCTATTCGACCGGCGGGCTGCCGGTGTTCGCGCCGGTGCGGCTGCAGGGTAGCGAGGCGATCGGCCGCCTCGAGGCTTGCCGCTACCTCGTCACGCTGCGTACCGACGACGCGTTCGCGTTCTCGCCGAGCGTCACCGCCAATCTCGACCTGGACAAGCTCGTCGGCACCGAGGTGACGGTGTCGATCCAGCTCGAAGGCAAGGGCCAGTTCGTCCCCGGCCTCGCCGGCAACGCCGGGCTCGGCAACATCGGCGCGGGCACGCGCGAGATCACGGGGCTGGTG
>Ga0207695_10000205_pt1 | contig 162702 bp, 133 predicted proteins | sample KBSC54metaG_FD_184354 | JGI IMG/M metagenome (GOLD analysis project Ga0207695, IMG submission 184354) | Corn rhizosphere microbial communities from Kellogg Biological Station, Michigan, USA - KBS C5-4 metaG (SPAdes) (version 2) | ecosystem: Host-associated > Plants > Roots > Rhizosphere >...
CAGCGCGCGTGCGAAACCGGCCACCGCGCACGCGAGCGCAACCGGCAGGAAACTGCGCGGACGCCATTCGAACAGCAGCAGCTCGACCGCGAGCAGTACGGCGGCGACCGGCGTGCCGAACACGGCCGTCATGCCGGCGGCCGCACCGGCGACGAGCAGCGTCTTGCGCTCGGCCGCGGTCACGTGCACGCACTGCGCGATCAGCGAGCCGAGCGCGCCGCCCGTCATGATGATCGGGCCTTCGGCGCCGAACGGGCCGCCGCTGCCGATCACGACGCCGGACGACAGCGGCTTGAGGATCGCGACCTTCGGCGACATGCGGCTCTTGCCGAACAGGATCGCCTCGATCGCTTCCGGAATGCCGTGGCCGCGAATCTTTTCCGAACCGAAGCGCGCCACCATCCCGACGATCAACCCGCCGATCACCGGCACGACGATCACCCATGCGCCGAGCGCGTTGTTCGCCGGAGAGCGGTCGGCGAACGAGAACTGCTGGAAGAAGAACAGGTTCGTGAACAGGCGGATCAGACTCAACAGCACGAACGCGGCGAGCGTGCTGAGCAGGCCGATCCCGGCGGCAAGCAACGCGATCCTGGGCAGGCGTTCGTTGGTCGAGAAATCGCGTTTGTGCGGTGCGTTCATCGGAGTGGTAAAAGCGAGGGTCAGTAATCGATCTGGGGAACCTGGAACGTGCCCTTGAGCGACTTCAGCTCGGCGCGATGCATCGCCGCGAGGCGGGCGAGCAGCGTCTCGCCGGCTTGTTCGAGATGGACCTCGACTTGCCGGCGGTCGGCTTCGCTCGTCTTGCGCTTCACGAGCCCGAGCGCTTCGCAGCGCGTCACCAGCGCGACGACGCCGTGATGCTGCGCCTGCAGTCGTTCCGCGAGCTCGCCGATGGTTGCCCATTCGCGATGCGGATAACCCTTGATGTGCAGCAGCAGCAGGTATTGCAGCGGCGTCACGCCTTCGCTTTGCGCGGCGCGTTCGGAGAAGCGCTCGAAGCGGCGCATCTGGTAGCGGAACTCGGACAGTTGCTGGAAATCGCTTTTGTTCAGTGCGCGTCTGGTATCGTTCATCGAGGGCGGGCAGTCGGTTTCGGAACCGGAGAATATATCACGACATGATATAAATGGCCGAGCTAAAGCGAAATTAATGCATTCCTCGTTGCGTCGTTGCGTTGCGCTTGCGTCAAGCAGCCTCGAGCATCTGCGTCTGCCGGTAGAGGCCCGTGACGAGATCCGTCTGCGTAATGATCCCGACGAGCCGGCGCGACGCATCGACGACCGGAATATGGTGATGGCCCGAATGCGTGAACAGCGGCACGAGCACGGTGATCGGCATCGTTTCCGGCACGAACGCAACGTCGCGCGTCATCACCGACGCGACGCTCGCGGGCTGGCCGCCGAACGATTGCGGCAGCCGTGCGGACAGGCGTTGCCACAGCGGGGTTGGGCGGCACAACTGGCGCGTGAGGTCGGCGCGCGTGACGATGCCAATCAGGCGGCCCCCGCCGTCGACGACGGGCAGCGCCTTCACGCGGTGACGGTCGAGCAGCGTGAGCGCGGCCTTGACCGACGTCGACGGTGCGACCTCGATTGCGTTCTTCGTCATCAGGTCGGCGCACTTGAGCTGGCCGAACGTGCGCGTATAGGCCTGCATCTCGGTTTCGCGCAGCAGCGTTTCAAGATCGTCCGGATCGACGTCGAGCCATTCGCCGCGACGCTTCAGCACCGCGTCGAGGTCGCCGCGCGTGAAGCCGCCGCGCGCCGGTGCGACGCCGCCTGTCTGCGGTTTCGCTTCGGCGCGCGCGCCGCCATGCGGGTAGCGATGCCCGGTCAGCGCGTGATACGCGAGCGCGGCCGACAGCAGGATCGCCGATTGCAGTGCGATCGGCTCCAGCACGAAACTGAATCCGAGCGAATGGATTGCCGGGCCGCCGACCACGGCCGTGAGCGCGACGGCGCCCGACGGCGGGTGCACGCAGCGCAGCGCGAACATGCCGCCGATCGCGCATGCGATCGCGACCGCGGCGGCCGTAATCGGATCGGCGATCCATTGCGCGCACGCGACCCCGACCGTCGCCGCGACGAGATTGCCGCCGATGATCGACCACGGTTGCGCGAGCGGACTCGCCGGCACCGCGAACAGCAGCACGGCCGATGCCCCCATCGGCGCGACGAGCAGCGGCACGAGGCCCGGTACGCCGGGCAGCCACCGCATCGTGACGCCGACCGTCGCGATGCCGACGAGCGCGCCCGTGCACGAACGCAGTCGCTCGCGCCAGCCGAGCGACATCGGATGGGGAATGAAACTGTGCAGCCATTGGCGCAACGTGCGGCGCGACGAAGATGAGCCTGACGACATGGACGGGTAAGCGGTAAAAATGACAGCGCGGGTATGTGCGGCGACAAGGGCGGAATTGTATCGTGTTGTGATGTAAATTGTCGCGCTCCATCAAGCCGTTACACGCGCACGACGCATGCGCCTTGCATGAACCTTTCATCGGACGAAAGTTTGGGCTGCTGGCAATAGCGCAAATTTGTCTGCGGCGGCGTACAATTCCGGCCACTGAATCCCTGACATACCAGAACCACGTACGCGATGCCCGCTCTCCCGCCTTTCTCCCGGCACGGTGATCATCGATTCGGCATGGTTCGCGGCCGCGCTCCGTTCCCCACCTGACGCGAGCGCCGTCGACGCCTCCCCACTGACTCTCCCCAAGCCAATTCAATGGACATGCTCGAAAACATGCGCCTGTTCGTGCGCGTTGTCGAAGCCGGCAGTTTTACGGCGGTCGCGAAGGAAATCGACGCGACCACCGCGCAGGTGTCGCGCGCGGTATCGAACCTCGAAGCGCACGTACAGACGCGCCTGCTGCATCGCACGACGCGCCATCTCGGCCTTACCGAAAGCGGCGAACGTTATTTCGAGCGCGCGAAATCGATCCTCGCGGAAATCGACTACGCGAACGCGGAGGCGCGTAACGCACTGCTGCGGCCGAGCGGCAAGATGCGCATCCATGCGATGACGGGGCTCGGGCAGAGTCATGTCGTGTCGTCGATCGTCCGCTACCAGGAGGACAACCCCGACGTGTCGGTCGAGTTGACGCTCGCGCAGCGGATGCCGAATCTCGTCGAGGAAGGCTACGACGTGTCGATCGTGACGGCGTCGCAGTTGCCCGATTCGGGTTACGTCGCGCAGACCTGCGGCACGAGTTGCAGCGTGCTCGTCGCGTCGCGCGAATACCTGGTGCGGCACGGCACGCCGCAGTCGCCCGACGATTTGCCGAACCACGTGTGCCTGCGCCTCGATACGCCCGCATCGCCGGCCGGCGAATGGCGGCTCGAGCGCAACGATGGCGAGGAGACTGTCTACGCGCTGCAGCCGGCGCCGTTCCAGGTCAACGTGCCGGACGCGCTGTGCGTTGCGGTGCGCGCCGGGCGCGGGATCGCGTGCGTCGCACTGTATACGGTGCTCGACGACATCCGCGCAGGGCGGCTGATCCGCGTGCTGCCCGCGTACCGGCTGCAGACGGTGAGCGTGTACGCCGTCTACGCGACGCGCCGCTATCTCGACGCGAAGATCCGCACGTTCCTCGATCACCTGCGCACGACGCTCACGCCAGCGCTGGAGAACGACCTGCGCGAACTCGACCGTCTGACGGTCGAGCAGATGCCGGGCGGCCGCAAGCGCGCGTGACGGCGCGGCCCGCCGACCGAACCGCGTGCGCCGTGGCGATGCTCATGCGCCCGGCGGCGTGATGCGAATCCGCTCGAACCCGCCCGCGAGCCACGTATACGCAGCGATGCCGATCACCCGTGCGCGGCGACGAACCGCAATGCGCCGACGAGTCATGAAGGTCTCGGTCGTCGTGCGCGGCGCGGGCCGCGCATCAGGTGCAACCGAGCATGGAAATCGTATCGATATCGGTCTAACCTCGAAAGACCATCGATCGATACAAAATCTGGATGATTGAACTGCACCAGCTTCGCTGCTTCGTCGCGGTGGCCGAGGAGCTTCATTTCGGCCGCGCGGCCAGACGGCTCTTCATGACGCAACCGCCGCTCAGCCGGCAGATCCAGTTGCTCGAGCACGCGCTCGGCATCGCGCTGCTCGAACGCAGCAGCCGGCAGGTGAGCCTGACCGCGGCCGGCGAACGCTTCCTGCGCGACGCGCGGCACATCCTCGAATTCTCCGCGCGGGCCGAGCAGGCCGCGCAGCGCGTCGCGCACGGCGGGGCCGGCCGCATCACGCTCGGCTTCACGGCCGTCAGCGCGTACCGGATGATCCCGATGCTGCTGGCGCACGCCGCGCACGCGCTACCGGACGTCGACGTCGAATTGCGCGAGATGGTGTCGACCGTGCAGATCGACGCGCTCGCGTCGCGGATGCTCGACGCGGGTTTCGTGCGCCAGCGCGCCGCGCGCCAGCCGCTCGAATACCGGCTCGTGCAGCGCGAACCGATGCTGGTCGCGGTCGCGCAAGGCGCGCCGCTCGCCGCGTGCGAGCGCATCGGCCCCGACGATCTCGACCGGCAGCCGTTCATCGCGTATTCGCCGAACGAGGGGAAGTATTTCCACGACATGATCTCCGGCCTGTTCGCGAACGCAGGCAGGCTGCCGAACTACCTGCATTACGTCGGGCAGACGCATACGATCCTCGGCCTCGTGCGTGCGGGGCTCGGCGCGGCGCTCGTACCGGCGTCGGCGCGCGAGCTGCATGTGGACGGCGTGGTGTTCCGGCCGCTTGCGGGCGTCGACGTGGCGGCCGAGTTGTATCTCGCGTGGCGGGCGGACAACGACAACCCGGCGTTGCCCGTGTTCAACGCGATGGTCGAGCGGTTTCTCGCACAGGAGCAGGGCGGCGCGGCGGCATAGCACGTTCGTGCCGTGTCACAAGCTTTCAATCCGGAAGCTTGCGGTGCTGCAATGGCAAGCAATCCTGATCGAGCGCGGCCGGCTGGCGTCGTGCGAATCCTTACCGTCACGAAAGCTGCCTCGATGCCAGCGTTTCAACGGCAGAACCAGGCGGTTTGCTGCACCGCGACAACCGCTTGACGCTGCATGCCGGTCGGCGCACGATACGCCAGTGCATTTGGAGCGGGACGCGCCGGCCGCGCGGTTCCTGCACCCGCGATACGCAAAAAAGAACAACGATGAGCCTTTACGCACTCGTACCGGAATCCCGGCGCCGCTTCTGTCGGCCCGCCGGAACAGCGATTCTCCCGACGCCCGTCGCGTCACGTATCCGTCATCCCGTTTCGTACCGTGCGTCGGTACACTTCCCCGTCCGCGCGCTGGCCGCGTCGATGAGCGGTGCCGGTCCGGCCCGCACCATCGGGCCGCAGCCTGCCGCTCCCGATCTCCGCATCCTGAACGGCGTCTATACCGGCGTCTCGTGACGCCCGCCGGCGGCTGTCCTTGCATTGCGCCGCCGGTTTCCCGATCGTCCGGCGGCACCGGAGTCCGAAGCATTTCGAGTGAGCTTGAAGAAGCAAACGCACGCAGTTCGGTTCGAGATTCAAGGAGAAAAACTCATGTCGCAGCTTTCGAATGAAGCAAACGGCAGTTCGGGGAGTGGCAAGGCAAAACTGATCAAGTGGGCGATCGTCATCGCCGGCGTCGCGATTGCGGCACCGGCCGCGCTATTCGTACTGAAGGGGATGGTCGCGCTGATCACGGCGGCCGTCATCGGCCTCGGCGCGATCTATTTCGCGCCGGTCGTCGCGATGAAGTTCGCGAACCAGAAGGTGAAGATGATCGTCGAGGAGGCGCAGTCGAATCCGATCGAGACGCTGATCAACCAGCTCGCGGAAAAGCGCCAGGCGGCTCAGAAATTCGCGGACAGCATCACCGCGTTCCGCACCGAGGTGAAGAACTTCGAGAACAAGACGGAACTGTTCGAGAAGCAGTATCCGGACGATGCGCCGCGCTTCCGGTCGCAGCTCGACACGATGAAGCAGCTGCTCGCGTTTCGCGAAGGCCGCTACAAGCAGGTGCAGGCCGAGCTGAAGAATTTTGCGACGGCGATCGACCGCGCGAAGGCGATGTGGGACATGTCGCAGGCCGCGCAGCAGATGAACAAGCTCGCGGGCCGGCAGACGGCCGACACGTTCGAGCAGATCAAGACCGACGTGGCCGTCGATTCGGTGATGCGCTCGGTCAACAAGGCGTTCTCCGAAATGGAGACGTCGCTGATGGATAACTCCGAGGTCAAGCAGGCGCAGCAGCAGGCGTTGAACGGCGGCCACGTGCCCGTTCCCGGCCCCGATGCGGCGAATCCCGCTGTGCTGCCGTCGAAACAACAATAACTTCCTGCAGGCACGCAACCATGAAAAAACTTCTCGGCGCAATCGCGTTTCTGGTGGTGCTCGTCGGCGTATGGATCGTGCATCAGGGCGGCCTGTCGACACTGATTCCCGCGCATGACGCGGCCCCGGCCTCGACGTCCGCGCAAAATGGCGACACCGGCCAGCCCGCGCAGCCGTCGCCGTCGGCCAACGTGCTGCCGGCCGGCTTCACGCCGCAGGCCAGCACGCTGAAATCGATTGCCGAAAACGGCATCGTGCGGATCTCGGTGCAGAACCCGAGCGAGCCGTTCTTCGGCGAGGACAAGGGCGCGCCGCACGGCTTCAACGTCGAATTCGCGCGGCTGCTGTTCGCGGATCCGTCGTTCTCGCACGGCGGCAAACCGGTTGCCGTCGATACGCGTCACGAGGTCGACACGTACCCGGGCGTGCCGAAGCAACTGCTCGACACGGACGCGAAGGGCAACCACGTCGTCGACGTGGCGATGGACGGGCTGACGTTCCCGGACAACACGCCGGCCGGCGTCGTCTATTCGGTGCCGTACGTCGACGATTTCGGCTACTCGCTGATCGTGCGGCAAGGGTCGGCGATCCGTTCGACCGACGATCTCGCGGGCAAGACGGTCGGCATCCTGAAGGGCGACCCCGACGTGCGCGCGTTCGTCATGCGCCAGTATCCGAACGTCCGGTTCGTCGAGGTCGACGATTCCGATCCGGCGTTCATCGCGAAGAGCATCGACGGTCATGCGGTCGACGCGTTCATCTACGACTATCCGTTCGCGGTCAGCTCGATCAAGGGCACCGACCTGAAGTTCGCGGTGACCAAGCTCGACGGCTCGAACATCGCGTACAAGATCGGCGTGCGCGCCGACGACCAGGATCTGCTGATCTACCTGAACGCCGCGATCGCGAAGCTCAAGCAGTCGCCGCAGTATCTCGACCTGCTGCGCAAGTACTTCGTCAGCGACCAGGCGGTGACGACCGCGGCCGCGTCGGGCGAACACACGTACGTGGTGAGGGCGGGCGACACGCTGAACCTGATCGCGGCGAGCAAGCTCGGCAGCGGCCAGCGTTATCGCGAGATCCAGCGCCGCAACAACCTCGCCAATCCGAACCTGATCCTGGCGGGCCAGCACCTCGTGATTCCGGTCCGGTAGCGGCGGCTCGAAGCGAATGACGGGAAGACTGCGCGCGGCCCGGCGGAGGTGATCCGCCGGGCCGCGCGCAGGTTGGCGTCAGTGGGTGACCGACAGGAACAGGTACGCGGCGAACAGCGACAGGTGCACGACGCCGTGCAGCACCGTCGTGCGCCCCTGGCTGAGCGTCAGCGTGCTGACCAGCAAGGTGAGCGCCAGCAGCACGGTTTCCATCGCGCCGATGCCGAGCGTGAGCGGCTGGCCGACCCAGATGAACACGGCCGCGACGGTCGGGATCGTCAACCCGATGCTCGCGAGCGCCGAGCCGAGCGCGAGGTTCATGCTGGTCTGCAGGCGGTTCGCGCGTGCGGCGGTGACGGCCGCGAGCCCTTCCGGCAGCAGCACGAGCGCGGCGATCACGATGCCGACCGCGGCTTCGGGCGCGCCGAGCTTCAGCACGGCGTGCTCGACGGCCGGCGACAGCAGCTTCGCGAGCAGCACGACCGCGACGAGGCTCGCGAACAGCAGCACCATGCTGATCGCCGCGGTGCGGTTGCTCGGCGGCGCCGCGTGTACCGTTTCGTTCGCGCTGTCGTGATCGGCGAGGAAGTAGTCGCGGTGGCGCACGGTCTGCACGAACACGAACACGCCGTACAGCACGAGCGACGACACGCCGGCGAACGCCAGCTGCGATTTCGAGAACTGCGGGCCCGGCACCGCGTTCAGGTAATTCGGCATCACGAGCGACAGCACCGACAGCGAAGCCAGCACCGCGAGCGCCTTGCTCGCGCCGCGCCCCTGGAAGTCCTGTTCGCCGTGCTTCCACGCACCGACCAGCAGGCAGATGCCGACGATGCCGTTGCAGATGATCATCACGGCCGCGAACACGGTGTCGCGCGCGAGGCCAGATTTCTCCGGGCCCGCGCCGAGCATCACCGACACGATCAGCGCGACTTCGATGACGGTCACGGCAACCGCGAGCACGAGCGTGCCGAACGGTTCGCCGACGCGGTGCGCGACGACTTCCGCATGGTGGACGGCGGCGAACACGGCGCCGGCCAGTGCGGCGGCGAACAGCGCGATGACGAGGCCTTCGGCCGGCACGGCGCGCGACAGCGCGAGTACCAGCCATGCGGCAAGCGGGGCCCAGAGGGTCCAGCGCGGGAGCTGGTTGGACGAGAGCGGCATGGAGGGTTTCCTTATTCGAGTGGCGGCGCGCGACGCGCCGTCACGGGGTGACGAAGCCCGGCCGTACTATCCGCCGAACGAGGATGATGAAACCGAAGGGGGGCCGCGCGTAATGGCGCTGCCTCGAGTTCGCCGCGATGAGGCGGCGAGGGGCGCGGGCGGGCTGGAGCCCGTCGCTGGGTGAAACGGTTCGATGCGGCTGGCCGCCGATGGCGGGGTGAATAATCGTGACGGCGCGCCGGCCGGACGCTCGGTTCCGACCCCGGAAGGGCACAGGACGATGGACATCGGTGGCGGCGTGACACGCGGTTTCCCCCTGAAATCCGTCGAGTTGTCGAATTTTATCAGGCGTTTGGGGGCCGCAATCTCATATTCGAACGCTTTCATTGACCTTTCGGTTTACAAAAAGTGCCCCAATTCTTCAATTTTTTGTCTTTGCGGTTTCCGCAACGGTCTCTTGCACGACAAATTCGGGCTCGCCCTGACATAAATCTACCGACCGGTCGGTTTATAATCGCTCGCACTTCCACTTCATGACGGATCGCAAGCGATGGCTGTTTCCTCTGCACATTCGGTGAACTCGGGCGCGCTGGCGCCGTCGGCCATCGTCGGCGTGATCGGCGCCGGCGCGATGGGCGCGGGCATTGCACAGGTTGCGGCGGCGGCCGGCCATCCGGTGCTGCTGTACGACCTGAACGAAGCGGCCTGCGACAACGCGCTGGCCGGCATCCGCGCACAGTTCGCGCGGCTCGCGGAGAAGGGCCGGCTCGAACCGGCGCAGGCCGACGCGGCCGGCGACCGGATCCGCGCGGTGCGCGCGCTGGCCGATCTGGCGGGCGCCGCGCTGATCGTCGAGGCGGCGGCCGAACGGCTCGACGTGAAGCGCGACATTTTCGCGACGCTCGAGCGCCATGTCGACGACGCGTGCCTGCTGGCGACCAACACGTCGTCGATCTCGATCACGTCGATTGCGGCCGGGCTGCGCGTGCCGCAGCGCGTCGCCGGCCTGCATTTCTTCAACCCGGCGCCGCTGATGGCGCTCGTCGAGGTGGTCAGCGGGCTTGCCACCGCGCCCGACGTTGCGCAGGTCCTGTATGAGACCGCGGCCGCGTGGGGTAAACAACCCGTGATGGCGAAATCGACGCCGGGCTTCATCGTGAACCGCGTCGCGCGGCCGTATTACGCGGAGGCGTTGCGCGTGCTGAACGAGCAGGGCGGCGCGCCGGCATCGATCGACGCGGTGATGCGCGAGGCCGGCGGCTTCCGGATGGGGCCGTTCGAGCTGATGGACCTGATCGGCCAGGACGTGAACTTCGCGGTGACCGAATCGGTGTTCCGCGCGTGTTTCAACGACCCGCGCTACACGCCGTCGCTGATCCAGCAGGAACTCGTGAACGCAGGCTTCCTCGGGCGCAAGTCGGGGCGCGGCTTCTATTCATATGCGGACGGCGCGACGCCGCCCGCGCCCGATCTCGAACCGCAGTGCGATGCGCCGGCGGATGTCACGCTGTACGCGCAGGACAGCCCGGCCGCCGCGCTGCACGCGCGCTTCACCGAACGCGTCGCGCTCGCCCGGCAGGCCGGCGCGCATCCGGACGACCTGCTCGCGACGGCCGGCCGCGCATCGATCGCGCTGACCGACGGCCGCACGGCCACCGCGCGCGCCGCGCAAACGGGCGTGGCCGATCTCGTGCTCGTCGACCTCGCGCGCGATTACGCGCAGGCCGGGCTCGTCGCGCTGACGCGTGCGCTTCAGTGCAGCGATGCGGCCTATGCGGACGCGGTCGGCCTGTTCCAGCAGGCGGGTTTTCGCGTCGTCGGCGTGGCCGACGTGCCCGGGATGGTCGCGATGCGTACCGTCGCGATGCTCGCGAACGAGGCGGCCGACACCGTGAACCAGGGCGTGTGTTCGCCCGCCGATCTCGATCTCGCGATGGAGAAGGGCGTGAACTACCCGTGCGGCCCGCTCGCGTGGGCCGATGCGATCGGCATCGGCCGCGTGTTTCGCGTGCTGTCGAACCTCGCGGTGAGCTATGGCGAGGACCGCTATCGCGTGTCGCCGCGCATCGCCGCGCTGCATGCGGCCGGCCGCACGTTCCGGTCGTAGCCGCCGGCCCCGGTCACCCCGATTACCCCGAACACGATAACGACATCACTCCATTGGAGGAGCACCCCGATGACTCACCCGACGCATCCCGCCGCCGCCCTCGAGCCGATCGAGACCGCCAGCCGCGACGAACTGCAGGCGCTGCAGCTCGAGCGCCTCAAATGGTCGCTGCGCCACGCGTACGACAACGTCCCGCACTATCGGCGCACGTTCGATGCGGCGGGCGTGCATCCGGACGACCTGAAGACGCTCGCCGATCTCGCGAAATTCCCGTTCTCGACGAAGAACGACCTGCGCGACAACTATCCGTTCGGGCTCTTCGCGGTGCCGCGCGAGCAGGTCGTGCGCGTGCACGCGTCGAGCGGCACGACGGGCAAGCCGACCGTGGTCGGCTACACGGCACGCGACATCGACACGTGGGCGAACGTGACCGCGCGTTCGATCCGCGCGGCCGGCGGCCGCCCGGGCGACACGCTGCACAACGCGTTCGGCTATGGCCTCTTCACGGGCGGCCTCGGGATTCACTATGGTGCGGAGCGGCTCGGCTGCATGGTCGTGCCGATGTCGGGCGGGCAGACCGAGAAGCAGGTGCAACTGATCCGCGATTTCGAGCCGAAGATCATCCTCGTCACGCCGTCGTACATGCTGAACCTGATCGACGAGATGGTGCGGCAGGGGATGGACCCGGCCGAGTCGTCGCTGAAGATCGGCATCTTCGGCGCCGAGCCGTGGACGCAGGCGTTGCGCGAGGAAGTGGAGACGCGCGTGGGCATCGACGCGCTCGACATCTACGGGCTGTCGGAAGTGATGGGCCCGGGCGTCGCGTGCGAATGCGTCGAGTCGAAGGACGGCCCGGTGATCTGGGAAGACCACTTCTATCCGGAGATCATCGATCCCGTCACGGGCGAAGTGCTGCCCGACGGCAGCCACGGCGAGCTCGTGTTCACGTCGCTGACGAAGGAGGCGATGCCGGTGATCCGCTACCGCACGCGCGATCTCACCGCGCTGCTGCCGCCGACCGCGCGCGCGATGCGCCGCCTCGCGAAAATCACCGGCCGTTCCGACGACATGCTGATCGTGCGCGGCGTGAACGTGTTCCCGAGCCAGATCGAGGAGATCGTCGTCGCGCTGCCGGCGCTGTCGGGCCAGTTCCAGATCACGCTGTCGCGCGACGGTCACATGGACCGGCTCGAGCTCGCGGTCGAACTGCGCTCCGAGGCTGCGGCGTCCGTTACGGAAAGCGATCGCGCGGCGCTCGCGCGCGAGCTGCAGCACCGGATCAAGACGATGGTCGGCGTGTCGTCCGGCGTGACGGTGCTCGCGGCGGGCGGCATTCCGGCGACCGCGACCGGCAAGGCCCGGCGCGTGATCGACCGCCGCCAGGCCGCGTGATTCCGATGTTTGCCGTTCTACCCGAGGAAACCTGTTCGATGGATGGATTGAAGACCCTGGCCGTCGCGGTCGATGCACGCGGCATTGCGACCGTGGCGCTGCAGCGCGGCGACGTGCTCAACGCATTCGATGAGACGATGATCGCCGAGCTGACCGACGCATTCACGGCGCTCGGCCGGCGTGACGACGTGCGCGCGATCGTGCTGCGCTCGGACGGCCGCGCGTTCTGCGCGGGCGCCGACCTGCAATGGATGCAGCGCGCAAGCGCGAACGACGCGGCGGCGAACCTGCGCGATGCCGAGCGGTTCTCCGCGATGATGCGCGCGATCCGGCAATGCCCGAAGCCGACGGTGGCACGCGTGCAGGGCCACGCGTTCGGCGGCGGCGTGGGCCTGTGCGCGGCCTGCGACATCGTGATCGCGAGCGACCATGCGCGCTTTTCGGTGAGCGAGGCGCGTTTCGGAATCCTGCCGGCCGTGATCGGCCCGTATCTGGTCGAGGCGGTCGGCCAGCGCCAGGCGCGCCGGCTCGCGCTGACCGCGACGCAGCTCGCCGCCGGCGAGGCCGTCGCGATCGGCCTGATCCACCAGGCCGTGCCGCTCGACGCGCTCGACGAAGCGCTCGACCGGACGCTTGCCGAACTCGCTCGCAACGGCCCGAACGCGCTGATGGAAATCAAGCGCTTCTTCGACGCGATCGGCGAGTATCCGCCGTCGGACGAGCGCGCGGCGTTCACCGCACAGACGATCTCCCGCGTGCGTGCAACGCCGGAGGCGAAGGAGGGCTTCGCCGCGTTCTTCGCGAAGCGGCCGCCGGCGTGGGAAGCGGGCGCCGAGTAAGGAAAAACCGCGACGATCGCCGGCTAAGCGCGCCCGGCCGCATTTTGCGTCTCGGGCGCGGGCGCTTGCTCTACAATGCGTGACCCCCGGCACGCTGCCGGCCCAGCCCCGACCGATTCTTCGCCCGATGATCGTCAACCGCCTTATCTCCGAGATCCTGTTCGGCTTCACCGGCCTGATCGGCATCATCAATCCGATCGGCATCGCATTCCTGTTTCTCGAACGGACCGAGGCGCTCACCGAGCACGAGCGCGACCTGCTCGCGAGGAAGGTCGCGTTCAACGCGTTCGTCGTGCTGATGGTCGCCTTCTTCGCCGGCACGCCCGTGCTGCATTTCTTCGGCATTTCGATGGAAGCGTTGCGGATCGGCGGCGGTTTCGCGGTCGCCGTGGCCGGCTGGCAGATGCTGAACGAACCCGACGGGCCGGGCGGCGGCGACACGCCGGTCAAGCCGATCGACGCGAACGCGATCATGACGCGCGCGTTCTTCCCGTTGACGGTGCCGCTGACGGTCGGCCCCGGCTCGATCGCGACCGCGATCGCGCTGAATGCGAACCGCACGCACAAGCTGTCGGAGTTCATGCTGTCGAGCATCGTGTCGATCGCCGTCTCCATGCTGGTCGCGGTCGTGATCTGGCAGGTCTACAGCCGCTCCGCGCTGCTCGCGCGCTACCTCGGCAGCGAAGGGACCAAGGTCGCGAAGCGCGTGTCGGCGTTCCTGCTGCTGTGCATCGGCGTGCAGATCATGCTGACCGGCTTCTCCGCGTTCCTGCAGCCGATCGCCGACCAGGTCAAGTAACCGGCCCGTCCTTTCCCGCGTTGAGACCGGGCGCCCGAGGCGCTCGGCGTGCCGGCGTGCGCGCCCTGCGCGTTTGCGCGGCGCGGGATAACATGCGACGTCTGGCGGATGCGCGGCGCACCGTTCGCGCCCTGCGCGCCGAACGGCGGTGCGCATCCGGCCGCAAGCTCAACTTCAATGACGAGGCGTGCGATGGAATACGTGAAATTCGGGTCGACCGGGCTGGAAGTATCGAAACTGGTGCTGGGTTGCATGACGTTCGGCGAGCCGTTGCGCGGCACGCACCCGTGGACGCTGCCGGAAGCGGAAAGCCGCCCGATCATCCAGCGGGCGGTCGAAGCCGGCATCAACTTCTTCGATACCGCGAACATGTATTCGGACGGCACGTCGGAGGAGATCGTCGGCCGCGCGCTGCGCGATTTCACGAAGCGCGACGACGTCGTGATCGCGACCAAGGTGTTCTACCGGATGCGGCCGGGGCCGAACGGCGCGGGCCTGTCGCGCAAGGCGATCATGACCGACATCGACCAGAGCCTGAAGCGGCTCGGCACCGATTATGTCGACCTGTACCAGATTCATCGCTGGGATTACGGCACGCCGATCGAGGAGACGCTCGAGGCGCTGCACGACGTCGTGAAGGCCGGCAAGGCGCGCTATATCGGCGCGTCGTCGATGTTCGCGTGGCAGTTCGCGAAGGCGCTGTACACGTCGAAGCAGAACGGCTGGACCCGCTTCGTCAGCATGCAGAACCACCTGAACCTGCTGTATCGCGAGGAAGAGCGGGAAATGCTGCCGCTGTGCGAAGCCGAGGGCATCGCGGTGATTCCGTGGAGCCCGCTCGCACGCGGCCGGCTGACGCGCAACTGGGACGAATCGTCGGAACGGCAGCAGAAGGACGACGTCGGCCAGCGGCTGTACGACGCGACGGCCGATGCGGACAAGGCGGTCGTCGACGCCGTCGCCGCGATCGCTGCCGCGCGCAACGTGCCGCGCGCACAGGTCGCGCTCGCATGGGTCGCGCAAAAGCGCGGCGTCACCGCGCCGATCGTCGGCATCTCGAAGCCGCAGCAACTGGACGATGCGCTCGGCGCGCTCGCGTTGAAACTGACCGACGACGAAATCGCCACGCTCGAAGGCCCGTACGTTCCGCACGCGGTTGCCGGGTTCAACTGAAACTGAGCGCGGTATCTCGCCGGGCGGTGCCGCGAGCCGGGGTCAGCGGGCGGCGTCGAGCATCGGGTAGGTGAACAGCCCGAAGTGGACGACGTTCAGCCCCGCGTGCGCGAGCGCGGAGGCGAGCAGTCCGCCGCGCCGCCACGCGAGGCCGTAGCCGATGCCGGCCACCGTGCCGAGCACGATCCATTGCCAGCCGCCGGCCGCGTGCGCGGCGCCGAACAGCACCGCGCCGATCGCGAGCGCGGCCCACGGGCCCCATGTGAACGCGTGGAGCGCGCGCGTCAGCCCGCCTTGCACGTAGCCGCGGAACAGCGCTTCCTCGGCGAGCGTCACGAGCAGCAGGTTGTTCACGAGCCACAGCCAGCCCGACGCGGGCCATTTGGGTGCCCAGCCGACCATCCCGAACACGAGCGCGCCGGCCAGGCACGCAGCGGCCGTCGCGACAGCCGCCACCGCGCCCGTGCGCAGCGCGCGCGACAGCGCGACGTCGGGTGCGACCCACGGCAGCACCCACAGCAGCCACAGGCCGATCAGCGGCTTGTCGAGATTCAGGTACATCGTGAACGGCACGGCGTCCGGCGTGAAGCGCGTCGGGGCGATCACGAGCGGATTGTGGAAACCGGGGATCAGGTGCAGGCTCAGCGCGATCGCGAGCGCGGCAAACACCGCGTGCGCGGCGATCCGCACCGCGAGCGGGCGTGCGGGCGACACGCCCCATGCGGCCGCGGCCAGCAGCGCGAGCGGCGCCAGCGCGACCGGCTCGAGCTTGCCGAACGCCAGCGCGCCGGCATAGCCGAGCGCGGCCAGGATGAGGCTCAGGCCGTGCTGCGGGCGATGCCACACGAGTGCGGCGGCCGCGAACAGGGCGAGCCAGATCGTGGCGCACGGAAGGAGCGAAAGGGACATGACAGGAAACGCATAGGTCGGACAAGACGCCGCGCATCATACAGCAGGCGCGGCGACATGCCGCCGGGCCGGCGCCGGCCGGTCGGCCGTCAGCGGCCGGCGACCTCGGTGACGCCGTCGCGGGTCGGGATGTCGACGCTGTTGCGTACGCGCATCCGCCGCCGGTACCAGAACGTCCACATCAGCAGACAGCCGAACACGGTGTAGCCCATGATCGGCGACACGACCAGCACGCGCTCGACGGGCCAGGTCACGACCATCCAGCAGCGCAGCAGCATCTCCAGCGTCATGAAGGCGCCCCACACGAAGGTCATCCGGCGGAGCATCTGCCGCAGCCCCGGCTGTGCGGCCCAGACCGATTCGAAGTGCGCGGCGCCGCCGGCCATTTCCCGCGCCACGGTGGCGCGGGCGAGATAGAAGATCAGCGGACGTTCGCGGAACAGGGACAGCAGGAACACGATGCCGATCGTGCCCGACGCGAGCGATTCGCGCATCAGCAGCGTGCGCGGGCTGCCGCCGAACGCCATTCCGGCGATCGACAGCGCGATGCCGAGCAGCACGACGGCCGCCACCGCATCGACGCGGCGCGAGCGGACGAATTCGACGATCGACCAGATGATCGGCGGAACCGCCGACGCGTACAGTGCGCCGGTTTCGCCGAAATACGGATGCGCGACCCGGTACGCGACCCAGGGCAGCAGCAGGTTGACGAAGAGTTCGAGAATCAGGCCGGCTCGCGGTTTCACGGTACGCAATTCCACGCAGGTTGGGGCGAACGCGCGACGGGCGTGGTTGCCCGCGGTTGCCCTGAAAAGGGTTCGGTCCAGTATATCGAAGAATCGCATCGGGCTGCGGAGGATCGCGTCGCGCCACGTACCGGGGCGCTTGTTCGGCGGGGGCGCATTGCGGCTAATGGTTCGGATTGCGAATGCTTTTAATCTTCGTGTCCGAACGAAAAGCAGCACGAGGTCCGCTTCGGATGACGACGGCAGGGAACAGGGCGCCGGAGGGGAATCGTCGGCAATCGGATGCGTCGCCCGGGCGCGTGGCGATGCTTGCGGGTGGAACAACAGCACGCGTGCCGCGGCACGAATCGTTGCCGCGGCCGCGGCCGCGTGCGCCGTCAGGCGACGTCGGGCTGGACGATGATCTTCACGTTCCGGTCCTTGTGGTTGACCAGTTCCTCGAAGCCGTGCGCGACGATGTCGCCGAGCGCGATACGTCCGGTGATGAGCGGCTGCACGTCGATGCGGCCGTCGGCAATGAAGCGGATCACGTCCGCGAATTCGCCGTTGTACGCGAGCGAGCCGATCACTTCCTTCTCGGTCGACACGATGTCGAAGAAGTTGAACGACGTCGGTTCCTCGAAGATGCCGACCATCACCGACTTGCCGGCCTTGCGGATCACGTCGATCGCCAGCTTCGCGGTGGCGGTGTGCCCGATGCACTCGAACGACACGTCGGCGCCGTAGCCGCCCGTCAGCGCCTTGACTTCCGCGATCGCGTCGGACGTCTTCGGATCGATGACGACGCTCGCGCCGACCTCCAGCGCCTTCTGCTTGCGCGCGGCCGACATTTCGAGCGCGATCACGCGGCCGGCGCCCGCGGCCTTCGCACACATGATCGTGCACAGGCCGATCGTGCCCGCGCCGACCACGACGACGGTCTGCCCGACGATGCTGCCGGCCTTCTTCACCGCGTGCAGCCCGACCGCGAGCGGTTCGATCAGCGCGCCGGCTTCGGTCGGGAAGTTGTCGGGCAGCTTGTACAGCAGCTCGGCCGGCACGTTCACGTATTCGGCGAACGCGCCGTTGTTCATCAGCCCGGTAAACGCAAGGTTTTCGCAGATGTTGTACAGCCCGTGCCTGCAATACCAGCATGTGCCGCAATGCTGGCACGCGTCGGCCGTCACGCGGTCGCCGACCGCGAAGCCCGTCACGCCCGCGCCGAGTTCGGCGATCTCGCCGCTGAACTCGTGGCCGAGGATGCACTGGCCCTTCAGCCCCGTCAGCGGATGCGGCGCATCGACCGGGATGAACACGGGGCCCGCGACGTATTCGTGCAGGTCGGAGCCGCAGATGCCGCACCAGTGCACACGAATCGTGACCCAGCCTGCAGGCGGGCGCGCCGGAACGGGAACCTCTTCGACGCGGATGTCGTGGCGGCCGCGCCAGACGGCGGCTTTCATGCTGCGGGCGGTAGTCGGTGCCGGTGTACTCACGTTGCTGTCTCCGTCAGGTTGTCGTCGGGCGTGAGGCGTCGCTGCCGGTGCGCCCGTCGCGCGATTGCGCGATCGAACGGTATGCAGGAACGGGGCCAGCGTGAATCGGGGCGGTGCGGGGTGGTCGGACAGGGGGGGAAGTGTGCGACGCACCATTGCGCGACACGTTCGCCGGAAGCGATATGACGAGAATCGTGCGTGAAGTTTGCTGCGATTGCGCAGTCGCGGGCCGGGTGAGACGCCGGGACGTTCGTCTCAGCGAAATGAGACGAATCGCGAGACGAACGGGAATGGCTGGCGTGGGGCGAAGCGCGCTCAGGCGACGACTTCGTCCACCGCGACCGGTGCGAGCGGCGTGAATCCGGCGGCGCGGTACAGCGGCTGACCGGCCTCGGTCGACACGAGCCATACACGCTGCGCACCACGCTGCCGCGCATGCGCGACGATCGCGGCGAGCAGTTGCGTCGCGAGGCCACGGCGTCGGTATGCGTCCGCCGTCGCGACCCGGTCGACGACGATATCGCGCGCCGACGCGAAGCCGTAGCGCGCGGTGGCCGCGATTTGCCCGTCCAACCGGTGCGCGAACAGGAACGCGGCCGGATTCCGCTGGAACGGCGGGAATGACGCGCTCGCATTGAACGCCGCGATGTCGTCCGGCGTGTGACAGGCGAGTGCTTCCGCGAGTGCGTCGTCGCTGGACAGCGCGCCGATATCGGCGGCCATGAAATGCTCGTCCGACAGCCGGCGCGTCCTGCCTTGCAGCGCAAGCGGCAACGGCGCGGCGCCATAGCGCGTGATCCATGCGCCGACGGCGAACGGGCCGTCGCTGCGCGCGGGCGCACCCTCGATCATGAAATGCTCGAAAGGCCGGCCCATGCCGGCGTCGAACCGCACGACCTGGCCGTCCGGGCTGTCGTGCAGCGGCGCGTCGCGGCGGTTGCGCGCGGCGCAGTATCCGGCGATGAAGGTGCGCACGGCGGCCTTGCGGTGGGGGAAGGTCGACCAGACCAAGTCGAGCGGAAGCGTGGCGTCGGGAGCGGGCGAGGCGGTCGGCATGCGTATGTGCGCATCATTGTCGGGCGAAGCCGACAGCTTAGATCAGGATGCCGTCGCTGTCGCGCCGGCCCATTACAGCGATCGGCGAAACGCATCGTTGCGCAACTTTCCCTTTACTTGAAGTTAACTTCAATTTGTATCATGTGCGCCAGTCCGATCGGGGCCGCGCGGGACATCCCCTTGCGCGCGGCGGCCCCAACGGAGGTGGAGATGACCGAATCGCCTGTCGCGGCCAACGCCGCCACGCTGCCTGCGCGCAGTTACCGGGCCGCCGTCGCGAACGTCGTGTTGGCGAGCATCGTATCGGCGTTGCATGTCGGCAAGGCGACGATCGCATTGCCGTCGCTTCAGCACGAGTTCGGCGGCTCGCTCGCATCGCTGAGCGGGATCATGTCGGTGTTTCCGTTCGTCGGCGTGTTCAGCGGGATCGCGGCCGGCCTGCTGGTGCGCCGCTGGGGTGACCGGCTGCTGCTGATGGCGGGCCTCGTCATCCTCGGCGCGGCGATCGGCCTGTCGCTGCTGCGCGAACCGATGGGCCGGCGCTGAGCGCGGCGCCGGTGCCGTTCAACCTGCACGTCAACCCGTCAAGCATGCCGAACACCATGGAAAGCCGGATTTGCGAAGAAGACCTGTCGAGCGGAGCGCCGTCATCTGGCGAACACGATGCGATGCCACCGCACGGCGGCGGCGTCGCGCATCCGCTCGTGACGATCGGCCGCGCGCCGGTTCCGGAGCAAGCGTCGGCCGCGGTGTCGCCGTTGCGCCCGCAACTGTTCGTCACAGTGCTGGAGGCCGGCGACGGCGGGTTGCTGATTCGCTGGGTCGAGAGCGGCCGTTGCCATTACGGCGAGCAGCGCTGGCGCCTGCGTGTCGCGTTGCAGCCGGGGCGCTGCGCGATCTCGGGGCGGCCGATCGAGCCCGGCGAGCCGGTGTTCCGGCCGGTGCGGCGGCCCGTGCCCGCGAATGGCGACGAGATGATCTGCCCGGCATCGGTGCCGTGCGCGGCCGGCGCGGCGCGGGCCGACGTTGCGCCCGAGGACGACGCTTCAAGGGATCCGGCCGACGTTCTCGACTGAACGCCGGCCGGCCGCTGAGCCGCGTTACTTCTTCAGATCGTGCCGGTACTGGATGAACCCGGCATTGTTCGCGAGCCTGTCGTACAGCGCGCGCGCGGTCGTGTTGGTTTCATGCGTGAGCCAGTACACGCGGCTCGCGCCGGCTTCGCGGGCGCGTTCGTACACGGCCTCGATCAGCGCGCCGCCCGCGCCTTGCCCGCGTGCGTCGGGCGCCGTGTACAGGTCCTGCAGGTAGCAGTACGGCCCTTCGGTCCAGCACGAGCGGTGGTAGATCGAATGCACGATCCCGACCAGCGCACCCGATGCGTCGAATGCGCCGAGCACGAACATCGGCTCGGCGGGATCCATCAGGCGCGCCCACGTCGTCGCGAACACGGCATCGCTCAGCGCGGTGTCGTAGAACTTCTGATAACCCTGCCACAGCGGGCGCCACGCAGCTTCGTCGGCGGCGACGAGCGGGCGCACCGTGACGCGCGTCGCGTCGTTCGCGCGGGCGGCTGCGTCGCGCTCGCTCGCCTGCGCGTGGCGGATCGCGGTGAGCGACTGGCGCTGCTCGCCGTGTGCGTCGAAGTTTTCCGGCGCGAGCCACGCGTCGAACGCGGCGCGCACGGCCGGCCATTCGCCGTCGACGATCGAATACCACGCGGTGTCGCGACTGCGGCCCTTGTAGACGATCGCCTGCCGGAACGTGCCTTCGTAGCGGAAGCCGAGCCGCGCGGCCGCCTTGCGCGACGGCGCGTTCAGGTCGTCGCACTTCCATTCGTAGCGCCGGTAGCCGAGCGTGTCGAACGCGTACTTCATCAGCAGGTACTGCGCTTCGGTCGACACGGGCGTGCGCTTGAGCCGCGGCGAGAACGTGACGGAGCCGACCTCGATCACGCCGTTGGCCGGATCGATGCGCATCAGCGCGAGCGTGCCGACCGCGCGGCCCGTGGCAACGTCGATCACCGTGTAGTGCAGCGGATCGGCGCTCGCCTGCGCGCCGCGCGCGTAGTCGCGGTAGCCCGACTCGTCGGCGTACGGCCCGTGCGCGAGATAGGTCCAGTCGCTGCCGTCGGGCGCCTGCGCATAGGCGGCGTACAGATCGGCCGCGTGGCGCTCGGCGTCGAGCGGTTCGAGCCGGCAGTAGCGGCCCTCGAGCGCGATGCGCTCGGGGCGCGGGCGCGCGGACCAGTCGGGAACGGGGTGGCCGATGGGTTGCTGGAAGGCGTTGGTGAGCGTGGACAAGGTCGATCTCGCTTCGGTTGGCGGCCGGCGACATGCCGGCATGCAGACGATCGTAGTCGCGGCGAGGTACCATGAAAAGCGCCACAGGCCGGCAAATTTATGGTGCCACGGTCCGTGCGCCACGTTCCGACACTTTCACGCTGCGATGTTCCGATGACGACTGCCTTTCCTTCCGGCGACTCTCCGTTGCTGCCGCTCGACGCGCCGCTGGCGCGCACGCCGGGCGCGCCCTCGCTGCAGCGCCAGTTGCTGCGCCGCGTGCGCGACGCGATTCTCGGCGGCGCGATGCCCGCCGGCACGCGGCTGCCCGGCACGCGCGCGCTGGCCGAGACGCTCGGCGTGTCGCGCAACACGACGGCCGCCGTCTACGAGCAGCTCGTCGCCGAAGGCTTCCTGCAGTCCGACCGCCGCGGCACGCGCGTCGTCGGGCTGTCGCGGCCGGCGCCGCCGCACCGGCGTGCCGCGCCGCCGGCCGTCGCGCAGCGGCTCGGCCGGATTCGCCCGAGCCTCGTCGGCAGCGGCGAATCGGAGGGCTTCCGGCCGGGCGTTCCCGCGCTGTCACATTTCCCGGTGGATGCGTGGCGGCACGCGATCGACCGCGCGCTGCGCCGTGCCGCCCGCGACCTGCTCGCCTATGGCGATCCGCTCGGCGAACGCGCGCTGCGCGAATCGATCGCGCGGCACCTGGCCGTGACGCGCGGCGTGCGCTGCGATCCCGAGCAAATCGTGATCACCGAAGGCGCGCAGGGCGCGATTGCGCTGTGCGCGCAGTTGCTGACGAACCCGGGCGAGACGGTGTGGGTCGAGGAGCCCGGCTATCGCGGCGCGCGCACCGCGATGCAGGCGGCCGACCTCGACGTCGTGCCGATGCCGGTCGACGCGGAAGGGCTGCGCGCGGACGAGGACGACTGGCGCGAGCGGACGCCGCGTCTCGTCTATACGACGCCGTCGAACCAGTTTCCGACCGGCGCCGTGCTGTCGATCTCGCGGCGGCTCGCGCTGATCGATGCCGCGCGCCGGCATCGTGCGTGGATCATCGAGGACGATTACGACAGCGAATTCCGTCACACCGGCGAGCCGATCGGTGCGATGCACGGGCTCGCGCCCGATTCGCCCGTGGTCTATCTCGGCTCGTTCAGCAAGACGATGTTTCCGGCGCTGCGGATCGGCTTTCTGGTGCTGCCCGAGGCGCTGCTGGCCGCCGTGCGGACGGTGCTGCCGGAGATGCTGCGCGGCGGGACGCGCCATGTGCAGCTCGCGCTGGCCGATTTCATCGAGACCGGCGAGTACGGCCGCCATCTCGGCCGGATGCGCCGGCTGTATCGCGACCGGCGGCGGTTGCTGCTCGCCGCGCTCGACGGCAGCCTGAGCGTGCCGCATCAGGTCGAGGGCGGGCCGTGCGGATTGCATCTCGCGCTGCGGCTGCCGGCGCGCTATCGCGACCGCGCGATCGTGGATGCGGCGCGCGCGCATGGCATCGGCCCGTTTCCGCTGTCGGGTTTTTCGATTCATGCGGAGTCGGCGGCCAACGGGCTCGTGCTCGGTTTCGGCAATACGTCGGCCGATGCGTTCGAGCCGATGTTGCGGACGTTGTCGGCGATCGCGGAGCGGGTCGGCGGGGATTGAACGGTCGCCGGACTTGTGCGGATTGACGAATCGCGCGCTTTGTTCGAAACGAACGCCGTCGCGGCTCCGCGGCCGCTGAATCACCCGGCATGCGGGTTTCGATTCGTATGTTTCATCGGGCCGCGTGGACTATAAATGGATGCGTGTACCGGTGCTTGTCGGGTGCCTGCGCGTCTCGCGCAAGTCGGCGCCGCGACTGCCGGGGGAGGTGCACCGTGGTTCGCCAGACGCTTGCTCGCGCCGTGCTTCGCACCGCGTTGATCGGGGGCGTATTTGCCGGTTTCTTGCTACCGCCGCCAGCCGCCATTGCGGGGACGCTCGCACCGCCCGTCAAACCTGCCATGAAGGAAAGGCCGGCCGCCGCGCCTTACGCGATGCCGGTCGATTTTCCGGCGATCGTCGATCGTTACGGTCCGGCGGTCGTGACCATCATGACCGCCGCGCCCGACCAGCAGGCCGGCGGGCCGTCCTTCGCGATGCTCGATCCCGACGATCCGCTTGCCGCGTTCTTCCGGCGCGCCGCGCCGGCGCCCGCGCAGGGCGCGCAGGCGCCGGTGCCCGACACGGCACTGCGCGCGGTGTCGGGCTCTGGCTCGGGATTCATCGTCAGTGCCGACGGCCTGATCCTCACGTCCGCGCACGTGGTCGACGATGCGACCGACGTGACGGTGCGGCTCACCGACCGCCGCGAATTCAAGGCGACGGTGCTGACCGTCGATCCGCAAAGCGACGTCGCCGTGTTGCGTGTCAGCGCAACGAAGCTGCCGTTCGTGCGCATCGGCGATTCGGCGAAGGTACGTGCGGGCGAACCGGTGATGACGATCGGCGCACCGGACGGATCGGGCAACACGGTCACGGCCGGCATCGTCAGCGCGACGTCGCACCGGCTGCCGGACGGCAGCGCGTTTCCGTTCTTCGAAACCGATATCGCGCCGAATCCCGACAACTCGGGCGGCCCCGTGTTCAATCGCGCGGGCGACGTGATCGGCATCGCGGTGCAGGTCTATACGGGCACCGACCGCTACGCGAGCATGACGTTTGCGATCCCGATCGCGTTCGCGGCAAAGGTGCGGGCGCAGCTACAGACGCAGATGCAGGCGCAACAGGCTCAGGCGCCGGCGCAGGGTGCGCCGTCCGTCAACGCGTTCGGCGTCGATGTGCAGGATGTCGGCATCGGGCTGGCCGCGGCGTTTGGGCTGCCGCGTCCGGCGGGCGCGCTCGTCAACGGCGTCGCGCCCGGTTCGCCGGCCGCCGTGGCCGGCGTGAGGCCCGGCGACGTGATCGTGAAACTGGGCGACAAGGCGATCGGCCGCTCGGCCGAACTGAACGACCTGGCCGCCGCGCTGTCACCCGGCGAGAAGGCATCGCTGCGGGTGATTCGCAAGCGTGCGCCGGTGATGCTGACGATCACGGGCGCCGACGACGCGGCCGGCAGCGCGGGCACGACAGTCGGCATGGTTGCGCCGAAGGCCGCTGCACGGCCGGGGCCGGCGGCGGGCGAAGGCGGCGATCGCCTGGGGCTGACGATGCATGCGCTGAGCGACGACGAGCGCCGCTCGACGGGGCTCGCGGTCGGGATGATGGTGGACGCGGTGCACGGCCCGGCAGCGAGGGCGGGCATCCAGCCGGGCGACGTCGTGCTCGAGATCAACGACGCGCTGCTCGAGACGCCGGATGACGTGCAGACGCTCGAAGCGAACGGCAGCGTGATCGCGCTGCTGATCCAGCGCAACAACGCGCGGAAGTTCGTGTCGGTGCGTGTGCGTTAGGGCGTTGACGTGGCTGGCGTCGTCCGCCTGCCATCGTCCGGTATCGCCGGCAGTCGGCCAGGCATTCAGGAGCCGTCCCGCATGAAAGCGGCATTCTTCATCGTAGTCGTATGCAGGCGCAGGGGCCGGTAGCGGCACTGCGCGGGCACCTATGCGCCCCCGACTTGTTCGGGGGGGGGCTTCGTGGAGTTCAGTGGATGTCGCTTGACGACCCTCAACTGCCATCTGGACTCCTGACGCCGCCATGACAGCTTTCGGGCTACAACGGACGCTCGCCCCGATAAGTAGCTCGGCAAATTATCAGCCTGACCGGTCATTGGCTACCTACTAGGCCGATGTCCGCTTAGCCTTTTCCGGGCGCCGATCGAGCCTGGCGCACAAATTTCGGTGCTAAAGCAAACTCCCCGCGATGCCGAAATACAGGATCCTGCAAAACCGTGCGGTAGACCCTGAGGTGCCGCGTCTTGCCCGCACCAGCGATAGGAGGCGCCAACTGATGATGAAAAGCAAAAAGTCTGGATGGGAAAAGGTGTACGAGGCGGTTTGTGTCATCGGCCGTCCGTGCACCCTTACGGAGGTTGAAGGACAACTTCGCAGCATGTATCCCGATTACAACATCGGCAATGCGCAATACGATATCAGCAAAATCACTGTCAATGCGCTCTCGCGTGGGCACTACCAGACGAGCGCTGCGCCACGGCGGACTGACAGCGGGCACCAGTGGGACCTGCTCTACAAGCGACGCTCCAGCAATGGTCTCATCGAGTATGAGCTATACAGGCCCGAAAATCATCCCATATGGGAGCTATACCGGGACGAAGGGTTCCAAACAAAGGGGAAGGTGCGCGCGAGGCCGGTAGCCGTCGGCCCGTGGGTTGACGATTTGAATCAGGCGCAGCGCGAAGCCGATGACGCAGGATCGTTCGATCCGTCGAACGAAGCCGACAACAGGAAACGCGTGATGTGCTCGATCGTCTCGCGTCGCGGCCAGCAACGGTTCCGCGAGGCGCTGCTGGAGGCCTATGACGGCGCCTGCGCCATGACGGGATCGACTGCTGTAGATGTTCTCGAAGCTGCGCACATCCTTCCATATAAGGGTGACCACACCAATGCGACGCAGAACGGTCTGCTGCTCCGCTCAGACGTTCACACGCTTTTCGATCTTGGGCATCTCTGGATCGAAGCCGGCAAGGTCTGCGTTGCCGCCCACCTGTCCGGAACTGAGTATCAGAGCCTTGCCGGCCAGCCACTGCGCAAACCCGTAGACGCCAAATATGCGCCGTCAATCACCGCCCTTGAGCAGCATGCGAAACTTGCAACGGGTGGCCGGTCGGCCAGAGTCATCGGGCCGAACTGACGTTGCTGGTTTCCCTCATCACCGGGCTTGTATTCATTTGCAGCGTTGCGGGTCTTCGAGATCTCGAACGTCCGGTCCTGCGCTCAAAGGCGTTGAAACCAGCGCCATCGAGAATTAGTGTTGCGGGGGAATGCTCAAGGTATACAAGGACTGGCGTTCGTTCATCCCTAGCTTGCGCCAATAGCGGCTCTCTCGGTAGGGAAAAAATGGGATATAACAACCGTTCTTTTGCTGGCTCAGGAATCATCCTGCTCAAGGCCAAGGAATCAAGGTCGACCTGTCGTCCACTGCTAGTCCTCACCGATCGCGATAGCATTCAAGATTGCTCCACACCCGCAACGCTCACTGATATTTCTGTTGGCGACGAACTCTGGAAAGGGTGCTAACCCGAGACAATTTTCAGGATAGTATTGGATAATTATTAAAGCTCGTTTTCAAAGATAAAGTAAAATTCAAAAACACGAGAACCAAATGAAAAGCGCAGAATATGAAGCACGAATTGCTCGCCGAGATCAGCTCTCTGCAGTAGATGTGCTGGGGTCTTTTGACTTCTCCACAACACTCATTCACTTGAAATCTCTTGTCACCGCAGACATAGAAAGGGCAAGAGCGGTTTATATGGAGTATAAGCCAAATTGGAATGCCGGAAATCCTGATTTGTTGACTGGGGACCAATACTCCGCGCTAACAAAGGTTAATCCATTGATTGTCCATGAGTATACTCATTTCATCGACGCCACATCGACGCTTTGGGGATTAAGGCATTTGAAATTGATGGGCCAGGCGTATACTGCACGATTTCTTGGCGAGAACGAATACTACAAATCCAAGATTTTTTTTGATCATGTGCGCAGCATCAGGCTTCCCGATTATTACACGGTGAAGAATGGCTCCGCTGATGAAGACATGCCATGGCGATATAACATCACAATCGGTCGTCTATTTGGATCGAGAGGGGAAATTACAAATCGCCCAGTTTTATTTTCTAGGTTTCGAAATTCGGGTGGAGACGTCATCGTACGATCACCCATATCGACAGTTTCAATACTGGAGGCGTCAGCTATGGCGCAAGAAATTATTTCACGGTCGCATCTATTGAAATTAACAAATCAAGAATATAGGTTAATCGAGGATCGCGAAGTCCAACGCAAGACATTGAAATTTCTATATTCACGCGATCTTACCGAGTATTCGGTTTGCGTTCACGTGCTCGCGAACAAGCTTGGGTGCAAGGATGTGCTAGTGGCGTTTGGAATTTGTGCACGGCTGACGCGCCTAGTGCTGAATTTCCCGGAAGTGATTTTCGACAAACTGGTTGAAACCTGCCCGATCGAGCAGGTCCTGGATATTCCTGAGGGGCATGCATTCGGGCTCGCAGTTCGGGATGGGCTGCGCGGACGGGATTTAGGCACTCTCTATTATCTCTTGTGTAATGCTCTCCCCGGAAACGTAATCCAAAGCGAACAGAATCTCGAGGCTGGCATCTCGTTTGCTCTGAACGCTCTCGGTGTCCAAGATGAAGTGCTATACGGGGCGGCTGAAGCCGAAGCGAATGATTTAGCGGCATTGCTCAACCCGTCATCAATTGCGAGCATTAAGACCCTCGCCGCCGCTGGGTATGACAATTTCAAAACCATCGGCTTGCAATGTAGAGAACTCCGTCTTGATAAGCTGAATCTCCCGCCCGCTATTTTGGGCGACGACACTGCTCTCAATCCCTTTGCGAGCGATGGCAATTCGTTGACTGATTTCGATATCGAGAGTTGCTTTAGTGAGCTTGACGATGGCTCTTCATGGGTCGCCCGATTCTCTGAGGGATGTGTTTAGTCGAAGGTGCTGGCACAGATTGACGCGTCCTCCGCACCCGCGAATGCCGCCAAGTCAGTTGTTAGCGATACCGGGTGCTTCGATCGCCAGGCACTCGGATCGATGCCCGATCATGTTGTCGAGTTTGGCAGTCGGCCGCTCAACCTCGCAATACTATCTGGCTCTAGTAGGCGGCTTGGGCCTGCTGACCGTGACACCAGAGTCGGCCGGCGAACCTTAGGGGTTGGCGGATATATCGCCGACGCGCATCGGTCAGCTTTCCGAGGTAAATCAGTCGGTCGAATGACGGCTTCGTGCGTCACGCAAACGGCTGTTCGTGGCCGAACGCAGACAGTCTTTCTCGCGCTCCTCAGAAATCCCCTAAGAACTTTTTTGCATTGCACACGCCCATGCGGCGCGTGCGCGGAGGACATTCGCTTGCAACCGAACCTGCCGATCGATTCCGCTGCGGCGTCGCCTCGACACGCGACGCTGATCCTGCTGTGCGCGTTCTCGGTGCTGCCGCTGAGCCTGTTCCTGCCGTCGCTGCCGGCGATCGCGCACGACCTGCGCGCCGACTATGCGCTCGTCGCGCTGTCGCTCGGTGGATACGCGGCGGTGGCGGCATCGCTTGAGTTCGTGATGGGGCCGCTGTCGGACCGGTTCGGGCGAAGGCCGATCGTGCTGACAAGCGTCGGCGTGTTCGCGCTCGGCTCGCTCGGTTGCGCGATGGCAACCGATATCCGCGTGTTTCTCGCGTGCCGGCTGATGCAGGCGGCGATCACGTCGGTCTATCCGGTGTCGATGGCGACGATCCGCGACACCGGCGGCGGCAGCCGCGCGGCGAGCCGGATCGGCTATGCGGCGATGGCGGCCGCGTTCGCGCCGATGCTCGGCCCGACGCTCGGCGGCGTGCTCGATCAGACGGTGGGCTGGCGCGCGAGCTTCTGGTTGCTCGGCGCGGCCGGCATCGCGCTGTTCGGCTGGTGCGCATTCGATCTCGTCGAAACGCACACGAACCGGTCGTCTAGTCTCGGGCGGCAGCTTCGCGCGTATCCGGCGCTGCTCCGCGCCCGCCGTTTCTGGGCCTATGCGCTTTGCATGGCGTTTTCGACGGGCTCGTTCTACGCGTTCCTGGCCGGCGCGCCGCTCGCCGCGACAATGCTGTTCGGCATCGCGCCGGCGGAGATCGGTTTCTACATGGGGACGATCACCGCCGGTTTCGTGTGCGGCAGCTTTCTGGCCGCGCGTTTCGCGCGCCACTACGCGCTGGCGACGACGATCCTGTGCGGTCGTGTCGTCGCGTGCGCGGGACCGTTGATCGGCCTCGCGCTGGTATTCGGCGGCGCGACGCATGCGATCGCGTGGTTCGGGCCGTGCGTGCTGGTCGGCATCGGCAACGGGCTGACCAATCCCGGCGCGCATGCCGGTGCCGTGTCGGTGCGGCCGGAGCTGGCGGGCAGCGCGTCGGGGCTGGCCGGTGCGATGACGATCGCCGGCGGCGCCGCGCTGTCGTCGCTGACGGGTGCGGTGCTGACCGCCGGCAATGCGGGTTATGCGCCGCTCGCGATGATGTTGCTATCGGCGGCGATTGCGCTGGCGGCCGCCGTCTGCTTGCGCGTGTTCGACGCGCGTGACGCCGGGCAGTGAACACGGATGCGGCCCGCTACCGTGCCGCGCGCGATTGGCGGACAATTCTTCGAATCCAGGGAGACGACGAACCATCCGCGAGGCGTATTCCCCGGCGAGTGCGAAGGGCGACTGGGCGAGGATGCGATGATCGACTTTTCTGATTTCCAGCGGGAAATTGCCGACGCCGCGAGGGCGACGTTCAAGGCGCTGCGGGCGTTGCACCCGGACGAGCATTTCTACGCGTTCGCGCTTTATACGGATAGCGGCGCGATGACGGTGGTGCCGGCGGCCAATTCGGTCGAAGGGCTGAGCCGGGTCCGCGCGCAACAGGCGGTCGCGGACCCGGATCCGTGGTACGTGTGGGGCTTTTCCGAATGGGCGTACGCGGCGGCGGAAGCGTCGCCGTTCAACGTGATCTGCGGCAAGCTGGCCGACGAAGTGCTGAGCCCGACGTTTGTCCGGTCGAGGTTCGCGGAGTTCTCCCGGCAACTCCACGCCGACATGATCGAGGCGTTGCGGCTGCTCGATCGCGACGGCCTGTTCGGCACGGGCGAAGCAAGGGAAGCCATCACGCTGTTCGTGTCGATCAGCGACGACGACGCAGCCGAGGCACTGGAAAACGAATCGGCGAAAGCGCTGAATCCGCCGGCCGTCGCCGACAAATTCCTGCGCCGCTACGACTGAGCAACCGGAATGCCGTCGCGGGCCGGCCAGAGCCGCAACGCGCAACGCACGGCGGGCGCCGCATCCGCCCGCGTGCGTGCCTCTTTGATCCGTTACGGCTTCGCGCCGACGACGAACTCGAATGCCGCGACGCCGTCGACGCCGCCCGTCACGCGGTCGCCCGGCTGCAGCGCGCCGACGCCGGCCGGCGTGCCGGTGAAGATCAGGTCGCCGGCCTTCAGTTCGACCGAACGCGACACGTACGCGATGACGTCGGGCACGGCCCAGATCATGTCGGCGAGGTCGCCTTGCTGGCGCGTTTCGCCGTTGACCGCGAGCCAGATGCGGCCGGCGGCCGGGTGGCCGGTGGCCGTCGCCGCGCGCAGCGCGGTCACGGGGCCCGACGCGTCGAAGCCCTTCGCCCAGTCCCACGGACGGCTCAGCTTCTTCGCTTCGGCCTGCAGGTCGCGGCGCGTGAGGTCGACGCCGACGCCGTAGCCCCACACGTGCGACAGCGCGTCGGCCGGGTCGATCGACCGGCCGTCCTTGCCGATCGCGACGACCAGTTCGATTTCGTGATGGAGGTCGCTCGTCAGCGGCGGATACGGGACGGTGCCGCTTGCCGGGACGATCGCGTCGGCCGGCTTCGTGAAGAAGAACGGCGGCTCGCGGTCGGGATCGGCGCCCATTTCGCGTGCATGGTCGGCGTAGTTGCGGCCGACGCAGAACACGCGGCGCACCGGAAAGCGCGCGGACGACTGTTCGACTTCGACGGAAGGACGCTCGGAAGCGTCGATGACATAGGCGGACATCGGATGGCCTCGTTCGGTGGGTAGACGGATGCCGGCACCCGTGCGGCGCACGGGCCGGCATGCGTGCAACGATACCCGACGCGCGTGCGGCCGGATGCGACGCAACTGCGTTTTACCGGGACAAAACTACGCGTCGTCGGCGGCGGGTGCGTCGTCGCCGTCCGGCAACGCGGCGTTTGCGTCGCGGTACGCCTTCGGCGACACACCGACCCGCGCGCGGAAGCGCCGCGCGAAATACCCTTCGTCGCGGAAGCCGACCGAGCGCGCGATGTCCGCGATGCGCCGGCTCGTGTGGGCCAGCAGCGATTGCGCGAGCGCGATCCGGCGCTCGGTCACGAGATCGGTGAAGGTGCTGCCGGTTTCCTTGCGGACCAGGTGCGCGAGGTAGTTCGGCGACAGGAATGCGGCCTCGGCGGTCGCGGCGAGCGTCAGGTCCTCGCGGGTCAGGTTCGCACGCACGTGCCGCAGCACGCGCGCGAGCGCATCGCGCCGGCCCGCGCGCTGGGCGCCGCGCTGCGCGAGCTTGTCGAGCGCGCCCGCATACTGCGTGCAGACGAGGCCGATCAGTTGCAGCAGGTAGCCGCGCAGCAGCGTGGTCGAGCCGAAGGTGCGCACGCGATCGGTGTCGAGCATGCACAGCGCGAGGCGGCGCGCTTCGTCGTACGTGTCGCCGGTCAGGATGAAGTCGAGATGCTCCTGGAAGCGGAACGGCGTCAGCTCGGGAAAGCGGTGCGCGGGCACGTCCTCGAGATCGAGCGGATCGACGTCGAGATCGGCGCGCAGGAACGCCTGGCTGAAGTTGATGACGATGAAGTGCGCGCCTTCCGGATGCGGGATCAGGTGCTCGCGATGCGGCAGCACGAACGCGAGCGCGCCGCGCGGAAACGGCCGTGTGACGCCGCCGATCCGCTGCTCGGTGTCGCCGCCGAGGTTGAACTGGATCTGGAAATACGCGTGCCGGTGCGGCTCGGTGATCGCCTGGCGCGACGCCTGGTCGCGGATGTAGAAATCGAGCCGGTCGCTGCGTTCGGGCATCCCGTACAGGCGCGGCGGGGCGGTGGATGGCATGAAGGATTCTGCGGTTCGTGACGCGGTTGAGCCGCGATGGTACAGCGAACCGGGCGCGGCGGGGATGGGCGCGGATGTGCCGGGCCGGGCGATCAACCCGCAACCAGCGGCGCGACTCGGCGGCGCAGCTCGGGCACGACGTCGGCATCGAACCACGGGTGGTGCTTGAACCACGCCTGGTTGCGCGGCGACGGATGCGGCAGCGGCAGCACGCCGGGGCCGTAGTCGCGCCATGCGTGCACGGTGTCGGTCAGCGTCGCCTTGCGCGACTCGCGCAGGAACTGCCGCTGCGCGTACTGGCCGATCAGCAGCATCAGCCGGACCGACGGCAACTCGGCAATCAGCCGGTCGATCCACAGTTGCGCGCATTCGGGGCGCGGCGGGTTGTCGCCGCTCGCGCCGCGGCCCGGGTAGCAGAAACCCATCGGCACGATCGCGAAGCGCGTCTCGTCGTAGAAGGTATCGGCATCGACGTCGAGCCAGCCGCGCAGCCGCTTGCCGCTCGCGTCGTCCCACGGGATGCCGCTTGCATGGACACGCGCGCCCGGCGCCTGCCCGACGATCAGGATCCGCGCGTCGCGATGCGCGCGCACGACCGGGCGCGGGCCGAGCGGGAGTTCGGCTTCGCATGCGCGGCACGCGCGGATTTCGGTGAGCAGCGCGTCGAGCGGCGCGCGCGTTCGTTTCGGCATCGATTCGGATCGGGGACGGAGTGGCAATGCGGTGTCGTCCGTGCGGCGCATGCCGGAAGCCGCCGGGTGGCCCGGGGATCGGCGTGGCGCGGCTCCGGCGCGCGCGCCAACTGCGTCACAGGGCGCGCATCACGCGCGCGACGGGCCCGCTGCGCCGCCTTCGGCGACCGCAGCATCATACAACGCGGTCTGCGCGATCGCCGTGGCGATCTCCACATCGTCGCGCGGGCCGTCGAGCATGCCCCAGCGCCGGTATTGGGCCAGGAACCACCGGCCGTCGAGCGGATCGGGCCGGTTCACGGCGCCGCCGTCGTGGAAGCGGATCGGCAGCGGCGGCTCCGCGAACGGCCCCGCGCCGTAGTCGCCGAGCAGGCGCGGTGCGATCAGCCGGGCCGGCACGCCGATCGCGTCGGGCGACGCGAGCCAGCCGGCCGCCTCGACCCGGTGCGCGGCGCTGTCGAGCCACGCGCAGGCATCGACGAGCGTGCGGATCAGCGCGCGTGCGGTGGCCGGATACAGCGACACGAAGTCGCGCCGGGCCGCGAGCACCTTCTCCGGATGATCGGGCCAGATCTCGCTCGTGACGGCGACGGTGCGGCCGGCCTGGCACGCTTCGGCGACCGCATGCCACGGCTCGCCCGCGCAGAAGCCGTCGAGCTCGCCGTTCGCGAGCGCGGCGACCATCTCGGGCGGCGGGATCACGACGCTGCGCACGTCGCGCAGCGGATCGACGCCGTGCGATGCGAGCCAGTGGTTCAGCCACATCGCGTGCGTGCCGGTCGGGAACGTCTGCGCGAGCAGCGGCTTGCGGCCGAGCGTCGCGAGCGCGTCGCGCACGCTGCCGCTCTCGCGGTACGCGTCGGCGAGGCCGCGCGAGAACGAAATGGCCTGGCCGTTGCGGTTCAGCACCATCAGCGCGGCCATGTCCGCCTGCGGGCCGCCGATGCCGAGCTGCAGCCCGCAGACGAGCCCGTACAGCGCATGCGCGGCGTCGAGCTCGCCGCTCAGCAGCTTGTCGCGCACGGCGGCCCACGACGGCTGGCGGTTCAGTTCGAGCGTCAGACCGTGCGGCGCACCGAGGTTCAGGCGCTGCGCGACGATCAGCGGGGCCGCGTCGCTCAGCGCGACGAACCCGAGGCGAAGATGCGCGCGTTCCGGCGCGGCGGGAGGCGAAGTATTCATGGCGGTCATGGCTGGGGTGACGCGTCGAGCAATTGCCGCGCGACGTCGACGATGCGCAGGCCCTGATCCATCGCGCGCTTGCGCAGTGCCGCATACGCATCGTGCTCGGACAGCCTGCGCTGGTCCATCAGCACGCGTTTCGCGCGGTCGATCAGCTTGCGCTCCGCGAGTTCGCGCTCGACGTCGGCGAGCCGGCGGCGCAGCGCATCGTCGTGCGAGAAGCGCGCGAGCGCGACTTCGAGAATCGGCGCGAGGCGCTCGGCCGACAATCCTTCGACGAGATACGCGCTGACGCCCGCGCCGACCGCCGCGCGGATCAGCGCCTGGTCGCCGTCGTGGCTGAACATCAGCACGGGGCGCGGCGCGGTCGCGTTCATCACCGCGAGCTGCTCGAGCGTGTCGCGCGACGGCGAATCGGTATCGATGATCACGACGTCGGGGCGCTGTTCCTCGACGGCCGCCGGCAGGCGCGCGGGCGTCGCGACGTCGTTCAGCATCTCGTAGCCGAGGCGCGCGAGCGCGTCGCCGAGCTCGCCGATCGGCTTGTCGGTGTCGGTGACGAGCAGCACGCGCAGGCGGGTGGGCAGGGCGGACGAACTCATGAGGCGAGCGGCAGCGGCGGAAGGTCGGCGCGACGCGCTAACGGCATGTGACGGCCGAGTCGGGACGCGGTTCCGATACCGCGCGTGCGCGACCGGCGGCCGGCGCGAACGCGGCCAATGGATTCGGAAGAGGTGGGCGGCCGGCGCCGCGCGATGCAGCGCATGCTACGCAGCCCGGGCCAGCGCGGCGTCGCGCGCGGCATCCTCGTGCTGCACGGCCGCCTCGCCGATCGCGCCGCCGACGAGGATCACGGCCGGGCTGCCGAGCCGCGCTTCGCCGATGCCGCGCGCAAGTCCGCCGAGCGTGCCGGTCCAGCGCCGTTCGTCGGGCGTGCCGGCCCATTGCACGGCCGCGGCCGGCGTCGACGCCGGCAAAGCGGCGAGCAGGCCCGCCGCAATGCTGTCGACGCGGCTCATCCCCATGTAGATCGCGAGCGTGGTGCCGGTCGCCGCGAGCCGCGACCAGTCGGGTTCGCCGTGATCCTGGCGGTGCGCGGTGACGAACGTGACGCCCTGGCAGTGCTCGCGGTGCGTGAGCGAGATGCCGAGGCTCGCGGCGGCCGCGAATCCCGACGAGATGCCGTTGACGATCTCCACGGGAATCGCGGCGGCGCGCAGCGTCGCGAGCTCTTCGCCGGCCCGCCCGAACAGCAGCGCGTCGCCGCCCTTCACGCGCACCACGTGCGCGCCGCGCAGCGCGTAGCGGCGCATCAGCCGCTCGATGAACGCCTGCGGCGTGGAGCGGCAGCCGCCGCGCTTGCCGACGCGGATCACGCGCGCCTGCGGTGCGAGTTCGGCGATGCCGGGCGCGACGAGATCGTCGAGCAGCAGCACGTCGGCGGCGGCCAGTGCTTTGACGGCCTTCAGCGTGAGGAGATCGAGGTCGCCGGGGCCGGCGCCCAGCAAGGTGACTTTGCCTGTCGTCATGTCGTGTTCCAGTGCCGCGTGCGTGCGGCCGTCGATAGCGCGTTGTCTGCGCAGCGGCGGCGGGCGGTAGAAACATACCGGCATCCGGCCGTGCCGCGCACGGGAGGGACGCCGTTGTCCTGACGGGCCCGCCGTGATCGACGGGCATGGTTTTGCGGGGACTGCCCACCGGCGCCGTTGCCGGTGTGATGCATGAGCTTCAGCAATATCCGGGCCAACCGGCGCGATGCGCGGCGGGAGCGCGGCGCGACGGCCGCGTGCATGAATGCGCACGCAGCGCGCGGAGAGACGCGATGCCGCGCCGGCGTGCATCGTGCCCCGTCAGCGCGCACCGCGATGTCGCACGGCGACAGTGCTGCAGCGCACCACATCTGTGCCTCGCTGCATCGCGGCGCATCGTGCGCCGCGTGCCGGAGCGCGGCGCATGCTGGCCGGCGAGCCTTGCACCGCGGGGCCGCCGGCGCGATTCGGGCCGACATGGCACGGCGTTTGCGTAAGCTGGTTCGGACGCATCAATGGCGATTCGTCCGCAGTACCGAATACAGACGCGCCCGGCAACGGGCTTCATGGGCAACGGCGTCCTACGCATCGGGTCTCGACGAGACCGGGTGCGCAGGACGCCGTTTTTCGTTTGGCGGATGACATGACCGACAAAGCTACCCGTATCGATCTCTTCAGCCTCCGCACCGCGCCGATGCGCGCGTTCCACCTGACGTGGATGGCGTTTTTCGTGTGTTTCTTCGCGTGGTTCGCATGCGCGCCGCTGATGCCGCTCATCGCACGCGAATTTCATCTGACGGCGGCACAGGTCGCCAACATCAACATCGCCGCGGTGGCCGCGACGATCGCCGTGCGGCTGCTCGTCGGCCCGCTGTGCGACCGCTTCGGCCCGCGCCGCGTGTATGCCGGCCTGCTGCTGCTCGGCGCGATTCCCGTGTTCGCCGTGTCGTTCACGCACGACTACTGGTCGTTCCTGATCTGCCGGCTCGGCATCGGCGCGATCGGCGCGGGCTTCGTGATCACGCAGTACCACACGTCGGTGATGTTCGCGCCGAACGTGGTCGGCACCGCGAACGCGACGACGGCCGGCTGGGGCAATGCGGGTGCGGGCGCGACGCAGGCGCTGATGCCGCTGCTGGTCGCCGCCGGCCTGATGCTCGGCTTCGGCGAAGGCTCGTCGTGGCGCATCGCGCTGGTCGTGCCGGGCGTCGCGATGCTCGTGATGGCCTGGGCGTACTGGCGCTTCACGCAGGATTGCCCGCAAGGCGACTTCGTCGCGCTGCGCAAGGAAGGCGTGACGATCGACAGCGGCAAGAAGGGCGGCTGGGCGAGCTTCGTCGCCGCGTGCGGCAACTATCGCGTGTGGATGCTGTTCGTCACGTACGGCGCGTGCTTCGGCGTCGAGGTGTTCATCCACAACATCGCCGCGCTGTACTACGTCGATCACTTCAGCCTGTCGCTGAAGGATGCGGGGCTCGCGGCCGGCATGTTCGGGCTGCTCGCACTGTTCGCCCGCGCGCTCGGCGGCTGGCTGTCCGACAAGGTCGCCGCGCGCCGCAGCCTCGACGTGCGCGCGGCGCTGCTGTGCGCGCTGATCGTCGGCGAAGGGCTCGGGCTGATCTGGTTCTCGCATGCGCAAAGCGTCGGCATCGCACTCGTCGCGATGCTGACCTTCGGCCTGTTCACGCATATGGCCTGCGGCGCGACCTACGCGCTGGTGCCGTTCATCGACCGCAAGGCGCTCGGCGGTGTCGCGGGGATCGTCGGCGCGGGCGGCAACGTCGGCGCGGTCGCCGCGGCCTTCCTGCTGAAGGGTGTCGGCGACGTGCAGCACACGCTGAGCCTGCTCGGCCTCGCCGTCACCGCGACCGCGCTGTGCGCGATGGCCGTGCGCTTCACCGACGAACACAAGGCACGCGAGGCCGAGCTGCGCGACCGCGCGCTGGCCGCCGCCGCGAACGCCGCGAACTGATCGACCGAAGGAACCGTCATCATGAAACTCATCGTCATCGGCCACGGCATGGTCGGCCACAAGCTGCTCGAATGCGTCGCGGCGGAAGCGGGCACGACGGACGCGCTGCAGGTCACCGTGCTCGGCGAGGAGCCGCGTCCGGCCTACGATCGCGTGCACCTGTCCGAATTCTTCGCGGGCAAGTCGGCGGACGACCTGTCGCTCGTCGAACCCGGCTTCTTCGAGCGTCATCCTCGATTCGACCTGCGCCTGAATGCGCGCGTCGCATCGATCGACCGCGCCGCGCATACGGTCACGCTCGCGTCGGGCGAAACGCTCGCATACGACAAGCTGGTGCTCGCGACGGGCTCGCGCCCGTTCGTGCCGCCGATGCCGGGGCATGATCGCGCGGGCTGCTTCGTGTACCGGACGATCGAGGATCTCGAAGCGATGCAGGCGTGCGGCACGCACGCGAAGCGCGGCGTCGTGGTCGGCGGCGGGCTGCTCGGCCTCGAATGCGCGAAGGCGCTGCGCGACATGGGGCTCGACACGCACGTCGTCGAATTCGCGCCGCGCCTGATGGCCGTGCAGGTCGACGACGGCGGCGGCCGGATGCTGCGCGCGAAGATCGAGGCGCTCGGCGTGACCGTGCATACGGGCAAGAACACGCTCGAGATCGTCGATGGCGAGGAAGGCACGCACCGGATGGCGTTCGCCGACGGCACGCATCTCGACGCCGACATGATCGTGTTCTCGGCCGGCATCCGCGCGCGCGACGAGCTGGCGCGCGCATGCGGGCTCGACATCGGCCCGCGCGGCGGCGTCGCGATCGACGACGCTTGCCGCACGAGCGACGCCGACATCTACGCGATCGGCGAATGCGCGGCGTGGAACGGCATGGTGTACGGCCTCGTCGCACCCGGCTACGACATGGCGCGCGTGGTCGCGAAGCAGCTGGGCAGCGACACGAACGAGGCACCCGCGTTCGCGGGCGCCGACATGAGCACGAAGCTGAAGCTGATGGGCGTCGACGTCGCGAGCATCGGCGACGCGCACGGCACGACGGCCGGCAGCCGCACGTACCAGTACGCGGACGAGCGCCGGCAGGTCTACAAGAAGCTCGTGGTGTCCGACTGCGGCAAGTTCCTGCACGGCGCGGTGATGGTCGGCGACGCGGCGGAATACGGCACGCTGCTGCAGATGATGCTGAACCGCATCGAGCTGCCCGAGTCACCCGAATACCTGATCCTGCCGTCGTCGGACGGCGCGGCGAAGCCGGCGATCGGCGTCGACGCGCTGCCGGGCGGCGCACAGATCTGCTCGTGCAACAACGTGTCGAAGTCGCAGATCTGCACGGCGGTCGCCGACGGCGCGACCAGCCTCGGCGCGCTGAAGTCGTGCACGGGCGCCGGCACGTCGTGCGGCGGCTGCGTGCCGCTCGTCACGCAGATCATGAAGGCCGAGATGAAGAAGCAGGGCCTCGCGGTCAACAACCATATCTGCGAGCACTTCCCGCATTCGCGCCAGGAGCTGTTCCACCTGGTCCGCGTCGAAGGCATCAAGACCTTCGACGAACTGCTCGCGAAGCACGGCCGCGGGCTCGGCTGCGACGTGTGCAAGCCGGCCGTCGCGGGCATCCTCGCGTCGTGCTTCAACGAGTTCGTGCTGAAGAAGGAGCATGCGGGGCTGCAGGATTCGAACGACTACTACCTCGCGAACATCCAGCGCGACGGCACGTATTCGGTCGTGCCGCGCATGCCGGGCGGCGAGGTCACGCCGGAAGGGCTGATCGCGGTCGGCCAGGTCGCGCGGAAGTACGGGCTCTATACGAAGATCACCGGCGGCCAGCGCGTCGACCTGTTCGGCGCGCGCGTCGAGCAGTTGCCGTCGATCTGGGAAGAGCTGATCGCGGCCGGCTTCGAATCGGGGCATGCGTACGGCAAGGCGCTGCGCACCGTGAAGTCGTGCGTCGGCTCGACGTGGTGCCGCTATGGCGTCGACGATTCGGTCGGCCTCGCGATCGACCTCGAGAACCGCTACAAGGGCCTGCGCGCGCCGCACAAGATCAAGTTCGGCGTGTCGGGCTGCACGCGCGAGTGCGCGGAAGCGCAGGGCAAGGACGTCGGGATCATCGCGACCGAGAAGGGCTGGAACCTGTACGTGTGCGGCAACGGCGGGATGAAGCCGCGCCACGCGGAACTGCTCGCGTCCGACCTCGATCGCGCCACGCTGATGCGCTACATCGACCGCTTCCTGATGTTCTACGTGCGCACGGCCGACCGCCTGCAACGCACGAGCGTGTGGCGCGACAACCTCGAAGGCGGGCTCGACTACCTGGCCGACGTCGTCGTGCACGACAAGCTCGGGATCGCGGCCGAACTCGAAGCCGACATGCAGCACGTGGTCGACACCTACGAGTGCGAATGGAAGAAGGCCGTGACCGATCCCGACACGCGCAAGCGCTTCCGCCACTTCGTGAACAGCGATGCGCCGGACGCGAACATCGCGTTCGTCGAGACGCGCGGCCAGATTCGCCCCGCGACGCCCGACGAGCGCGTGCGCGGCAAGCCCGTGACGATTCCCGTCGTCGCCGCAAGCGCGGCGCAGGCCGTGACCGAATCCGCAACCGTCTGACCCTGACCGACACCAGCGTCTTTTCCAAGGAGCCCATCATGAACGATCGTCTTCCGCTGTCCTGGACCCGCGTGTGCCCGCTCGACGACATCGTGCCGAACACCGGCGTGTGCGCACTCGTCAACGGCGAGCAGGTCGCGGTGTTTCACGTCGCGCACGCCGACGGCGGCGTGTTCGCGATCGACAACGTCGATCCCGTGTCGCAGGCGGCCGTGATGTCGCGCGGGCTGATCGGCAGCCTCGGCGAGCGCGTCGTCGTCGCGTCGCCGCTGTACAAGCAGCATTTCGACCTGCGCACCGGCGAATGCCTCGAAGCGCCCGAGCAGTCGGTGAGCGCGTATCCGTCGCGGGTCGAGGACGGCTTCGTGTGGATCGCGGCCTGACCGCCCCGGGGCGCGCATGACCGCCACCCCCGTCAAGAGCGTGTGCCCGTACTGCGGCGTCGGCTGCGGGATGGTGCTGCACGTCGAGGATGGCGAGGTCGTCAAGGTGTCCGGCGACGCCGACCATCCGACCAACTTCGGGCGGCTGTGCACGAAGGGTTCGTCGGCGCACGTCGCGCTGCGCCGCTCCGGGCGGCTCGACCGCGCGTTCGTGCGCCGCGCGCGCGAGGAAGACCTCGTGCCGCTGCCGGCGCGCGACGCGATCGCCGAGACCGCGCGCCGCCTGCGCGCGGTGCTCGATACGCATGGGCCCGACGCGTTGTCGTTCTATGTGTCGGGGCAGATGTCGATCGAGGCGCAATACCTCGTCAACAAGCTCGCGAAGGGCTTCGTCGGCACCAACAACATCGAGTCGAACTCGCGCCTCTGCATGGCGAGCGCGAGCACCGGCTACAAGCAGTCGCTCGGCGCGGACGGCCCGCCCGGGTCGTACCAGGACTTCGATCGCGCGAACCTGTTCTTCGTGATTGGCGCGAACATGGCCGACTGCCATCCGATCCTGTTCCTGCGGATGATGGATCGCGTGAAGGGCGGCGCGAAGCTGATCGTCGTCGATCCGCGCCGCACCGGCACGGCCGACAAGGCCGACCTGTTCCTGCAGATCCGGCCCGGCACGGATCTCGCGCTGACGAACGGGCTGCTGCACCTGCTGCACGCGAACGGCCGCACCGACGCCGCGTTCATCGACGCATACACCGAAGGCTGGGACGCGATGCCCGCGTTCCTCGCCGACTACACGCCCGAGCGCGTCGCGGAAATCACCGGGCTCGCGGAAGCCGACCTGCGCACGGCCGCGCAATGGATCGGCGATGCGCCGGAGTGGATGAGCTGCTGGACGATGGGGCTCAACCAGAGCACGCACGGCGTGTGGAACACCAACGCGATCTGCAACCTGCATCTCGCGACCGGCCGCATCTGCCGCCCCGGCAGCGGGCCGTTCTCGCTGACGGGCCAGCCGAACGCGATGGGCGGGCGCGAGATGGGCTACATGGGCGCCGGGCTGCCGGGCCAGCGCTCGGTGCTGTCCGACGACGACCGGCGCTTCGTCGAGAACCTGTGGCGCGTGCCGGCCGGCACGCTGCGCAAGGAGACGGGGCAAGGGACGGTCGATCTGTTCTCACGGATGGCGGCCGGCGACATCAAGGCGTGCTGGATCGTCTGCACGAACCCGGTCGCGACCGTGCCGAACCGGCAGAACGTGATCGCCGGATTGCAGGCCGCGGAGCTCGTGATCGCGCAGGACGCGTTCCTCGACACCGAGACCAACCGCTACGCGGACATCCTGCTGCCCGGCGCGCTGTGGGCCGAGGGCGACGGCGTGATGATCAACTCCGAACGCAACATGACGCTGATGCGTGCCGCGGTCGCGCCGCCCGGCGACGCGCTGCCCGACTGGCGCATCGTCGCGGAAGTCGCGCGCGCGATGGGCTTCGGCGACGCGTTCGACTATGCGTCGGCGGCCGATGTGTTCGACGAGATCGTGCGTTTCTCGAATCCGGCGACGGGCTACGACCTGCGCGGCGCGAGCCACGCGGCGCTGCGCGACGGCCCGGTGCAATGGCCGGTCGCGCCGGGCACCGCGCGCGAGCGGCACCCGATCCGCTACCTGAACGACGGCGTGAGCCAGACGCCGCGCAAGGCGGCCGACGGGAGCGCTGCGCCGCATCTCGCGTTCCCGACGCCGTCGGGCAAGGCGCGCTTTTTCGCGCGGCCGCACGTCGATCCGGCCGAGTTGCCCGACGACACGTTCCCGATCGTGCTGAACACCGGGCGGCTGCAGCATCAATGGCACACGATGACGAAGACGGGCAAGGTCGCGATGCTGAACAAGCTGAACCCGCGCCCGTTCGTCGAACTTCACCCGGACGATGCGAGCGCGCTCGGCATTGCCGCGAAGGACAGCGTCGAGATCCGCTCGGCGCGCGGCCGCGCGGTGCTGCCGGCCGTCGTGACCGAGCGCGTGCGGCGCGGCAACTGCTTCGCGCCGATGCACTGGAACGACGTGTACGGCGACGACCTGTGCATCAACGCGGTGACGAACGACGCGATCGATGCCGAATCGCAGCAACCCGAACTGAAATATTGCGCGGTCGCGCTGCGGCGCGTCGAGACCGACGCGTTCGCGTCCGCCGACGAGGAGACGGTGCGGCCCGACGCATGCGCCGACGACGCGCGGCCCGCTTCGGCGATGGTGCAGGCCGCTGCTTCACAGGAATCCGACATGGCAGACATCGATGCATTCGCGGCCGCGCTCGGCGTGACCGACTTCGCGCCGCCGCCGTTGACCGACACGGAACGGCTGTACGTGGCCGGCCTCGTCAGCGGGCTGAAGGCGGGCGCCGGCCGGCGCGAGGGCGGCGTGCCCGTGCTGCCGGCCGGCGCGCCGCTCACGCCACCGGTGCGGTTCTGGCTCGACGGGATGCTCGCGGGCCTGTTCAGCCGTTCGCTGCCCGCGAGTTCTCCGGTTGCCGCGGCGCCTGCGCTGCCGGCCGATGCCGCTGCAACCGGCGGCGTGCGGATCGTGCGCACGCGCCCGAAGGTCGTGCTGCTGTGGGCATCGCAGACCGGCAACATCGAATCGCTGACCGAGGATTACGCGACGCAGCTGATGAACGCGGGCTTCGAGATCCGCACCGCGTGCATGTCCGACTATCCGGTCGCGTCGCTCGCGGGCGCGCAATACGTGCTGCTGATGACCAGCACGTTCGGCGACGGCGATGCGCCCGACAACGGCAGCGAGTTCTGGGACGCGCTGCAGGCCGGCAGCGCCGCGCGCCTCGACGGCGTGCACTTCGCGGTGCTCGCGTTCGGCGATCGCAACTACGACCAGTTCTGCGGCCACGGCCGCCGGCTCGACGCGCGGCTCGCGGAACTCGGCGCGGCGCGGCTGTGCGCGCGCGTCGATTGCGACGTCGAATTCCAGAACGATGCGGACCAGTGGCTCGAACGCGTCGTCGCGCGGATCAAGGAGGCCGATGCCGCGCTGCACGCGGTGCCGTCCGGCGGCATGAGCCCGTCGGGGCTGCTGCCGTCGAAGGCGCATCCGGCGCCGTCGAAGCTCGTCGCGAACCTGCGGCTCAACCGTCCGGGCGCCGCGAAGGACACGCGCTATGTGTCGCTGTCGACCGAAGGCGCGAACCTCGAATACGAAACCGGCGACGCGCTCGGCGTGTGGCCGACCAACTGCCCTGAGCTGGTCGACGAGCTGCTGTCCGTCACCGCGCTGAAGGCCGACGCGCCCGTGTCGGTGGCGGGCGTCGGCGACGTGCGGCTCGGCGATGCGCTCGCGCGCCACTTCGACATCACGCGCCCGCATCCGGACACGCTCGCGTTCATCGCGTCGCGCAGCGCGAACGGCGCGCTGAAATCGCTGCTCGGCGACGACCGCAAGGGCGACCTGAAGCAATGGTTGTGGGGGCAACAGCTTGCGGACGTGCTGCACGAGTTTCCGGTCGAGCTGTCGGGCACGGAGCTGGTCGGGATGCTGAAGCGGCTGCAGCCGCGCCTTTATTCGATCGCGTCGAGCCCGAGCGCGCACCGGGGCGAGATCCACCTGACCGTGTCGGCCGTGCGTTATCACAACGGCCGGCGCGCGCGCAAAGGCGTTGCGTCGACGTTCCTCGCCGATCGCGCGGATGACGGCCGCGTGCCCGTGTTCGTGCAGAAGTCCGCGCATTTCCGGCCGCCGGTGAACGGCGACGTGCCGATCGTGATGGTCGGCCCGGGCACCGGCGTCGCGCCGTTCCGCGGCTTCCTGCACGAGCGGCAGGCGCGCGGCGCGCGCGGGCGCAACTGGCTGTTCTTCGGCGAGCAGCACGCGCAGACCGACTTCTACTACGGCGACGAGCTGGGCGCGATGCACGACAGCGGCTTCCTGACGCGGCTTGATCTGGCGTTCTCGCGCGACCAGGCCGACAAGATCTACGTGCAGGACCGGATGCGCGAGCAGGGCGCCGAGCTGTTCGCCTGGCTGGAGGAAGGCGCGCACTTCTACGTGTGCGGCGACGCGTCGCGGATGGCGAAGGATGTCGATACGGCGCTGAAGGCGGTCGTCGCCGAGCACGGCGGGATGTCGGACGACGACGCGAACGACTACGTCGCGCGGCTCGCGAAGGCGCGGCGCTATATGCGGGACGTGTATTGAACGCAGGCGGGGGGGCTTGACGCGACCGTGCCGGCTGGCTGTCCCGGCACGGTGGCCGGCCAGCCGGCGGCGGTCCGGGCTGCCGGGATGGCGGTCGATGACGGACGCGGTGTGACTCGTCGGCCGCCAACAGCTTGCGTCACTGCTGCCGATCCCACGCGCGCGCCTGTTCGGCACGCACGAACGCTTCCGACGACTGCGGCAGCAGGTTGCGGAATGCGCCGCCGTCGTTTTCGATCACGTCGACCATCTTCGCGATCATTTCCTCCGGGTCGTGCTGTTCGAGCGGGAACGTCAACCGCTCGGGCGTCACGGTGTGGACAGCCGGATCGTGCCAGCGCCGTGTCGTTTCCATCATCCGGTCGTTGAAGCCGGTGCTGTACGGGCCGGGGTTCACGACCGCGACGCGGATGCCGTGCGGCGCCAGTTCCGCGTGCATCGCCTCGGCCACCGATTCGACCGCGTGCTTCGACGCGCAATAAGCGCCGGTGAACGGCCCCGTGATCAGGCCCGCGATCGACGACACGAACACGATCTTGCCGTGCCGGCGCGCGAGCATGCCGCGCGCGATTTGCTGCGTGAGTTCGAGCGGCCCGAATACGTTGACGTCGAACAGCTCGCGCACGATTTCGACCGGCAGGTCGACGAGCGCGCCGGCTTCGCCGACGCCCGCGTTGTTCACGAGCACGTCGAAGTCGAGATCGGCCGCGCGGGCGCGGTCGTGGGCCGACGTGACGTCGAGCTTGATGGCGCGCAGCGCGGTGCCGCGTTGCGCGGCGGCGGCCGTCAGGCTGTCGATCTCGGCCGTGACGCGCACGCCGGCCGTCACGTCGTGACCGCGTTCGGCGAGCCGCAGCGCAACTTCGCGGCCGAAGCCGGTGCCTGCGCCGGTGATGAGGATGCGTTTCTGTGCCATGTGCCTACCTTGTGGTGTGGAGGGTTGCCTGAAAGCGGTCGCGGCAGTGCCGGGCGATCGCGGTGTCTTCGTCGACGCTGCCGCCCGAGACGCCGATGGCGCCGACGCAGCGGCCGTTGCCGTCGACGAGCGGTTCGCCGCCGCCGAACGTGACGAGCCCGCCGTGACTGTGCTCGATGCCGCGCAGCGGGCCGTCGCCCGACATCGCGCCGAGCGAGCCGGTCGATGCGCGGAAGCGGACCGCCGTCAGCGCCTTGCGCTGCGCGAGATCGATCGCGCCGAGAAAGCAGTCGTCGGTGCGCACGAACGCGAGCAGGTTCGCGCCGGCATCGACGATCGCGATGGCGATACCGGCGACCTGCAGCGATGCGGCGTGCGCGAGTGCCGCTTCGATCGTGCGGCGGGCGGTTGCGAGCGGCAGCGCAGGGGTGAGCGGGTTCATTCGAGGCTCCGGTGGGACGACAGGGCCAGTGTAGGCAGTTGCGGTATATGGGAGAATCCGCATTCCGCTCGAAGGAGCTTCAAGTTTTTTTTAATGATGGGCAGGCGCGATCCGATGGCCGGGCTGCACGTGTTCATGACCGTCGCGACGGCCGGCAATTTCACGCGGGCGGCCGCCGTGCTCGGCCTGACGCCGGCTGCCGTCAGCCTCGCGATCGGGCAGCTCGAGGGCGAGCTGAACGTGAAGCTGTTCAATCGCAGCACGCGCGGTGTGAGCCTGACGGAAGCCGGGCAGCGCTACCGGCAGCAGACGGAGCCCGCATACCGTCAGGTCATGCAGGCGCGCGACGAGCTGAAGGATGCGCGCAGCGAGCCGGGCGGGCTGTTGCGCGTCACCGCTCTGCCGCTCGCGCGCACGCTCGTGATCGCGCCGATTCTTGCCGTGTTCCGCGAGCGCTATCCGAAAGTCAGGCTCGAGATCCGCTACGAGAACGAGCTGGTCGACATCGCGAAGGAAGGGTTCGATGCGGGGATCCGGCTCGCCGACCGGTTGCAGCCGGGCATGATCGGCGTACGGATCGCGCCCGCGTTGTCGTGCGCGCTGGTCGCGTCGCCCGGTTATCTGGCACGGTACGGCGCGCCAGCGTCGATCGCGGAGCTCGAGCGTCATGCGTGCATTCGCTTCCGGTTTTCGGAGAGCGGGCGCCTGCATAAGTGGTTGCTGCACGACGGGCGCCGTGACGTCGATCTCGATCCGGACGGCGTGTTCGTGACGAACGACGCCGACGCGGTGATCGACGCGGCGCGCGCGGGTGTCGGGATCGCGTTTGCGTTCATGCGTGAGCGCATCGAGCAGGACCTGCGCGACGGCACGCTCGCCGAGGTGCTGCCGGGTGCATGCCGGACGTTGCCGCCGATGTGGCTGTATTACGTGAATCGCAAGCACGTGCCGGCCAAGTTGCGCGCGTTCATCGACGTGCTGCGCGAGCGCAACGGCGCAGACTTGGCGTAGTCCCGTCGTCCGGTTGCCGGCAGCGATTCGCGGGGCGGAGCATGATGGCGGTTCTGTCCACGAAGCCACGGAGTCGCGCCATGCTCGTATTCGCTCGCTTTCCGCTTCCGATCCTCGGTGCTGCTGGATCGCTGGTTGCTGCTGTCGCGCTCGGGAGCGCGCCGGCCGTGGCCCAGACGTCGACCGTGCCGGCGAGCACAGCCGTTGCCACGCCTGACAACGCGGTACTGCTGACTGTCTTTCTGAAGCACGACCAGTCGCGCCCGCTCGCCGAGCTGAATGCGCAACTCGCGAAGCAGGGTTTCTACAAGGCGTTTCCGCCGCCGGGCGTCGAGGTGGTGAGCTGGACCGTGACGATGGGGATCGGGCAGATCGTCGTGCTGCGGCTGCCGGCTTCGCGGCTGCGCGAGGTCAATCGCGTGCTCGAGGATACGGCGTGGGGCGCGTATCGGACGGAGTTCTATCCGACTTACGACTACAAGGCGATCGGGTTGGCGGAGCATGAGCGGGGGAAGTGACGCGCGAGTCTGGGCTTTCTGTCTCGTAATGGTGCCGGCAGCGGCTGGATGACTTGATAGGGCGTATTGTGGCCGAGGCTCGTTTTTCTCAATATGGTTTTGTATTGAGAATGCCTGCATTCGATCGAAAAATGAATGGGCGTAATTGAAATTGATTCGGATCGTTAAAGTCGGGAACTCTTGATTTTGATTAATTGAAATGATTTAAATAAGCGACGTTCCTGGAGTAAATCGTATGGGAGGGTTATTGCTTTTGAAAATTCTTGACGATTCCTGGCGAAGAAAGGGTGGCTTCCTAACGCGAAATTGCGTCTGGCACGCGTCTTGTCGACCCATGTTCATCTTCATCAGCTCTGTTTTCTGGTATGATCCCCGCGCGTTGATCGCGATGATGTCGGGGTAACGAAAATCGTCGAAAGAACGTTGGTGTTGCCTTCGCGGCAGCTGTAGTAGTGCATATAACGGATTGTCCGATTTGACATCGATGTCAAACGGAGTTGCTCACGAATAATGCGAGAGACCAGAAAATTTCCGCTTGTCGTCGATCTCGACGGCACGCTGACGACGTCGGATACCTTGATGGAATCCGTGATACGTGTCGTCAAGCATCAACCTGCAAATGTGTTTCGAATGCCTTTCTGGCTCGCCGGTGGTCGTGCCGCATTCAAGGGCAAGGTCGCGGAGCAGGCAGATTTCCGGGCAGAGACGATTCCTTATCGCGAGTCACTTGTCGATTATCTGGCTCACGAACGCAAAAGCGGCCGCCAGATCGTGCTGGCGACGGCCGCCCATCGTTCGATCGCCGAGCGGGTAGACGCCCATCTTGGCCTGTTCGATCTCGTCATCGCGACCAGCGGCGACACAAACCTGAAAAGCGAAACCAAACTCGCCGGCATTCGCGAACTAGTCGGCGACGATTTCGTCTATGCCGGCGACAGCAAGGCCGACATGCCGATCTGGGCCGGTGCGAAAGGCGCCATTCTGGCTGGTGTCGCCCCCGGTGTTGCTGCCGACGTCCGGGGCAGTATTCCCGTCGAGCGGGAATTCTTGAACGAGCGTGCCGGTTTCTCGACATGGTGCAAGGCACTGCGTGTCCATCAATGGCTTAAAAACCTGCTGTTGTTCGTCCCGCTGCTGACGGCTTTTGCGTTCTTTGACACAGACAAGGTCGCCACGCTCGTGCTCGCGTTTCTGTCGATGTCGCTGGGCGCATCGGCAACCTACATCGGCAACGACCTCTGGGACCTGGACAACGACCGGCACCATCCTCGCAAGCGCAATCGCGCGTTCGCGAACGGGACGCTGTCGATTGCCCAGGGGCTGGGCGGTGCTGCGGTGCTGCTCCTGATGGCGTTTGCGCTGGCATTCGCCGTGTCGGTCGAGTTTGCCGGCATGTTTGCGCTCTATCTGCTGCTGACGACCGCATACAGTTGGCGCCTGAAATCGGTCGTGCTGCTCGATGTCGTTGTGTTGTCGCTGCTGTACACGCACCGGATCGTCGCGGGCGCCATTGCTGCGGACATCGCAGTCAGCCGCTGGCTCCTCGCATTTTCCGTGCTTGCCTTCCTGAGTCTTGCGCTCGTGAAGCGCTGCTCCGAACTCGTGTTCCTGCGCCAGAACGACAAGCATGCATCGGCGGGCAGGGATTACCGCGTGGGGGACCTCGAAGTGTTATGGCCGTTCGGGATCGGTGCGTCGCTGGCCGCAGTGGTCGTGTTCGGCCTGTTCATCAATGCCCCCGAAACCGCCGCGCGTTACACGATTCCGCATCTGCTATGGCTTGTGCAGATCGGTTTGATCTACCTGTTCGGCCGCCTGTGGATCGCAACGGTTCGCGGTGCGATGCACGACGATCCGATTGTCCACATCCTCGAAAATCGCGGTAGTTTCGGCATGCTTTGCGTGATGGTGGCGCTGGTGCTGGCCGCTCACTTCCTGCCTGCACTGTAAGCGGCACAAACCATATGACGGAAAAGAACCGAAACCGGGTGCGGGCATTCTGCCGCTTCGCCATCGTCTACGTGCTGCTGTTCGTGTGCGCAGGAAACATCACCAACAGCATGCTGTTGAAGTGGGGGTTCCGCGACGACCAGAAGGGGGCTTTCGCCACGAGCTACAGTCTCGTCGGGATGATGAACGGTGACGCACCGAAGCCGTTCGTTTACCGCTCGGCGTTTCCGAAGGCCGCGAAATGGACGGTCGAACGCCTTGACGATGCCACGCGGAACAAGCTGTTCAAATCGATCTCGCGACATGATTCGTTGCGCAACGCCTATTTCACGAGCGTGCCGGGCGAGTACTGGACACCGGTCGTGGCACTCGTCTATCACCTGACCTACATCGCGATCGTACTGTCAACGCTGTTTGCACTGTTGCTGGTTTACAAGATGGCCAGGCTGCACGGCCTGAGCTTCGGGCATTCGGTCGGCTTTCTCGCAGCGTTCAGTTTCATCTATCCGCTCACGTTTCAGCAGGGCGGCTACTACTACGATTTCTTCGAATTGCTCGGCGTGCTCGGTGCGTGCTATTTCCTGTTGAAGAAGCGGCTGCTGGCATCGACGCTGATGATCGTCGTCTTTTCCCTGAACAAGGAGACCTTCTTCCTGGTTCCGCTCGCGTTGTTCTTCCTGCACGACCGCGACATGGCGATGGCCAGGCGCTTGATGTGGCTCGTGCTGCAACTGGGCATCTGCGCGGCGACCCGCCAGTTCATCATGAGCGGGTATGGTGCCAACGCTGGCGGATTCGTCGAATATCACGTGTGGGACAACGTGCGGTTCTGGCTGAATCCGGCGTCCTATCTGTCGTTCTACAACCTCGTCGGCAAAGGCATCTTTACCCCGAGCCTTGAGAACCCGTTGATGCTCGCGCCGCTCGCGGTGTTCTTCAGGGAGGCATGGCGTGCGACGCCAACTCGTTATCGTGCCTACTTCGTCGCGGCGTTCGTGCCGGTGCTGGTGCTGTTCTTCTTTTTCGGCTACCGGGACGAGGCGCGAAACTTCTCGGTCGCCTTTCCCGCAATCGTATTGATCGCACTGCACGGTGCGAACCGCTTCAATGCGATTTTTGGCGGAAATGCGGATGTGCCGGATGGAACCCGTATCCCGTCAAGTCGTCGATCCGATGCTGCAATGGTAACGGAGGCCGCACAATGAACTGGCTGATCGTCATCGCGAGCGGTGTTTTTGGCGGGCTTGCCAGCGTGTTGCTCAGGGTGGCAGCGCTCAAGGGAATTGCGCTCGGCGAATCGAGCGTATTGCCGTGGATTGCGCGTGGCGCGGCCGTCGGCGCTTACGGCATCGGGTTCGTGCTTTACGCGTTCGCGCTGCGCAAGACGTCGCTCGGCATTGCGTACCCGACCATGGTGGCGGTCTCGATGCTCGTCGTGCTGTCGTTCACGGCGGCGCACGAGCATCTGTTGCGGCCGGTGCAGGCGGTTGGCGCGCTCGTCATTCTGATCGGCGTCTGGATGGTCACGCGCGGTGCGTAATCCGGAAGCGAGTCAAGGAACTTCCAGAGGGCAGGTCCTGTAGACGCGCACCGGCAGAGTCGTCCTGCTCCGCTGGAAATTGATGACGCATCACATGATTTGTATATGGACGCCTCCCGTTCCAGAAAACCCCGCGCCCACCTGTGATTTCGTCCTCGCCCGCGCCGCCCGGCCAGGAGAAATTCCCCCAAATGCGCGGTCCGTCATTCATCCGATGAAAAAACCGTTCCGGTTCCCGGTATGATGCGCACCTTGTGTTTTTCGGCCGCACGATTTTGATGCGATGTTGACGCGCCCCGCGTGCCACAAAACCGCACAATGCGAGTCTGAAAGATTTTGTAATATAAGCCCCGTATACTTGTAAGTTCTGATTCAGGCGCTCCCTGCCTTCTCTTTCGGCCGACCGCCCACGCAGAACAACCAGATATGTCGCCGCCGGGCCATCCCGCGCCGCGACTCGCAATGCACCACCACTGAATAACCTATGTCTTCCCGCCACCCTGGGTCGCCGGGCCGTGCCGCGGCGGCGATCGCCCGTGTCTCGGCGCTGGTTCGCAACGAGCGCGTGCTGTCGCCGCTGCTCGCGTTCGGCATCGGCCTGCTGCTGATCGTCGTGTTCCAGCACCTGTCGGAATCCGTCGACTACCGGTCGGTGATCCGCCAGTTGCGCCACATGTCCGCCGCGGAATGGGGCGCGTCGCTGGCCGCGACGGCGCTCAGCTATCTCGCGCTGGTCGCCCGCGACGCGGTCGGCCTGCGTTATGTCGCCGCGAAGGTGCCGCGCGTCGCGCTGTGGATCGGCGCGATCGCCGGTTCCGCGCTCGGCAACGCGACCGGCTTCGGCGCGCTGACGGGTGGCGCGGTCCGTGCGCGCGTGTACGGCGTGTCGGGCGTCACGCCCGCGCAGATCGGCCGGATGACGGTGTTTACCAGCGGCACGCTGGCGCTCGCGATGGTGCTGATGACGGCGGTCGGCATGGTCTGCGTGCCGGAGGCGCTCGCCGCGATGCTGCACGTCGCGCCCGGCGTGCTCACGTGGAGCGGAGCGGCGCTGCTCGTGGTGCTGGCCGCGCTGGTCGCAATGTGCGGCAACACCGCGCGCCCGGTCGTCACGCGCTTCAAGTGGCTGTCGTTCGACGTGCCGGCGCGGCGCGATCTCGTCATGCAGGTCGTCTACGCGGTGCTCGACGTCGTCGCGGCGGGCCTGACGCTGTGGGTGCTGCTGCCGGCCGCGCCGGTCGGCTTCCCGACCTTCATCACCGTCTATGCGGCCGCGCTGCTGCTCGGGATGATCGGCCATACGCCGGGCGGGATCGGCGTGTTCGAAGCCGCGATGGTCTTCACGCTCGGCCGCGAAGTGCCCGCGCATGCGATGGTCGCCGCGCTGATCGCGTATCGCGCGATCTATTTCGGCGTGCCGCTCGTGCTGTCGGCCGGCCTGCTGGCCGGTTTCGAGGGCCGCGCGCTGCGGCGCCGGCTCGTGACGCGGCAGGCCGCGCGCGTGTCGCAGCTCGCGCCGCTGTTCCTGAGCCTCGTGACGTTCGCGGTCGGCAGCATGCTGGTGATCTCGAGCGCGACGCCCGCGTTCTGGCACCGGATCGCGATCCTGCGCCACCTCGTGCCGCTGTGGGTGCTCGAAGGCTCGCAGGTGATCTGCAGCGTGCTCGGCGTCGCGCTGCTGTTCGTCGCGCGCGGGCTGCTGCGCCGCCTCGACGGCGCATGGTGGATGACCTTCGCATTGACGCTCGCGAGCCTCGCGCTGTCGCTGGCGAAGGGCCTCGCGTTCGTCGAGGCCGGCGTGCTCGGCACGCTGCTCGTGCTGCTGCTCGTCAGCCGCCGCCGCTTCAACCGCCATTCGTCGCTGCTCGCCGAGCGCTTCACGGTGAGCTGGTTCGTGTCGGTGACGATGGTGCTGATGCTGGCCGTGTGGGTGCTGTTCTTCGCGTTCCGCGACGTGCCGTACACGCGCGAGCTGTGGTCGCATTTCTCGTTCGACGCGCGCGCGCCGCGTGCGCTGCGCGCGACGCTCGCAGCAGGCGTGTTCGTCGCGCTGTTCGCGCTGTGGCAACTGCTGCGCCCGGCGCCAGGCCGTTTCGTGAAGCCCGCGCCGCAGGACCTGTTCGACGCCGAACGGATCATCCGCGCGCAGGAATGCAGCGATGCGGGCCTCGCGCTGATGGGCGACAAGTCGTTCCTGTTCTCGGAATCGCGCCAGGCGTTCCTGATGTACGCGAAGTACGGCCGTACGTGGGCCGCGCTGCACGACCCGGTCGGGCCGCGCGAAGAATGGCCGGCGCTGATCGGCAAGTTCATCGCGCTCGCGCACGCGCACAGCGGCCGCGCGGCGTTCTATCAGGTGCGCGCGAACGCGCTGCCGCTGTATCTCGACGCGGGGCTCACGCTGATGAAGCTCGGCGAGGAAGCGCATATCGCGCTCGACCAGTTCGACCTGAAGGGCTCGAACCGCTCGCACCTGCGCTATGCGCTGCGCCGCGGCGACAAGGACGCGCTGACGGTCGAGGTGATCGGCCCGGGCGACGTGCCGGTCGCGCTGCCGGCGCTGCGCGACATCTCCGACGGCTGGCTCGACAGCCGCGACGCGCGCGAGAAGAGCTTCTCGGTTGCCGCGTTCCACGACGGTTATCTCGCGACGCAGTCGGTGATGCTGGTGCGGCAGGCCGACAAGCCGATCGCGTTCGTCACGTTCATGACGACCGACCTCAACACCGAGGCGACGGTCGGCGTGATGCGCCATCTGCCGGACGCGTCGCCGTACGCGATGGAATATCTGTTTACGCAGCTCGCGCTGCATCTGAAGGAAGCGGGCTTCCGCAAGCTGAGCCTGGGCATCGCGCCGTTCTCGGGGATGGGCGCGGCGAAGATGCCGTCGCCGTGGCACCGGCTCGGACTGATGGTCTGGCGCTTCGGCGGCCGCTTCTACAACTTCCGCGGCTTGCGCGCATTCAAGAGCAAGTTCGAGCCGCACTGGGAGCCGCGTTACCTCGCGGCCTCGGGCTCGGTCGGCGTGTTCGTCACGCTTGCGGATCTGTCATTGCTGGCTGGAGGTCGGCGTTCATGATGTCGAAGAAGGGAATCGCGCGGGCGGCAGCCGCCTGCGCGGGAATGATGCTGGCCGGCGCCGCGTGCGCCGCGCAACCGGCCGCCGTGAAGGCCGAAACCGTGTCGGGCGGCCGCTACGGGCCCGTTACCGTGACCAAGCCGAGCGGGCCGCTGCGCGGTTTCGTCGTGCTGTTCTCGCGTGAGGCCGGCTGGAATGCCGCCGATCAGCAGGCCGCCGATGCGCTCGCGAAGGCCGGTGCGATGACGGTCGGCGTCGATTCCGAGCGTTATGCGACGAACCTCGCCGCGAAGCAGGAGACCTGCCACCACCTCGACGGCGACGCCGAGGCGGTCAGCCACCAGCTCGAACGTCTGGCGCAGTCGTCGCGCTATTTCACGCCGATCGTCGCGGGCGTGGGCCGGGGCGGCGCGATCGCGAAGCAGATCCTGGCGATGGCGCCGGAGAACACGATCGCCGGCGTCGTATCGGTCAACCCGGCGCCGAAGCTCGATCCGCGCTTCAAGCCGTGCCCGCCCGATCCGACGATCGTGCGCCGTGCGATGCCGGGTTTCGTCGAAACGGCTGCCGCGGGCGACACCACGAAGCTCGTGTCGCTCGTCACGTCGCACCTGCGTGACAGCGGCAGCAGCGGCGACGAACTCGACGTGTCGGACCTGCCGCTCGTCGAGCTGCCGGCCAAGGGCGGCAGCGGCCGGCTCGCGATCGTGATCTCGGGCGACGGCGGCTGGCGCGATCTCGACAAGACGATCGCCGAGGCGCTGCAGCGCGACGGCGTGTCGGTGGTCGGCATCGACAGCCTGCGCTACTTCTGGAGCGAGAAGCCGCCCGCGCAGGTGAGCCGCGATCTCGCGCGCGTGATGCGCACCTACATGACGCGCTGGCATGCGAACCGCGTGGCGCTGGTCGGCTATTCGTTCGGCGCCGACGTGATGCCGTTCGCTTACAACCGGCTGCCGGCCGACCTGCGCGACAAGGTCGCGGTGATGTCGCTGCTCGGCTTCGCGCCGTCCGCCGATTTCCAGATCCGCGTGACGGGCTGGCTCGGCATGCCCGCGAGCGACAACGCGCTGAAGGTCGCGCCGGAAATCGCGAAGGTGCCGCCGCAGCTCGTGCAGTGCTTCTACGGCGCGGAAGAGACGGACACGATGTGCCCGGCGCTCGCGAACACCGGCGCCGACGTGATCAAGACGCAGGGCGATCACCACTTCGGCCGCGACTACATCGCGCTCGAGAAGAAGATCCTCGGCGGGTTCGGCAAGCCGGTGGCGGCGCGCTGAACGCAGGCGCCCGCGCTTTACGGCGGGTGCCTGCCGGTTTGCTTCCGGTTCATCGTACGGGCGGCCAGCGTGCCGCCCGTTTCATTTTCCGGCCTGCGTCGCCGTGCCGTGCGGCGGCGTTGCCGTTCTCGCATCGCGCTGATAGAAGCCGGGAAACCGGTCGAGTTGCCGGCGCGCGGCCGCGATGTCCGTGTCGTCGCCGAGCACCGCGCTCGAAAACCCCGTGCGTTCCATCAGCAGCAGCTGGTCGACCAGCACATCGCCGGTCGCGCGCAGGTCGCCGGCAAAGCCGAAGCGCTTGCGCAGCAGGTATGCCTGGCTGTACGCACGGCCGTCGGTGAACGACGGGAACTGCAGGTCGATGCGTGCGGCCTGCGCGATTCGTGCGGCAAGCGGCGGCAGTTCCTCGTCGTTGCCGATCGTCAGCGTCGAATCGTCGTGTTCCTGCGTATCGCCCGCGTGTTCGGCCGGCGTCAGCAGCCGGATGCGTGCGTTCTTGCTTGCGTTGTCGCTGGCTGGCTTCATGCGTGCTCCGCGTGGTGGCGCGCGTCGTTCGCGGCGGCCTTGAACGGTTCCGCGCCGATGCGGCGCACCGTGTCGATGAATCGTTCGCTGCGGCCGTTCGCATCGATCCGCGCGTCGAGATACGCGTTGACGATCGCGTCGACGACATCGACGATCTCGTCCGCCGAGAACGACGGGCCGATCACCTTGCCCGGCCGCGCGGGGCCGCTCGCGGTCGAGCCGTCCGACCCGCCGAGCGTCACCTGGTACCACTCCGCGCCGTCCTTGTCGACGCCGAGGATGCCGAGGTGGCCGCTGTGATGGTGGCCGCACGAGTTGATGCAGCCGCTGATGTGCAGGTCGATGTCGCCGACGTCGTGCAGCAGGTCGAGATCCTGGAAGCGCTCGGCGATCGCATCGGCGATCGGGATCGAGCGCGCGTTCGCGAGCGCGCAGAAGTCGCCGCCCGGGCACGCGATCATGTCGGTCAGCAGCCCGACGTTCGCGCTGGCGAGCCCGATCGCGCGCGCGTTCTCCCACAGCAGGAACAGGTCGTCGACGTGTACCCACGGCAGCACGACGTTCTGCGTGTGCGTGACACGTGCCTCGCCGGCCGAGTAGCGGTCGGCGAGATCGGCGAGCGCGTCGAGCTGGTCCGGCGACGCGTCGCCGGGTGCCTGCAGGCGGCGCTTGAACGACAGCGTGACGATGCGCAGCGCCGGATCGCGATGATCGGCGACATTGCGCGCGAGCCAGCGCGCGAATGCGGGATGACGGCAGGCCTGCGCGGACATGCGCGCATTCGCGTCGGGCAGGTCGAGCGTGCGCGGCTTGAGCCGCGGCGGCACGAACGATGCGGCGACGCGATCGAATTCGGCCTGCGCAATCGTGTGCGGGCCGCCGTCGTGGTCGACGATCTGGCGGAACTCCTCCTCGACGTCGTCGATGTAGCGCTGCCCCTCGGTCTTGACGAGGATCTTGATCCGCGCCTTGTACTTGTTGTCGCGCCGCCCGTAGCGGTTGTACACGCGGACGATCGCCTCGATGTAGTTCATCACGTGCCGCCACGGCAGGAACGCGCGCAGCAGCGTCGCGATCATCGGCGTGCGGCCCATCCCGCCGCCGACGCTCACGCGAAAGCCGAGCTCGCCCGCATCGTCGCGCACGAGCTTCAGTCCGACGTCGTGCCAGTCGGTCGCCGCGCGATCCTCGGCGGCGCCGGTGATCGCGATCTTGAACTTGCGCGGCAGGAACGCGAATTCCGGGTGCAGCGTCGTCCACTGGCGCATCACTTCGGCGAACGGGCGCGGATCGGCGATCTCGTCAGGCGCGACGCCCGCGCGCTCGTCGCACGAAATATTGCGGATGCAGTTGCCGCTCGTCTGGATGCCGTGCATGTCGACGGTCGCGAGCAGGTCCATTACGTCGGCCGCTTTCGAAAGCGGAATCCAGTTGAACTGCACGTTGGTGCGCGTCGTGAAGTGCGCGCTGCGGGTCGGCAGGCGCAGCGTGCCGAGCAATGCCTGCGCGTCGCATGCGGCGCGGTAGGTGGCGTTGTCGGGCACATCGTAGTCGCGCGCGATCCGCGCGAGCACGCGAAGCTGCGCGCTCGACAGCTCGCCGTACGGCACCGCGACGCGCAGCATCGGCGCGTGGCGCTGCACATACCAGCCGTTCTGCAGGCGCAGCGGCCGGAACGCGTCTTCGCTCAGCGTGCCGTGCTGCCAGCGTTCGAGCTGGTCGCGAAACTGGGCGGCGCGGCTCAGCACGAGCGCCCGGTCGAAATCGGTATATCGATACATGACGTGATACGCGAGAGGAGCCGCGGCGCGGCATGCGCACGGCTCGGAGGGGCGTTGCGACGGATGTCGGGCAACGGAAGACAGCGTAGGGAACGCGGTGCGGCGGGACAAGCAGCAGATCGGGACGAAAAGGGCGCAGCAGATGGCGGGCGCGGCGCCGGCGCGGCGGGCGGGGCATGCGTCGTGCATACCCGTGGCCGGTTGATGTGTCTTATGCGTTGGCGTCGACGACGAGCGCCGGATCGAGCGCACGGATGCGCTGGTCGATGAAGTAGCCGCCGCCTTCCTGATAGCGCAGGAACAGGCGGCCGCACGAGCGGCAGCGGCTGACGTTGCAGCGGTTGTACGGGAAATGGCGCAGCGCGATCGGCGCATCGTCCGACGCGTAGCGCGTACCGGCCGGATGATATTCCGCATAGGTCGGCTCCGCATCGCCGGGCGGCGCGAGCGTGGCTACTTCGGTCAGCTGCGTGTCCTGCAGCGACAGCGGCAGGCTCGTCCATCCGGCGAGCGAGGTTTTCGTGCACGTGCACGGCTGCGTGACGTGTGCCGCTTCGGCCGTCAGTTTCAACAGCGCGTCGTGATCGAGGTAGGGCAGTTGGCTCATGGGAAATCTTGAAAAAGCGGCGAGACCGGCAATGTAACCCGCGCGCGGATCGGCTGCATGGCCGCGGCCCGTGCGGCGGCGGCACGCATGATACGCATCGCGCGCTTTAGCCGCCCTTGCGAACCGACGGCTGCGCGACCAGCTCGCCGAGCACGCGGATCGCGCGCTCGATGTCGCGGCTCCACGGATGGCCGAAGTTCACGCGCACGCAGCGCTCGAAGCCGTGCGCGGCCGAAAACAGCGGCCCCGGCGCGAAGCTGATCCCGCGCGCGACCGCCTGGCGATGCAGTTCCATCGCGTCGATCGCGTCGGGGAACGCGAGCCACAGGAAATACCCGCCTTCGGGCCGCACCCACTCGACGCCGGCCGGCAGCCAGCGCCGCAGAGCGTCGTCCATCCGGTCGAGCTGCGTGTGCAGCGCGCCGCGCAGCTTGCGCAGATGGCGGTCGTAGCCGCCGTGCTCCAGATAGTTCGCGATGCCGGCCTGCGCGGGAATGCTCGCCGACAGCGTCGTCATCAGCTTGAGCCGCTGCACCTTCTCCGCGAACCGGCCGGCGGCGGCCCAGCCGATCCGGTAGCCGGGCGCGAGTGTCTTCGAGAACGAACTGCAGTGCATCACGAGGCCGTGTTGGTCGTACGCGCGCGCGGGCAGCGGATAGTCGGGGCCGAAATGCAGCTCGCCGTAGACGTCGTCCTCGATCAGCGGCACCTCGCGCGCCGCGAGCATGTCGACGAGCGCGCGCTTTTTTTCGGCGGACAGCGTGACGCCGGTCGGATTCTGGAAATTGGTCATGAACCAGCACGCGCGGATGTCATGCCGCTCGAGCGCGTTCGCGAGCGCATCGAGATCGAGGCCCGTGCGCGGATCGACGGGAATCTCGACCGCGCGCAGGTCGAGCCGCTCGATCGCCTGCAGCGCCGCATAGAAGCCGGGCGCTTCGACGGCGACGATGTCGCCGGGCCGCGTGACGGCCATCAGGCACAGGTTCAGCGCTTCGAGCGCGCCGTTCGTGACGACGATCTCGTCGATCGGCTGCGACACACCGGTCGCGAGATAGCGCCGCGCGATCTGCTGGCGCAGCGCCTCGTTGCCGGGGGGCAGGTCGACGACCGTGCTCCACGGGCTCACGAGCCGCGTGGCCTGCGCGAGCGACTTCGCGAGGCGCGGCAGCGGAAACAGTTGCGGCGCCGGGAACGCGGAACCGAGCGGCACGATGCCGGGCTGCGTGGCGGCATCGAGTACGGAGAACACGAGGTCGCTGATGTCGACCTTGCGCGATGCGCCGGCACGACTCGCGCGGCGCTTCGCGGCCGGGCCTGCTTCGGGCGTGGCGCCTGGCGCGACGTAGTAGCCCGAGCGTTCGCGCGCGCGGATCAGCCCCCACTGTTCGAGCTGGTAGTACGCGCGAAACACCGTCGACTGGCTCACGCCGTGCTGCGCGATGATCTGCCGCAGCGACGGCAGGCGCGTGCCGGCCGCGAGGTTGCCGTTGCGGATGTCGTCGGCGATCGTGTGTGCGAGGGTTTCGTAGCGTTTCATCGGCGTTGACGGGGGGCGCCGTCGCCGCGCGCGGGCCGGATTGGCGCCGCGCCGGCGGGCGCGGGTCATTGTCCGATGCGCGGCCCGAAAAGAAAAGCGCGGGCGGCATGCCCCACGTGCCGAGCGACGCGAGCGAGAAGCCGCACGACGGCAGCAGGTAGCTCGGAAGCCATGTGATGAAGAAGCGGATCGCGAAGTTCAGGTCGGTATCGTGCTGACGGTCATTTCCGCGAATGGGGCGGACCGACGCAATCGGCGTCGACGGCCGCAGGCACGTATGCGACGCATGCAATGCGTCGTCATCGAAATGCGAACCGGTTAGCGTCCGGCAACGCGCTTTCTTCTGATCATTCGTCGCCCGGCTTGCCGCGTTCGTACGCCCGCAACGATTCGGGATCGACACTGCGCCGGGCATGTCGCATGTCTGCATGCGCAACACCTGCCGTGTGCGGCTATTTCCAATTGCGCGCCCATATTTTTTATGGTCTTGTTGCGGGATATCGCATCGACTCGAAAAAGGATGGTCGAATGCAGCCGAGCGATTCATACGGGGTCCGCTTGATCAGGGGAATCGGCGCGCGTACGCGCGCCCGCGGTGCCGTGCGCGCGCTGTTCATCATCCTGACACTGGGCTTGCTTGCGCCTGGTCCGTCGGCTTTCGCCGACTCTCCCGAAACCGTCAACGACAACGTGCTGCGCGTGCTGGCATGGCCCGGCTATGCGGACCGCGACGTCGTCAGCGCATTCGAGGCGCAGTTTCATGTGCGTGTCGAAGTGACGTTCGTCGATTCCGACGAAGCGCTTTGGGCGCGGATGCACGGCGCGGCGCCGCCGCCATACGACGTGCTGGCTGCGAACACGGCCGAAATCCAGCGCTACGCGCACGAACGTCTGCTCGCGCCGATCGACCTGGCGCGCATCCCGAACCGGCGGCGGCAGTTGCCGAACTTCCGGCAGCTCGCGACGATCGGCGGGCTCGTGCAGGACGGTGCGACCTACGCGATCCCGTTCACGTATTCGTCGATGGGGCTGATCTACGACCGCACGCAGGTTTCGGCCGCGCCGCGCTCGATGCGCGAGCTGTGGAATCCGCGCTACCGCGGCAAGGTGCTCGACTTCAACAGCGCGCAGCACAATTTCTCGTTCGCGGCGCTGGCGCTCGGCTATCCCGATCCGTTCCGCCTGTCGCCCGCGCAGACGCTCGCGGTTGCGCGCAAGCTGATCGACCTGCGCCGCAACCTGCTGACGTACTACACGCTTCCCGAAGAGGCGACCGCGCTGTTCGTCCAGCATCGAGCGGCGCTGATGTTCGGCAACTACGGCACGCAGCAGGTCGAGCTGTTGCGGCGCGCCGGCGCGGACGTCGGCTACGTGATCCCGGACGAAGGCGCGCTTGCATGGCTCGACTGCTGGGCCGTCACGCGCGGCGCGCAACATGCCGAGCTCGCGTTCGCGTGGATCAACTACATGCTCGAACCGGCGATCGGCGCGTTGCTGACCGAGCGCCAGGGGCTCGCGAACACGCTCGAGCCGCCACCGGGCCTCGACACCGGGCACCAGCATCTCGTGTGGCTCCAGCCCGTCGAAGACATCGCGCGGCGCGAATCGCTGTGGAGCCGCATCGTGTCGGGCGACCGGCCGGAGCGGTTCGACAAATGATCCGGCTCGGGCTCACGTCGAAGCTGTCGGTGCTGCTCGCGTGCATCGGCGTGATCGCGTCCGGCACGACCGGCTATTACGCGTATCGCGCGAACCGCACGATGCTCGTGCAGGAAGCGCAGCACAGCCTGCTGATGTCGACCCAACTGCTCGGGCAGCGCTTCACGACCGCGCTGTCCGACGTTGCCGCCGATGCGCTCGTGCTCGCGCAGTTGCCGTCGTCCGCGCTCGTCGCGGGCAGCGACAATCCGGACAGCGCGCGACGCACGCGGCTCGAGCAGGTGTATTGCAGCTTCATGAGAAATCATCCGGAATACCTGCAGATTCGCCTGATCGCGGGCGGGAATTTCGGGCTCGAACACATCCGCGTCGTTCGCGACGCGCGCGGCGTCGTCGTGCTGCCGGAAAGCGCGTTCCAGGAGAAAGGACAGTTTTCCTACGTATTCGATACGCTCGCGACGGCGCCCGGCCATATCTACCTGTCGCCGATCGTGATCAACCACGAGACGGGTTCGCACGAGGCCGAAGGGCTGCCGATCCTGCGCGTGGGCACACCGGTCGTCGACACGTCGGGCCAGACGGTCGGCGCGCTGGTCGTCGACGTCGAGCTGTCGCGCGTGGTCGACCGGCTTGAACGCGATCTGCCGGACGACTATGCGGTGTATCTCGCGAACGAGTGGGGCGATTTCCTCGTGCATCCCGATCCGGCGCAGACGTTCGGCTTCGATCGCGGCCTGCGGGTGCTGATGCAGGACCGCTTTGCCGTCACGCGCGCGCTGTTCGACAGCACGCGCACGAGCGTGACGCTCAACGGCCTCGAGCAGCCCGACGACGCGCCGGGGCAGATGTTCGCGTTCGCACGCACGCCGTTCGGGCACGACGAGGGCAACCGCTTCGTCGTGCTCGGGATGGCGCGTCCGCTTGCCGACGTGCTGGCGCCGGCCGGCATGCTCGGCGAACGGATCGTCCGGATGGTGCTCGTATCGAGCCTGATGGCGGTGATTCTCGCGATCCTGTTCGCGCGCGCGATCACGCGGCCGCTGCAGGCGCTCGCGCGCGCCGCGACGCACGTGTTCGACGATCCGGCCGCCGAACAGCTTCCGGTCCGGCGCGCCGACGAGATCGGCGTGCTCGCGCGCTGTTTCGACAGCATGCGTGTCGAGATTCGCACGCAGGTCGCGATGCTGCGCGCGAAGCAGCAGGAGCTCACGCACCTCGCCGGCCACGATCCGTTGACCGAGCTGCCGAACCGCCTGCTGTTCATGGAGCATCTCGATGCCGCGATCCGGCATGCGGCTGCGGTGCACGAAGGGCTGGCCGTGATGTTCGTCGATCTCGACCGCTTCAAGCAGATCAACGACCAGCACGGGCATTCGGCCGGCGACCGTACGCTCGTCGCGGTCGCGAAGCGGTTGAGCCTCGTGCTGCGCAACGGCGACATGGTCGCGCGGCTCGGCGGCGACGAATTCATCGTGCTGATTGCGGACGTGCGTTCACCGGCGGTGGTTGGCGATGTCGCGTCGCGGATCCAGATCGTGATGGCGGAGGAGCTGGAGTTCGGCGACCGGCGCGTGGCCGTCGGTGCGAGCATCGGCGTCAGCGAGTTTCCGGCCGACGGCGCATCGGCCGAGGAACTGCTCGTCAAGGCCGACGCGGCGATGTATGCGGCGAAGGCGTCCGCGCAGTGCGCGTACGTGCGCTATCAGGACCTGGTCGGCGGCGGCGCTGCGCCGGACGAAGCCGGGGCCGGCCGCGTCGCATCGGGTGCCGGCCGGTGACGGCCGGCCGGTAAAACACGCGATGCAAGCGCAACGAGCCCGTCACGGACGGGCTCGTTGCATGTGAGGACTGCGCGCGGGGCGCGCAGCGGCAGGCTTAGTGGCCGAAGTAGACCGAGTCGCGCGGGCTTTGCGCCTTGGCGGCCGGTGCGCCGCCCTGGACGGTCGCGGCCGGTTGCGCACCGTAGCCGGTATTGTCGGCGGCGCGCACGCGGGCTTGCGCGGCCTGGATGTCGGCCGGGTAGTGCGGGCTCGACAGGCCCGGCTTGTAGCCGGCTTTTTCGAGCTGGACCAGCTCGTTGCGCAACTGGGCGCGGGTCACGGTGCTTTGGGCGAATGCGCCGAACGAAGCGGACAGGGCGACAGCGGCAACGACTGCGGAAACGAGCGATTTCATGATGACCTCCGATGTTTGTCTTGGCTTTCCGCGTTCGACACCATGTCGTAAGCGGTTGATTACATCGTAGGCGTCGGTCGATTCAGGGTAAACGTGGATTTCAGCGAAAGATCGTTGTCGCGGAGGCAATAATCCCGGGGTAAATGTCTTCTGTCCCCATTCAGTATTGCCGAATTTGCAAGGGCACCGCGGTACGGGCGGGCACCGGTGGCGGCTGGGGGAGGACGGCGGAGGTGGAGATGACGCGGGCGGGCCGCGGTGCGGCGGATCAGACGCCGTCGTCGTCGATTTCCTTGCGCTCCCGGCGTTCCTCGTTGCCGCGGCGCGCGCGCAGGCGCTGACGCGACAGGACGGCGATCACCTGCTGGGTCGGCGCGCCGGACGGCAGTTCGTTGCGGATGCGATCGGGCACCATCGGCAGGCCCGCGCGCTGCCGGCGCAGCGCCTTTGCGATTGCCCGGCGGCATTCGTCCCCGTGGCAATCCCATTCATCGCGGATTCTCTGGCAATAACGGCATTGTTCCATCGAAACAGTCTAACGCGTCTTGGGGAACCGGGCAGCGCGCGGGGCCGAACGGGTCACGCATGGCGCTTCCGTCGCGGACGTATCGACGATGTGAAGTTGAATGGGACTGCGAAGCAATCGGGTGAAATGGGTTGCCTGAAACTACAATTCCCCATCCGTCTTCATACGGATTCCTTTCGGAAGAACGGGGCCTGAACGGCTTACCGGAGAGACCAGATTCCCCAGACGGCGATCAACAGGCCGAGGCCGAGTCCGCAGCCCAGCAACACATAGGTTTCCATCTCGTGCCTTTGAAAACGGGGCAGCGCTGACGTCGGCGTCAGCGTCGGCGTCGGCGTGCGGGCAGCAAAGCCGGTCACGTATCGTCGCGCCGTCGGGCGGCGCGATACGCCGGGTCCGCGAATACTACGCTTTGCAGCTTTCAGAACGCATGCGCGATCGATGGCGGTGGGCCGACCGCTATTCCTTGCCGGCGTGCCGGCTATTCGTGCGCGGCCGGCGGGCGCGCGGCCCCGATTCAGGCCGGCAGGTCGTATCGGCAAGCATGAGCAATGCGGCGGCGTGGTTCAACATGGATTCTCGAGCGCGGGCCGGTGCGCATGCAATCGACGCGGCGGATCGAACGTGCATCCTGACTGCGGCGCTGCCGTGGACGTTCGACTCGACCGCAGCGCAGCGCGGGGCCTGGCGCGGTGCCGTTTGAGATACTGTCGGGGCAGTTCAATATAATTCATGATACTTCGCTGTCTCATGTGAAATTCACATACACCGGAACAAGGAGACCCGATGACGCTTGCCCAGTTGCAGGCACTGGCCGCCGTAGTCGAACTCGGTTCGCTCACGGCCGCGGCCGACCGGCTCAGCCGCAGTCAATCCGCGATCAGCCATGCATTGACCGAGCTGGAGGACATCACGCAGGTCAAGCTGCTCTGGCGGGACCGGCAGCCGGTGGTGTTGACGGCGGCGGGCGAACGCCTGTGGCCGTACGTCCAGAGCGTGGTGCGGGAGGCGCAGCTGCTGCGCCAGCAGTTCAGCCTGTCGCGCGGCAAGCTCGAAGGCAAGCTGGTGGTTGCGTCGCTGCCGAGCGTCTCGCTGGCGTTCGTCGTTCCCGCGCTCGAGGCGTTGAAGGAGATGCACCAGGGCGTGTCGGCGGTGCTGCTCGAAGGCACGGACGGCGAAGTCGAAGGGTGGATCGACGACGGTACGGCCGACATCGGCGTGGTGGCCGGCACGAAGACGTTCGCACACACTCTGCCGCTGCTCGACGAGGATTTTGTCGCGGTGGCGCCGGACGGCATGTTCGGCGGCCGCAAGAGCGTGTCTGCAAAACAGTTGTCCGCGGCACCGTTCATTTTCTCGAAGGCAGGGTGCGGGCCGGTGATCGCGGATTACTTCGCACGCGGCGGCGCGCCGCTCCGGGCGGCGTTCAACGTGGTGGAGATGCGCACCATTCTTTCGATGGCGGAGGCCGGCATGGGCGTATCGATCGTGCCGCGCATCACGCTCACGTACACGCCATTCGGCGGCCGCGTGCTGGAACTGTCGCCGAGGCTGCATCGTTCCGTGCGGTTGTCGTGGAACGTGGCGGGCAACGCGGTCACCGACGAGTTCGTGAGGCTCGTCGACGCACAACGCGCCAAAGCCGCGAAAGCGATCCACGCGCGTGCGAAAAAGGGCAGGTAGCGCGGCCGGCGAGATGAACGACGCTCATGGGCGGCTTGCAGTTTATTCATGCCGAGGATGATCGAGATGCAATACAGTGCTCGAACCTCGTCACCCTGACTGCCCTGCCGCGAAGGAGCCTCCAGTGCCGGCTTTTCCCACCCTGTTTGCGTTCGGCCTCGTGTCGCTCGGCATGGTGCTGACGCCCGGACCGAACATGATCTACCTGGTTTCGCGCTCGATCTGCCAGGGCCGCCGCGCAGGGCTCGTGTCGCTCGGCGGCGTCGCGCTGGGGTTCGTTTTCTACATGGTTTGCGCGGCGCTGGGCATCACCGCGCTGGTGATGACCGTGCCGTATGCGTACGACGCGCTGCGCTTTTCCGGTGCGCTGTATCTGTCGTATCTGGCGTGGCAGGCGCTGAAGCCGGGCGGCCGCTCCGCGTTCCAGGTCAGGCAGTTGCCGCGCGACAGCCGCGTCAGGCTCTTCACGATGGGTTTCGTCACGAACCTCGCGAATCCGAAGATCGCGGTGATGTATCTGTCGCTGCTGCCGCAGTTCATTTCACCGGGGCACGGCAGTATGCTTGCGCAATCGCTGGCGCTCGGCTGCGTGCAGATCGCGGTGAGTGTCAGCGTGAACGCGCTGATCGCCTGCATGGCCGGTTCCATCGCGGGCTTTCTGGCGGGACGGCCGGTCTGGGCGTCGGTCCAGCGCTGGTTGATGGGCACCGTGCTGGCCGGGTTGGCGGTGCGTATCGCGCTGGAATCGCGAAGCTAGAGCGGGCAACCCTGCGTCCCGTCGGAAGCATCCCGCATCGTCACCCGGGGCAATTGCCTTCGGCATCCTTCCCGACCCGCACGGGCGCTGCCTTTTCACTGCGTCGGCTGCGTGTCGCGAGCCAGCACAGGATCGACCCGCCGCAAACCATCACTGCGCCTTGCCAGAATTCGACCGACAGCGGCGCATGCAGCAGCGTCGCGGCGAGCGCTGCCGCGAGCACCGGCGTCAGGTACGATGCGCCGACGATGATCGTCACGTTGCCGTGCATGATGCCGGTGTTCCACGCCGCGTAGCCGAACCCCAGCGCCGACGCCGCCAGCACGAGATAGATGATCGCGTGAAGGCTGAACGTCATGCCGCCGCCGCCCTCGATCGCGAACTTGATCCAGAGCGCCGCGGCGACCAGCATGAAGAACGGCGTCACGCCGTTCTTGCCGTCGGCAATGCGCGCCGTCACCGTGCAATAGCCGGTCCAGATCAGCGCGCCGAAGAAGGCAAGGCCGTAGCTCAGCGGATTGTCCGCGACGTTGCGCAGCATGCCGGCCGGATCGAGGCCCTGGTCGCCGCCGAGCACCCGGCAGATGCCGAGCATCGACAGCAGGACGCCGGGCACGACCAGCAGGTTGGCGCGCTGCTTGTTGAACACGATGGCCGCGACCAGCGTCAGGCTCGGCCACAGGTAGTTGACCATCGCGACTTCGATCGCCTGCCGGCCGTTGCTCGCATACCCGATCGACAGCGCCAGGCACAGCTCGTACGAGACGAACAGCAGCCCGCCCCACAGCAGGTAGTTTTTCGGGAACTTGCTCAGGTCGGGGAAGCCGATCGAAAACAGCAGAAGCACGGACGCCACCGTGTAGATCATCGCGGCGCCGCCGGTCGCACCGAGGCTTTCGCTGACCCCGCGAACGAGGGCGACCACCGAGGCCCACAACAGCACCGCGCCGAGCCCGGCGAGCGTTGCCTTGTTCTTGTTGTTGCGCTTCATGCTTCCTGCCTGTTTCAACATTCAAATTCGATTTCGGATGATTCGGTTCCGCTGGCGTGTGCCGTCATCGCGAACGGAAAAATCCGGTTGCGGCCGCCACGCGGTGCGGCAGCCGCAACCGGCAATGCAATGCAGCTATTACGCCGGATACGCATAGTTTAAAGGGGCGGAGCCGGGGAGCGACCGAGCGGCGGACGTTGGCGGGGGAGCGGCCGGGTGCGTGCGGCCGATTCAGGCGTGTGCGGAACGCGGTAGCCGGTCATGCGTCGTCGATGCGCCATGTCGCACCGATTGCCGACAACGCGCGTCCGATCGCGTCGAGCATCGCGTCCCGCGTCGGCCCGAGCGTCGTGACGAGGAAGAACCCGTGTTCGTCGGTCAACAGGCCGATCAGCGGCCAGTTGCCGGTTTCATCGCGAATTTCAAGCCGTCGTCTGCCGGGATCGACGTCGATGTCGCCATGCGTTTGCCGCAGTGCATCCGCGATTGCATCGAATGCGTCGGCCGACGGGGTCGTGTGGATGCGGTATTCGAAACTCATCTTCATGGGCCGGTGTGCGAAGCGGGCAGTCTAACCCGTGTCATGGCACGCCCATTCCTCGATGGCGATGCAACCGGCGCCCGCCGCAGCGGGCGCCGGCCCGATCACCGCTCGTGCCGCTTCTTGCTCAACTCGATCGTCTCGAACAGCTCGTACTGCGCGGTCGGGTGCTGATCGGCGCCCGGCGCGTGGTAGTAGCGCATCGTGATCGTCGTGTGGCCGCCCGGCTTGCCCGGGTCGTGATCGAACACGGCGATCCCGTAACCGGTGCCCGTATCGCGGCGCGCGGACCAGATCGCATCCTCGAGCGCATCGGCCGGCTGGCGCACGAACGTGTTCGGCGCGGTGCCCGGCACCGGCCGGTTCGGCTTCGTGAACACCTTCGCCCGCGCAAAGCCGGTCGACGGGTTCTCGCCGTACACGTCGAGCGGTGCGCTGGTGCCGCCGCCGCCGAGGATCAGGTGGATCGTGCCGTGGCTCGTGTCGAACTTCGTGCGATCCGGGTCGTTCGAGCCGACCGGACGCGGCTGCAGCGTTTCGACCACTTCGCCGGTCGACGCATCGACGCCCGCGCGGTGATTGCAGCCGCGCACCGGGTAGCTGCGCTCGTAGTCGTGATCGTGGCCGCACAGCACGAGGTCGACACCGTAACGATCGAACAGCGGCAGCCATGCCTCGCGAATGCCTTTGTCGGAACCGTTGCCCGTCTTCGACGAACTGAGCGCGTCCTGGTGCATCTGCACGACGATCCAGTCGATGTCGTCGTCATGCGCCGCATGGCGCAGCGTGTGTTCGAGCCAGCGCGTCTGCTCGCCGTTGCTGTAGCCGCGCACGTAGAACGACGTGCCGGGCTCGATCGGCGGGCGGCCCGTGCTCGCGGCCGGCACGAGCGGCGCGGGGCCGCCGACGAACGCGGCGGCGTCCTGGTACACGACGTCGTCGGCGTCGAGCGACACGAACAGCACCGAGCTCACGCGGAAGCTGTACCAGCGGCCCGGGAAGCGCGTGCCGTTCTCCGGCAGCGTATAGCGCGCGAGATACGAGTCGAGCCCTTGCGGACCGTTGTTGAACTCGATCTCGTGATTGCCGAGGCAGGGCATCCACGGGCGATTCGCGGCCGACGTCTGGTTGTTGTTGCCGAAGTCGCGCCACACCTCGGGCTGGTGCGCGGGGTTCAGGTTCGCGTAGCAGAGGTCGCCGTTCAGCAGGTGGAACAGCGGCTGGAACTGCTCGACGGCCTGCACCGCGAAGCGGCTCTGCGGCGACGACAGCACCCATGCGCCGTTCGGCGTCGCGAGATCGCCGTAGCTCGTGAAGCGGAACGGCGCGCGCCCGCGCGGCGCGGTCGAAAAATTCGCGGCGAACGGCTGCGCGGCGTTGCTGTCGTTGTCGGCCGTGATCTCGTAGCGGTAGCGCGTATCCGGCTTCAGCCCGTGCACGCGCGCGTGGTACGCGAACACGGTTTCGCCGTTCAGGCCGTCGGTGTACAGGCGCTGGACGCCGTGCACCGTGCGCGGCGGCTCGCCGTCGGCGACGATGCGCGCGCGCGGATTGACGGCCGGTGCGAGCGATGCCCACGAGATCACGACTTCGGACGTCGGATCGTTGCCCCACGTCAGGTGGACCTGTTCGGGCGTGCCGTCCGGATTCGACGCGGCGGCCCGGGCGGCCGCGAGCCCGCCGGCAGCAGTGGCGAGGCCGGATACGCCGGCGAGTTTCAGGAAGCCGCGACGCGACACCGACGCGGCCGGCTCGTTCGGCTGATCAGGGAGATTGTCCTGGTTCGACATGGTCGTAGTTTTCGTTGATGGGGACGCGAAAGGTGGAGCCGCGCGGCCATGCGCGAGCGCGGCCGGGGCGTGGGCCGGAAACGAGCGGGATCCCGGTGACACGCATTGTCGAGGGGCAGTTTTGCCGCGTTGTGACAGCACGGCAAGCTCGTGTATGGCGGCCGATACGCTGGTTCGCGCATCGCGCGGCAGCCGGCCCGCGCCAAAGCGCGTTCGATCCGCCCGAAATTTATTCGTCGATACCGCGACGGATTTCTGTCGCCCGCTCCGTTTAACGCATGAACGGCCGCTTCCGGTCGATGCCCGTTACTTCGGAGTCTTTCATGAAACTTTCTGTTCCATTGCGGTTTGCCGCCGGATGCGTGGCCGCGCTGGCGGCGTCGGCGGCATTCGCGCAGGCCGTGATCGTCGCACCTTACGCACCGCCGCCGCCGCGCGTCGAAGTGATGCCGGCGCCGCGCGCGGGCTACGTGTGGGACCAGGGCCACTGGCACTGGCGGCAGGGCCGCTACGTCTGGATTCCGGGCCACTGGCAAGTGGTGCGCGTCGGTTACCACTGGGTGCCCGGGCACTGGGCCGCGCGCGGCCCGGCCTGGCGCTGGGTGCCGGGCCACTGGGCCTGATGCGCGCGCCGCCGCGCAGGGAGTCGTGCCGGCGCGGCGGATCCTTCACGCAATGTCATGAGTCGAAGCCATGCCTTTTCGAACCATCGTGATACTGGCGGCCGCGGCCATCGTGCTGGCCGGCTGCGTCGTGGTGCCGGCGCGTCCGGTGTATTACCGGCCCGCGCCGGTCGTCGTATATTGAGCACGCCGGCCGACGGTCGCGTAACCGGCCGACAGGATCGATATGCTGCGCGACACGGATGTCGATGAAACGGACATGGCCGATGCCGTGTGCGACGCCGCGCGCGATGCGCACGGCACCGCCGAACCGTCGGCGTGGCGCCGCGCGGCGATGGCCCGACGCATGCAAGGAGAGCACGACGATGAGCTTCAGCCGGGCGGCAGGGCGGCGCAATCGCGCTGCGCGACGGAGCAGGCGGCGTTGAACGATCGCGGCGACCGCGATCCGGACGCGGAACTCGTCGCGCGCGTCGGCGCGCGCGATTCGTCGGCGGTGCGCGTGCTCGTCGCGCGCAAGCTGCCGCGGCTGCTCGCATTGGCGACGCGCATGCTCGGCGACCGGAACGAAGCCGAGGACGTCGCGCAGGAGACGTTCTTGCGAATCTGGAACCAGGCGCCGCGCTGGCGCGAAGGCGAGGCGCGCTTCGACACGTGGCTGCATCGCGTCGTGCTGAACCTGTGCTACGACCGGTTGCGCGGCCGACGCGACGAGCCTGTCGATACGTTGCCCGACGTGCCGGACCCGCAACCGGAGCCGGCCGTGCATGCGGAACTGCGCTCGCGCGACGCGCGCGTGCGGCAGGCGCTTGCCGCGTTGCCGCCGCGGCAGCGGGAAGCACTCGTGCTCCAGTACTATCAGGAAATGTCGAATGTGGAAGCGGCCAACCTGATGGGCATCACCGTCGATGCGCTGGAAAGCCTGCTCGCCCGCGCGAGGCGCAACCTGCGCGCGCAACTGGCCGGCGACCCACCTAGCGAGGACAAGCGATGACACCCGAACGATTTCGCACCATCGTCGCCGCGTACGGCTCGGACGCGCGGCGCTGGCCGGACGGCGAGCGCGCGGCCGCCGAGGCGTGGGCGCGCGCGAACCCGCGCGACGCGCTGCTGGCACTGGACGATGCCGCCGACCTCGATGCATGGCTTTCGTACGACACGGTCATGCCGCCTGCACCGGCGCTCGTCGAGCGCATCGTCGCGTCGGCACCCGCGCCGCAACGCGCGCGACGGCGCGGCACCGTGTGGTGGTCGGGCGCGGCGTTCGCGGGCGTCGGCCTGGCCGGCGCGCTGGCGGGCGCGGTGGCCGTGTCGATGCTGATGCTCGGCAGCGTGCCGACGTCGCCGCACGAGCCGGACTATCTGACGACGACGTTCGGCGGCCCGAGCGTGGATTGGGGTGGTGAATGAGCGAACGTGGCTGGAGATTCATCCTCGTCGGCTCGGTCGTGCTGAACGTGTTCATGCTCGGCGCGATCGGCGGCGGCGTGTATGAGTGGTTCTCGACGCATCGCGACCGGCTTGCGGCAGGCGCGCCCGCGCAACGCACCGCGTTGCGTTTCGCGGCGGACGAATTGCCCGATGCGCGGCAGCGCGAGTTTGCCGCCGCGCTGAAGGCCGCGCGCAAGAACGGCCGCGATTTCGCGCGGGAAGGGCGCGACGGCCGGATCACCGTGCTGGATCTGCTCGCCGCGCCGCAGCTCGATCGCGCGGCGATCGACGCCGCGCTCGACCGCACGCGCGCGGCCGATACCGCGATGCGCGTGCAGGTCGAACGCAGCGTCGTCGATTTCGCGGCGACGCTGACGCCCGAAGAGCGCGTGAAGTTCGTCGACGGGTTGCAGCACAGCGGCAACTGGCGTCTGCCGCCGAGACTGCAGAAAAAGCCGGACGCGCCGGCGAGCCAGTAAGCCAGTAAGCCAGTAAGCCAGTAAGCATCAGGCAGCGCGACACGCGGTATGCGTGTCGCCGATATTCGCGTTCGGTCATGCGCAATGCGTGCACGAGATGAATCGCACGCGCCGTTGCGTGTCGATGACTTGCGCCGTTGCCGTGCATCGCCTCCGCCGACTCTCTCGTTCCTCGTTTCTCCGATCCAAAAAATATTTGCCATCCCCGCGACGGATTTCCCTGCATGCCCGCGTTAAACGTGGGTACGCACCGCAAGAGAGCCCGTCATGGACCACCCGAACGACACCACGCCGGCCGCGATCGCGCTGAACCGCTTCGGTCTCGGCGCGCGGGCCGACGAAGCGCCGCCTGCCGACCCGAAGGCGGCGCTGGTCGCGCAATTCGACCGTTACGACGCGCGGCCCGCCGCGTGGGCCGGCGAACCGGACGCGGTCGCGCTCGCGATGCGCTTCGCGAACGCACGCAACGCGATGACGGGCGACGACGCGGCCGCGAAGCGCGCGATCGCGCAATCGATCCGGCGCGACGGCTACGACGCGTATCGCAGCGCCGTCGCCGCGCGGTTGAACAGCGCGCTGAACACGCCCGCGCCATTCGTCGAGCGTCTCGTACATTTCTGGGCGAACCATTTCGCGGTGTCGGTCGACAAGGGGCAGGTGGCCGCGTATGTGGGCGCGTTCGAACGCGACGCGATCCGCCCGCACGTGCTCGGCCGCTTCGAGGACATGCTCGTCGCCGTCGAACAGCATCCCGCGATGCAGGTCTTTCTCGACCAGGCGCGCTCGGTCGGCCCGGACAGCCCGGCCGCATTGCGCGCGGAAGCGCGCAATCCGTCGGCGAAGCGCGGGCTCAACGAGAACCTCGCACGCGAAATCATGGAACTGCACACGCTCGGCGTGCGAACCGGCTACACGCAAGCCGACGTGACGGAATTCGCGCGCGCATTGACGGGCTGGAGCATCGCGGGCGGACGCGGGCCGCAGCCGGGCGATGCCGCGCCCGGCGCGTTCGTGTTTCGCCCGAAGCTGCACGAGCCGGGCATGCGCACGGTGATAGGGCGCACCTACGACCAGCCGGGCGAAGCGCAGGCGCGCGCGATCCTGCACGACCTCGCGCGGTCGGATGCAACGGGTCGGCACATCGCGTTCCAGCTTGCCCGTCATTTCGTCGCCGACAATCCACCGCCCGCGCTGACCGACCGGCTGGCGCGCGCGTTCGATGCGAGCGGCGGCGATCTGCCGACCGTCTATCGCGCGCTCGTCGATTCGCCCGATGCGTGGTCGCCGGTCAACCGCAAGTTCAAGACGCCGTGGGAGTGGGCCGTGTCGTCGCTACGCGGGCTCGGCTGGCGCGAGATGGACGATCGGGGCGATCTGAAGGCCGCGCCGCTGCTCGCGCAGCTCGGCCAGCCGGTGTGGCGGCCGGGCTCGCCGGCAGGCTTCGACGATGTCGCCGCGAGCTGGGCCGCGCCCGACGCGCTCGTGCGCCGCGTCGAGATCGCGCAACGCCTGGCCGCGCGCACCGGCGACCGGCTCGACCCGCGCACGCTCGGCAACACGCTGCTCGCCGGTTCGATGAGCGCGCCGACCGCGGCCGCGCTGTCGCGCGCGGAAAGCGCGACCACGTCGCTCGCGCTGCTGCTCGTATCGCCCGACTTCCAACGGAGGTGAACATGGCACTGTCCCGCCGACAATTCCTGAGCGTTGCCGCCGCCGGCGCAGGCGCGATCCTCGTCGCGCCGCGGATCGTGTTCGCGAACGTCGAGACCGACCGGCGCTTCGTGTTCGTGATCCAGCGCGGCGCGGCCGACGGCCTGAACATCGTCGTCCCGTATGCCGAACCCGCGTATGCGTCGCTGCGCGGCGCGCTCGCGATCGATACGACGGCCGCAATGCGGCTCGACGGCACGTTCGCGCTGCATCCGTCGCTCGTGCAGACCGCGCAGCTATACCGCGACGGACAGGCGCTGTTCGTCCACGCGATCGCGTCGCCGTATCGCGACCGCTCGCATTTCGACGGGCAGAACGTGCTCGAAACAGGCGGCCGCGCGCCGTATCAGGTGAAGGACGGCTGGCTGAACCGGCTCGCCGCGCTGCTGCCGGCGACGCGCGAAAGCGCGATCGCGTTTGCACCGACCGTGCCGCTCGCGTTGCGCGGCACCGTGCAGGCCGCGTCGTATGCGCCGTCCGGTTTGCCGGCCGCGCCGGACGACCTGCTCGCGCGCGTGTCGGCGCTTTACGAGGCCGACGCGCAGCTCGGCCCGCTGTGGCAGTCGGCGATGCAAGCGCGCGGCCTCGCCGGCGACGCGCATGCGCGGCAGGATCCGGCGGGCGTCGGCAAGCTTGCCGCGACGTTCCTCGCGCGCGACGACGGTCCGCGGATCGCGATGATCGAAACGGGCGGTTGGGACACGCACAGCGCGCAGAACGCGCGGCTCGCGAATCAGCTGAAAGCGCTCGACACGATGCTCGCCGCGCTGCGCGACGGCCTCGGGCCCGCATGGCAGCAGACCACGGTGCTGGTTGCGACCGAGTTCGGCCGCACGGCCGCGGCGAACGGCACGGGCGGCACCGATCACGGGCAGGCGTCGGTCGCGATGCTGGCGGGCGGCGCGGTCGCGGGCGGCCGCGTGATTGCCGACTGGCCGGGGCTGCGGCCAGGCGACCTGTACGAAGGCCGCGACCTGAAGCCGACCGCGTCGCTCGACGCGCTGATCTCGGGCGCAGCCGCCGAAAGCCTGCGGCTCGATCCGCGCCGCACCGCGTCCGCGCTGTTCGCGGAAAGCGGCGCGACGCGGCCGATGACCGGCCTGATTCGCGGCGCCGCGTGACGCGGGGCGTTTACGCGCTCGACCCCGCCAACCGATTACACAAAAAGGGAGAATCGAAGATGAAGATCCGATCCGTATCGCTTGCCGTGCTGGTGAGCGCGAGTGCCGCGCTGATGTCCGCGTGCGTGGTCGAACCCGTGCGGCCGCCTCAGCCGGCGCCGCTCGTCGAAGTGATGCCGCCGCCGCCGGCACCCGGCTATCGCTGGGCGAAGGGGCATTACCGGTGGGCCGGCAATCACTGGGCGTGGGTGCCCGGGCACTGGGTGGCCGTGTACTGATCGGGCGGGGCGTGACGTGCCGCGCGGTGCGCGGCGCGGGTGCCGGGAAGCGGGCTCGAATCCGCTCGCTGAACGCCGGTGCGAAACGCAAGCCGACATCGACGGCACGTTACCGAGCGAAGCGTGCGGAACGCCTACCACCCGATCCGGTGCTTCTCCTCCGTCTCGCGATGCCGCCAGTCGTCGTCCGCGTGCAGGTACTGGCTCGTCGTCGTGAGCGACACGTGACCGAGATTGTCGCGCACGAGTCGCAGGTCGACGCGGCCGTCGGCCATATGCGAGCCGGCGCTGTGGCGCAGCCAGTGCGCGGACGCCTGTTCGAGCACGCGCGCCTGTTCGTCGCCGGCCGCGCCGTTCGCGCGCAGCCGGTCGGCCGCGTGCCGGAACACCTGCTTCACGATCCGGTGCAGCGCCGCGCGCGTGAGCGGCTTGCGCGCCTGGCCGAGCGGCAGCACGAGCGGCGTGGGCTCGCCGTCGGACGGCAGCGCGGGCAGCCCGTGCGCGCGCCGGTAGCGCGACAGCTCGGCCATCATCTCGTCGGTGGCCGGCACGAGCCGCTGCCGGCCGCCTTTGCCCGTCACGTCGAGCCACCAGCGGTCGTGCCCGTTCGCGTCGCGCCGGCAGAAGAACTGGCCCATCGTCGTGTCGGCCGCTTCGGTGATGCGCAACCCGCCGAGATACAGCAGCGTGAACAGCCAGCGCGCGCGATCCGCATGGAAGCACGCGCGCACATCGTCGCGCGGCATCGCGACGATCGCGTCCTTGACGGACTGCCACAGCGGTTGCCCGAGATGGCGCGTGACGCGCGGTGCGGGACGACGCTGCCGCTGCCGCGACAACGCGAGCGGATTGCCTGCGAGGTAGCCGGCCTGCACGAGCCACGAGAACATCACGTTCAGGATCACCAGCGCCTGCCGCTGGCTGGCCGCCGACAGCGGCCCGTAGAACGGCCGCCAGCGCGGGTCGTCGCGCGGATGCTTGCGGCCGCCGTTCGCGCACCACACGTCGGCCGGCGCGGGCGCGAGCAGGAACTGCCGGTAGACGACGAGATCCTCGTGCGTGAGCGACGACAGCGGCTTGCCGCACGCGATCACGGCCCACAGCAGCAGGCGCTCGGCTTCCTTGCGGTAGTTCTGGAACGTGGTCGGCGTATCGACGAAGCGCGCGAGCCATGCGCGCACGGCGTCGAGATCGTTGGTCGCGGCGATCTGCGGATGCGCGCTGCCCGAGCGGTTGGTGCCCGCGCGTCCGTCGAGCGCGGCCGGCACGGTCAGCGTATCGATCGGCAGCGGGCGCAGTGTGGCGCCGGACGGAACGGGTGAGGTCATGCGAAGCGGGGGGCGCTGTGCGGGCCGCGCGGGCGTGGCGGGCGCGCACGTGGCCGGGCGGACGAACGCAGCGCGACAAAGCGTATCGGGAGGCGCCGATGGTACACGATCGTCACGCGGTGAATCCGCTGTCGACGGCAATTGCCTGACCGGTGCCGGTCGACGCACCGGTCACGACAGCGACTTTTCCCGCGAAGCTTTCCGTTCTTGTCGCCTGCCGCGCCGGGAAGCTCGGCAGGTCGGGCGGCATGCGCCGGCGCTTCGATGTTGAAGCGGACCAGACCGATCCGGTGGCGGCCCATCGTAACGAACGCATGGCTCCACCGACAGCACGCTGTTGCCTCAGCGGCCAGCCTGCTTGTCCAGCAACCGGAACTTGCCATTCTCGAACAGGTAGCGATATCTGCCGCGCGGTTGCCCGTCGGGCTTGCCGTTCACGACGAGCAGCCGGCTGTCCGAGCGGAAATCCGTCGGCGTGTTGTCGTCCACGATCGCCAGTTCGCGCACGATGTACGGAAACCAGTACACGTTGCCTGTTTTCGCGTCGAGCGCGAATACCCGCATGCAATTGTCGTTGTGTCCGCAATCAAAGGTCCACAGGATGTAATGGCTCGCGAAGGTCACTTCATTGACGGCGGCGCCGTCCTGGATATTCCTGGCGAACTCGCGGTCCTGCGCCGTGCGCAGTTTCGGTTCGGCGATCGGCCCGTCATACATCGGCCCGGCGATGTATTTCATGAAATCGTTGTGTTCTTCCGCCTGCGCGCACCAGCTTGCGGTCAACGCCGCGGCGCAGACGAGCAGGCCTGTCATCGTGGTGGAAAGGCGGTGCTTGCGTTTCGGAATCCCGGATCGTTTATCGGCCATTTTCGAGGGTCCTGTTGTTATGGGTATCGATATCGTAATGTAACCGGCACAAGCCTTACGCAATTGCTGCATTTGCCGCGACTTCAAGCATGCCGCGACGAACGCGGCAAGTGACGATCCCGACAGATCCACCCCGCGTCGCGCACCTCAGCCCAACGACAGCACGCTGTTCGGCAATGTCCGCACCAGTGCTGCCTACCGCGTGACGCCGGTCTGTCGGAAATATTTACGCGCGGATCGCGCCACGGGAATATGCGTGCGGCGGTTGCCCGTCCTTACGAAAGCCGTGTATTCTCCCTACAAATTCATGAATTCAAATCCGAGACACAGCCAGGGTTCCAGCGCCGGAACGGCAATGAGAGAACTCGTTTCGTAATTGACGCACGCTACCAATAACCTTAAAAAAGGACGGTTCCCGTGACACCAATTAGAAACGCAGCAACCATCTGCACCGTCGTGGGTGCGCTCCTGGCGACCGCTGCGCTTGCCGATACCGCGTCGGCGCAGGCGCCCGCTGGGTCTTCCTCCGCTACGCCGCTGGCTGTCGGGCTCGTTTCGAGTGGCGTAGCCGAAGCGCAGGCAATCGAGGCGGTCCGCGAAGGCGATATCCTGACGATCAAGCTGCGGTTCAGGCCGCTCGTCGCGAACAAGGTGGAAGTGCTCTATAGCTCGATCAGCAAGAGCGACTACGAGAACGGCATCTACGTGCTCGCAGGCAACAAGAAGCACTTGCTGCTGACTGACAGCAACAACCAGCCGCTGGCCAGTCCTCGCGTGGTTCTTAGCACATCGAAGGATTCGCCGAGCGCGGGCACGTGGTACGGGAGATTTCCCGCTCCGCCGAAGAGCGTCACCAAGGTGTCGTTGTCGATTCCGGGTGTGGAGGCGCTCGACGGCATCAAGATTACCGATCGCTGACCATGGCCGGAGCGATCACATCAATCCTGGCGCTGATCCTGTCGGCGTCCGCCGTCGGCAGTGCCTTCGCGCAAGCGCCGCCGGCGCATCGCGATATTCGGGATCTCAAGGCAACCGTCCTGGACGTGAAGGGATTCTCGTCCGATCTGAACAGCACCGTATCGGATCTGTCGGCCAAGGCATCGGGGCTCGCGGCACGGCACGACGGCCTGTCCGTGCGCGAGGACAAGGCGACGGTACGGGTGTCGATGCTGGGCGACATCCTGTTCGACTTCGACAAGGCCAGCATCCGGTCGTCCGCCGAACCGACACTCGACGACATTCTGCGGCTCGCCGCGTCCGTTCCGTCCGGGGCGATCGTGATCGAGGGGCACACCGATTCGAAAGGATCCGCCGCGTATAACAAGACGCTGTCTGTCCGTCGTGCGAATGCCGTGGCCGACTGGCTCACGTCGCACGGGATGAAGAAGGCGCGTTTGTCGGTCAAGGGGCTGGGGGACAGCCGCCCGGTCGCGCCCAATACGCTCAGGAATGGCGCGGACAATCCGGACGGCCGTGCACTGAATCGCCGAGTCGAGTTCGTGTTGCCGAACGACGCGAAACGCGCGAAGTAGGCGTCCGGCGTGCACGTGCGGGCCGCCGGCGGCGATGCGCGCGGCTGCACCGGAGCACGGTAACGTGTCGGCGCGCGCACGACATCGCACGAATGAGGGGGGCGAATCGCCGGGTGTAAGGTATTTGTGAACTTTGCCGCCGTGCCGGTCGTCTAACCGCCCCCTCCAACGCTTCCAGAGGAACATCAGATGCTTCGCCAATCCAGAACGCTGCTCGGCGCGGCCGTCATTGCCGGCAGCACGCTCGTCGCCGGATGCCAGACCGACGCGGCCGTCACGGCCCAGAACGCGGCCCGCCCGGCCGACGGCCGGCCGGTGACGAAGACCATCTACGTCGCGCCGCAATCCGCGCGCTGCACGGGCGTCGCGCCGATGGAATGCCTGCAGGTGCGCAGCAGCCCGAGCGAGCCGTGGAGCCTGTGGTACGCGGGCATCGAGGGCTTCGCGTACCAGCCCGGTTACCTGTACACGCTCGAAGTCGACGAATACCGCGTCGCGCAGCCGCCGGCCGACGGGTCGTCGATCCGCTGGGTGCTCAAGCGCGTCGTCGAGCGCCGCCAGGCGAACTGAAGTCCGCGGCGCTCACGCGGACGATCGCGCTGCCGCACCGGCCGGCGGCGTTGCCGTATCGATCCGCCGGAACACGATGGACGACAGCAGCGTGACGGCGCCCATGCACGCGAACGACAGCATGAACCCGCGCCCCATCGAGCCCCACCAGGCAGCGAACAGGTTCACGAGCCCCCCGCCGATCGATACGCCGAGCCCCATCGCCAGCATCTGCATCATCGTGAACAGGCTGTTGCCGCTGCCGGCGTCGGCATGCGACAGCCCCTTCAGCGTCACGCCGTTCATCGCCGCGAACTGCATCGAGTTCGCGGCGCCGAACACGACCAGCAGCACGATCTCCAGCACCGGCGCGGGCTGCGCCGACACCAGCGCAAACCCCGCGATTGCGCAGCCGACGATCCCCGTATTCACGACCAGAAACGTCGCGTAGCCGAAGCGCTTCACGAGCGGCGCGATCCAGCGTTTCGCGATGACGCCCGCGATCGCGGCCGGCAGCATCATCAGCCCCGACTGCAGCGGCGTATAGCCGAGCTGCACCTGCATCAGCAGCGGCAGCATGAACGGCACCGCGCTCGTGCCGATCCGGCACAGCAGGTTGCCGAGCAGCCCCGAACCAAAGTTCGGCTCGCGGAACAGCCCCAGCCGGAACAGCGGCTGCGCGCGCCGCCGCGCATGCGGCAGGTACGCGAGCGCGCTCGCCAGGCCGAGCACGGCGAGCCCGGCCGACCAGACGGTGCGATGCGCGGGCATCGGCGGGTCGATCGCGAGCGACAGCGCGATCATCGCGACCGACAGCAGCGCACAGCCGATGAAGTCGAACGGCGGCGGCTGTTTCGCCTGATCGTGCGGCAGGTAGCGCTGCACGGCGATGAAGCCGACCACGCCGACCGGCACGTTGACGATGAACACCCAGTGCCATGAAATCGCCTGCGTGAGCCAGCCGCCGAGCGTCGGCCCGACGATCGGGCCGAGCTGGCCGGCGATCGACACGAACGCGATCGCCGCGACGTACTGCTCGCCCGGCACGCGGCGCAGCACGGCGAGCCGCCCGATCGGCAGCAGCATCGAGCCGCCGATGCCCTGCACGGCGCGCGCGACGACGAGCTGGCCGAGCGTATGCGACGCCGCGCAGCCGATCGACGCGATCACGAACACGAGAATGGCGACCGAGAACACGCGGCGCGTGCCGAACCGGTCGGCGAGCCAGCCGGACGCCGGCGTGAGCATCGCCATCATCAGCGTGTAGGCGACCACGACGGGCTGCATCGCGAGCGGCGACGCGTGCAGGCTTTGCGCGATCGAAGGCAGGGCAGTGTTGACGATCGTCGTGTCGAGCGACTGCATGAAGAACGCAGCGGCGACGATCCAGAGCAGTACGGAGTGTGTGGGTTCCCGGGACATGGCGAAATGGCGGTGCGAAGGCCGGGCGCGGGCGGCGCCGTTGCACGGTCGCGCGGCGCGTGCCGGTCTTCAAGCGCTCGATGGTACCGATTCCGGCGGCCATCGGGAAGCTGCCTGGAGACATTGATTGTCCTCGGCGAAGCCAATGACGGTGCGCGATGCTCGATCCCGCCTGCGTAGCGCACCTGCCACGCGCGATGCGCCGGCATCCTGCATGCGCACCGCGCATCGTCATGCTGCCCGTTTCTGCGAAATCACAAGCAGCGCGTCGTTCTTGTCCTCCAGCACCGCGCGGTATTCGTGCGGCCCGGCCTGCACCGGCACGCGCTCGCCGAGCAGGTCGGCTTCGACACGATCTGGTGCGTGGGGCACACGTCGCTGACCAACTATGCGCACATGCGCGCGCCGGAAACCTTCCTTGCGTACCTGGCCGGCCGCACGACGCGCATCGGCCTCGGCCACGGCGTCGTGTGCCTGCCGCCGGCGATGAATCACCCGATCAAGGTCGCCGAGCGCGTCGCGCTGCTCGACATCCTGTCGGGCGGCCGCGTGCATTCCGGCGTGGTCCGCCGAATACGGATACGTTCCTGAAACATTCCCCCCCGATTGCGCTCCGCGTAACCACCCGTGCCTGACGGTGACGCTTCTCCCGCCTCGTTTCGCGCCGCATGGCACGCGCTTTGCAGGTGACCCGGTACCGCTGGCGCAATCGAGTTTCGCCAGAACGACGGGCGCATCGGCGGCATGCAACGACATCGAAACAAACGGGAAATCGGATCGGGTCGCGGGCGCCGCGTGTTGCGGCGCATGCGCCGCGCATGTCGTATCGGTCATGCGCACGGCAACGCGTTCCCGGTCCGGCGAACAGCAAGCTTGCTTGCACGGTGCCGTGCCGGGGTTCGTACCGCGCATCGTGACGGCGGCCGCATGTGCCGGGGAGGCGGTGAATGAAGCCGCTCCGTGCGGCGCTACGCGTGCCTGCGCAGGTCCTCCATCGGCGAATAGCCATTCGGCCGTCTTTTCCGTCGTTCCGATCTGCCTTACCTTGCGGACAGCAGTTCGACGTGTCGGGCGAGCGGCGGGAGTTGGCTGGATTCATGCCGGCCGCGGCCGTTCGCCGACGCCAACCACCGTCTTCCGTCCAGCCATGACGATGATAGCAATGCTTGCAATTCACCGTCACGGCGCTATCATTGATAGCAACCTGGATGGAGTGACCTATGGCAAATCTTCTGGTGCGTAACGTGGATGACAGTATCGTTCAGAGCCTGCGAGAGCAGGCTGCGGCAAATGGCAGGAGTGCCGAGGCCGAACATCGAGCCATTCTGGCCGATGCGCTCGGCCGGCCGAAGCGAAGGACATTTGCGCAAGTGCTGATGAACATGCCCGATGTTGGCGAAGACGCGGATTTCCAACGTGTGCAGGATTCCGGCGAGGTCAGGCGTGTTTTTGATTGATACGAACGTCATCAGCGAAATCAGGAAGGGAAAGCGCGCGAACAGCGGGGTGCGCGCGTTCTTCCGTGAAGCCGGAAACGACGGCAGCAGTCTCTACCTGTCCGTCGTGACGGTTTCCGAACTGCGCCGCGGCGTCGAGATGATCCGCCGCCGCGGCGATTCGCAGCAGGCGTCGACACTCGATGTCTGGCTGGCCGCGCTCATGTCCGACTATGCGTCTAACATCCTGCCGATCGACATCGATGTCGGCCAGTTGTGGGGCCACCTGCGTGTCCCGCATCCGGAGCACGCGCTGGACAAGCTGATTGCCGCAACGGCGCTCATCAACGACCTGACGGTCGTCACCCGAAACGTCGGTGATTTCGCGAAGACGGGGGTCCGGCTGGTGAATCCGTTCGACTAGCGTCGCGCGTTCGATCGGAGCGCGGGTTGGCCCTGGGCAGCGCAGAGGATGCGTCGCGTGAGGCGTCGACCAGCGGTGCCGAATCGGCACGACGAGCGCAATGCCACGCGCGACGCGTTACGTCAGGCTGCCTTCAACACGCTGCCGGCGTGCTGCCGCATACGGTATTCACGAGCGTCACGATGTTGCTGCTCGTGAACGGCGACGCGCCTTGCTGCTTCACCGCAGAGTTTGTATAACCCCAACTCGTCACGCCGACCACGGTATTGTGCGAGGCTGCGTTGCCGAAGGCCGTGCCGTTGAGTGTCGGCGGCATGCCAAGATTGACGAGCCACGGGCCGCCGCTCGACCCCCCGGTCATCAGCGATCCGATGATCGTGTTGTTCGAGTTGCTGGCGGACACGAAACCTTGCGATTCGTTACGCTCCATGTAGACGCCGCTATCCAAAGCCACCGGGTAGCCGAGCTGGTCGATCAGCGCGAGTCCTGACGGGGTGTAGCTATAGCCGTTCCAACCATAGCCATACCATCCGGCGCGATTGCCCGCATACGATCCGGCTTGCGGCGACAGCACGATCACGGCCACGTCGTCCTGGCAGATGACACCGGCGACAGCGCATGGATCGGTGCCGTCGTAATAGGAAGTCATGACGGTCGCGGATGCTCCGTTCCACGTGCCATAGGGCGCGGTTCCGTTACTGTAGGCCGGAACGAATACCCAGTTCGAGTAGAACTGCCGCTGACCGAAATTCGCGACGCAGTGCGCGGCCGTGACGACCACTCCCGGTTTGATCAGGGAGGCAGAGCACAGATAGGTCGCCGAGCCGATGTTGAAGAACAGCTTGCCGGCTGCGCGGAACGGATAGTAATACTGCGTATTGTCGCCGCTTGCATTCACCTGGCTAGTGGTATACGGCTGATTCGACGATCCGTATTCCTGCGGTTGGACCCCGGACTGACTCAAATCGACTGGCGCGACCAGTTGCACCGGCCTTTGCCTGCCGTCTCCAACGCCGCCTTGCGCATAGCCCGGCACGCCCAGCGCCGGCCTGGCGTTGTACATCAGTGAATCCAGCATGGTAGGGGGCGCAACGAGTGGTCTTGGCAGCGGCATCGGCAGAGCGTGCTTGAAATCGACTGCGGCCACCTGGAGACCGCGCTCGGGTAACGTGATCTGCGTCACGCCTCCCTGCGTTCTGATCTGCTGGGCCAGCGCGCTGATTGCGATCAACGAACCGAACGCAACAACAGCGATTTTACTGATCAGTTTGCTCATTTGAATCTCCTTTCGAACTTATGAGTTGTTTTTCTGAGATTCGAAATACCTGTCGAACATTGAGGCGCCCCTCAGATAGCACGAAAATTATGCCGGGCGAATTAAATAAACTGCGAGGACATTGCGTGAAAATGTTTCCAATGAACTCTCTTTGTTGTTGCTGAGCAATCGATCCGGCGGAAGAGGCTTTGTTTTAATTGATTGGTTAATGTTTTTCGCCGGTCGGAATGCAACTCGTGCGCCAATTTAATTTTTCGGGGTCATCTTCAGTGTGGTCGGTAAAAATAAAAAATGCATTGGATGTAATGCGATTTTTGTTTGGATGAAACAAAGAACAAATCAAATTTACACCTTATAAATCGGCTCAATAATATAACATTACATAATAAGCTTTATTATTTTTTATAATTTAATGCAACCCGGGTGATTTAAGGGTGATTGTCGGGGGAGTAAATATGGAGGCATTAATGGAATTAAAACTTGCATCGTTTCAAATCCACACCGCGAGATTCAATCAAGGGAATCGGTTCGAAAACCGCATGCGAGTTCAACCGGAACGGTGGCGCGAAGCCGCCTTTTTGCCGCCGTCGGTCGCGCGTCCAGCCGATGCCAGCGTGCCGGCGCACAAACCTACCGAACGAACCCCCGGCTGACCCAACCCGCCGCACCGACTCCACGGCCCGTCCCGTCCGTTTCCTCTCCGCCTCTCGTCCCAACAGACGATGTAACGGCACCCCCGGCGCGGAAGTCGCGATGCTGCAGTCGATCTTTGGCGCGATCGCGCTGCTGTGCGCTGTCACGTTCCGCTCGTGGCGCGCAGTGCTGTGCATCGTCGTGCCGCTCACGCTCGTGTCGATCCCGTGCAATGCGGTGATGGCGCGTCTCGGGATCGGGCTGAAGGTCGCGACAAACCTGTTCGAGGATCACAAGGCGACGCAACTGATGGTCGGCCGCAGCGAGAAGCTCGGCGGCGACAGCCTGACCGCGCTGTCGACCTATTTCGGGCCGGCCGTGCACATCACGCAGATGACAGGGCAGAGCAACGGGCAGCCGATCCATCCGGTGCTGTTGGACTGCCACGTGCCGATCGACATGAACAGCTTCGAGCTGCGTTACGGCGTGATCGTGAAGAAGGTGGCCGGGCTGACCGACGAACAGAACCTGGAGATTGCGAATGCGTACGTGAAGGAAGCGCAGCGCGTGCTCTACGAGGACGTCGATATCTGGTGCTGCAAGACGCGGATCGACAACCCGCTGCTGTGCGAAGGCGACGGCCCGCTGTACCAGATGCGCGACGGGTATTCGTGGTTCTACCTGGACGTGGTCGACGTGCGGCGCGACGTGCGTCGCGCGCGAGACATTCGAAATGCGGATTCGCGAAGGCGACGCGCCGCCGGCGCTGCATCACGTGTTCGAGCCGCGGTAAAAACCGGCGGGCCGACCGAAAATAGGGGGGGCATCGAAACAGGTCCCGTCGGCCGGCAACACCCGCCACATAAGGCGCGCGCGTCGCCCGTGCGTACGCGTCGCACCGAAAGAGCTTGACGGAACGGCCGCTACCGCGTAGTGTCCGTGACCGAAGTCTTCAAGAAGTTCGATTGCTCATCATTGGCCGCACTCCGTGTGCGGCAGTCGTTGGTCTCTCCCTCTTTGATTCTTTCTGTGCCCGTCGCGGGCGCATGTTCAATTATTCGTATTAAGGAAGTATTTGTGGATACCGGTACCGTCAAGTGGTTCAACGAAACCAAGGGCTTTGGTTTCATTTCCCCGGACAACGGCGGCGACGATCTGTTCGCCCATTTCTCGGAAATTCGCGGCACGGGCTTCAAGACCCTGGCCGAAGGCCAGAAGGTCAGCTTCGAAGTGAAGCGCGGCCCGAAGGGTCTGCAAGCGTCGAACATCACGCCGCAGTAAGCCGCATCGGCATCGGCCGCCGATCGGCGGCGGGTGCCGGATGGAGTTTCGCGCGGGGCGCCGCTGTTCCGGTGGCCTGCGCGTTCCGATGCGCACGACCGATGCATCGCGACATTCACGATGCATCGGTCGTGACGCCTCCCCATCGCATGCGTGACCCGCGTGCGACACAACGCCCTCGCGAAGCGAGCGCCGCTTCGCCAGCGCATCACCGCTTTAACGCATCAACCCGAGCAGACCGACGCCATGCCGTAGCAGCCGGCGCGGTCCCGACTACTTGCGCGGCGCTCATCGCGCCGCCGCCACCGACCGCCCGAACGCCGCAACGCGCCGGGCTCCGATCGCAAGACAGGCCCGTGGCCCGTCTGAACGAACCGATACCCGGCAGCCTGCCGGCCGTCGTCCCGTTGCGGGAAACGGCGCCGGGCAGATCGCCGCGGCCGCGGTCAATCACCTTGTCTGGAGGAATTGGTTTGGCAAAAGAAGAACTGCTGGAACTGGACGGAATCGTCGACGAAGTGCTGCCGGACAGCAAATACCGTGTCACGCTGGAAAACGGCGTGGTGGTGGGCGCGTATGCGTCGGGCCGCATGCGCAAGAACCACATCCGCATTCTCGCGGGTGACCGCGTGACGCTGGAACTGTCGATGTACGACCTTACCAAGGGCCGCATCAACTTCCGTCACAAGGACGCGAACTCCCCGCGTCCGCAGCGCAACAGCGGCCCGCGCCGCTAAGCGGACAGGATCGGGCGCGCAGCACCGCGCCGATCGACTCCCGTCCGGCCAAGCGGCCGGACGAACCGAATGGACGGCACGGGTCGTGTCGTTCGTCGGTCGCCTGCGGCGTAGTCACGCCGCGACGGCCAACACCCTCTTCTCCGGTCGCCTTGCGTGTTCCACGCTCAAGCGGCCCCGTCCCGCAGGAAATCCTCGACGATCATCGCGAAGTACGGCGGACATTCCTGCATCGGGTCACGCTCGCCGTTCGGCATCGTCGGCATTGCGCGTGCGTGCCGCCAGCACGAGATCGAGGTCGAAAGCGCTCCACAGTACGGTGCGCAACGCGGTCCATCTGCGCTCCGCGGCATTCATGACGGTATTTTGCTGAAACCTGGCAAGCACGGATTCATACTGCTGCGTCAACCGCGCGGCCAGCTCCCTTTTGTCGGCGTTGTCGCCGAGCAGCGTGTCGAACAGACCCGTGACGTACCCGCCATCCAGACGATCGACTGAAATCCTTTGCGTGTTTCCGAGCCGGACCCTCAGGTTGGTAATGACGTCCTCCAGTGTCAACGACATGACCTCCATCGGGTCGCTATGCAGCGATACCTCGTAAAGCTCGTTGTAGAAAAACCGGTGTTGTTCCGGAGGATCCGTCACGGCTCCATGGGGCGGGATGAAAATCAAACCGGACACCCACGGGACGAAGTAAGGATCGAGCGGCGCGCCGTGCAGTATCGATACCGTGTGCCATGCGCGCCAGACGCCGCTCCCCGACGGGCCGAAGCCGTGTCCGGCTTTCCAGAGCTGCCGGAAGTCCCGGTAAACCGTGGACGTGTAGTACGCGTGCTCGCCGGCGTTTTGCAGGTTCAGCAGAAGCTGGTGCTGGGAGAGCGCCGCTGTCGCGGATTTTTCCCGAAGCGCGAAGTGAAAGACGCCGCCGTCGTCCTCGAAGTTGTACGCCCGGCGCTGATCGAGGTGCGCCGGCCAGTCGCGCCGCCCCATGGTCGTGAACGACGGCAGCTTGTACTGAAGGAACATCGGAACGACGCCGTCGTCGATCGCGGCGTCCCATCCTTCGTCGGCTTCGCGCACTTCCGAAATCGGAATGATGCGGATGCTGTCATGATGCGGAGCGGTGCCGCGGATGATGCCCACCAGGTAGTCGTGAACGCTCTTTTCGATGACGGTTGCTTTCGATAGGAATTGGTCGATGAGTCTCATGTCGCGTCGCGTGGTTTTTATTGGTCCGACGTATTGATCGATGGCAACCGTCGTTCCCCGGAACGGTTGCCACGGCCGACGCGTATTCTGCCGCACGGCGACGACGTTGAGTAGCGCGTCGCCGTGCGGTCAGGATTCGTTTTAGTTTTTTTCGATGCGACTCACGCGGCCGCGTTCCGCAGGAAATCCTCGATGACCGTCGCGAAGTACGGCGGGCATTCCTGCATCGGGTAATGCCCGCAATTCGGGATCGTCACGAGCCGCGCGTTCGGGTGCCAGGCCAGGAACGTCGCCTGCATCGCCGCTTCGTCGAGCCCCGGATCCTTGTCGCCGACGATCACCAGAAAGCGCGTGTCCAGCCCGCGTATGTCGTCGACGAAATCCGTTCCCGTCAGCATGTCGAGATACGCGAGCCGGCAAGCCGGCGCCACGCGCTCGCGGTTCTGCCGCAGCTTCACGTCGGCCCAGCGCGCCGACAGCCCGCCCGTCACGAATCGCACGAGCCGGCGAAACGCGTCGTCGTTTTCGGCGGTGCTCGCGAAGAATGCGCGCGCGTCGTCGTTCAGGCGATTGCCGGCCGCCGACACCGGGCACACGGCGATCGCGCTCTTGATGCGCGACGGCGCGTCGGCGGCGATCCGTTGCGTTGCCATGCCGGTCATCGAATGGCCGATGATGTGAAAGCGCTGCCAACCGAGCCGGTCCGCGAGCGCGAGGCAATCGGCCGCGATCTCGTCGACGGTGCAGGCGCCGTTCAGGTGGATGGATGCTCCGTAGCCGCGCAGGTCGACGAAGACGTAGGTGAAGACGGTTTCGTCGAGATACGGCAATAGCGCTGCGTAGTTGGTCCGGTCGCCGAGCCAGTCGTGCATGACCACCACACATTCGGGGCCCGTGCCGTGCCGCAGGTAGCCGAGGCCGTCGTGGTCGGCGTTCGGGCGGGAGGCGAGGGTGTCGACAGGGTTCATTTCAAGTGATTTCCTTTTGGTGGGTGAACCAAAACGAAACGCCCTCCCGGCGGACCGGGAGGGCGTCTTGAAAGTGCATCGATCGTATCGGGCCGACCGGCGAAAGTCAACGTTCGGCGCACCATCCCGCCCGATACGTCGGTGCGCTGCGCATTGACCCGGCGGTTGTCGTCCGACAGCAGCGCCGCGATCGTCGGCCCGATGTCCGTTACGCGGAAACACCACGTCGGCCGGCGGCTGAACGCACGCGCAGAGACGCGGTTCGCGTACGGCTTTACGTGCGGGCCGGCGCGGTCGTACACTCGTCGGCAATTCGCGGCCCGCGCGTGGCTTTCAATTCCTTCAGTCGCTTTCAGCGGGCCAACGACCGTGCCAGCCGGACATTCGTCGCGCGACGCCAGGAGGCGCCATGAGTGCAGACGCAGCCCCCGCATCCCCACCCGTTCAGGACCGCATCCAGCACGTGTTCGTGCTGATGCTCGAGAACCGCTCGTTCGATCACCTGTTCGCGCTGTCGGGCATCGCCGACATCGTCGCCGCGTCGCCGGGCGACAGCAATGCGTACGGCGGCGCCGTCTATCCGTTCGGCGGCGGCGCGCCCGACCGGATGCCGACCGACCCGTGCCACGAATTCACCGACGTGCTCGAACAGCTCTGCGGCGCGGGTGTGCCGTTCGTGAAAGGGCAGGCTTATCCGGGCGTCAATAATTCGGGATTCGTGTCGAACTACGCGACGTCGCATTCCGAAGGCGCGCCGCCTCAGCCGGCCGACGCGGGCAAGATCATGCAGGGCGCCGACGTGCGGACGCACGCGCCGTCGCTGTACGCACTCGCGAATGCGTTCGTGCTGTGCGACGCGTGGCATGCGTCGATGCCGGGGCCGACCTGGCCGAACCGCTTCTTCCTGCACGGCGCGTCGTCGGCCGGGCTCGACCATTCGCCGACCAGGGAAGAAATGGGAGGGTGGGAGGCGTTCGACGGCTTCCGTTATCCGAAGGGCTCGATCTTCGGCGCGCTCGGCGACGACAACTGGCGCATCTACCAGGATCAGTCGGGCGATCCGCTCGGCCACGTGCCGCAGGTCGCGTCGCTGAAGGGCGTGAGCTTCGTCGACGTCGACGATCTCGCGCACTTCGAGGCCGATCTCGCGGCCGGCTACACGGCACGCTACACGTTCATCGAGCCGGGCTACGGCGACATCGTGCACGGCACCTACCGGAACGGCAGCTCGCAACACCCGATGGACGGGCTGGCCGGCGGCGACCAGCTCGCCGCACGCGTGTACAACGCGATCCGCAATTCGCCGGTGTGGAACAACAGCCTGTTTGTGATCGTCTACGACGAGCACGGCGGCTTCTACGATTCGGTCAGGCCGGGCGCCGCGCCGCCGCCGAACGACGGCGCGGCCGCGACGCTGAATGCGAGCGGCTTCGGCTTCGACGTGTATGGCGTGCGCGTGCCGGCGATCGTGATTTCGCCGTGGGTCGAGGCCGGGAAGGTCGACCACACGCCGTACGATCATGCTTCGGTCGCCGCGACGCTCGAGCGGCTGTTCGGCCTCGCGCCGCTGACCGATCGCGACCGCCTCGCCAACGACCTGCTGGCGCTCGTGACGACCACCTGCCGCACCGACTGCCCGCAAAGGATTGGATCATGAGCACACCCCCGGACCCGCGTGACGCGCTGCCCGTGCGCGACGGCACGAGCCTGATCGCCTATCTGCACATCCTGAAGAAAGCGCATGCGGCGCTGGTCGGTCACGACAACGCCCATCTGCGCTTCAGCGAGATCGTGACGCGCGGGCAGGCGCGGCAATACATCGAGGAGCTGATGCCGACGCTGCTGCAGGCGCGTGCGGAACACCGGCGGCGCCGGCATGGCGGGAAGCATCGCTGACGGGTATGGCGGCGCACGGTTGGCGCAGTGTGAAGCCGGTGCGTAAGACAGGCCGCGACGCGTCACGCCGCCTGCCGCGCGCGCTGCACGCTGACTGCCGCTACCGCCGCACCCGTCAACTGAACGGCCGCGCCGGCAAACATCGCGGCGCGCAAGCCACGATGATCGGGCCGATACCGGATCGATTGCGTCACCCGTCGCCGTTGGCTTAAGATCGGCAGCAGTTCATCCCACGCCTTCAGCGCCAATGAAAACGAGCATACGCCTGCGGGTCGCCGTCATTACCTCCGCCTTTGCGGTGTTCAACGTCTACATGCACATTCAGCAGTTCATCAGCGGCTGCATGTGGGTCAGGGGCCATCAGCGCTGCAGCTTCGAAAACAGCGCGAATTTCGAAGGCTGGATGGATCTCGACCTGCTGGTCACGTGTTGCTGGGTCGCCGGCGCCGTGATGGGCTGGGTGGCTGTCGCAGAGGCGGCGAGAAAGCCGGATTAACGGGCGACACCCGTGTTCGTGTTCGACGAATCGGCTGCAACATGGCGCTCGATCGAATCGACTCTGTCAATTCGTGACTACGCGTATTCGCTGGCCAGCGGCGAAGCCGCTCTTGATTCAATCGAACCGGAAATGAACTCGCGAGCTGCTGCCGGCGGAAGAGATCACGGCGATCCTCGGCGAGTGTTTCCGGGCGGTGCGAGTGCCGCGTGGTGTGCGATCGTCGCGTCTCTGTTCGTGTGAGATCCGGGGTGCGACGACGGTGGACGGAACCGCCTTCGTCGACTAGTTCGGAACGTCACGCGTGAGGCCGGAGCGCACGGGTTTCACGCGTCGAACCGGGCTTCCATTCCGACTTTGATTTCCCCAGTGCCGTGCACTAGATTCGAAGCGTTCATATGTCACCGAGCGCGAGGTGGAGTCATGACTCCGTGGGAGATTCAGGGCACCGAATTGATCAGTTGCAATTGCTCATACGGTTGTCCTTGCCAGTTCAGTGCGTTGCCGACCAACGGAAATTGCGAAGCGATGGGCGCGATTTCGATCGACAGCGGCCACTACGGCGACGTGGTGCTCGACGGCGTCAGGATCGCTGTCGTGTTTCAGTGGCCGGGGGCGGTCCACGAAGGCAAGGGGAAGTGCCAGCCGATCGTCGACGAGCGCGCCAGCCCGGCACAGCGCGAAGCGGTGCTGAAGATCATGACCGGTCAGGATACCGATCCGTTTGCGACGATGTTCTCGGTGTATGCGTCGACGCTCGAGCACGCGTTCGAGCCGATCTTCACGAAGATCGATTTCGACGTCGATGTCGATGCGCGGCGCGGCCGGATTCATGTCGACGGCGTGTTCGACGTTGCGGGCGATCCGATTCTCAACCCGGTGACGGGCGCCGAGCATCGCGCGCGAATCGACCTGCCGAACGGCTTCGAATACGAACTTGCCGAGATCGGTTCGGGCACGGGGCGCTCGCAAGGCAACATCGCGTTGACGCTCGACGGAACCTACGCGCAGTTCGCGCGGCTGCACATGAACAACCACGGGCTGATCCGGCATCGCGTCGCGGCATGACTCCGTTCGACACCTGGCTCGGGCGCGAGCGCGTCGTCACGCTGCTCGGCATGGCCGCGCTCGTCGGCGCGTGCTGGTTCTATCTGTGGACGGGCGCGGGAACCGGCATGTCGGCGCTGGAGATGACGACGGTCGCGCTCTTTCCGCATCGACTGGCGGCAGGCATGGGCAGCATGGATCCGTCGCTGCCGACCGTGATCGCGATGTGGTGGGTGATGATGATCGCGATGATGACGCCCAGCGCGGCGCCGCTCGTGATGCTGTACCGGCGCGTGCTGCGGCATCGCGGCGCGGACGGCCCGGGTGCCGCGTTCACGTCGGTGTCGCTGCTGGCCGGTTATCTGGCCGCATGGCTCGCGTTCTCGATCGGCGCGGCGTTGCTTCAGGCGCTGCTGCAGCCGGCCGGGCTGATCTCCGCAATGATGCTGTGGTCGAAGAGCGCTGTTCTTTCCGCAGTCGTTCTCGCGCTGGCCGGGCTCTATCAATTCTCGCCGCTGAAGCGCGCGTGCCTTCGGCAATGCCGCGCGCCGGCCGGTTTTCTTGTCTCGCACTGGCGTCCGGGCGTCGTCGGCAGTTTCCTGCTCGGCGCGCGCCACGGCATGTATTGCGTGGGCTGCTGCTGGTTGCTGATGGCGCTGCTGTTCGTTGGCGGCGTGATGAATGTCGTCTGGATTGCCGCGCTGTCGCTGTTCGTGTTCGCGGAAAAAATCCTGCCAGGTGGAGATCTGGTCGGGCGCGTGCTGGGCGTCGTGCTGATCGCCTGGGCCGGCGTGACGTTGATCGTTTGAACGGGGCATCCGAGTTCGCAAGTCATTCGCGATGCGCGACTTCCACACGCAGCGGAAGCGTCTTCGAGGTAACGGGAGATTTTCGATGAAGCGGTGGCATGCGCGAGGTGCCGGGGCGGGAGCAAGCGAGGTGCGGTCGCGGCCGGTTTTTCACCGCTCGTGCTACGTAACGCAGTGCCGGTGTTACGTCGGCGTCGCGGGGACGCGAGGGCGGATCGAACCGCAGGGCTGGACTCGCATGCGATGCGTCGTACCGGAAAGTGCCGTCAGGAAAGCCGCCACGGCGCGGTCGAGGAATTGTTAACGAAGCCGACGAAGATGGCATGGTAGATGCTTGCTGGAATGTTCGCGCTGAATAGCTGACGGGGACTTCCATGCAAAATCATTTCATCAAGGCGAACGTTGCGCTCGCCGCCATTGCCGCGGCGTGTGCGCTGGCAGCGTGTGGCGGCAGCGACGTTACGGCACCGAAGCCGGCCGGTAACAACGTCGGGACGAGTACGAGCGGCACTAGCGGGAGCAGTGGGACGAGCGGGACCAGTGGCGAGGGCGGCACAAGCGGCACGAGCGGCACAAGCGGCACAAGCGGCACAAGCGGAACAAGCGGAACAAGCGGAACAAGCGGAACAAGCGGAACAAGCGGCGCCACCAGCGGCACCAGCGGAATCGGAGGCACCAGCGGAACGAGCGGCACGCCGGGCACCAACGGTATCGTCAGCTCCGTCGGCTCGGTCGTCACGGACGTGGGCGTCACAATAGGCGGCGCGAGCCTGCCCGGCGGCGTCAGCAAGGGCGTGACTGTCGGGCCGGCCGACACGGTCACCGGCGTCGGCACGCTCGTCCGCGATACCTCGGACGCCGTGAGCAGCGGCATAGGCCAGATCGGCTTCACGGCGAACCCGGTCGGCACGACGGTCGCCGGCCTCGGCACCATCGTCGGCTCGACCAGCAACCCGGTTAATGGTCTCAGCGAAACGGTGAAGGCGCTCGGCACCGGCCCGTTGTCGCCGCTGGCGCCGATCACGACGCCGGTCGGTGGCCTGCTCGACACGGTGGCCGGCGGTCTGAAGTCGGGCGGCACCATGCTCGGCTCGGCCCTGTCGTCGGGCCCGGTCCAGCAGGCGACGCAGGCGCTCAGCACCGCGATCACCCCGCTCGTGACGACAGCAGGCCAACTCACGCAACAGGTCGGCACGGCAACCGGCCTCGGCCAGCCGGTCGCCGGCCTGCTCGGGCAGGTCGGCGGGGCCATCACGTCGGCCGGATGGAAGGTGACGTCCGCGTCGCCGCAGCCGGTCGTTAGCGGTGTCGGCGAACTCGTCCGAGCGGTCGGCAACACGGTGAGCAATGTGGGTGGGCTCGTGAACCCGAGCGGCGCGAACGGCGCGGTGCCGATCGCCGGTCTGGTGACGAGCGTGGTCGGCGGCATGCCGTGGATCGTGCATGACGGTTCCGCTACCGGCACCGGCACCGGCACCGGCGGCGGCACGCCGTCGGGCAGTCTCGCCAATCCGCTCGCGCCGGTCACGTCGCTGGTGGGCGGCCTGCTCGGCGGCGCGGTCGGCAAATAGCCGATCGGCGCCGAACGTCACAGAGGCAAACGGCCGAATGACCGAATGGCGGCCGTCACCGGCCGCCAAAGGTTCAGGCAGGGATCTGTCGGTCGGCCATGAAAACCCGGCCAGCTACTTGCGGCCGTCGTCGAACTTCGACGGCGGCCGCGCCAGCCCGCGCACCGGTAGCGGAGTCGACATCACGATCGATGTGCGCGTTTCACCGTACAGGTTGATGCGTTCGATCAGCTGTTCGAGGTGGGTCATGCTGGTGGCGACGAACCGCATGACATACGAGTCGGCGCCCGTCACATGATGGCATTCGACGACTTCGGGAATCGTCTCCAGCAACTTGAGGAATTTCGCTTTCGCCGGCTGCGGCACCGTGATGCCGATAAGCGCGCTCACCGGATAGCCGGCCGCGGCCGGATTGATCCGGGCCGTGTAGCCCTCGATGATGCCGGCCGTTTCAAGGCGCTTCACGCGTTCCGTCACCGCCGGCACCGACAGATGAACCTGGCGGGCCAGCTCCGTATAGCTGATGCGGCCGTTGGCCTGCAACAGCGCGAGTATCTTCCAGTCCAGATCGTCCATCGCGGTGGTTTTTTTAAGGCGGAACGGCTATTTTTCCTTAAAAACCGCATTCAGCGGCGACCGGACTTTCCCTACGATGCCTGTTCAACCCGTTGCATGTCGCGAGGAGCAGGCGATGCTGTTCATCAAGTCCGTCGTAATGGGGCTGTCGATCGCGGTACCCGTCGGCCCGATCGGCATGCTGTGCATTCAGCGCAGCCTGAGCCGCGGCTTTCAGGCAGGGTTCGCGACGGGTGTCGGTGCCGCGTGCGCCGACGCGATCTACGGCCTGCTCGGCGCGCTGGGCATCGCGGGCATCGTCACCGCATTCCCGATGCTGACCGTCGGCCTGAAGATCGGCGGCGGCGCGTTCCTCGTGTGGCTCGCGTGGACCATCGCGCGCCAGGCGCCGGCCGTGTCGGCGCTGCAACGCGACCTGCCGCGCAGGACCGTCCTGCGCGATTTCCTGACGACGTTCGGCCTGACGCTGTCGAACCCGATGACGATCCTGTCGTTCGTCGGGATTTTCGCGGCGCTCGGCCCGTTGTCGGGCGCGCGGGAAGGCGCGATGTGGCCTGCCGTGTCGCTGATGGTCGCCGGCGTGTTCATCGGTTCCGCAACCTGGTGGCTGTGCCTGAGCGGCGCGACCGCCGCGCTGCGCACGAAGATGTCGTTCGCGTTCATGCACGGGCTGTCGCGCGTGTCGGCCGTCGTCGTCGCGGCATTCGGCGCGATCCAGGTGGTCGCGGGCGTGCGCGGCCTTGTCTGGTCCTGAAGCGGGGCATCGCCTTTCGACCGGATGTCGGCGACAGCCGTCCGCAGATGCGCGAGCAGTTCGAGCATTACGGCCGCCCGAAAGACAATCGAAATAAACCGACTTCGACGTCGTAAGGGTGAGGAGGGCCGGATGGTCTTCCTTGCACCGGGTGCAGATCGGGCCACGTCTGGTTTGTCGTTCTCGAGGAAAGATCACTCTGGGTGATCTTTTTTCTTTCCGATCAAACCCGTTAATGACTTGGCGAAAGATCGGTTTCGATGCGGCGGGTGTCGTCGAAGCGGTCGGCGGCGCCGAGCGGCAACACGCTCGTGTCGATTGCCGAACGGCTCGGCCGGCGCGCATTGCGCGTGCCGAGTTTCGACAGTCGGAATCACTGTACGGAGAACTGAATATGCTCGGCACACCGACGACATCCTCGCTGCGCGCGATCCGTCGCTGCCGTCGTTCAGACAATGACGACCGCGCGCGGCAGCGCCGGCCGGCACGCGCCGTTACATGCGGGTGCCGGTGTGCGTGCGGCCGCTCGGGTCGCCGCCGCGGTCGGGCGGCGTATTGTTCTGATCGATCTTCGCGAGCACGAAGCCGGCGGCCGGCAACGCGCCGGGCGAACGATGGGGCACCTGCGCGACTGCGTCGTGCGGCGATGCGGCGGGAAAACCGGCTGACGTAACGCCCGGTTGAGCGAACGCCGAAAGGGAAACGGCCGCCAGGGCGGCGGCGACGATCGCGTGCGTGTTCATGGTGGCTCCTTCACGACTGACTTCAGGACAACGTAATCAGTCTAGGGCGCGAAACTTAACGCGACGTGAAGGAGCGGCGGCGCGCAGATGACAGGATGTTCATGCGCGCCGCGACGTTCATGCCGATGTCGATACCAGCGCGCAGAAGTTCTCGAGATCGACGTTGCCGCCGCTGATCACCACGCCGACACGCTTGCCTTGCAGCTGGTCCTTCATCCGCCGCACGGCGGCGAACGACAGGCAGCCGGTCGGCTCGACGACAATCTTCATACGCGTCGCGAAAAAACGCATGCAGTCGACGAGTTCGGCGTCCGTCGCGGTGAGGATGTCGTCGACGTCGCGGCGGATGATCGGGAACGTCAGGTTGCCGAGGTGCTGCGTTTGCGCGCCGTCGGCGATCGTGCGCGGCGTGTCGATATGCACGATCGCGCCCGACCGGAACGATTGCTGGCCGTCGTTGCCGGCTTCCGGCTCGACGCCGTACAACGTCGCGTGCGGCGACAGCGCACGCGTGGCCAGCGCGGTGCCCGACAGCAGCCCGCCGCCGCCGAGAGGCGTGAATACCGCGTCGAGCGGCCCGACTTCGTCGAACAGCTCCTTCGCCGCCGTGCCCTGGCCGGCGATCACGTCCGGATGGTCGTAGGGCGGGATCAGCGTGAGCCCGTGCTTCTCCGCGAGATCGCGCCCGATCTGCTCGCGATCCTCGGTGTAGCGGTCGTAGGTCACGACGTTGCCGCCATAGCCGCGCGTCGCGGCCATCTTCGCGGCCGGCGCATCCTGCGGCATCACGATCGTCGCCGGGATGCCGAGGATGCGCGCCGACAGCGCGATCGCCTGCGCATGGTTGCCGGACGAGAATGCGACGACGCCATTGCGGCGCTGCTCGGCGTCGAAGCGCGACAGCGCGTTGAATGCGCCGCGGAACTTGAATGCGCCCATGCGCTGCAGGTTCTCGCACTTGAAGAACACCTGCGCGCCGAGCGCCTCGTCGATCGTCCGCGACGTCATCACCGGCGTGCGGTGCGCATGGCCTTCGAGCCGGGCCGCGGCGGCGGCAACGTCGTCGTACGTGGGGAGAGTCGGAGAGTTCATGGTCGTTCGAGGGTCGGAAAGTTTAGTCAACATGAAAGCAGCGCGGTTGTTTCATTTCGCATCGTTGTACACGGTCGCGCGCGATACGCCGAGGTGCTGCGACACGATCTCCATCGCGCGGCGCACTTCGAGAAAGCCGTCGGCCTTCAGCGTCTGCATCAACTCGCGGCGCTGGTCGGTCTTCAGTTCGCGCGGCGTCGTCGCGAGGCGCGTCGCGAACGCGTCGATGCGTTGCCGGATCGCGTCCGCGCCGGCCGGGTCGAGCGTTTCGGCGACGGTGTCGCCATCCGTGCTGCAGAACTGGTTCAGCATGCCCTGGAAGCCGCGGAACAGCGTGACGTCGGCATTCAGGCACAGCGCGGCCACGTAGCGCCCGGTCGAATCCTTGATGCCGATCGACGTGCTTTTCGCGGTGCGACCGTCGGCGAAGCGGTTCGGGTAGTTCGCGAGCACCTGCGGGAAATCGTCGTCCTCGATGCGGGCGAGGCCGAGCTCGGTCGCGGGGTCTCCGACCGCGCGTCCGGACAGGTTGTTGTGGATCGCGAGGATCGCGTGCTTCGGCGTGCGCAGGTCGTGGACCACGACCTCGGTGAACGGCGCGAACATCTCGCCGAGCCCTTCGGCGATGCGCTGCACCTGTTCGATCAGCGATGCCTGCTCCGACTGTGCTTTGTTTCGGGTGGTGGTCATGGTGCGCTCGCGTTCAGGTTTCGGATCGATGCGACGGTTTCGGGAAACGGTCAACCGGCGTGTTCCTGGTCGGCTGTCGTTTCCGGCCGCGTGATGTCGGCCAGCAACGGGCGCGCGATCCGCACGTAGTCGGCCGCATCGAGCACGACCGAGCGGTCGAGGCGGCCCGCGTTGAACGCGATCTCGTCGTTGCGTTCGACCAGCGCGGGATCGACGACGAGCGCCACGTTTCCGTCGAACACGAACGGCGGCACGGCGCCCATCACGCAGCGGGTAACGGCGGCCGCGACATCGGGCGACGCGAGCGTCGCCTTGCGGCGGCCGACGGCATCGGCGACCTTGCGGAAATCGATCTTCAGGTGGCCGGGGATCACGGCGAGCGCGGTCGTGTCGCCGCCGTCCTTGAACGTGCACAGCATCGCCTTCGCGCCCTGTTCGGGGCGCGTGCCGCGGATTGCGGCGATTACGTCGGATTTACCTTCCGCCGGGTGCTCCAGCACGCGGAAACGGGCGCCGGAGGTGGTCAGCAGGTCGCAAAGCGTGTCGAAAACGGGGTAGTCGTTCATGTCGCTCATGTCGTTCCGGGCGGATTGGTCGATGGATTGTCCAATTATAGACGTTTTGTCATGATGGCAAGCGTTTATCGCTGAACTGGTCCTTTGGCGCATGCCGGATGACCTTTGGCGTAACTGCGATCACCGAGGACGACGAATCTCGACGGCAGATCAATTCGACTGCCGGGGTTGCATACGGAATCGTGGAAGCTAGACTGGAAGTTCCCCATGCAAACCATGGAGGGAGGCATGACGACCATGACGACCATCTACGTCGTGAAGACCGGTGAGCAGTTCCTCTGCACCGGTGAGGATGGCGACATCGGCATGGCACCGGTGATTGAAGACGCCATGTCCTTTCTGTCGTATGAGGAAGCGAAAAAAGCGGCGAACGAGAACGCCGACCCAGGATACGAAATCGTGACCGTCGACATCACCGTCCGCTGACGCGGAGTTCGTTTCCCCAGCGACCTAGCCGGGTGCATCGGCAATCGGAAACTCCTTCGACTCGCTTGACTCGTGTCAAGAGCGCCAGCCCGCCGTGCAGCATGATATGCACGTGAAGAGAAAAGCTGGCCGCTTCAAACACTGAGATTGAAAGAGTACGCACGATGCGAAAGGAAGGCCCGGCAGAGCATGCCGGCTCCCGCTCACGATACTTTTGCCGCGGTTGGCGCCCGGCACTGTATGGCAGGATGTGGACCCGAATCCATGCGTGTAGAAGTAGCAGGCTAGCTGCACATGTCCTTGTACCCGTTGCAGTTGAAGGTGAACGATATCTTGTATCGCCTTCACCTACGGTTCGCAATTGGTCCCCAGGCGTGAATTGACTTCGGAAAACTTGCAAGTTGGAAGCACAACTTACGATGAACTCTTTTCATCGCCATGATTTTGCGGACTCGCGAGTTCTCGCGGTGCTGCCTCTCGTAACTTCGGCGCTACGCGAGTGCATTCAACGAAGTGGGCTGCCTGCATCAAGGCAGGCCGCAACTACGTTCTCGTGAACCGGCGGGGTTTCATCGTCGGCGCCAGCGGCGGCGCCCTGATGATGGCGGGCGGCGCCGTCGCGTGGATGTCGACTGTGGGTTCAATGGTCGACTACGAGGCCTATGCAAACGGCCTGCGCGCCGGTCTGACGATGCCGGCGGACATACGCGGCCTCCTCCGCTATGCAACGCTCGCCGCCAACAGTCACAATACGCAGCCTTGGCGTTTTCGCGTCGGCGAAGGGACCATCGACGTTCTGCCGGACTTCTCGCGGAGGACACCGGCTGTCGATCCAGATGACCATCATTTGTTCGTGAGCCTGGGATGCGCAGCGGAAAACCTCGCCATCGCGGCTGCAGCGACAGGGCGGCCCGGCGAGCTCCAGATGAATCCGGACGGCGACTGGGCACGTTATGCATTCGTGAGCGGATCAATGAGGACGAGTCCGCTTTATGCCGCGATTACCAGGCGACAATCGACCCGCACCGAATATGACCGGCGTCCTGTTCCTGTCGCCGAGCTTGCATTGCTCGAACAGGCAGCGGCCATGCCCGGCGTCCACTTGATAGTCCTCACCGACCGGACGCGGGTCAACAAGGTCAAGGATCTGGTCGTGGCCGCCAACGGCGTTCAAATGGAAGATTTGGCCTTCCTGACCGAACTGGAGCAGTGGATCCGCTTCAACCCGCGCAGCGCCATGATGTCGGGCGATGGGCTGTTCTCCGCTACGAGCGGGAATCCCGTGCTGCCGAGCGCTTTCGGCCGCTTCGCGTTCGAACGTTTTTTCACCGCCCGCACCGAGAACGACAAATACGCCCGCCAGATCGATTCGTCGGCCGGCATCGCCGTGTTCGTCGGCGATCGGGCAGACAGGGCGCATTGGTTCAAGGTCGGCCAGGCTTGCCAGCGCTTCGCGCTCACGGCGACGAACCTTGGGATCAAAGTCGCCTTCGTCAATCAACCCGTTGAAGTCGCGCGCTTTCGCTCTGAACTGGCAGCCCTTGTCGGCCAGGCCGGTCGGCGGCCGGATATTGTCCTGCGCTTCGGCTACGGGGCGACGCTGCCTTTCTCACCCCGCCGTCCCGTAGAGGCGGTGCTGGCTTGATGTCATCGATCTCGCCGAGCGGTTGACGTCGGGCAAGCACGCGTAAAGGGATGACGGATGACTGAGTGTTAAGGAACGCGAGCTGCGCGTGCACCGTGCGGCTCCACTGATCGTGCGCGGCCTGTGCGTCGCGCCACAAATACCGGTACTTCAGCTACCGGATCTGCTCGTATTCATGGAGCGTGCGGGTCGTGTCGTCCATCGCCGTATCTCGTGGTGGTGTCGTTCGATGGCAGGAACGAAGGCGCCTGCATCACATCGTCTGTTCGGACGAAAGCCGCGCACGCATGCGATGCGATTCATCCGGACGGCGTGAACACCGCGATGTCGAACCCGACCGGCGCGCCGCTCGAGGAGATCAACAAGCACTGTGCGAACGTGCCGCTGCAGCGCGTCGGCCTGCCCGACGAGATTGCACGCGCGACGTTGTTCCTCGCGAGCGACGAAGCGTCGTATTACCCCGGATTGCCGGGCGCGCCGTTTTGAGCAGGGGCGTACATCACGCGTTGGAGCACGATGTTTGTGTACGCAACCTAATTCAGGGTTTGCCTGAGTAGCGAAAACGAGAATTCGCCGGGCGCGCATGTGCAATTTTCATGCGCGCAGCCGGCGGGCCGAACTTGCCGCTTTCGCCAAACGCTTGTCCGATGGACGTTCCCCGCGTTTCGTCCCTGACAGCGATCGCATCAACGCAGTCGAAATGACTTTCCTGCAACACATGTGCCTGCATGTCGTGACAGTTGTTTCTTGTTGCAACGCAACGCCCGCTCGATAACGGCGATGGTATGCTGGCCGGCATGGAAGTTGTAAGGCAGGTTGCTGGCATGGCGAAACTCGCGTTCGCATCTTCTAACGAGACATCACATCCTCTCGCCCGCATCGCGGCATCGACACGCGCACAGCTCGCGTGCCCCGCGTTGCGCGTTGCTGCGTCCTGCATTCCGATCGCATTTCCCATCTGGCGGGTTCACCCCGCATCCCCCATTCCCGTCCAATAATCTGGAGACATCCCCATGTCGCAAAACAATCTGGCCGAAGCAACGTACGGCCCGCTGATCGCTCCGCCGGCTTTCGTCAAGCATCGCAAGCTGATCGACTGGGTGTCGCGCATCGCGGCGCTCACGGAGCCCGATCGCGTCGTGTGGTGTGACGGTTCGCAGGAGGAATACGACGCGCTGTGCCAGACCATGGTCGACCAGGGCACGCTTACGCGCCTGAACCCGGCGAAGCGCCCGAACTCGTATCTCGCGCAATCCGATCCGTCCGACGTTGCACGTGTCGAGGATCGCACGTTCATCTGCGCGGAATCGCGCGACGACGTCGGCCCGACCAACAACTGGGTCGCACCCGCCGAAATGCGCGAGACGCTCAACGAGCTGTTCCGCGGCTCGATGCGCGGCCGCACGCTGTACGTGGTGCCGTTTTCGATGGGTCCGCTCGGCTCGCCGATCGCGCACGTCGGCGTCGAACTGTCCGACAGCCCGTACGTCGTGGCGAACATGCGGATCATGACGCGCATGGGCCGCGACGTGTACGACGTGCTGGGCGAGGACGGCGAGTTCGTGCCGTGCGTGCACAGCGTCGGCCATCCCCTCGAAGCAGGCGAGCAAGACGTGCGGTGGCCGTGCAACCCGGTCAAGTACATCGTGCATTTCCCCGAGACGCGCGAGATCTGGAGCTTCGGTTCGGGCTACGGCGGCAACGCGCTGCTCGGCAAGAAGTGCTTCGCGCTGCGCATCGCGTCGACGATGGGCCGCGATCAGGGCTGGCTCGCCGAGCACATGCTGATCCTCGGCGTGACGTCGCCGGCCGGCAAGAAGTATCACGTCGCGGCCGCGTTCCCGTCCGCGTGCGGCAAGACCAACTTCGCGATGCTGATTCCGCCGCAGGGCTTCGACGGCTGGAAGGTCACGACGATCGGCGACGACATCGCGTGGCTGAAACCGGGCCGTGACGGCCGCCTGTATGCGATCAACCCGGAAGCCGGCTTCTTCGGCGTCGCGCCGGGCACCGGCGTGAAGACCAACCCGAACGCGATCTCGACGCTGAAGGAAAACGTGATCTTCACGAACGTCGCGCTGACGGAAGACGGCGACGTGTGGTGGGAAGGGCTGACCGACACGCCGCCCGCGAAGCTGACCGACTGGCAGGGCAACCCTTGGACGCCGGAAATCGGCAAGGAAACGGGCCGCAAGGCCGCGCATCCGAATTCGCGCTTCACGGCGCCGGCCGCGCAGTGCCCGTCGATCGACGCGGACTGGGAGAACCCGGCCGGCGTGCCGATCGATGCGTTCATCTTCGGCGGCCGCCGCTCGACGACGGTACCGCTCGTGACCGAGGCGCGCGACTGGGTCGAAGGCGTGTACATGGCCGCGACGATGGGCTCGGAGACGACCGCCGCGGCAGTCGGCCAGCAGGGCATCGTGCGCCGCGACCCGTTCGCGATGCTGCCGTTCTGCGGCTATAACGTCAGCGATTATTTCGCGCACTGGCTGAAGCTCGGCAAGCAGCTCGAAGGCGCGGGCGCGACGTTGCCGAAGATCTACTGCGTGAACTGGTTCCGCAAGGACGCGAACGGCAAGTTCGTATGGCCTGGCTTCGGCGAGAACATGCGCGTGCTGAAGTGGATGCTCGACCGTCTCGAAGGCACCGGTGGCGGCGGCGAACATGCGTTCGGCGTGTCCCCCGCTTATGAAGACCTGCACTGGGACGGGCTCGATTTCACGCGCGAGCAGTTCGCCGCGGTGACGTCGATGAACGCCGACGAATGGCGCGAGGAGCTGAAGCTGCACGCGGCGCTGTTCGACATGCTGAAGCTGCGCTTGCCGGCTGAAATGACCGACACGATGAAGAAGATCGAGCAGCGCCTCGGCGGCTGACGATCCGCAACGATGCATTGACCCTGACCTCCCGCCGCCGGCTTCCATCGCCGGCGGCGGGACGTTTTTGCATCGATGCCGTTTCTCTATCCGCATCTCGCGAAATGCGACGCGGCGGACCTGTCCACGACGGACATACGCCGCGCACGCGGTGCGCGACGCATTGCGCAGCGCCGCGTGGCGTGGCGTGGCCGCAAATGCATGACGCCCCGGGCAATCGATCGCATTGCCCGGGGCGTCGTCGTTTCAAGCGGTGAACCGGTGAACCGGCCAAGCGAACAACCGGCCGTCAGCCGAGATCGAGCGCGTTGGTGAGATCGCCGGGCGGCGTCTCGCCGCGCGCGGCGAACGCGTTGTTGCGCGCGGCCACGCCGTCGAGCGGCGCGAGCCCGTGCACGCGGCTGATGAAGCGCAGGATCGAGTTCGTGTCGTACAGCGTGTGATCGACGAAGCCCTTTTTCGCGAACGGCGAGATCACGAGCGCCGGAATCCGCGAGCCCGGCCCCCAGCGGTCGCCGACCGGCGGCGCGACGTGATCCCACCAGCCGCCGTTCTCGTCGTGCGTCATCACGATCACGGTGTTGTCCCATTGCGGCCCGCGCCGGATATGGTCGATCACGGTCGCGATGTGGCGGTCGCCCGACTCGATGTCCGCGTAGCCCGCGTGCATGTTCAGGTTGCCCTGCGGCTTGTAGAACGTGACGGCCGGCAGGCGCCCCGCATCGATGTCGGCGATGAAGCGGTTCGTCGACGGCTCGTCGCCGAGCCCTGCATCACGAAGGTGCCGTTGGCGCGCGGCGGTGCCCGGCGCGTAGTTGCGGAAGTAGTTGAACGGCTGGTGGTGGTACTGGAAATCGGGCACGGTGCCCGTGTCGCGATGCTCGAGCGCGTATTGCCACGCGCCGCTGTACCACGCCCAGTCGATGTTCTTCTCCGACAGGCGATCGCCGATCGTCGCGTAGCCCTGCGGCGGCAGTACGCGATGGTCGTCCGGATCGGCATACGCGGCGTTGCCCGGGTCGGGCGGCGGCACGTAGCTCGGCTGGTACGGCGGCGCCATCGTGTTCACGCCGTAGCCGTCGGGTGTCAGCGGGCCGTCGCCCGCGAACTTCGGCGGGCCGTCGAGCGCGGATGCCGGCGAATCGGCGGCGAGCGCGAGGCGTGTGCCGGCCGGATCGTCGCCTTCGACCTTCGACAGCAGCTTCGCCGCATGCGGATGCTTGTGCGCGTCCGGATACAGCGGCGGCTGCGCGGAAATCAGGAACATGTGGTTCAGCCACGAACCGCCGAAGGCTGCCATGAAGAAGTTGTCGCACAGCGTGTATTGCCGCGCGAGATTCCACAGCCGCAGCGTGTCGGCCGAATTGCGGTAATGGCCCATCACGAGGCCGCCCGAATCGGCCCATGCGGCGAACTGGTTGTTGCGGCCGGCCGCGATCTGCATCTGGTTCTGATAGAAGCGGTGCCACAGGTCGCGCGTGATCACGCCGTTCGGCAGCGGCTTGCCCTGCGCGTCGGCGATCCGGAACGGCGCGTTCGGCAGCTTGTCGATGTCGCGCTCGGCGATCGCGTAGCGCTTGCCGTCCACTTCCTGCGCCTGCGGCACGAGCCCGCCCCAGATCTTCGGCAGCACGGGCAGCGGCGTCTTGCCGTCGCGGTCGAGCTGCCGCGCGTGCTCGGGCCGCACCTCGCTCAGCGGATGGCGCACGCCCGGGAAATCGCCGTACAGGTTCGCGAAGCTGCGGTTTTCCGCATAGATCACGACGATGTGGCGCACGCGCTGGCGCAACGCTTCGTCGATGCGCTGGTCGGCGGCGGAGCGCGGCGCGCTGCCCGGCGTGGTTTCACAGCCGCCGAGCGCGACACCGGCACCGAGCGCGGCGAGGCCGCCGAGTACGCGGCGGCGGTCGGGATCGGCGGGAAGGTCGTCGGGGCGATCGGGGGTGTCGGTCACGTCGTGGGCTCCTCGAATGGGCAGGTTGGCGGTGTGGATCGATACACCGGCCGCGTCGCTCGGGCTGCCGCGATGCGAAACGGACAGCAACGGCCGGCGTCGCGCAAAAGCAGGTGCGATGCAACTGTCACACAAATGTCATGAACGCGACTATAACGCGGCGGGTGCCGCCGACGAAAGGTGTTTGTCGGACGATTCGACTTGCGCGGCGGGCGATGCGCGACGCCCGCGCGCGAGCTAGACTGAATTCAGGGGCGGCGCGTCGCGGCGTGCCGCCCGGGCGACGATCGCCCGACGGTGCCGGCCGACGGCGCCGCCGCGGCGTCATCGATGCGACGAACCGAGGCGACACAGCGAGACGACGATGACGCGGATGAATGCCGCTTCCGCATGGCTGCCGATGCCGCGCGCCGGTCGCGTGCGGTTGTCGGAGTGAGTGCGCGCCGCACCGTGCGTGCGGCTGGTCCGATGCCATGGACAGGAAATTCGACTACCCGGGATTGCTGATCGCGGCGGGCTTCTTCGTGCTGTTCGCCGCGCAGTTGCTGATGCTGCACCCGGCGTCGGCGTCGATCGCGTACAGCGATTTCCACCGCCTCGTCGCCGCGCGGCTCGTCGACGATCTCGAGGTCGGCCCCGCGTCGATCACGGGCACGCTGAAGATGCCGCAGGCCGGCACGATGCTGCCGGCGTCCGAAGCCGCGGCCGTGCAGCAGGCCGGCGCGCCGTGGCGCTTCACGACCAACCGCGTGACCGACGAGCATCTGACCGACACGCTGACCGCCGCCGGCATCCGCTATCACGGCACGCCCGACACGGGCTGGATCGCGTCGCTCGCGTCGTGGCTGCTGCCGCTCGTGCTGTTCGTGTTCGTGTGGAACATGATGCTGCGCAGGCGCGGCGGGCTGCAGGATTTCACCGGGATGGGCAAGAGCCGCGCGCGCGTGTACGTGCAGCAGGAAACCGGCATCACGTTCGACGACATCGCGGGCATCGACGAGGCGAAGGCCGAGCTGCAGCAGCTCGTCTCGTTCCTGCGCAACCCCGACCGCTACCAGCGGCTCGGCGGCAAGATCCCGAAGGGCGTGCTCGTCGTCGGCGCGCCGGGCACCGGCAAGACGCTGCTCGCGCGCGCGGTGGCCGGCGAGGCGGCCGTGCCGTTCTTCTCGATCAGCGGCTCGGCGTTCGTCGAGATGTTCGTCGGCGTCGGCGCCGCGCGTGTGCGCGACCTGTTCGAGCAGGCGCAGCAGAAGGCGCCGTGCATCGTGTTCGTCGACGAGCTCGATGCGCTCGGCAAGGTGCGCGGCGTCGGCCCGATGTCGGGCAACGACGAACGCGAGCAGACGCTCAATCAGCTGCTCGTCGAGATGGACGGCTTCCAGGCCGGCTCCGGCGTGATCATCATGGCTGCGACGAACCGACCGGAAATTCTCGATCCCGCGCTGCTGCGGCCCGGCCGCTTCGATCGCCACATCGCGATCGACCGGCCCGACGTGAACGGCCGCCGGCAGATCCTCGGCGTGCACGTGAAGCGCGTGAAGCTCGCAGCCGAGGTCGACCTCGGCGAACTCGCGTCGCGCACGCCGGGCTTCGTCGGCGCCGATCTCGCGAACGTCGTCAACGAGGCCGCGCTGCATGCGGCCGAACTCGGCAAGCCGGCGATCGGCATGGCCGACTTCGACGAGGCGATCGACCGCGCGTTGACGGGCCTCGAGCGCAAGAGCCGTGTGATGAACGCGCAGGAGAAGCTGACCATCGCGTATCACGAGGCCGGCCATGCGCTCGTCGCGGAAAGCCGCGCGCACTGCGATCCGGTGAAGAAGGTGTCGATCATTCCGCGCGGCGTCGCCGCGCTCGGCTATACGCAGCAGGTGCCGACCGAGGATCGCTACGTGCTGCGCAGGAGCGAGCTGCTCGACCGGATCGACGCGCTGCTCGGCGGGCGCGTCGCCGAAGAACTCGTGTTCGGCGACGTGTCGACGGGCGCGCAGAACGATCTCGAACGCGCGACCGCGATGGCGCGCCACATGGTCATGCAGTACGGGATGAGCGAGAAGATCGGGCTCGCGACGTTCGACGACGGCGATGCGCGCCAGGGCATGCCCGGCGCATGGCATGCGGGCGCCGGACGCTGCAGCGAGCACACGGCCCGGATGATCGACGACGAGGTGCACGCGCTGCTGGCCGACGCGCATGCGCGGGTCGCGGCGACGCTCGGCGAACGTCGCGATGCGCTCGAACGCATCGCGCGACGGCTGCTGCAATGCGAAGTGCTCGAACGCGACGCGCTGCAGGCGCTGATCGACGGGCGCATCGAACCGTCGTCCGCGGCGGCGGCAGCCGACGGCGATGCCGGTCCGCGCGGCGACGCGCTCGCGCCGGAGCAGGCGTCGGCGGTCGAGCGCGATTTCGTCGCGTACGGGCCGCCGCGCGAACCCGAACGCTGAACGCGCCGCAATCCTGCGGCCGGCGCGTGTCGATGCGGCGACGCGCCGGAATTCCTTTCCCTCTTTCCAGCTACGGAGTCGCCATGAGCGAGGCGCACGTATCGGTCGAAGTCGCGCAGCAGGCGCGATTCGGCTTCGAAGTCAGGTTTGCCGGCACGACGCTGTCGCCGGTGCTCATCGATGAACCGCCGCCGCTCGGCGACGGGCGCGGGCCGAACCCGATCCGGTTGCTTGCCGCGTCGGTCGCGAGCTGTCTCGCGGCGAGCCTGCTGTTCGCGCTGAACCGGCAGCATGTCGATCCGGAGCCGGTCACCGCGCGGATCGACGTCGACATGGCGCAGAACGAAGCGGGCAGGGTGCGCGTGAGCGCGATGGCCGTGCGGCTGTCGATCGGCAAGACGTGGGCCGATCTCGCGGCGGCGACGCGCGTGCTCGATCAGTTCGATGCGTATTGCGTGGTGACCGAGAGCATACGTGCGGGCATCCCGATCTCGGTCGATGTGTGCGACGTGAACGGCGCGGCGCTCGAATACGTGGCGACGGACATGTGAGTGCGGTCAGTGCTCGGTGGCCGCCGCGACTTCGGCCGCTTCGGCAAGCGCTTCGAGAAAACGCGTGCGCCACCAGTGCACGTCGGTCTTGCGCACGATCGCCATCAACGCGGAGTGGCGCTGGCGGCGTTCTTCGAGCGGCATCGTCAGCGCGCGCTGGATCGCCTGCGCGGTGCCTTGCGTGTCGTACGGATTGACGAGCAGCGCCGGCTTCAATTGCTCGGCCGCACCCGCGAAACGCGACAGCACGAGCACGCCCGGGTCGGCCGCGTCCTGCGCGGCGAGGAACTCCTTCGCAACGAGATTCATCCCGTCGCGCAGCGGCGTGACGAGCGCGACGCGGCTCGCGCGATACAGGCCCGGCAAGCGCTTGCGCGCGACGGTGCGGTGAATGTAGCGCATCGGCATCCATTCGAGTTCGCCGTAGTCGCCGTTGATCGCGCCGCACAGGCTGTCCATCTCGCGCCGCAGGTCGTCGTACGCGCCGAGATCCTCGCGGCTCGGCGCGGCGATCTGGATCAGCGTCGCGCGGTTGCGGTTCTCCGGATACTGCTCGAGCAACTGGCGGAACGCATGCACGCGCTGCGGCAGCCCCTTCGTGTAGTCGAGCCGGTCGACGCCGACCAGCAACTGGCGGCGCGAATATTCATCGCGCATCCGGTCGAACATGTCGATGCCGTCGCGATCGCGGGCGAGCGACTCGAACTCGTCGACGTTGATGCCGATCGGAAACGCGCCGGCCGACAGCGTGCGGCCGAACGCGCGCAGGCGACCGTCCGGCAGCCGCGCCGCGCCGGCTTCCGCTTCGACGTAATGCTCGAAGTGGAGCAGATCCGATTCGGTCTGGAAGCCGACGAGGTCGTACGCGAACAGCGAGCGCATCAGCCATTCGTGTTCGGGGATCGCGGCCATGATCGGCGGCGGCGGCATCGGGATGTGCAGGAAGAAGCCGATCGGATTCGTGCAGCCCATCGCGCGCAGTTCGGCGGCGAGCGGAATCAGCTGGTAGTCGTGCACCCAGACGATGTCGTCGGGGCGCAGCAGCGTGCGCAGCTTGCGCGCGAACAGCTGGTTCACGCGCCGGTAGCCGTCGGCGAAGCGCCGGTCGAACTGCGCGAGATCGAGCCGGTAGTGGAACACCGGCCACAGCACGTTGTTCGAATAGCCGAGGTAGTAAGCGTCGTAGTCCTGCGGGTCGAGGTCGATCGTCGCGAGCTGGATCCCGCCGACGTTCTGGATCTGCACCTCTTCGCCCTGCGAGGGCTGATCGTCGGCGCCGCGCAGCCTGCCGCTCCAGCCGAACCAGACGCCGCCGGTTTCCTGCAGGCTGTCCTTCACGGCGACGGCGAGGCCGCCGGCCGCGGCTTTACGGGGATCTGCGATGCGATTGGATACGACGACGAGACGGCTCACCAGCTCTCCTGACGATTGTTGGGGGAAGGTTCGTGCGGCCGGGGCGCGAAGCGGACGCCGCCATCGGCGCGCTGCGCGCGATGCGATGGGGCCGCAATGCGATCGGACGGGAATCAGGGCACGCGATTCGCCGTCCGAACGGGGAGTGCTTTTTTTAGGATACTCGTCATTCGCCAGTTTTAAAAGTCTGCATCGGCGCATGGGAAAACGGCGAGATGCGCACGATGTGCGTCGCATCTCGCGACGGGCGGGGCCGGAACTTGCGCGGGCGAACGCCGCGTGCGCAAGGGGCGGCGGGCCGCACGGCACTCAGAACGTAGTGCGCAACCCGGCCATCACGCTGCGGCCGCCTGCGGGCGCGAAGCCGCGCACGACCGACGTCGAATAGCGGATTTCCTGGTTCGTCAGGTTGTCGCCGCGCAGGTACGCGAGCCAGTGCGTCGCGCCGACGCGGAACTTGTAGGTCAGCATCACGCCCAGCGACGTATAGCCGTCCGTCGAGAAGTCGTTGTCGGGCACGCGATGCTGCGACCACGCGTGCGTGACCTGCGCACGCGCGCCGAACGGGCCGTAGCCGTAGTCGGCCGCGAGCGTCGCGCGCAGCGGCGCGATGCGCGGCAGCGGCTGGCCCGTGTCGACGTTGCGCGCGTGCGTGTAGTCGGCCGTCAGTTCCAGGTCGACCGTATGGCCGCGCCGCGAGAACGCGCGCCATTTGCCGTCCAGCTCGATGCCGTAGAACTCGGCGCGCACGCCGCGATAGATCGCTTCGTTCAGCGAGCCGTCGGCGCCGGGCGCGACGGGCTCGCCGTCGTCGTTCACGACGCGGCCGGTGTTGTACTCGGTCAGGTAGTTCGAGAAGCGGTTGTAGAACACGCCGACGCTGCCGCGGTTCGGGCCGTTCGCATAGCGCAGCGACAGGTCGGTCGACACGGCCTTTTCCTTCGACGCGTTCGGGTTGCCGATCAGGAACTGGCCGGTCGCATCGTGCGGGCCGTTCGAATACAGCTCGTAGAAGGTCGGCGCGCGTTCGGTGTACGCGACGTTCGCCGCGACCGACCACACGGGCGTCAGCGAGAACAGCGCGCCGGCCGACAGGCTGCCCGCGTTGAAATCGCGCGGCTGCGCACCCGCGAATTTCTCGACGCCGGCCGGATCGGGGTCGACCTTCACGTGCTCGAAGCGGCCGCCGAGAGACAGCTTCAGCGCCGGGACGACCTGCCATTCCTCGAGGCCGAACAGCGCGACGCTGTTGGTGCGGGTGGACGGCACGAGCGTCTCGTCGCCGAGCGCGGAAAACGTGTTCTGGCCGAACTGCACGCCGATCGCGCCTTCGAACGGGCCGATCCTGCGATGCCGCGCCTCGATGCGCGCCTCGTAGCCGCGGTTGCGGAAGGTGGTCGCCGTCTCGCCGTTGTCGACTTCCTTGTGGCGGTAGTCGGTGTACGCGAAGTCGAATTTCAGCTTCGTGAACGGCCCGCTCAGGTTGCGCACCTCGGACGCGAGCGCGAGGCGTTCCTGGCGCATCCGCAGCCGCACGTCGCTCTCCGCGACGGACCCGTAGTTCGATTCGTAGCCGCTGTACGACAGGCCCGCGAAGCCGTCCGCCCACGTGTACGACGCGCCGACCGCGCCGCCGTGCACGCGGCCGTCGCTGTTCGGCACGCTGCCTTCCGGCTGCGGCGTGTCGGGGCCGTCGAGCGCGCGTTGCGCGCTGCTGCGTGCGTAGCCGGGAATCCGCAGCTTGCTCGTTTCGCGGTCGAACGCGTCGACGTGGAACGCGAAGCGGCCGTTGCCGCCTTCGACCTGCACGGCGCCCGCGCGCACGGAATTCGCGCCGCCGTAGCGCGCGTCGAGCGCACCCGTCACGCCTTCGATCGCTTCGCGCGGAATCCGGTTGTCGATCGTGTTGACGACGCCGCCCACCGCGTTGCCGCCGTACAGCAGCGCGGCCGGGCCGCGCACGATCTCGACGCGTTCGATCGACAGCGGATCCTGCGGCACCGCATGGTCGTACGACAGCGACGACGCATCGTAGGACGCGACGCCGTTCTGCAGCAGCCGGATCCGGTCGCCGTCCATCCCGCGGATGATCGGGCGGCCGACCATCGGCCCGTAGGTGGTGGTCGACACGCCGGGCAGCCCGTTGAGCGTTTCGCCGAGCGAGTCGGCCTGGCGGCGCGTCAGTGCGTCGCCGGAAAGCTGGACGGTCGGCGAGATCAGTTCGGTATCGCCGAGCGGGTTCGCGGTCACGAAGATCGGCGCGAGCGCGGTAGCCGAAGGCGTGCCCGACACGGCGGGTGCATTGGTCTGCGCGTGCGCGGCGGCGGCGAGCAGCATCAGCGAAAGGGGCGAAAGCGGGCGAAGCGGTAGACGAGGGAGGTCGCGCATGGTCGGTGAATCGGTTGGAATCGGATCGGATAACGAGCGATGCGGGTCACGGCTGGATACGATATATTGTTGCGTCAACGACGCGCGATGACCCGTTGGAACATGGCTCGGCGACGCTCGGCCACCCACAGTGGAACGGAGTCAGGCGGACGAGCACGCGAAATGATATGTTATATCATCTCAAATTCCAAGCCGGATGTCGGCGGTGCGTACGGCTTCCGTCGGATCGGTGAAACGTCGGCTGTAGTGGAAGGCGCGCTGGCCGATGATCGTTCGCTAGTGCGGCCGGTATGGCGTGCCGCGAAGCGGCGTGCGCCCGACCGCGCCGCGCCGCCGTGCGACGAGACGATGCAGCCGCGATCGCCGGATAGCGCGCATCGCGTTGATACGCATCAACGTTCTCCGATGCCGAAACCGGATACTGGGTCGCTCAATGACCAGACAGGAGCGACGCATGACGCAAACCATGAAAGCGGCCGTGGTGCACGCATTCGGCGAACCGTTGCGTATCGAGGAAGTGCCCGTGCCGACGCCGGGCCCGGGCCAGATCCTCGTCAACATCAAGGCGTCGGGCGTCTGCCACACCGACCTGCACGCGGCCGACGGCGACTGGCCCGTGAAGCCGTCGCTGCCGTTCATTCCGGGGCATGAAGGCGTGGGCATCGTCGCGGCGGTCGGCGCGGGCGTCACGCACGTGCGCGAGGGCGACCGCGTCGGCGTGCCGTGGCTCTACAAGGCCTGCGGACATTGCGAGTACTGCTACACGGGCTGGGAAACGCTGTGCCACGACCAGCAGAACACCGGCTATTCGGTGAACGGCAGCTACGCGGAATACGTGCTCGCCGATCCCGACTACGTCGGCCATTTGCCGGCACAGGTTGAATTCGACGAGATCGCGCCGATCCTGTGCGCGGGCGTGACCGTCTACAAGGGCATTCGCGTCACCGATACGCGCCCCGGCCAGTGGCTCGCGATCTCCGGCATCGGCGGGCTCGGGCACGTGGCGGTGCAGTACGCACGCGCGATGGGCCTGCACGTCGCGGCGATCGATATTTCGCCCGACAAGCTCGCGCTCGCGCGGCAGCTCGGCGCGCAACTGACGATCGACGCATCGGTCGACGATCCGGCGAAGGTGATCCAGAAGGAGATCGGCGGCGCGCACGGCGTGCTCGTCACGGCGGTGTCGCGCAGCGCGTTCGCGCAGGCGCTCGGGATGGTGCGGCGCGGCGGCACGGTCGCGCTCAACGGGCTGCCGCCCGGCGATTTCCCGTTGCCGATCTTCTCGACGGTGCTGAACGGCATCACCGTGCGCGGGTCGATCGTCGGCACGCGCCGCGACCTGCAGGAATCGCTCGACTTCGCGGCCGACGGCCTGGTGCGCGCGCATATCCATCGCGACCGGCTCGGCAACATCAACGACGTGTTCGCGAAGCTGCGCGAAGGCAAGGTCGACGGGCGCATCGTGCTGACCGAGATGCAGTGACGCGGGCGCCCGCCGCGCGACGGATCACGTCGCGACGGCGGCCGTGCTGCAGGTTCGCGTCATGGGGCGAAGAACACGTCCGTGCGGTTCGTCAGGTTGCCCGCGCTGGTCTGGACGAAGAACGGATGGAACGACGACGACGGGCCGACGTCGAGGCCCTGGTAGTCGCCGATGAAGAAGCCTTCCGCGTTCGGCGCGAGCTTCATGTCGAACGGTCCGCCGACGCGCCGCTCGTCGCCGAACGAGACGCCGCCGTCGTGCGAGATCTTGCGCCAGAAGCCCGTCGGCAGCGTCGTCGTGTTCCCGGCCAGCAGGTCGCGGAAGTCGTAGTGGGTGACCATCACGGCGCCCGCGTTGTCGACGCGCACCGACGGATTGAAGGCAGGCCGACCGGTCGGCGTGTTGATCTGCAGCGGCGCGCTCCAGGACGCGCCGCCGTCCTTCGACGTCGATAGCGCGATCTCGTCGTACGTGCCGCCGTTGAAGCGGCTGTCCTGCCACACGACGTAAAGCTGGCCCGACGCGGGATCGATCGCGGGCTCGGGAATGATGTCGCCGGTGCGCACGGGTTCGCCGGTGTTCGGGTCGGTCACGCCGACCGTCTGCAGCCCCGCGATCACCTGCGGCTGCGTCCAGGTCACGCCGTCGTCGGTCGACTTGATGAACGCGACCTTGCCCGCGGCCTTGCTGAACGGCGGCTGGATCAGGTTGAAGAAATCGTACAGCGTGCCGTTCCTCGGATCGACGACGATCTGGTTGCCGATCGTCTGCTGGCGCGACGGCACGTGGACGATGACCTTCGCTTTGCTCCAGGTCTTGCCGCCGTCGGTCGTCTTCGAGAACAGCGTCGGCCCGCGGAACGCCTGCGTATGCAGGTTCGCGTACGGGTTGCCGTTCGGCAGTTCGAGGCGGTCCCATACCGCGTATGCGGTGCCGGCCTTCACCGGGTTCGCCGTCACCGATTCCTTGTCGTTGAAGAACTGCGTGGTCGGTTCGTTGTCCGCGATCAGCACTGCGGGGCTGCTCCAGGTCTGCCCGCCGTCGGTCGATACCGATGAGGCGACCGCGTTGCTGTTGTTCGACTGGTTGAACGAGATCGATACCGAATACGCGGTGCCGTCCGGGCCGAAGGACACCCATGGGTCGGACGCGCGCTCGTACTTGAGCCCGCCCGGCGCGCATGCGCTGAACGGCTGCGTCGTCCGCGCCCAGGTCGCGCCGCCGTCGAACGTATAACCGGCGACAAGCCCGTGCGCGCCGCCGTTCGACCAGCGGTCCTGCTGCCATACGCCGATCATGTTCGTCGGGTTTGCCGGATTGACCGAAAGCCAGGGTTCGACCTCGGCATTCACATAGACGGTGCCGGGGCCGCCTATGGTGCAGGCGGCGTATGGACTGGGGCCGGACACGAGCACGGGATCGGCGTGCGCGGCGGCACAGGCCAGCGCCATCACGGCGGGCAGGCAGGTGGAAAGCGGGTGGGACACGATAGTGCGTCGCATGGACTGCTCCTCGTTGACGTGTGGCCGCGATGGTGCGGCGGAACGAGGCAGCGCGAGCCGATGTGCGGCGGCACAGGCCGCCGGATCGGGGCGCCGCGGCGACGCGCACGATGCGTGCCGCCGGGACGTGTCGTTCAGGATACCGCTTCAGCCATCGCGATCCGCGTGCGCTGGATACCGCCAGCACTTCGGTCAAGACTCCTATTCGTTTTCATTGCTTGTGACGGATGTGTCGTTGATGCCAGCCCGGCTGGGAGGCCGGTTCGGGCAGGCGAAGAATGCGTAGAAGTGGATTGCAATGTAGATGATCCGGATGCGGCGCGGCAGGCAATTTTTTGTAACAGAGCGTAGCCGGAAAGCGTTGCCGGAGCGGCGTGGCGCGAACGCAAAATTTGCCGTCGCGAGTGCGCGGAAATCGAATCGAAAAGGCGAATCGCAATCGCTTTCGATTGCAGCCGGCGCGAGCCGGTTTTGTCGAATCGATGCGCTGCCGGCAGGCGCTGCGGCGTCCGCGTTGCCGCTGCTCAGCGCTCCGCCGGAAACCGGTCCTGCAACGCGTGCAGCCAGCGCGCGACGATATCGAGTTCCGCGTCGGAAAACCCGTCGCACAGCTTGCCGTTCAGCTCGCGCAGCAGCACGCGCGCGTGCTTGAGCGCCGTGTGGCCTTCGTCGGACAGGTACAGGCGCGTCGCGCGGCCGTCGTCCGAATCGGCGTGGCGCGCGAGCAGGCCGGCTTTCGCCATCCGGTCGGCGAGCCCCGTCATCGCGGACGGCGCGAGCTGCAGCGCGGCGCCGACTTCGCCGATCAGCGCGCCGTCCTGCTTCGCGAGACAGAACAGCACGCCGGCCTGCGCGGCGCTCGCGCGCGTATCGGTCTCGGCCTTGCGGTCGACCCAGCGCTGCACGCGCCGCTGGCCGATGTTCAACAGGAAAAACAGTCGTCGGTTTTCGCTCAAGCTGGGTTCCCGGCTGCAATGGAAAGGGATGGACGGCCCGCGGCGCGCGGCGCGTCGAGTGCCTGCGCGAGCCAGTCGGCCAGGTCGGGCCACAGCACGGCGCCGGGCCGGCTGCGGAAGAAGCCCATGTGCCCGACCGGGCCGCTGCCCGCCGCGTGCGGATCGATCTGGCGGCGCTCGACCGCCGCGCCGGTCAGATAGCTTACCAGCAGGTCGATCGCGGCCGGGTTCGCCCACGGATCGTCGTCGAAGCCGAGCGCGAGGATCGGCAGCCGCTGTTTCGAGAAGCGATCGGCCGCGCCGAGTGTCGGATCGTCGAAGAAATAGTGCGGTAGCGTCGTCCAGCGGCTCCATTCGCGGAACACGCCGGCCGGCAAGTCCTCGCCGAGCCCGAGCCGCTTGCCGGGCACGTAGCCGAGCAACGCGGACGTCAGCGGGCCCAGCACGCGCAGGATCAGCCGCACCTTCAGGCGTTCGGCCGCCTGCGCGATCAGTCGCGTGCTGCCCGCATGCGCGGCGACGAGCACGGCCGCGCGTAGGTGCGTCGTGCTCGCGGACAGCCCGATCGCGTGCCCGCCGACGCTATGCCCGACCGCCAGCAGCGGCAATCCTTCGTACGCGTGCCGTGCCCATGCGGTCGCGGCGCCGACGTCGAGCTCCATCCAGTCGCGCATGCGGGCTCGCAGCGCGCCCAGGCGCGCTGGCCGCGACGCGCCGATGCCGCGGTAGTTGTAGGTCAATGCCGCGAAGCCGCGTTCGGTCAGGAAGCGCGCGAAGCCCGCATACAGCCGCTCCGGCACGGCCGTCGCCGGATGGATCAGCACCAGCGCGCGCGGTTCGGCATCGGGCGTCCATAGCGTACCGCGCAGCGGATAGCCGTCGATGGCGGAAAACTCGATCGGTTGGGAGGTCATGGCCGTCCTCGTTCCAGGTGGTTATTTCGTATGCGAAATATAGTCCGGGATTTATTTCGCTAACGAAATATCTGTCGAGGAATCATTCGAACGACGGGTGCGGGAGGGCGGCGTCAGGAATCGCGTGGTGCTGTTCGCTCCATAAAATATTTGCATCTTTGCATAGAAGAATATTGCGTTTGTGTCATGAAGGGGAGCGCCGTATCTTCACTGGTTCCATCCGTTGTGCCGGCCGTTTCGCACGGCGGACAACGAGGCGCCGCCATTTCGCGGCAGCCCGCCAACCATCCGGGAGATTACGTTGCTGAGCCGAATCGCCACGGCGCTCTTGCTGGCGCTTGCCGCGCAGCCGGGCATCGCGAAAGACACCGTCACGCTGCGCGTCGGTGAACAGAACTACTTCAACATCCAGGCGTCGATGGAGGCGTCCGGCGTGCTGAAGGACCTGCCTTACACGATCGAGTGGAAACATTTCCAGGCCGCCGCGCCCGTCGCCGAGAGCCTGAACGGCAACGCGATCGACATCGGCTTTCTCGGCGATTCCGCGCTGCTCACGCTGGCCGCGCGCGGCGCGCCGGTGAAGGTCGTCGCGGTGTCGCGGCAGAGCCTCGACGGCGTCGCGATCCTCGTGCCGAAGAATTCGCCGGTGCGCACCGTGGCCGACCTGCAGGGCAAGACCGTCGCCGTGTGGCGCGGCGCCTGGAGCCAGCAGCTCGTGCTGCGTGCGCTCGAACACGCGGGCCTGCGTGCGGATTCGGTCAAGTACGCGTACCTGATGCCGATCGACGCGACCAACGCGCTCGCGAACGGGTCGGTCGATGCCGTGTCGCTGTGGGAGCCGTTCGTCAGCACGCTGGCGCTGCGGCAGGGCGCGCGGCCCGTCACCACCGCGCAGGGGCTGATGCCCGCACTGAGCTTCGTCGCCGCGAACGAGCAGGCCGCGTCGGGCAAGCGCGCGGAGATCACCGATTTCCTGAAGCGCGTCGTGGCCGCGCGCCAGTGGGTCGACAGCCATCCGCGCGAGTATGCGGACCTGTGGTCGAAGCGCGCGAAGCTCGAGCCCGACGTCGCGTACCGCTGGCTCGACAATGCGAAGCAGCGCGTGGGCCCGGTCGACGATACGGCCGCGAAGGACACGCAGAACACGGCCGACTTCCTGCACAAGGCCGGCGTGATTCCGGCCGCGTACGACACGTCGAAGCTGCTCGACCGCTCGTATGCGGGCGCGTTCGCGGCGCCTGCGCAAAAGACGGCCGCCGCGCAGTAATCGCGCCGCCGCATCCACGATTCCCGATCGAAAACCAGAAGGACATCCCGACATGCCAGTCGACATCATCGGCATGATCACCGCGACGCCCGGCGCGGAGGTCGACGTACCGGGCGGCGCGGCCGTCCAGCCCGACTACGTGCGCCGTTTCGCGCAGGCGCACGAGGCGGCGGGCTTCGACCAGATCCTGGTCGGCCATTTCAGCAACGCCGCGGACGGCTTCATCGTCGCCTCGTTCGCGGCCGCCGCGACCGAACGCATCCGCATCCTGCTCGCGCACCGGCCGGGCGTGATCGTGCCGTCAGCCGCCGCGCGGCAGATCGCGACGCTCGACGTGTTCAGCGGCGGCCGGCTCGCGCTGAACGTCGTGTCGGGCGGCGACGATACGGACTTGCAGCGCGACGGCGATTTCGTGCCGCACGATGCGCGCTACCGCCGCACCGGCGAATATCTCGACGTGCTGAAGCGGATCTGGCTGGCCGATGCGCCGGTCGACCACGAGGGCGAGTTCTACCGGCTGCGCGGCGCGTCGCCGCTCGTGAAGGGCGCGCAGCGGCCGCACGTGCCGATCTATTTCGGCGGCTCGTCGCCGGCCGCGCTCGCGGTCGCGGGCGAGCACGCGGATGTCTACATGACGTGGGGCGAGCCGCTCGCATCGGTGCGCGAGCAGATCGCGCGCGTGCGGGCCGCCGCCGCGCCGTTCGGGCGCGCGCCGCGCATCAGCGTGTCGTTCCGGCCGATCGTCGCCGATACCGAGGCCGCCGCGTGGGAGAAGGCCGAGGCGATCCGCGAGCGCGTGCGTGCGGCGCGGGTCGCGAACGGCCAGCCGATCGCCGGCCACGCGCCGCAGAATGCCGGTTCACAGCGGCTGATGGCGGCCGCCGCGCAGGGCGACGTGCTCGACGAGCGACTGTGGATGGGTGTCGCGAACCTGACCGGCGCGCGCTGGAATTCGACCGCGCTGGTCGGCACGCCCGAACAGGTCGCGCGGGCGCTCGGCGCGTACTACCGGCTCGGCGTGTCGACGTTCCTGATTCGCGGGTTCGATCCGCTCGACGATGCGCTGGCCTACGGGCGCGACCTGATTCCGGCGATTCATGCGCAGGTCGCGGAGCTCGACCGGTATCAAGCGGCGGTGACGGCGTAGGCGCGACTCGGCGACGAACGGTACTGCTTCGACTGCGCCCCGGTATTTTCATCGTGGAATGCCGGGGCGATGTCACTCAGGCATCGACGCCTTCAGAACGACGGCAACCCCGGCGGATTGGTTTCCGCGCGCGCGATCGCCTCGCTCTGCAATCCCCATCGCGCGAGCGCCTGCCCGTAGCGGCCGCTGCCGATCAGCGCATTCGTCGCGAGCGTCAGCGCAGGCGCGAGGCCGCTGCCGCGACGCGTCGCGATCGCGACGTCGGCATTGTTCGGCCAGCCCGCATTGACGACGCCGACGCGGCGGATCTTGCCGCTGCGCGCGGCCTCGTACGCGAGCGACGCGTTCGGGTTCAGCTCCGCATCGGCGCGGCCCGACAGCAGCGCGACGCGCGCGGTCGCATCGTCGTCGAAATAGAGCAGCTCGGCCGGCTTCAGCCCCTGCGCGACGTTGCGCCGGCTCCATTCGAGCAGGATGCGCTCCTGGCTCGTGCCGGCACCGGTGATGATCCGCAGGCCCGCGATGTCCTTCGGCTCGGCGATCTTCGAAATCGGGCTGCCGGTGCGTACATAGAAGCCGTGCAGTCCAAGCCGGTAGGTCGTGAAATCGTATTTCTCCTTGCGCTTCTCGGTCACGCCGACGTTCGAGATCACCGCGTCGTACTTGCCGGACGTCAGCCCGAGCGGCCAGTCGGCCCACGCGATCGGCACCAGCACGAGCGTGCGGCCGAGCGCATCGGCGACGAGCTGCGCGTAGTCGGGATCGGCGCCGACCACGGTGCGCGCGTCGGTCGCGTAGGTCGATACAGGCGGCGCGTGCGGTGAAATCGCAACCGTGAATGCGCCGTCGCGCACCCAGCGGTAGCCGCTTGCCTCGCGGATGGCCACGTCGTCACGCGACGCGCGAATCCGGCCGGCCTGGCGCGGGTCGAGGTCGGCGGTTGCGGCCGCCGCGTGCGCGATGCGCGACGGCAGGCTGCCGGATGCCGCGACCAGCGCGGCGGTCATGAATTGACGTCGGTCGATCATCGTGTGGCGCTCCGGTTATCGGCAGGGATGCGCATCACAGCACCCGCGACAGGAACGCGCGCGTGCGCGGATGCGACGGCGCGTCGAGCACGACGGCCGGCGGGCCGGCCTCGACGATGCGCCCGCGCTCCATGAACAGCACGTTGTCCGCGACTTCGCGCGCGAAGCCGATCTCGTGCGTGACGATCACGAGCGTCGTGCCCGAGCGCGCGAGCTCCTTGATCACGTCGAGCACCTCGTTGACGAGTTCCGGGTCGAGCGCGGACGTCGGCTCGTCGAACAGCAGCACCTTCGGACGCAACGCAAGCGCCCGCGCGATCGCGACGCGCTGCTGCTGGCCGCCGGACAACTGGCGCGGGTACGCATCGGCTTTATCCGCGAGACCGACGCGCGCGAGCAGCGTGCGTGCGGTGTGCTCGGCCGCATCGCGCGTGACGCCTGCGACGGAGAGCGGCGCCTCGATCAGGTTCTCGAGCACCGTCAGGTGCGGGAACAGGTTGAAGTTCTGGAACACCATCCCGACGGCCGTGCGCCGCTTGAGCACGTCGCGCTCCTTCAGCTCGTGGAGCACGTCGCCGTCGCGCCGATAGCCGATCAGTTCGCCGTCGATGTCGATGAAGCCGTCGTCGACGCGTTCGAGATGGTTGATCGTGCGCAGCAGCGTCGACTTGCCCGAGCCCGACGGCCCGACGATCGCGGTCACGCTACCGCGCGGCGCGACGAACGACACGTTGTCGAGCACGCGCTGCATGCCGAATTGTTTCGACACGCCATGCACGGCCACTTCGCCGCCCGCACGCGGCACGGCGGCGGCCACGGTATCGGTATCGCCTGCGGCCCGCACGATCGACGCCGAATGGCGCGACGCGGCACGCCGCCACAGCACGCCGATGCGCGCGAGCGCGAACGTGAGCACCGACGGCGGCGGATTGCGCAGCGCGCCGCGCGCATAGTGCCGCTCGACCTGCACCTGGATCGCCGACAGCACCGTCAGGATGATCAGGTACCAGACGGTCGCCACCATCAGCAGCGGAATCACTTCGAGGTTGCGGCGATAGATCACCTGCACCGTGTAGAACAGCTCCGGCATCGCGAGTACGTACACCATCGACGTGCCTTTCGCGAGCGTGATCAGGTCGTTGAACGCGGTCGGCAGGATCGCGCGCATCGCCTGCGGCAACACGATCCGCGCGGTCTGGCGGCTGCGCGGCAGCCCGAGCGCGGCGGCCGCTTCGAGCTGGCCCTGGTCGACCGCGAGAATGCCGCCGCGGATCACTTCCGCGGAAAACGCCGCGTGGTTCAGCGTGAGGCCGAGCACGGCCGCGAGGAACGGGCTGATCAGGTCGGTCGTCGGCGCTTCGAACCACACGATATCGGTGAACGGCACGCCGAGCCGCACATGCTCGTACAGGTAGCCGAGGTTGTTCAGGATCAGCAGCAGCACGATCAGCGGAATCGAGCGGAACAGCCACACGAAGGTCCATGCGCTCGCGGACAGCAGGCGCGAACGCGACAGCCGGGCCAGCGCGACGAACGCGCCGAGCACGAAGCCGAACACCGCGCCGAGCAGCGTCAGCACCAGCGTGCGCGCGAGCCCCGACAGCACCGGCGGCGACAGGAACCATTCGGCGAACACCGGCCAGCCCCATTGCGGGTTGCCGAGGATCGAATGCAGCGCGATCGCGATCAGCACGACGGCGAGCACGGTGCCGGCCGTGCGCGCCCGGTGGCGCGCGGGCACGATCCGGAACCGCGTGCCGGGCTCGCGCGCGCCGGGGGAAGAGAGCGGCGGCAGTGCGCCGCCGAGGTGGGTCGTGTCGCTCATGTCGTTGGAAGTCCTCGAATCGGTCGGAAGCGCCGCACCCGGGCGGCGCGGCACGTCGGCCCGTGGCCGGGCCGCGGTGGGTCAGGCGTGCGCTTCGGCAGCCGTTTCCTGCGCGGCGCCGGGCGCCGCGTGGCGGCTCGCCTTGCGCGGCAGGCCGAGGTGGTCGCGCAGCGTCGCGCCGGGCAGGTCGCGGCTGTAGCGGCCGCGCGCCTCGAGCACCGGAATCACCAGCTCGACGAAATCGTCGACGCCTTGCGCCTGCACCGGAAAGCCGAGGATGAAACCGTCGCCGGCGCCCGCGTCGTGCCAGCGGATCAGCTCGTCGGCGACATGCTCGGCCGTGCCGATGAAGTTCGGGCGCGGCGTCGCGACCGCTAGCGCCGTCTCGCGCAGCGACAGGCCCTTGTTCTTCGCGTCGGCCTTGATCCGGTCGGTGGTCGAGCGGAAGCTGTTGCGGCCGAGCTCGCCGAGTTCCGGGAACGGCGCGTCGAGCGCGTATTGCGTGAAATCGTGGTGATCGAAATAGCGGCCGAGATACGCGAGCGCCTCGTCGATCGTCAGCAGGTCGCGGATCGCCTGGTATTTGTCTTCGGCCTCGGCGGCCGTGCGGCCGACGATCGGCCCGACGCCGGGGAAGATCTTCACGTCGTCGGCTTGCCGCCCGTGCTCGACCGCGCTTTGCTTCACGCGCCGCGTGAACGCGGCTGTCTCGTCGAGCGACGGCGAATGCGTGAACACCGCGTCCGCATACTTGCCCGCGAGCCCGATGCCGGTGTCGGACGAGCCGGCCTGGAAGATCACCGGCTGCCCCTGTGGCGAGCGCTGGATATTCAGCGGGCCCGCGACCTGGAAGAAGCGGCCGTGGTGATCGAGCGTATGCAGCTTGGCGCGATCGAAGAAGCGGCCGGTCGCGCGGTCGCGCACGAACGCGTCGTCGTCCCAGCTGTCCCACAGGCCCTGCACGACGTCGAGGTATTCGTCGGCGATCTCGTAGCGCAACTCGTGATCCGGATGCACCTTGCCGAAATTTTTCGCGGTGCCTTCGAGCGGCGTCGTCACGACGTTCCAGCCCGCGCGGCCGCCGCTGATCGCGTCGAGCGACGCGAGCTGGCGCGCGACCGTGAACGGCTCGCTGTACGACGTCGAGATCGTGCCCGCGAGCCCGATCTTCTTCGTCGCGACCGCGAGCGCCGACAGCACGGTCAGCGGCTCGAAGCGGTTCAGGAAGTGCGGGATCGACTTCTCGTTGATGTAGAGGCCGTCGGCGACGAACGCGAACGCGATGCCGGCGGCTTCCGCCTTGCGCGCGATGCCGATCGCGAAGTCGAGGTTGATGCTCGCGTCCGGCGGGTTGCTCGGGTGCCGCCATGCGTTCATGTGGCTGCCTGCGCCTTGCAGCATCAGGCCGAAGGGGATCGATCGTCGGGTCGTCATGGGAGCGTCACGCGTTCTGGTCAGGGGAAAGGGAGCGGTCGGCCGCGAGGGCCGCTTGCAGCGGCGTGGCCGACAGCGCGCCGCCGAGCCATTCGACCGACGCGAGCCGCGCCGCGTAGTCGGTCACCGGCGAATCGATCACGAATGCATCGACGTCGAGCCGCCGGCTCAGCGCATCGAGCGCGCGGTGCACGCGCTCGGGCGTATCGGCCAGCACGGTCGGGCGCAGCTCGTCGATCCGGTAGTCGGACGCGCCGCTTTGCCGCGCGAATTCGGCGGCCGCCTGCGCGCTCGCCAGGTTGAAACTCTGCCCGCCCGCGAACTGCAGCTTGAAGATCTTCAGCGGCCCGATCAGCTGCTCGGCCTCGTCGCGCGTCGGTGCTGCCACCGCGTACAGCGCGACGAGCGGCCGCGTGCCGCCCGCGCTGCGGTACGCGTCGAGCGAGCGTTCGAGATTCGCGTCGTCGCCGTTGAAATGCCCCGCGTAGCAGAAGCGCCAGCCGTGGCGCGCGGCGAGCGCGCCGCTGTCCGGCGAGCCGCCGAGCAGGATGCGTTCGGGCGGTTGCGGCGGCACCGGCATCGCGACCGCGCCGGCGAGCGGATGATCTTCGGCGACGCCCCAGCCGAGAAACGCGTCGAGTTCCGCGAGCTGGCCCGCGAAGTCGGGCTTGCGCGCCTTGTCGTGGAACCACTGCAGCGCGCGCGTGGTCAGCGGCAGCCCGCCGGGCGCCTTGCCGATGCCGAGATCGACGCGGCCCGGCGCGAGCGCGGCCAGCAGCTTGAACGCTTCGGCGACCTTGAACGGGCTGTAGTGCTGCAGCATCACGCCGCCCGAGCCGACGCGGATGCGCGACGTGTGCGCGAGCAGGTGCGCGACGACGATCTCCGGCGCCGAGCTCGCGAAGCCCGGCGTGCCGTGATGCTCGGCGACCCAGAAGCGCTCGTAGCCGAGCTGTTCGGCGCGCTGCGCGAGCGTCGTGGTGAAGCGCAGCGCGTCGGCGGCGCTCGCACCGTCGGCGATCGGACTCTTGTCCAGCAACGAAAGCGAATAAGACATGGTGGGCGGCGTTCCTGCGTATGGCGTGGATGGACGATGGGCGCGCGCGGCGCTCAGCTCTTCGGCAGCCCCGGCGGATTCGTGCGCGACTGGTCGATCGCCTCGGACGCGAGGTTCCAGCGGTCGAGCACCTGCTGGTAGCGGCCGTTCTTGATCAGCCCGTTCAGCGCGACGGTCAGCGGCTCGGCGAGCCCGCTGCCGCGGCGCGTCGCGATCGCGATGTCGGCGGTGCGCGGCCAGCCGCCGCTGATCGCGCCGACGAGCCGCGTCTTGCCTTGCTGCGCGCTTTGATACGCGAGCACCGAGTTCACGCTGAACACGGCATCGGCGCGGCCCGACTGCACGGCGACGATGCGCATCGCCTGGTCGTCGTAGTACTGGATCTGCACGGGTTTCAGCCCGTGCGCGACGTTCTCGCGGTCCCACGCGAGCAGGATCTTTTCCTGGTTGGTGCCGGCGTCGGTCACGACACGCAGCCCCGCGACATCCTTCGGCTCGCGGATCGCCTGGATCTTGCTGTCGTTGCGCACGTAGAAGCCGACCAGATCGTGGCGGTACGACGAGAAATCGAATTTCTGCTTGCGCTCCTCGGTGACGGTCACATTCGAGATCACCGCGTCGACTTTCCCGGATTCGAGCGCGAGCGGCCAGTCGGCCCATGCGAGCGCGACGATCTTCAGCTTGCGGCCGAGGCTGTCGGACACGAGCTGGCCGACGTCGGCGTCGAAGCCGACCACCGTGCGCGCGTCGGTCGCATACGAGCTGATCGGCGGCAGGCTCGGCGCGATGCCGATCGTCAGCGTGCCGGGCTCGGCGAACTTGAACGACGCGGGCACCGCGCGTTCGACCGCCGCATCGGCTGCGCCGCGCGGGCGGCCGCGCTGCTCGGGGCTCAGGTCGAACGTCGCGGCGGCCGCGGCGAATGCGGTCAGGCCGATCAGCGCGGCGGCCAGCGTGCGGATGGCGCGGGAAGAAAGCGGTACGGCTCGTTGCATGAAAACGTCCTGTTGTTGTGTCGTAGGGAGCGGAGTCGGGTGGAGCGGTGGGCTCAGCGCGGCAGCGCCGGCTCGGGCAACGGCGCCCACAGGTCGGCGAGCGTCGACGTGCGCGACGGGTCGGCGAGATCCTTGCCGAACCGCAGGTGGAAATACGCTTCGGGGTCGATCGACGAATCGAACAGCCGCGTATAGCCGGTGCGGTCGTACAGCGCCCATGCTTCGGGCTGGCGAAAACCGGTGGTCAGGTACAGGCGGCGATAGCCCTGCTGCGCGGCGCGCAGCTCGAGCGCTTCGACGATGAGTCGCGCGAGCCCCTGGCGGCGCAGGTCCGTGCGGGTCCAGATGCGTTTGAGTTCGGCGGTCTGCGCGTCGTAGCGCTTGAACGCGCCGCCGCCGATCGTTTCGCCGTCGCGCAGCAGCAGCACGAAGGCGCCTTCGGGCGGCGCGAACAGTTCGGCCGGGTAGCGCGCGAGTTCGTCGCGCGCGGATGCGCGGCTGTCGGGGCGGTACGCGCTGTAACGGGTCGAATACTCGTCGATCAGCGCGTCGATCAGAGGCTGCGCGCGGACGTCGAGCGGCGTCGTGTCGATGAGGCGGTCGTTCGTGGCCATGGGCATCGCGAAGGGCGCGCGATGCGGACGTTCCGTTCGGGGCTCGGGCACGCGGCCCGTCCGGTCTGTTCCGTTATCGCGGCGCGGTTGTCGTGATGACGGCGGCCGGTGCGCATCGTGCGATGCATGTGGCGGGCCGCCGCCGTTTTGAACACGTTAGCGGCGCGGCCGGCAAAGGCGAACGAAGCAATTTCGATAAGGATTTCGCGGCAGGCGTCAGAAGGCTTGCAGTGGGAGTGGGGTAGGGGCAAGCCGAATGGGGCGCTCCGTGCAGGCGCGCCCGTTTGATGAATGCGGGGCGACGGATGACGCGCGGCTACGTCGCCTGACCTCGTATCTGTGTTGCGAACCGTGTCACCGCTTCGCCGAGGCGGCTTGCATTTTCGATGTCCAGCACGGATTCCTCGCATTCCGGGCAGAAGTCGCCCGTTATGCGCGGTATGACGGTGGAGTGACCTTGGCAGGTGTGCGGAATATCGCGTGTGTCACGGATCAGGTGCGCGCCACCGCAGGCAGGACATTTCATGTTCGTGATTTCCTGAACGATAGGATCTGACTCATTGGCCGACGCTCGGCGCAGCCGACAACTCCGCCAGCTGAAACAGGCAATCGCCGCGCCGCACCTGCGCGGGCACGCGCTTGCATACCACTTCGCCGTCGCCGTTGAACCGGTGCAGCATCGGTTCGCGCAGCGGCGTATCGGGGAAATGCACCCACGCGGCAGGCTGTCCAGCCTTCACCTGGTCGCCGAGTTCGACGAGCGGCTCGTACAGCCCGCGCTCGTATGCATAGACGAAGTGGCGGTCGCCGTCGACGCGCATGAAGCGCGTGACGGTCGGCGGCGCGTCGGGCACGAGCGCGCCGCGCAGCAGGCCGATATAACCGAGGTAGTGCAGCAGCCCGTGGCGGCCGAGCCTGATCAGCGACGGATCGGCCATGCCCGCGCCGCCCAGTTCGGTCACGATCGAGATCGCGCCCTGCCGGCGCGCGGCCGATGCCGAATGCACGGGGTTCGGCGCGTGCAGCAGCGCATTCGGCAAGCCGAACGCGACCAGCAGCCCGTTGAGCTTCGCGGCTTCGTCCGCGTCGAGCGGATCGATCGCGAGCATGTTGCCGCCCTGGTACAGCAGCGAGCTGCCGCCCGAATGCAGGTCGACCAGGTACTGCGCACGCGACAGCAGCGCGTGCTCGATGTAGTGGGCGATCATCTGCGTCGGCGTGCCGGTTGGATCGCCGGGGAAACTGCGGTTCAGGTTGCCTTCGTCGAGCGGCGATACGCGCAGGCCCGCGTCCGCCGCGGGGAAATTCGCCATTGGCAGCAGGATCAACTGCCCGCTGACCATCTCGGGTTCGATCTCGCGCATCAGCTGCGACACGATGATCTGGCCTTCGTATTCGTCGCCGTGGTTGCCGGCCATCACGAGCGCGACCGGGCCGTCGCCGTTGCGGATCGACGCGATCGGGATCGGCAGCCAGCCATACGCCGAGCGGTGCACGGAATGCGGCAGCCGCAGGTAGCCCGCGTGCTTGCCTGGCGCGTCGAGATCGATTTCGCAGTGGATGGGGTTTCGCTGTGAGGAAGGGGCGGTCATGGCGGCATCGTTCGATGAACGGAATCTGCCATCTTATCGGGAAACGGCCGCCACGCGGCGCACGGGGAGCGCGCAACGCCGACCGCCGTCAACCGGCATGAGCGCGGATGCGCATGGCGAGCCGAATTTCCGATACGCGAAACCGCGCGCGATGTTGCATCGGTGAACGCATGCCGCCGCGCGGCCGGCCGCATTCATGCGTCAAATTTCGCGCCGACCCCTTGCCGCAGCAGGGCCGGCGCGCGCGGCCGGCTCAGCGGCCCGATGTTTCAGCTTCGAGACGCCCTTCTTCCCACAATGCCCAGAAACGGCTGCCGGCGCGATACGGATTCGCGCGCCGCGCGCCGTAATCGGTGACGCCCTGGCGAAACGCGCCGTACAGCGTCAGCGGCGGATTGTCGACGCACGCGGCTTCACGGGCGGGCGTGCGGCGCTCGAAAACGAGCCGCCGGATCAGGGACGCGCCGTCGATCACGGTTTGTTCGTCGATCGTTTCGGTTCTGGCGAGGACTTCGACGGTATTCATGTTGGGCTCCCTGAAACGTTCTTTCCCCATCAAGGAGCAATAAGAATGCCAACCACGAAATGTCGGCCGCTGCATCGATCGTGCAGGCTTCTGCGGTCAACGTAACGGGTGGCGAGCGGCGATGTTACGGAACACGTCACGTGACACGCGAGCGCGGCGCGACGCGCGAACACGCAACGCGTTTCGGAATTGAATCGCCGGGAGGATGCGGCCGGTAGTGGAAACGACGATGAACGGGCCGCGCGTGCCGTCGGGTCAGCTGGCGGTGACCGGCGCCACGCGGCGGCTGCCGTTCGAATAGAAGCGGTAGATGCCCTTGCCGGCCGACTTCGCGTCGTACAGCGCGCTGTCGGCCTGACGGATCAGTTCGTCGGGGGAGCCGTGCCCGTCGTCGAGCGCGATGCCGATGCTGATCCCGAGGCTGACGATCTTGCCGATCGACAGCGTATACGGTGCCGAGATCTGCCGGATGATGCGCGCGGCGAGGATCGAGCACGCGTGCATCGTCGTATCGTCGATCGCGACCACGAATTCGTCGCCGCCGATGCGCGCCGCAAGCTCGCCGGGCGGCAGCGTCTTGCCGAGCCGCTCGGCGACCTGCGTCAGCACCTCGTCGCCGGCCTGGTGGCCGAAGCGGTCGTTGATCGCCTTGAAGCCGTCGAGGTCGAGATACATGACGGCGAGCGACGGGCCCGGCATGCGCGGCCGGTGCGACAGCATCCGCTTGAGCCGGGCATGCAGTTCGTGGCGGTTCGGCAAACCCGTCAGCGCGTCGTGCCGCGCGAGATGCCGGATGTGCTGCTCGGTCTGGCGGCGCGCGGTGACGTCCTCGACGATGATCACTGCATTGCCGTCCGGCACGCGGTGGCGCGTCAGTTCGAGCTGGCGGCCGTCGGCGAGCACGATGTCGAACGGCTCGGGTTCGTCGCGGGTCAGCCAGACGTCGCACTGAGCGGCGAGACCGGCGCCGCCGGGATCGCATATGGCGTTCGCGCCGAGCGCCGCGACGACGTCGGCCAGCCGCGTTTCGAGCATGATCTCGCGCGGCGAGCCGAACAGCTGCGCGGTGCGGCGGTTCGCGACGATCACGCGGGTCTCGCCGTCGATCATGCACAGACCGTGCGGCATGTAGGTGAGTGCGGCGTCGAAGTGCGCGACGAGTTCGGCGTTGCGCTGGCGCGCGGCGATCAGCGCGACGAGCACGCGGTAATGGCGCTGGACGACCGTGCGCATGGCCGCGAGATAGATCGCGAGCGGCGGCAGCAGCAGCCACGCGCCGGGCCGGTCCGCCAGCAACGCGCCGAGGCCGATCGGCAGCACGCCGAGCGTGACCTGCGTCATCGCGAGCCGCGGCAGCGCCGAATTGCGCGACGCGATCCCGCCGAACACGCCGCCCGCGACCATCACCGACAGCGTGCCGAGCTCGACGTCGACGGCGTCCACGCAGCCCATCACGCCGAGGCCGAGCACGTAGCATGCGGCGAGCGACACGGGCGCATAGCGCCTCGCCCAGTATTCGGCGCGATCGTCGCCGGCGTCGCGGTGCACCGTGTACGCACGCGCGATCGCGAGCCGGGCGGCGAGCAGGCCGACGTCGACGATCAGCCACACGAGACACCAGAGTTGCTGCAGCCGGATCAGCGCGACGGCCGCGACGAAGCCGCTCGCGAGCCCGGACATCGCCATCGGGCGAATATCTTCGAACAGCGTGACCAGCATCGACGGGCGCAACGCCGCCGTGACACGGTGGTTGCCGGAGGAGGGTGTGGCGAGAACGGAGTTCAGGATTGATGCCCTGACTGCCATGGTTTTTGACCTCGACACGAGTCGCGATGGCTGGCGGCGCCCGCACGGCACGTGGCGGAGGCGCCGGCAAGCCGGATACGCGCGACATTACCATGAAACACGGGCGGCGCGGGGTGCCCGGACGCATGGCAGGCGCAGTTCATCGACACTGAACACCGCGCCGGCCGCAAGTCGTCAACCACGCCTGCGAAATTGTTGCGCATTCGAAGGAGGCAGGCAGGATCGTTGCGAACGGAACAATGTACGGCGGCCGACCGGAGACCGGCCGCGATGCGTGGCGCGCTTGCCCGTCGGGTGCTGTCGATGCCGGCCGAAGCCGGTGTGACGGGAGGCAAACGCGCGCAAATCGCCGACGCATTGCGCACCCCGCGACCACGCGCCGCACCTCGGCTGAATCCCGTTATAAGAAATTCAATAAGTATTTCATGCGGGAAATACTATAGGCGATATATCAAAAACAATGCCAGAATGCGCGCCGCTCCGAACGCCGCGACACCCGATCGCCGATCGAGCCGCATCAGGAGGTTCCCCCCAAATGAAAAACCACGGCCTGTCACGGCGGGGTTTTCTGAAAGCCAGCGTGCTGGCGGGCGTCGCGGTGTATGTCGCGCCGCTGGGCAGCCGCGCATTCGCGGCGCTCTTCGAAGAAAAACTCCTCACCCCCGTCAAATGGGATAGCGTCACCGGCATCCCCCAATTCCGCATCGACGGCATCGCGAAGGTCACGGGCTCGAAAGTGTTCGCCCGCGACGTCCGCGCGGCCGACATGCCGCACTGGCCGCAGCAGCAGTCGCATGCGCTGATCCTGCGCGTCACGCAGGCCGACCGCACCTACGAAGGCTTCGACCTGTCGCTGCTCGGCGACGACCTGAAGCCGGACCGCGTGGTCACGGCCGACGATCTGGCGCGCGACGGCGTCGCGTTCCCGGCGTTCTACGGCGACGACATGCTGTTGCCGGCCGGCAAGACGCCCGCGTATCTCGGCCATGCGGTCGCGATCCTCATCTATCACGACTTCGCGCGCTTCCGCTTCGCGAAGAACGCGCTCAAGTTCCGTGACGACGTGATCCGCTACGGCGCGGTCACGGGCCCGCTCGAGCGCGATCCGTGGGGCACCTTCCGCTACGTGCGCGTAGGCGGCAAGACGGCCTACGACGACGACGTCTATTCGAGCCTGAAGGATGCGCCGATCTTCCCGAGCATGATGCGCAAGCATCTGCCGGTATGGCCGGACGGCAAGGAGCACGGCAAGCTCGACGAGCAGGGCATGTTCCTCGCGGGGCAGATCGCCGCCGAGCTCGACCATCCGACGGCCGACTGGCTCGTGTTCGATCGCGAGTACAACACGCAGTCGGTCGATACGGCCGCGCTCGAACCCGACAACGCGAACTGCTGGTACGACGCCGCGACGCAGTCGCTGCATCTCGTCGTGCCGACGCAATCGCCGCTCGAAGTGGCGGAGAACGCGGCCGCGATGGTCGCGAAAACCCGCTTCCCGGTGAAGAAGCTGTTCGTGCATCCGTACTATACGGTCGGCTACGGCTCCAAGGATCACTTCAACGTGCCGTTCTACGGGCTCGTCTGCGCGCTATACGCGGACGGCCGCCCGGTGCGTTTCGCGAACGATCGCTACGAGCAGTTCCAGACGTCGCTGAAGCGTCACGCGTTCAGGATGCACTACCGGATCGCGGTCGACCGCAACACGGGCCTGCTGCAGTCGTTCAAGGGCGACTTCGAGGCGAACGGCGGCGGGCGCTCGAACTTCTCGCCGTCGGTGGCGATGGTCGGCGCGACGGCCGCGCAATCGATCTACTACTTCCCGAAGAGCGACCTCGCGGCGGTGGCGATCGCGTCGCGCGCGATCGACGCCGGTTCCGCGCGCGGCTACGGCACGCTGCAGAGCATGGCCGCGACCGAGATGGCGATCGACGAGATCGCCGCGCAACTGAACCTCGACCCGATCGATTTCCGGCTGCGCAACGCACTGCGTTCGGGGATGAAGAACACGCAGGGTGCGATTCCGGCCGGCGCGCTGCGCGTCGACGAAGTGCTGGAGCGCGCGAAGCAGCATCCGCTGTGGACGCGCCGCGCCGCGCGCAAGGCCGAATTCGAGGCCGCGAACCCGGGCAAGCGCTACGGCGTCGGCTTCGCCTGCGTGCAGAAGGATTTCGGCACGGGCGCGGAAGCGTCGTTCGCGAAGGTCGAGTTCGACGAGCACGGCAAGGTGTCGCTGCAGCACACGGCTGCCGAGATCGGCACGGGCATGTCGACGTCGCAGGCCGTCGCGGTCGCGAAATGGCTCGGCCGTCCGGCGACCGAAGTACGGGTTGCCGTGACCGAATGGCCGGACCTGCCGGTCGAGACGAGCGGCGATCCGTACATCATGTCGCAGGCCGACCAGGATCGGCTGAGCGCGAACCCGCGCTGGTCGCCGAACTATGCGTCGCCGTCGAGCGCGACGAATTCGGCGTACTACTTCACGCACAGCACGCGCGAAGCCGCGCGCGCGGTGTTCCGCTACGGGCTGTGGCCGGCCGCGATGTCGATCTGGACGCGCGGCCTCGGCGGCGGCCAGGCCGCGCCATACACGATCCGCATCGAGGACGCGCGCTGGGTCGACGGCAAGCTGACCGCCGACGGCCTCGAGCCGCTGACGTTCGAACAGATCGCGAAGCAGGCGCATGCACTCGGCCTGCCGACCGGCGCCGTCGTGCACGTGTTCAACCGCTGGCAATGGACCGAGGCCGAGTTCGAAGTGGGCGGCACGGTCGAACGCCTGCCGATCGACGGGCTGTCGCTGCGCGTCGGCGCGCCGAAGACGGGCGACAAGACGGGCGACAAGACGGGCGACGGCAGCGGCCCGGTGCCGGGCACCGCCGCGCCGGCCGGCGCGACCGCGATGCGCGGCACGCTGCCGCCGACCGCGAACGGCTACCGCGTGCTGGACCGCAAGCGCGTGTTCATCCCGCCGACGAGCCGCAACAACGCGGCCGTCACGTACTACACGGCTGTCGGCACGCTCGTCGAGCTGGCCGTGCACGAAGCGACCGGCAAGGTCGAACTGCTCACGCACCACTCGATCATGGAATGCGGCAACCAGATTTCGCCGCAGCTCGTGTCGGGCCAGTTGCAGGGCGGCCTCGCGATGGGCATCGGCCATGCGCTGCATGAATATCTGCCGCTCTACGAGGACGGCCCCGGCAACGGCACGTGGAACTTCAACCGCTACCCGTTGCCGCGCGCATCCGACGTCGCCGTATGGTCGCAGACGGGCGACATCCTGCCGCCGCTGTCCGAGACGGATCCGCCGAAGGGCGTCGCCGAAGTGGTGATGATCCCCGTCGTCGGCGCGATCGTGAACGGCATCGCGCACGCGATCGGCCATCGTTTCACCGATCTGCCGGTGACCCCGCAAAAGATTCAGGAGGTGCTCGCATGACGACCGCCCAAACCGCGGCTTCGGCCGCGAGCGCCAGCGCGGCTGCGACCGGCGCTTCCGCGCCGAACGCGGCTTCGGCCGCGCCGGCATCCGCTCCGGCTGCTGCGCCCGTCGCCGTAGAGCGTCCGCTCGTCCGGTTCCAGCAGAAGCCGCTGTCGGTCAACATCAACGGCAAGGCCGTCGGCCCGATGCAGGTGCCCGAAGGGCTGATGATGATCGAGTTCCTGCACGAATACGCAGGCCTCACCGGTTCGCGGCTCGGTTGCGGGCAGGGCATCTGCCACGCATGCGTCGTGATCGTCGACAAGCCGGACGGCACGAGCGAGGAAATGCGCACCTGCATCACCGGCGCGCACTTCTTCCACGGCCGCTCGATCCGCACGATCGAAGGCCACGCGAAGCGCAACGACGCGGGCGAAGTGGTCGAGCTGTCGCCGATCCAGCAGAAGTTCCTCGAGCACTTCAGCTTCCAGTGCGGCTACTGCACGCCGGGCTTCGTCAACGCGGCGACCGTGCTGATCGAGCGCCTGAAGCGCGAGCCGATCGCGAAGGCCGACGTCGAACGCACGATCACCGCCGCGCTCGACGCGCACATCTGCCGCTGCACGGGCTACGTCCGCTACTACGAAGCCGTGAAGGACGTGGTGCTGACGACGCCGGGACTCGTGAAGGACGCCGCATGAAACGCACATTCGCCCGTCGTGTCGCGCGTGCCGCGGGCCTGCCCGCGCTCGCGGCGGCCTGCGCGCTGCTGCTCGCCGCCTGCGGCGGCCACGACGCGCCGGCCTCGAACGTCGCATCCGGCGCGCCCGGCGCCGATCAGGTCGCGCGCGGCCGCTATCTCGTCAAGGCCGCCGACTGCGCGGCGTGCCATACCGCGAAGGACGGCGCGCCGTTCGCCGGCGGCGCGAAGCTCGATTCGCCGTACGGCACGTTCTATGGCTCGAACATCACGCCCGACAAGGATCACGGGATCGGCAGCTGGAGCGCGGACGATTTCTACGCCGCGCTGCACGACGGCAAGGCGCCGTCCAAGCGGCTGTATCCGTCGATGCCGTACACGTCGTACCGGCAGCTCACGCGTGCCGATACCGACGCGATGTACGCGTACCTGATGACGATCAGGCCGGTCGCGCAGGAAAACCGCGCGCACGAGCTGAAGTTCCCGTACAACCTGCGCTTCGGCATGGCCGTGTGGGATCTGTTGTTCCTGAAGGACAGCCTGCCGGACGCGTCGGCCGGGCAATCCGCCGACTGGCAGCGCGGCCGCTATCTGGCGAACGCGCTCGGTCACTGCGCGGAATGCCACACGCCGCGCCCGTTCACGGGCCAACTGGACAGCGCGAAGCCGCTTGCCGGCGCCGCGCTCGGCCGCGTGGCCGCGCCTGACATCACGCCGGCCGGCCTCGCCGCGCGCGGCTGGACGGGCACCGACCTGCAGGCGTTCTTCGGCGTCGGCATCGCGCCGCAAGGCTCGGCGTTCGGCGAGATGTATCCGGTCGTGCACCTGAGCACGCAGACCCTGACGAAGGACGACCTGCGCGCGCTGTCCGTGTACCTGCTCGGCGATACGCCGCCCGCGCCGCAGCCCGTGAAGCCGGTGTCGGCCGACGCCGCGCAGCTCGCGGCCGGCCGCTCGGTATATCTCGCGGTGTGCGCGGGCTGTCACGGCTTCAACGGCGAAGGCAAGCCGCACGTTGCGGTGCCGATGAACGGCAACTCGACGGTGCGTCAGGGCGATCCGCGCAACCTGCTGGTCGCGATGCTCGACGGCATCGACGAGCAGAAATTTGCCGGCTTCGAAAACCTGCAGCCGATGCCGGGTTTCGCACGCACGCTGAGCGATGACGAACTCGCACAGCTCGCGAACTACCTGCGCGCGACGTGGGGCGGCCAGCCCGCGAGCGTCACGCCGGCCGACGTGAAGGCGATGCGTTAGGTCCAGGTCACGCCGCAGGGCGGGGCGTCGCGCGCGATGCGGCCGGTTTCCGGTGCTCGCGCGCGATGCGTCGCCCGACTTTTCGAGGCGGTTCTTCAGTAGCCGCCGCCACCTCCGCCACCGCCTCCGCCGCCTCCCGAGCCGCCGCCGCCGTACCGGCTCATGCCCGGTCCTTGCGAAGTGCCGCTGCCCGGCTGCGTACATCCCGCCGACAGCACAAGCATCAGCGCCGCGATCAACGCCGCGGCCAACGTTGTCGATTTCATTGCAATCTCCTTGCAGCGCGCAGGCCGCAGGACAGGCCGGTTCGCGTGAACCGCGCGTCTGCGCGATGACGAAACGTCTCGGGCGGGCCGTTTATTCCATGCTTTTTGCGTATCGTCGTGCGCGATGGTGCCGGATCGGATCCGCTGCGCGGTGTCTTGGTACACTCCGGCACGCCGCCATTCCGATTCCGACTACAAATACAAAAACCATGAGTGCAACCCTCGAGAGCCCTTCGCGCAAACCGTTGCGTGCGTCCGGCCGTGCAGTGTTCGGCTGCCTGTCATTTGCCGTCGGCGGCCCGCTGGTCGCGGCGCTCGTCTGGCCGGGCGTGATGCTGATCGCGTGGTCGTTGATCGACGGCCCGTCATGGGACGTCCTGAAAACCAGCGCGAGCATGGTTCCGCTGATCTTCTTTGCATCGTTCCTGTTCGGCTATTTCCTGCCCGCGATGGTGACCGGCGGCATCATGGGGGCGCTCGGCACGCGCATCCGGCGGCGCTGGTTCGTGTTGCTGGGTGTGATCGTGGGCGCCGGCACGATGGTCGGTTATGTGCTGCTCCAGACCTGGCTGATCAAGGCGGACAAGGTCGGCGACATCAACGCGATCGCGACGCTCGATGCGATCGTCACGTCGGCCGTGATGTCGCACTGGCTGCATCGGCGGCTCGAACGCCGACGTTGAGCGCGCCGCGCCGCGTATCGGGTGCGTGAACGGTGACGCGCATGAACCCGGCGAGCCGAACGGCACCGCTCGGCCGCGCCCGCGGCCGGCGGCCTGCCTCGCGTTCCTTTACGCGGATGCCGCCGTCGCGGCGGCGTCCGGTCAACGATAGACGAGATCGGCGCGGCGGTTCTGCGCCCAAGAATCCTCGTCGTGGCCGAGCGCGACCGGCTTTTCCTTGCCGAGGCTGACGGCCTCGAGTTGCGTGCCCGGCACGCCGAGCGTTTCCAGCGCGCTCAACACGGCTTGCGAACGGCGTTGGCCGAGCGCGAGGTTGTATTCGGACGTTCCGCGTTCGTCGGTGTTGCCCTGGATCAGCACGCGCCGGGCCGGATGGCCGCGCAGGTAGTCGGCGTGCGCCTGAAGCAGCGACTGGAATTCGGGCTTCACGGAGTACGCGTCGAAATCGAAATAGATGCTGCGCTTCGCGAGCGGGCTGTTCGGATTGTCGAGATCGTCGGCCGTCACCGTTGCGACGGCTTCGCTCGATGGTGTCGGCGCCATGCCGGCATTCTCGGGTGTTTTCGCCGCGTGGTGGCAACCGGCCAGCAGCGCGACGGCGGCCAGGATCGCAAATCGGTTCGTTTTGCTCATTGTTCGTCTCCAGCGGTTGACTGCGTTGAAAGCGTGGTGCGTGTCATCGGCACGTAGATATCCGGCTGCAACGGCGCGAAAGGTTCGGCTCCGTCGACGCGATGCATGTCCGTAAGCCGGTGGTGCGCCATGTGAAAGAGTGTTGCGACCGGAACACTGAATCACCGCGTCGCTGCAAACAGAGTAGGAAAAATGTCGCAACGCGACCAGTTTCTCCGCATTTTTTGCGCGGACGCGACAGTCGGGGACGCATTCTTGCTCCCGCCGGCGCCGCGCGGTACGCAATGCCGCAGCGAAAGGGCCGCGCACGGGCGCGGCCCTTTCTGCACAGGTCACCATGATCGAGCGGGGCTCGAAACGCGTGCCGTACGCGATCGACCGGGCAGTGAAGCGGCGAAGCGCCGCGTCGTCAGAACTTGTGCCGCAGCCCCAGTGCGACGACGACCTGGTTGCTGTTCGCCGAAGGCGTCAGCGTCCAGACGGTCGCGTTGAACGCGGGATTGCCGTTGCCGCCGCTCACGCTCTGGTACACGCCTTCGAGATACGCGTCCGTGCGCTTGGACAGCGCATAGTCGGCTTGCGCGACGACCTGGTTCCACTTCGGGCGCGTCTGGCCCGTGCGCGTGTCGAAGCGGCCCATCGTGTACGTGTACGCGGCGGCGAGGCTCAACGCGCGCGTGACGAAGAAGCGCCCGTCGACCGTGAAGTTGTCGAACACGAGCGATTCGCCTTTCAGCGGCGCGATATTGCTGCCCTGGAGCACGCCCGTCACGCCGTCGGTGGTCGAGTGCGACCACGCGGCGCCGACCGAATGCGGCCCGAACGCATAACGGCCGGCCGCGGCCCAGATCTGCTGGTTGCCGCCCGTGATCGTCGCCGACCCGTCGACCGTGCTCAGCGCACCGTCCGGGTTCGGCGCATTGCGGTCGCGGCTGATCTTCAGGTAGCCGGCGCCGAGCTTCAGCGGCCCGTTCGCATACGACAGCCCCGCGCTCCATGCCGCGTTGTTGGCGAACTGGCCGGCCGTGTTCGAGAAACCGAACATCGCGCCGAACGTCAGCCCGCGATACGTCGGGCTCGTGTATTTCACCGCGTTGTTGATGCGAAGGTTGCGGTTCGAATCGTCGTTGTCGTACGGATGGACCGCGAGGTTGCCGCCCCAGCCGGGGCCGGATGCACCGAGCGGCGTCACGAAGTCGAGGATCAGGTCGTACTGGCGGCCGAACGTCAGCGTGCCGGCCGTCTTCGAGCTCACGCCGAGCCATGCCTGGCGGCCGAACATGTCGACGCCCTTCTGCGACAGCTTGCCGGTGGTGCCCGAGAAGCCGTTTTCGAGCGTGAAGACCGCGGCCATGCCGCCGCCGAGATCCTCGCGGCCGCGCAGCCCCCAGCGCGACGCGTTCAGTGCGCCGCTTGTCATCGCGACGCTGCCGCTGCCGGGCGAGCCGGCGCCCTGCGTGCGCTGGTTGGTCGAGTAGGTGATCGACGTGTCGATCAGGCCGTACAGCGTCACGCTGCTCTGTGCGTGCGCGATGGCCGGCGCGAAGCCGGTCAGGCATGCGGCGATCACGGTCCCCGCGACGCGCGCGCCGGCATGCTTGTTCATCTGGTAGGAATGCATAGGAGTTTTTATCGTTGGCCCGGCGCGGTCGCCGGCGGGTCGCGCCGCCATGCTGGCCGGCGGATCGAGCGGCCATTATTGGAGATCGTGCGACGGTCGATTAAGGCGTTGCACAGGAAAGGTCCTCTGCGGAATCGAGCAGAATCGCGGCGCGCCGGCGCCGGGGATCCAGTCGGGAGCGGGGCGCGTGTGGCGCAGGAGGGCGTGCGTCGCGGCGTCGGCGACGCGTTTCAGATTCAGCGTGACGCCAAGCGGTTCAAGTCGTCTGCGCGTGATCGACGGTCGAACGATTAGCGGCGAGCAATCGGCAGCGCGGTTTCGACGCCGCCGCTTCGATACGCGGCACGAACGGCGATCGCTTTGGCTTCGATTGCTTCCGGCGACGGGCAGGGTCTCAGCCGAACGACGACGCGCGGCAACGCAGCAAGCTGATTGCGCAAGCGCACGATCGATTGGCAGCAACGGAATGCCGCCGACGATGCGTCGGAACCCGACGCGGCTTCGGCAAGCTCGGCCGACCACTCGACACCGCGATGGCGCCTGACCTCGTCGAGGTGCGGCAGGTAACGTGCGTTGCCCGATAACGCAATCAGCAGCGCGGCCCAGTGCGCGCCGCGCCATCCATGGTTCAGGTCGCGCGTCAGGTCGGCCAGCAGCGCGTCGTCCAGCACGGACAGGCTTTGCTGGCAAAGGTAGTGGAAGTCGAGCGGCTGGTAGCGGACATGCGGGTAGTCGCACAGCACATGCTTGAGCTCGACGCCCGTATCGACGGCGGCGGCGAGGAATCGTTCGGCCGGAGCCGGGCGGTTCAGCAGCAGCGTCGGCACGCTCAGGAACAGCCGACGGATGTCGTCGGGATGGTAGTGCATCGCGAAGGTCGCTTTCGAGGGAGTGTTGTCGTTCGACGTTCAAGTCAGCCGGAAACGGCGATGAACGTCAAAGCAGTGCCGCGACCGCCGCGGCTTTCGCCCGACCGAAGAGTATGGATGGACGACACGGACGGAGGCAACGGAAAAATTTACCGTTCGTGCTGCGCCGAACCGGTATCGGCAAGCAACGGCCGTTGCCCGCACCACATTCGTAGCGCACGTTTCCCGGTGCCGGCGTAACCGGGCCGGCGACTACGTAATTCGCGACTTTTTGCGCGTTGTCGGTTCGGCACAATGGACCATTGCGCGTGGCGGCCTGCCGCTTGCCCGGTACGTCACGCATGCCGCGGGAGAACGGACATGGTGTTGATGGCAGTGGGAGGGGGCGGGGGCGGACCGGTCGACGTGCCGCAGCCGCAGAGCGACAACAACCCGACGAACAACAACGGGACGAACACCAACGGCGCCGCCGGCGCCCCTCCGGCCCAGACACCCGAACAGAAGGCCCTTGCCGCAGCGCAGGCCGAGACGCAGCGCCTGCTCCAGCTGGCGCAGGCGGAGATGGCGACGCTCAAGCGCCTGAACGACCAGGGCGCGTCGCAAGCCGACCTCGACAACCAGGTCAAGAAGGCCGAGAGCGCGTGGGGCGCCGTGCAGGCAGCCGTCGAGAACCAGATGCGCGTCGCCGCGGACGGCGGCGGCGACACGAACAAGGCGATCGCGGGCGTCGCGGCGGACCTGCGCAACGCGACGCCGAACGATCCCGTGCTCGGCGAGGTCCTCGACGATGCGCAGAAGGCGGTCTCGGCGGAATCGGCACCCCAGCGGGCGACCAACGAGAAGGCATTCCAGCTTGCGCAGGTCGCGCAGCAGGATCAGGCCGCGAATGCCGACTTGCAGCGGTACAACGCGTTGCCGGGCGGGATCCGCCGCGACGACCCCGATACCGGTGCGCAGTTGCGTCAGGCGGCCAGCACGGCCGACGCGAACAGCGACACCGCCTACACGGCGCTGACGACCGCACTGCGCCACGAATACAGCGTGTCGGCCGCGACGCTGCGCCTGAACGACGCGAAGGCCGACTATGCGGCGTGGCAGAAGGAGCCCGGCGGATTGCGCCGTGCCGACGAGGCCGACATCACGCGGGAGATGTCGCAGGCACAGAGCCAGTACGACAAGGTGGTGACGGGCGGCGACGACACCGCGCTGACCTACGTGACGCCCGACGAGCAGAAACAGACCGTCGCGTCCGTGAAGCAGAACCACGACGGCATGTGGTACACCGGCCTCGTCGACGTATTCGGCGAGCAAAGCCAGCTCAAGCGCACGATCGCGACGATCAATCCCGACGATCCGTCGCTGACGCCGCAGATGAAGCAGCTCGCGCAGTCCGATCCGGTCACCTTTGCGCTGCTGCAGGACACGGGCCAGACCGTCGACCCGAACGACCCGAAGCTGTCGACGCAGGAACAGGCGCTGGCCAAGCAGAACCCGCTCGCGGAGGCGTTCGTCAAGCTGACGGGCGTCGAAGTGAATCCGGCCAACGTGACGGACCCGGCCGCGGCCAAGACGCTGAAGGATCAGATCGACCAGCAGGGCGTGTTCCAGTATGCAATGGGGAAGGTCGACCCGAAGTCGCCCGGGCCCGGGTACCAGAAGATCCAGCTGCTGCTCGCGGCGGCGCCCGACGTGCGGCTGCAGTACACGAAGCAGCAGGTTTCGCAGCTGATGCAGAACCCGGGCGGCAACCCCGGCGCCGCGCTCCAGGTGCTGAAGACCAACATGGACGCATCGTTCTCGCTGGACGAGCGCCAGACGCTGTGGACGCAGGCCGGCCAGCCGCATTTCGACGCGAACTTCATCCATTCGCAGATCGATCCGCTGATGCAGAAGCCCGATTCGAAGGCGACGGACCAGGCGAGCATGCAGGCGCGTTACGACGGCAGGATGAATGCCGACAAGGCAGGCAAATGGATGCAGGACATCCTCGCCAATGCGCCGCCCGAATTCGCGGGCGTCGTGCTCGACACCGTCAAGAAGGATTTCGGCAACAAGTGGACGCAGTCGAACACGGGCACGCCGCAGCCTTACGGGGACGGCACCGAGTTCTACAAGGGGCTCAGCAAGGCGGTCGGGCTGGCCGACCAGCAGCCGACCGCGAACGGCGAGCCCGTGCATCGCGAGGACGACGTCGCGAGCTGGCTGCTCGACGCCAACGGCAACGCGAAGACGATGATCTACACGCTGCGCGGCAGCGACACGGGATACGGGTTCGACGGCGTGCGCCAGGCGCTTTCGTCCGGCGTCGATCCTTCGCTGTCGAAGGCGCTGCTGTCGAAGATGCAGAACGACGACCGGTTCCGCTCGGGCTTCGCGAACGACTTCCAGCTGCGTTACCAGCAAGGCACCGAGCACGCGCAGAGCAACCAGAACAAGCAGGCCGCGACGGCCAGCTACAACCTGTTCAAGTCCGATCCGGACAAGCAGTTGAAGGCGTACTTCAACGACTTCCAGAAGAACTTCGACGGCCAGTCCCGGACGTTCACGGTCGGTTCCGACCAGCTCACGAATTTCGTCGGCGCGGGGCTCGGGATACAGCCCGACGACCCGGGCGCGGTGCCGACCGACGCGAACGACGTGCCGTCGATGGCGCTGCTCGAGCAGATGATCGTCGGCAACGGGCAGTTGCTGAACGGCACGGCGGTGAACAGCCAGTCGCTGTACGCAAAGAATTCCGCCGCAACACAGATGATCCAGACCGTCGTCGACCAGATCCGGAAAGTCGGCGGCGATCACGCGGTCGTGTCGCTGGTGCCGATCTACTACGTGTCGAAGAGCACGGGCACCGCGCCGAGCGCGCTGTTCAAGGTGCAGGTCGACGGGCATCCGGACCAGTACAAGCTGATCGACGATCGCGGCTGGAAGTACGACACCGTCGACGACTACCAGCACAACAATGCGCTGTCCGACGACGGCCAGTTGTACGTGCCGAAGAACCTGAAGCTCGATGGGTCGCCCGTCGATCTCGGGCAATACGAACCGATCGACGCGCACAAGACGGAGTGGTACCAGCACGCCGAACACATTCTCGAGATCGGCACCGGCATACTCGCGGCGGCCGGCGGTGTCGTGCTGGTCGCGAGCGGGATCGGGGCGATCGGCGGCGGCCCGCTGATCGGTTATGCGATGGCGGCCGTCGGTGCGGCGATGGCGGTCGGCGTGCCGACCGCCATCGCCGACCTGAAGAACCTGAGCGATCACGGCCAGTCGACCGGCTTCGGCAATGCGCAGGCGCGCGGCGACTGGATCAGCCTGATCGGCAGCGGCGCCGGCTTCGCGGGCGGCGGGCTGGGCGTCGCGGCGAAGTCGTTCGCCGAAGCGTCGTCGCTGTTGCGCACGACCGGGCAGGTCTCGGACATGCTCACGCTGGCATCGCGCGGCGAGGGCGTCACGGCCGAGGCGGCCGGGGTCGGCAGTCTGACGCAGGGGGCCGACGCGTTCCAGACGCTCGCACAGATGACCGGCCGCACGGCCGGGGTGTTCAACGTCACCGGCGGCGTGATCGGCGGTTACCAGATGGCCGACCAGGGCGTGTCGCTGGTGAAGAACTGGGATGCGATGTCCGATTCCGATCGCGCGCAGCAGTTGCTGAACCTCGGGATCGGCGTCGCGCAGATGGGCCTCGGTTCGCACACGCTGATGGAGCGGCCGATCCGCGCGATCACGAAGACGCCCGCGCCGCCGGCAATGCCGCGGCCGGTCGCGGTCGACGTCGTGAACTCGATGCTCGCCAACGGGCTCGCGAACCAGCGTCTCGCGGTCGGCGAGATCGGCAACCCGTGGCAACACGCAGAGGAACAGGCGAACAGTTTCGGCGAATCGGCCGACGACGGCGAACCGGTGTCGCCGGCCGGCACGGGGCTGCGGGCGAGATTCTCCGCGTGGCTGCGGGCGCACCGCACACTGGGCATGCCGGAAGACGGCGGCGCGATCCCGTTGAGACTGGCGCCCGACGCCGAAGCAATCGACGGCGAACCCACGCCGGCGATCGCGCACGCGCTGGCCGCCGACGAAGCGCCGCCGACCGAGGCCGGCACGCCTGCAACGACAGGACGTCCCGCGTCGTGGGAAATTCCCGCGCGCGCGGCGGCCGATCCGGACGTGCTGCGCAGCGTGGTCGGATCGGTTCTCGCCGGCGGCAACCGTCTCGAAGACATCGAATACTACGTGTACGCGCTGGAGGATACCGAAGGCAACGTGCGCAACCCGGAGGAGGACGGATTGCCCGCGACCGACCGCGGCAACCTGCCGGACGACATCCGCGCGGCGAACGCGGACGAACGGCGCGCGGCCGCGGGCGACGATGCGGCGGCACGCGCGGCCGCGGCATCCGACGCGGACGGCACGATCGGCGTGACACGGTATGCGTCGTACCACGACGCGATGATGGTCGCGCTCGGCGGGACGGTGGCGGGCCGCTACCAGGTCGCGCTGGTCGACACCACGAGGCTCGCCGCGGACGGCACGGTGCCGCCCGAAGCGATGGTCGGCCATGTCGGGCTCGACGATGCCGGCAAGGCGCTGACCCTGTCGATGAACGATACGTACGATCGCACGCTGCGCGTGGTGTATCCGCGCGGATTCGATCCGGCCAAGCCGCTGATCCGCTTCGAGGACGGCAAGCGCATCGACGTGGTCAACGCGCTGGTCGGCATGCACGAAACGCAGTGGGGCGCGTATCCGCGCCGCGAAGCCGACCTCGCGATCTATTCGAACCACCCGTCGCAGCCCGAGAACCGGCTGCCGGCGGGCGAGCGGCCGTTGATGCCGGTGCCGCCCGGCTACTTCGCGGTGTACGCGCACGCGTGGTCCGATGCGTTCGCGAGCGCGACCGGCAAGCCGATGAGCGCCGACGACGTGGCCGAGATGGTGCGCCAGAGCGGCTGGGACGGTAAATCGCCGGTGATCCTTTATGCATGCGGCGCGGGCACGCGCGTGACGTCGTTCGCTCAACTGCTGGCGAACGTGCTGGGGGTGGACGTGTACGGCTCGAGCGGCTTCGTCGTATGGCGTTCGCCGCGCTATCGCAGCGACGGCCCCGACTCCGGTTACACGGCCGGCATCGAGCTGGAACCCGGCGCGCCCAGTTACGCGGGGAAGCCTGACCACTCGGTGCAGTATGCGCCGCGTACCTACCGATTCTCGCCGGCCTTGGCGGTCATCGATCAGGGCGCGCATGCGGTCGACTGGAGCACCGTGGCGCCGCGCCCGGTTTCGAACCGCTGGGGCGGCCGCGACGCGTCGGGGCAGTCACGCGTGCCGCTCGGCGTGTACGTGTGGCGCGTGCTGACGAATCGCGGGGCGATCGTCAATCCGCGTAGCGGCCGTTCGGCGAGCGCGCTCGAGATGACGTACGCGCTGGAGGATCTGGCGTGGAAGGGCTACACGCCGGGCGTGCCGGTCGCACTGGAGGGGCCGCATAGCGGCGCCGATCCCGAGTTGCTGCAGGAATTCGCGGACCTGATCCAGGCGCCGGTATTCGGCCGGCTCGGCGACGACGACGCGGCCGGGTGGCGCCGCGCGATTCCCGATCCGGGCCGCCGGCTCGCGCGCTTCCAGATCGAACCCGACGTGAACGGGAAGTTCTCGCCTGGCCGCGCACAGCCGGTTCGCGTCAATCCGCTGGAACTGCGGCCCGTGCCGGGTTCGAGCGTCGTGAACCTGCTCGGCCACGCGACCGCGCGGCAATTCCTGAAGGTGTCGGGCTTCGACATCGCCGAATCGCACGGCACGAAGCCGCGCGACGTGAGCTGGGAGAGCTCGGCCGCCGTCACGCAAGGCGGCAGCACGATGTCGCCGAGGGAATTCGCCCGCAAGCTGCTCGAGGATCCCGCCTATACGGAGGGCAACGGCGTGCTGCTGACGGGCTGCTATCTCGGCTCCGGCAGCTATCCGTTCGCGCAGGAGCTTGCGTACGAGCTGCAGGTGCCCGTGATCGCGTCGATCGCATCCAACTCGGTGCGCGGCACCGGGGCGCTGTTCCTGCATCCGAACAGCGACGACATCGTCGTGCCGGCGCACGATCCCGACGTGTCGACGCGGCTCTATCTGCATATCCCCGAGGCGCCCGATGCGAGCGATCCGCCGATGGTGTTCGCGCGGCGGGGCGAACCCGTGCCGAACGCGGCCACGCACGGCGACGCGCCGGTCGAACCGGTGCGCCCGATCGAAGCGCAGATCGATCCGGAAGCCGACAGCGGGCGGCGCGGCAACGCGGGCACGCCGGGCGATGCCGGGCGGCCGGCATCGACGCCGCGCGGGCCCGCGCATCCGCGTCTCGCGCCCGAACCGGACGCGGGCGAGCCGCCCGTCTATGTGCCGACCCCGCTCGTCGAGGTCGGGCCCGGGCAGATCTTCACGGCGGACGAATGGGCCGCGCGCACCGAGCAGGCCGTCGCGGACGAGGCCGACGACGGCCTGTCGGGCATCCCGCAGAAGATTTATCCGAAGAGCAGCCGCGTCTATACGGATCGCAGGATCGTCGACGGCGGCGTGATCACGACGACGATCCACGGCCAGTCGATCCTGCAGACGGGATTCGACGACGTGACCGGCGTCGACGCGACGCAGCACCCGGAATTCCTGCGCCCGGCCGACACGCTGCTGATGCCGCCGAGCGACCCGCTGCATGCGATCGGCGCGCGCGTGCTGATGTCGCCGCCGGGTCATCACGTGGTGTTCGGACACGGGATGTCGGCCGATGCGATGCTGGGCCCCGAAGGCCGGCCGCTGACGCCGGACGAGGTGGCCGAGCGCGTCGCGCCGCATCTCGAACCAGGGCAGGACGTGACGCTGTATTCGTGCTTCGGCGGTTCGAACAAGCACGATCCGTTGCGCGTTGCGCCCGGTCAGGTGCGGGCCGCGAGCACGACGTTCGCCGCCGCGCTCGCGCAGCGCCTGTCCGAGCTCACGGGGCGGCCGACGTCGGTCTGGGCGCCGCCGGACATCCTGCTCGTCGAGCACGACGGTTCGACCGCCGTGCGCGGGACGCGACTGACCGGCCAGGTCGACAAGGATCGCCTGCCGATGCAGAGCTTCCGCGGCGATCCGGCGCGCGCCGGACGCGCGGCGCTTCCCGCCGGGTCGGGCGTGGAGTCGGGCGCCGAACCTTCGCCGGCCACCGCGTACACGGCGGCCCGGCCGATGCGCGATGCACCGGTGCGGCCGACCGTGCCGCGCGTGCCCGATCCGACGTTTGCCGATCCCGGCTACGACTTCACCGAGATTCCGGACGACACGTTCGAATCGGTCACGCTCGACCATCCGTTCCGCAGCGCGCTGACCGATCGGCCGGGCGTGATCGGCGACGCCGCGCGCGTCACGCGTGCCGGCGGCACCGTGAGCCAGCGCTGGCCCAGCTATTTCCTCGACGAACCCCAGCCGACCCGCGTGATCGACGGCGTGATGCAGGCGTTCGATGAAGCCGGCCTGACTAACCTGCGCGTCGAATTCGTCACGCGCGACGGCAGCATCGTGCTCGGCAGCGGCACCGATTTCGGCGCGCTCGATCCCGAGGAAGGCTGGTTCCGCTTCAGCGGCACCGTGCCCGACGCCACGGCCGCGGCAACGCATGCGCAGGGCCACACGATGCCCGATGGACAGCGCGCGCTGCCGGAGGGCACGCGGGTGGTCGCGCACGACGATCTCGGCCCGGCGCTCGATGCGGCGCATACCGGGCCGCGCCATCACGCGTACGTGCCGGCCGATGCGCTACCGGACGCAATCGCCTTCGCGCAGGGCGACCTGACGGCGCAGGAACGCGTCGCGGCCCACGCGGTGGCGAACCTGGCCGCCGTCGAGGCCGCCGCGCCGGCCGACGTCGTGCTGTTGTCGGCGCTCGGCCACGATCCGGCACGCGCGCTGCGCATCACGACGCCCGGCGGCGAGCTGTTCAAGCCGGCCGGCGTCGACATGTATGTCGTGCGAACCCGTGACGCGGCTACCGGCGACGTGTCGTACCGGCTCGCCGGCGTCGATCGTTCCGGATTGCCGGAAGGATATGCGGCCGTGCATGCGTCCGGATTGCGCGCGGTCGGCTCGGTCGCCGGCCGCCCGGTCTGGCCGATGCTCGGCGGTGCGGACCCGGCCGCCGGCCGCCTCGCGGGCACCGCCGGCGACCCGTCCGGCGCGGCGACGCCCGCCACCGTCGCCGGTCATGCGGGCGCGCCCGCCGCGCCGCAGGGCACCGCGGCGGCGACAGCGGCCGATCCGCAGGCGCGTGCGGCCGCATGGCTCGACAGCGTCGGCCGGCGCACGCTCACGCGCATCGACGGCCGGCACGCGCCGACCCTCGACGGGCTGGCACGCCAGTTCGGACCCAACGCGCACGTGCTGATCACGACGCATAGCGTGCCGCCCGCCGACGGCGCCGAGCACGCGATGCCGGCGGTCGTCGCGGTGCTCGAAACCGATGCGCATGGCACGCTGGGCCCGGCGCGGATGCTGAACGGCAAACGCGTGCAGCAGACGCTTCAAAAGGCGCTCGAGCAAGCCACCGGCCACGGGCGCCGCGCGCGGCGCCAGTACGATTTCTACGTATCGCCGGTCACGCACGACGAGCTGGTGCAACTCGGCGGCCCGTCGAAGATCGAGACGCCGGACGGCAAGACGTCGTGGCCCGTGACCGCGTCGGGCCCGATCGATCCCGAGCTCGCCGCCGCCGTGTCGAAGCTGCAGGACGCGCCGGGCTTCAAGCGGCCGCGCCAGGCGGTGCGCGCGGTCGAAGGCGAGCACCGCTGGATTCACGTGGTCGAGGACGAGACGGGCAAGGTGCTCGGCTACGCGCAGCGCAACACGAACCACGAATGGAAGTACGTCGAGAAGGCGCCGCTCGGCGATACCGAGATTCCCGAGCAGAACCTGCGTACCGTGTTCCGGCGCCGCCGCCGGGGCGGCATTCCGGTCGGCCGCTCGCCGCGCCGCGGTATCCGGTTCGTGGTCAGCGATGTCAGGCCCGAGGTCGTCGATCGCATCGGCGGGTTCCGGCCGGCAAAGGACGCCGCCGCCACCGACAAGAAGCCGTTGCGCTCGGCCGGCGACATGTTCCAGTCGATCGTGCCGGTCCGCAAACCGCTGGCAACCGCGGAGCAGGGCGGCGGCACGAATGCGGCGCCGCGGCCGCCGGTCGATCCGCACCTGTTGCCGTCGGACAAGTCCACACTCAACGCGGTCGACTTCAGCGGCAACGGCGTGTCGCACCTGTTGACCGCGATCCGCAACGGCTCGCTGGACGGCGGGCGCCACGTGATCTACGTGTTCAAGACGGATCGGGCGGTGGCCGAGGCACTCGACAATCCGCTCGGCGCGATCGCGGCACGCGACGGCGAGATGCGCTGGTTCGACGAGATCAAGCACGCGGGTAACCAGAACAAGCCGGGCATCCCGCTCGACGAAATGCCGATCGGTACCGATCGCTTCGGCGCGGACATGCATTTCCTGCTCACGCAGTTGCAGCCGCGCGACTTCCTGAACAGTGCGCGGCCGACGCGCGTCGCGGCGCTCGAGGCGCGCGAGAAAGCGCTCAAGGAGCAAGTGTCCGATGCGCAGGCGCGCGGCCAGCAGTCGGCGGCGTTCCGCGCGCTGGCGGCCCGCCTCCAGTACCGCTACAACGACGTGCTCGGCGAACTGCGGCGTCTGGGGAGCAGCGGCCAGGCGCCCGAGTCGCTGTCGATCGAACCGTACCAGCCTGGGTTGCCGTCGGCCACGGTCGTCGAGTTCAGCCTGCGCAACGGCGCGGCGAAGACCGAGGATTATTTCCCGACCCACGAGCAGATCGAGGCCTTCAACAAACAGGCTCGGCGGCCCGGCGACGTGAATCTCGTGCTGAAGGGCGAACCGCAGGCCGTGATGGTCGACGTGGGCATGTGGCGCACGCTGCTCAACAAGCTGTTTGTCGCGCGCGACGTATCGACGTCGGCATCGCGATTCCTGCCGGTCAACGGCAAGCTGCGCCCGCACACGCGCCGCGTCGGCGCAGCGACCGTCGCCGACAAGCGGATCCGGCAATTCCACACGCGCTCGGACCCGCAGTTGCAGGACAGGATGGTGCCGATGGCGCGTTCGTACTCGTTGCGCGACGATCCGGCGCTGATGGGCGCGCAGGTCGAACGGTACGGCGGCGTGATGCCGGTCGTTACGCTCGTGATCGACCCGCATTCGCTCGCGGCGGCGCTCGGCAAGGCACACGATCCGGATTTCCTGAGCGCGGTGAAGGCACTCGGCGACCAGAAGCATGCGAAGTTCGACGGCGAGAACGGGATGATTCATCCCGCGCCCGGTTCGGACGGGAAGGCGCTCGCGCTCGACGATCTCGAACATCTGCACCGCTGGCTCGACGAGGCGGCGCGCACGGGTTTCGCGATCCGGCTCGAGACGGCGCCGTCGCGCGCGCTCGTGTCCGGCGTCGACTACCGGTTCCAGTCGGGCACCAACGACACGTATCACGACTATGTGCGGGTCGTCACGGCGCTCGAACGCTGGTCGAACGCGCATCCCGACACGGTCGCGCCGAACGTGATGGTCACGTTCCACGGCTGGGACGCGGTACCCGAATCGGTGCCGGGTGCGGGGCACGAGAAGCTGCTGCGCGCGGTGCTCGAGCGCAAGGGGCTCGAATGGGTGCATATGGGGCTGTCGTACGGCACGCACGGCGCGGACTTCATCGGCAACCAGGAGCTCACCGGCGCGCTCGCGAAGCTGATCGTCGAAAACCGCAACCGGCCCGAGGTGATCAACCGCCTGCACGGCGCGGATGCGTTGACGCGCGTGTTCGAACGTGTCGACCGGACGACGCTGGCGAATCAACATCAGTTGCTGTTCGCGGAGGTCGAGCGGATCGGCGCCGCGCACGGAATGACGCCCGCCGAAATCGCCGGGTTGCGCCAGAAAATCTACGAAGGCAACACGACGGTGTGGCTGAATCAGGCGCGCAAGGCGACGATCGAGCACGCGACGAAGAAGTGGGACGCCGACGGCAACAAGCCGCGCTTCCCCACGGACAAGGGCGCGCGCTCGTTCGGCGGGCGCTGGCTGACGCAATACGGCAGCAGCGTGCCCGACCGCGTGACCACGCGCGCGCGGCCGGCCGTGGCGGACCCGCTCGACCACTGGCGCGCGGTCGTACGCGATCCCGCATTGATCAACGACGGCACGAAGCCGATCGGCGCGAGCCGCCGGGAGGCCGCCCAGCTCGCGCAGGTCGCCATTCCCGACGCGAAGCGCGCACAGGCGGAACTGCATGCGCTGCGTGTGCACGACGAGCCGATCGGCGACAACCGGCCGCCGCCGTCGCCGCGGCGGATTGCCGGCGACATCACGGCGGCCACCGTGACCGGTGGCGCCGGGGCCGGCTTGCTCATCGGGCTGGGCCGGGAGTCGGTGCGCACCGCGACGAATTCGCTGTATGCGGGGCTGCGGGTCGGCCGCGTGTTCCAGGCGCTGCATCACGGCGCGGTCGCCAGCCTCAAGAACGGCGATCCGCGCGTGTTCGACCGGGTGGTCGACCGGCTCGTGCGCGGGCTGCAGACGCAACTGAAGGCGAACGGTTTCGACGTGGCGGGGCGCGGCGCGCAACTGGAGCAGATTGCGTACGAGGGCAAGGCAAAGGCTGCGCAGCTGCGCGCGCTCAACGATGACGGGCAACTGTCGTTCGACGATACGGTGACGCATACGAAGGCGATCGCCGCCGACATGCTCGCGCAGATGCAGGGCGTGGTGGGCGGGACGTCGCTGAAGCTGCTGCATCACGGCAGCCCGCGACACTCGATCGGCCGGATCGGCCGCGTGCTTGCGCTGGGCGGTTACGCCGGCTCGATCACGATGAACGCGGCCAAGGCGTACGCGAAGGGAGACTTGGTGGCCGGCGGGCAGGCCGTGGGCGGGCTATTCAGCGCCGCCTATACCGGCATCGTTTACAAGGGCAGCCTGCGCGGCGTGAATGCCGAGAATCGCAGCCAGCTGGCACGTACCGTGAGCGCGACCGGCGATTACCTGACCTCGGCGATGAGCATCGCAAGCGGCATCCATACCGCGATGACGGGCGATCCGTATACCGGCACGCTGACGACGATGTCCGGCGTGCTGCTCGGTGCCGGGCGCCTGCATTCGCATTTCCCGAATGCGACGCCGTGGCTGGAGCGCTTGCCGACCGGCATCGCGCTGGCGCCGGTGGCGATCTTCGGCGTCATGCAGGGGATCAATCTGATTACCTCGGCGACGTCGGATGATAAGCACAAGACGCCCGGTTCATCGACGAATCATGCGGGTTCGAACGCCGGAACGCCGACGCCGGGCGCGTCGCTTGCGCCGTCGCCGGGCGCGACGACGGCGCCGGCTCAGCCGAACGCGTCAGCGACGCCGTCGCAACCGAGCGCATCCGCGACACCGTCGCAACCGGCGCAGCCTCCGTCGAGTTCGCCAAGTGCTACGCCGCTGACCGTGAATGTGGTCGCGGGCGATTCGTTGTGGACGATTGCCGAACGTCACGAAGGATCGCTGCTTGCCGCGGCCCATGTGCCGGCCGATCAACAGCAGCGGATGTCGGACGGTCAGCGGATCAACGTCGCGCTCAACGAGATCCTGCAGCTCAACCGGAATCTGGCGAGCAATCCGGGCGAGATCGCTCCCGGGCAGCAGGTGATCGTCGGGTGATGGATGGTGGCGAGTTCGGGCGGTGCTTGCCGGCGTAGGGCGTCGGCAAGCACCGGATCAGTCCGCGGCGCTCGGGTGATGGCGGCGGAGCATCGCCCGGCAGATCGCCGACGGCACGTCAGCCCTTGGTGGACTCGTCCGCCCGCCGCTGCAGACGATAAGCCAGTTGCGCGCGGGTAATGCCGAGCGTGCGCGCCGCTGACGACAGGTTGCCGTTGGCGCGCCGCACAGCCTCTTCAGTTGCGCTCCTGCTCCAGCCAGCGTCGTTGCGAAGCGTAAAGATGTGTCCGCATGGCTGCCTGTGCCATCAGCACTTCGCCATTCTCGAGCGCATGAAGGATCGATTCATGCTCCTCGAATGCTTTGGCCCATGTTTGCCTGCTCTCCGCCCGTGCGCTGACGCGTGACGAGATCGGACTGTGGCGCCCGTCGAAGAGCTCGCCCACCAGTCGGACCAGAACGGAATTGCCCGTCATCGCGGCAATTGCCACGTGAAGTTCACGATCGTGCTGGAGCGGCGAGCGGCCTTCCGCAATCGCGGATCGCATCGCTTCCACGGCGCGACGTACAGGTGCCAGCAGTTCGGGCGTCGCGCGGGCGCAGGCCAACTCGATCACGCTGCCTTCCAGAGCCGCACGGGCATTCATCAGCTCGATCGGGTTTTCGCCAAGCGATGCCTCCGGCGCGGCCGGGGCCTTCGCGACGGCACACACAAACACGCCGGCCCCCATCCGCACCTCGACGACGCCTTCGATCTCCAGGGCAATGAGCGCCTCCCGAACGGACGGCCGCGAAACCCCAAGCTGTTGCGCGAGATCCCGCTCGGGCGGCAGGCGTTCTCCGTCGGCAAAGCGCCCCTCCTCGATCAGGGAGCGAATCTGGTCGGCGATGCGCTGATAGAGACGGCGGGTATCCACCTGATTGAACTGGCCCGGCAATGCTCCCCCTCGCGGCGGACCGCGCACGTGTGTTCCGGAGCAACGAGTCTACTGCACGTTTGGTGGCCTGACCAATTTATCGGGCGTTCTGGAGGCCAGTGACAGAGTAGTTTGCATTGGGCTTTGAATTGGCCTTACCGAAGTGCCCCGGGATGGCATCGTTCGCTGCTTGGTGTATTCCGTTGGAAGCCGTATGGGACGGTAGAATAAGGCTTGTCATGGTTTTTTCGACAGCATCGCGATCTAGGTGTTTTCCATGGATTTGACGAAATTGGCTTGACCAAAAATGGTCAGGCCAATAGCCTTCGTCTGGTCAGGCCAATTTGCATCAACACCGTCCTCTTTTCATACGTTATCGAGATCCCGATGAGAACAGTCATTTGCGAAGAACCCGGCCGCCTCGTTGCTGCCGAGCGTCCGATGCCGGCCGCGGGGCCCGACGATGTGCTGATTCGCGTGAAGCGGGTCGGCGTATGCGGTACCGACATGCACATTTTCACCGGCAACCAGCCGTATCTCGCCTATCCGCGCGTGATGGGGCACGAACTGGCCGGCATCGTCGAGAGCGCCCCGGCGGGTGCGCGCGTCAAGGCCGGCGACCAGGTCTACGTGATGCCGTACCTGTCATGCGGCACGTGTATCGCGTGCCGGGCCGGCAAGACGAACTGCTGCACGCGAATCCAGGTGCTGGGCGTGCACGCGGACGGCGGCATGGCCGAATACCTCGCCGTCCCGCAGGCATTCGTGTTCGACGCGAACGGCGTCACGCTCGATCAGGCCGCGATGATCGAATTCCTCGCGATCGGCGCACACGCCGTGGCGCGTGCCGACGTTCGCTCCGGGCAGCGCGTGCTGGTTGTCGGCGCCGGTCCGATCGGCATGGCTGCGCTGATTTTCGCGACGCTGCGCGGCGCGCGGGTTTGCGTGCTCGACGCTCGCGCAGACCGGCTCGCGGTTTGCGAGACGGCGCTGGGTGCGCACGCCGCCGTGCGGCTCGATACGACGGGGGAGGGCGCGGACGCGCGGCGTCTCGCGGCGCTCACCGACGATGAATTTTTCGACGTCGTGTTCGATGCCACCGGCAATCTCGCGGCGATGGAGCGCGGCCTCGACTTCGTCGCGCACGGTGGCAAGTACGTGCTGATCTCGCTCGTAAAAGGGCGCATCTCGTTCTCGGACCCGGAATTCCACAAACGCGAAACGACGCTGCTCGCGAGCCGCAACGCGACGCCGGTGGATTTCGAAACGGTGCTCGCCGCGATGCGTGCCGGCCAGGTTCCGACCGATGCGCTGAAGACGCACGCGCTGAGCCTGGCCGATCTGCCCGACCGCTTCGCGGATCTGCTCGAACCGGACGCCGGCGTGATCAAGGCGCTCGTCGAATGCTGAGCGCGGACGGCAAACCGATGGCCAATCCGATCCTGCAATTCGGGACCAGCCGCTTTCTGCAGGCGCATGTCGACCTGTTCACGTCCGAAGCGCTGGCTGTCGGCCGCGCGCTCGGTGCGGTGACGGTCGTGCAGACGACGTCGAGCGCCGAGAGTCGCGCGCGCATCGATGCGCTGCGCGCGGCCGGACGCTATCCGGTGAGAATCCGCGGCAGGCGGCATGGCGAGACGATCGACCGGCAGGTCGACTGCGTGGCGATCACGGAAGCGCTGCATGCGAGCAAGGACTGGGCGCTGTTGCGAGAGCGCGTGGCGCACGACGTCCGGGTGATCGTATCGAACACCGGCGACAGCGGTTATGCGCTGTTCGACGACGACGGCGCGGGCCTGCTCGACGGGCGCCGCACGCCGCGCGGCTTCGCGGCGAAGCTTGCGGTGCTCCTGCACGAGCGCTTCCGGGCAGGCGGCGAGCCCGTCACGCTGCTGCCGTGCGAACTCGTCGCGCGCAACGGCGACACGCTGCGTGACCTGGTGGTCGGCGTCGCGCGGGACTGGCGCGCGGACGCGGCATTCGTCGATTACCTGATCGGCGGCTGCGTGTGGGTCAATTCCCTCGTCGACCGCATCGTGTCGGAGCCGATCCATCCGGTCGGCGCGATTGCCGAGCCGTATGCGCTGTGGGCGGTTCGGCGCACGGCCGGGATGACGCTGCCGTGCGAACACCCCGACATCGTCGTGACCGACGATCTCGAGCGCTACGAGCGCCTGAAACTGCTGCTGCTCAATCTTGGACACACGATGCTCGCGCAGCAATGGCTCGCGCTCGGCGGTGCGGCGGACATGACGGTCGGTGCGGCGATGGACGATCCCGCATATCGCGAACCGCTCGAAGCGGTGTGGAACGACGAGGTGATGCCGGTGTTCGTTGCGCTCGGCGAGCGCGACGCGGCGCTGTCGTATCTGGACGAGGTACGCGACCGGTTTGCGAATCCATTCCTCGCGCACCGGCTGGCCGACATTGCCGGCAATCACGACATGAAGAAGCTGCGACGCCTGCGCCCGGTGCTCGAAATGGCGCGCGCGCTGAAGCTGCCGATCGGGCAGCCGCGCCTGATCGCGGCGCTTGGCTGAACGGCCGCAGCGGCAGGGGCTCGTTGCAGGGGCGTCCGGGCGCGGCGACAAGATCAGACGAGATGAAGCGACAAGGAGACATGCAGCGATGGCGACACGCATTATCGATGCGCAGGTACGTGACATTCGCTTTCCGACGTCGAAGAGCATGGACGGCTCCGACGCGATGAACGGTAATCCGGATTACTCGGCGACCTACGTGACGCTCGTTACCGATGCGCGCAACGGCATCGACGGGCACGGCCCGACCTTCACGATCGGCCGCGGCAACGAACTGTGCGCCGATGCTGTGAAGTCGCTCGCGAAGCTGTTCGTGATCGGGCCCGAATGGCGGGCGTGAGCGATCGGCCCCACGACGAGAACAATCCCGGAGACAACGATGAACCATGATCCTCAACAATCGCAGCATCTCGCCGGCGCGGTCAGGAAGGCCGCGATCCGGCTCCTGCCGTTCCTGACGCTGATGTACGCGCTGGCGTTTATCGATCGCGCGAACGTCGGTTTCGCAAAGATCGCCTATCAGGCCGATACGGGCCTGAGCGACGCGGCGTTCGCATTCGGCGCCGGTATCTTCTTCATCGGCTACGCGTTGTTCGAGGTGCCGAGCAACCTCATCATGAACCGCATCGGCGCCCGCGTATGGATGAGCCGAATCATGGTGACGTGGGGCTTCGTGTCGGCATCGATGATGTTTGCCCACACGCCGACGCAGTTCTACTGGATCCGTTTCCTGCTAGGTGCGGCGGAGGCCGGATTCTTTCCCGGGATCATCCTGTACCTGACCTACTGGTTTCCGGCGAAGGGGCGCGCCCGCGCGCTCGGGCTCTTCTACTTCGGCGTGCCGATCGCGATGCTGATCGGCAATCCGCTGTCGGGCTTCCTGTTGCAGATGCATGACATGTTCGGCTTGCGGAACTGGCAATGGATGTATCTGGTCGAGGGCCTGATGGCGACCGTGGTCGGCATGATCGCGTTCTTCTACCTGACGAGCCGGCCGAAAGACGCGCGCTGGCTGACCGAGGACGAGAAGCGGGCGCTGAGCCACGCACTCGACGCCGAGGAGCGCGCGAAGCCCCGGCATCTGTCGACGGCCGTGTTCGGCGTGCTGAAGGACCGCCGCGTGCTGACGTTCATTGCCGCGTACTTCTGCATCCAGATCGGCAATGCGCCGCTCGCGTTCTACCTGCCGTCGAAATTCGCCGCGACGATGGGCTCCCAGGTCAATGGAAAAATCGGTCTGCTGCTGACGATTCCCTGGCTGTGCACGATCGCCGCGATGATCGTCGCGACCCGCTTCGCGGATCGTCGCGACAATCATCTGCAGGTCGCGGCCGGCATGCTGACGGTCGGGATCCTCGCGTTCGCGTCGCTGTCCGTGATCAATACGCCGGTGCCGACCCTGCTCGCATTCTGCATCGCGATTCCCGGCCTGGTCGCGTGCCAGCCGGTGTTCTGGTGCCTGCCGACACGCTATCTCGGCGGGACGGGCGCGGCGAGCGGCATCGCGTTCATCGTGTCGATCGGCAATCTCGGCGGCTTCGTGTCGCCTCAGATCAAGGCGTTCGCGGACGCGGCGTCGCACGATTCGCGCGCCGGCTTCGTGGTGGTCGCCGCGTTGTGCTTCGTCAGCGTGCTGCTGCTGCGCTCGCTGCGCGGCATGGGGCACGCCGCGGCCGAAGGCACGCACGGCGGCGCGCAGGTCGGCACGCATCGATAACCTTCGCCAGCGCGCCATCCCAAGACCTATCCAGGATCATCATCATGACTACCTCCGCCACCGAACAGGTCGCGATCCGGCTGCATCCGAACGACGATGTCGTGATCGCGACGCGCCAGCTCGTATCCGGCGCCCGGATCGCATCCGAGGCGCTCGTCGTCGCCGGCCTGATTCCGCCCGGTCACAAGATCGCGACGCGCGACATCGCGAAAGGCGAGCCGATCAGGCGCTACAACCAGATCATCGGCGTCGCGCGCGAAGCGATCGCGCGCGGCCAGCACGTGCACAGTCACAATCTCGGCATGGCGGAGTTCGCGCGCGAGCATGAATTCGGCGTGGCCGCGAGTCCGACGCTGTTCGACGAAACACCGGCGACCTTCATGGGCATTCGCCGATCTGACGGACGGATCGCGACGCGCAATTACATCGGCATACTGACGAGCGTGAATTGTTCCGCGACGGTGGCTCGCGCGATCGCCGACCATTTCCGGCGCGATGTGCACCCGCAGGCACTGGCCGGTTATCCGAACATCGACGGGGTGATCGCGCTCACGCACGGGCTCGGCTGCGGAATCGACTCGCGCGGCGACGGGATCGCGATTCTTCGCAGAACGCTGGCCGGCTACGCCGCGCATCCGAACTTCCATTCGGTACTGTTCATCGGCCTGGGGTGCGAGACCAATCAGATCGGCGATGTGCTTCGCGAAGGCGGGCACGTGGATGGCGCACGCTTGCAGCATTTCACGATTCAGGAAAGCGGCGGCACGCGCAAGACGATCGAGCGCGGCATCGCGATGGTCACGGACATGCTCGCGGAAGCGAACCGCACGACGCGTGTCGCGGTGCCGGCATCGCATCTCGTGGTGGGGCTGCAGTGCGGCGGCTCCGACGGATACTCGGGCATCTCCGCGAATCCCGCGCTGGGTGCGGCGGTCGACCGCCTGGTACGCCAGGGCGGCACCGCGATACTCTCCGAGACGCCGGAAGTCTACGGCGCCGAGCATCTGCTTACCCGGCGCGCCGTCAGCCGCGAGGTCGGCGAGAAGCTGCTCGCGCGAATCGCCTGGTGGGAAGGCTATTGCGCGCGCAACGGCGCCGCGCTGGACAATAATCCGTCGGCCGGCAACAAGGCGGGCGGACTCACGACGATCCTCGAGAAATCGCTGGGCGCGATCGCGAAAGCGGGCACCATGAACCTCGTCGACGTGTTCGAGTACGCGCAGCGGATCGATGTGCGCGGCCTGGTTTTCATGGATTCACCGGGCTACGACCCGATGTCCGCGACGGGGCAGGTCGCGTCGGGCGCGAACCTGATCTGCTTCACGACGGGGCGCGGTTCCGCATACGGCTGCGCGCCGGCGCCGTCGCTGAAGCTTGCGACGAACACGGCGCTGTGGGAGCGTCAGGAAGAGGACATCGACATCAATTGCGGCGGTGTGATCGACGGCACGACGACGGTCGCCCGGCTCGGCGACGACATTTTCAGGAGCATGCTCGACTGCGCATCGGGCGCGTATTCGAAAAGCGAGTTGCACGGTTATGGGCAGAACGAGTTCGTGCCCTGGCAGGTCGGCGTGGTGACGTAGCCGGGAACTGCGTGTTGGCAGTGGCGATCGAGATTTCTGTCGGGAAATCCGCGAGACAAAACGGTGTTTCTCTTATTCGCAGACATCGACTCACATTTTCACGCTCTCCGCGTTACTCGACGAAGCCAAGACAGGGCCGTCCGGGCGCCCCTTTGGCGGGCGCGGGCATCTGCGAACGAAAAAGATCGACTCGGAAGGACGAAGACGCCCAGCGCAAATTCTCGACCCGGTAGCTTTCAATCGTCTAATTCGATTTCGTCGGTTTGTAATTAAATAACCGAGAATTTCTCATTTGTGTCGAATTCCGTGAATTATAAACAAAAATAAAAATTCACCTGTGAATTCATAATTTAATGCACACCGATTGAGTCAATTCAATCAGTAATATCAATCATCATGCAAAGCCGAATGGCGGGCGTATGATGCATCGTTCCGATCGCCCGAATTCAAATAATCCGAGCAGTGTTGCCTTGACCGCCGAGCAGACATGAATACTAGCGGCAAATTCGTTTCATAAAGGGTTGGCCGGAAATATCACTGCAGTCTCGAGCGCATCCACCTTTGCATGTCGCGTGCGTAAGGGGCGGAGTCCGGTCGCCGGTGAGGTTGTCATGAAAATTCAAAGGAGATCACCGCTCCCGTGACGAAAAGGGGATGCCCTTTCAAGGGTCAACGGGGAATCCATCTTGAAACTCACTACACGCGAGACAGTCGTGTTGGGCCTGGTCGCGAAAGGCCTGACCGACCGTGAAATCGCGGCCGAACTGGTCTTTTCCGTATCAACCGCGCGCAAGCATCGTGAAAATCTGCTCAACAAATTCGGCGTCCGGAAATCCGCGCAGCTGACCATTCGCTATTTCATTCTCTTTCCTGACGTGCTCAAAAAAACGGCGCCCCGCGTCGTGCCGACCCGTTCTCGCCGCGCGAACGCGAGGTCCTGAAACTGCTCGCGGCCGGCATGAGCGACAAGCAGGTCGCCCGTGCACTGGGCATCAGTGACCAGACCGCCCGCAAGCATCGCTCGCATCTTCTCGGGAAGACGGCCTCCACCAATATCTGCGCGCTGCTCCATACGGCCGTGCTTTCCGGCTGGCTCACCGAACCATTTTCCGTTCCGCCGTCCGGCTCGCAATGACAACGACGCATACCGCATTTGCCGAATGGAACCGGCAGGACCCGACTCGCAGAATCGACCTGCCGATTCCTCCGATGTTTGCTTCGACGCACGCGTCCTGAGTCGATGGAAGCATCGCCGGCCGGCATGTGAACGGCGCGCACGACGCACCGCCTGCGGCTTGTGCGCCGTCTCTTTCCTCTCGATCAAGGACTTGAAAATGACTCATGTACACCATGCATTGCCGGGGGTACCGCACACGGTCACGGGACACATTCCGGCTTACGCGTCGACCGTGGCGCAAGGTGCGTTCGTGCCGCAGGGCGTGGGCGGGGCCATCGTCGGCACCGCCGCGCCGGTGCTCGGCGAGCTGCTCGGCCGACTCGGCGGCCTGCTGCCGTTTGCTGCGCAGCCCCAAGCTGCGTTCGCGCCGCAGGGCGTGTTCGGCGACATCCTCAAGTCGGTCGCGCCGACCGTCGGCTCCGTTGCCGGACAGCTCGGCGGTCTGCTGCCGTTCTCGGTGCAGCCGCAGGCAGCGTTCGCGCCGCAGGGCGTGGGCGGGGCCATCGTCGGTACCGCCGCGCCGATGATTGGCGAACTGCTCGGCCGACTCGGCGGCCTGCTGCCGTTTGCCGTGCAGCCGCAGGCTGCGTTCGCACCGCAAGGGGTGTTCGGCGACATCCTGAAGTCGGTCGCACCCACCGTCGGCTCCGTCGCCGGTCAGCTCGGCGGTCTGCTGCCGTTCTCGATGCAGCCGCAGGCAGCGTTCGCGCCGCAAGGGGTGTTCGGCGACATCCTGAAGTCGGTCGCGCCGACCGTCGGCACCGTCGCCGGTCAGCTCGGCGGTCTGCTGCCGTTCTCGGTGCAGCCGCAGGCAGCGTTCGCGCCGCAAGGGGTGTTCGGCGACATCCTGAAGTCGGTCGCGCCGACCGTCGGCACCGTCGCCGGTCAGCTCGGCGGCCTGCTGCCGTTCTCGGTGCAGCCGCAGGCAGCGTTCGCGCCGCAGGGCGTGGGCGGGGCCATCGTCGGTACCGCCGCGCCGATGATCGGCGAGCTGCTCGGCCGACTCGGCGGCCTGCTGCCGTTTGCCGTGCAGCCGCAGGCAGCGTTCGCACCGCAAGGCGTGTTCGGCGACATCCTGAAGTCGGTCGCGCCGACCGTCGGCTCCGTCGCCGGACAGCTCGGCGGCTTTCTGCCGTTCTCCGTCATGCCTGCCCAG